>Ga0164243_10000674_pt1 | contig 60637 bp, 48 predicted proteins | sample OricompcompostOP_FD_108781 | JGI IMG/M metagenome (GOLD analysis project Ga0164243, IMG submission 108781) | Organic Plus compost microbial communities from Emeryville, California, USA - Original compost - Organic plus compost (OP) | ecosystem: Engineered > Solid waste > Mixed feedstock >... | reverse complement strand
GTCGCGGGCAAGCCACCCCGGCACAGAGCCAAGGGAACAGGGAACGCACGGGTCACTCAAAGACCGGACTGACATCAACCCTGCCAGCCGAACCAGCAAGCACGTCCACACTTACAGGGAACGCCGAAAGCCGTGTCGGGTGGACGATCTGTCCACAACGGGGCTGGCGCCCGAAGCACTGTCCACAGGCCGGCGGACGATCGGCACCCGTTGTCGGAGGTGATCGCTTGACTCGATCACATGACTCGACGCGACCCGAACGAACCCGAGACCACGATCGACCGTGCCGCCGCGGAAGCCCTTGCGGCGAAACTGCTCGCCGCCTCCGCCGACCTGGCCCGCACCGAGGCGGCCTTCCTCGAACTGCTTGCCGAGTTCGACACCAGCGGAGCCATCCAGTGGTGGAGCGAGGACCACTCACTCGCTGCCTGGTTGTCCCGCATCTGCGGCATCGCTCCGGGCACGGCACGCGAGCATGTCCGCATCGCGCGTGCTCTCAAGTCGATGCCGTCCACCCGCGCGGCCTACCGTGCAGGCGAGGTCTCGTACTCCAAGGTGCGCGAGATCACCAGGCTTGCCGGCACCCATGATGAGGAGCCGCTGCTCAAGCTGGCACGCCATGCCACCGCATCACAACTGGCCAGGACGGTCCAGGCCTACCGGGCCCACACAGGAAGCTTCCGCGATCGCGAGCAGCGCACCAAGGTGGCGTGGAGCACCAACGAGGACGGCCTCGTCCGCGTCACCGCGGTGCTCCTGCCCGAACACGGGGCTGCCCTGGTCAATGCCTTGGAGGCGTGTACCGACCTCCACCTCACTGACGGTGCCGAACCTGAGGACGAACGAGCGCCTCATGATGTCGCTGAGTCATTCGAGGACCGTTCCCGCCGGAGCCGTGTCCAGGCGCTGGTGGAGATCGCCAGTCATTGGCTCGAGACCCATCGGGAGGACCGCTCGGGCGAGGACCGCACCACCGTGCTGGTCGAGGTCAACACCGGCCACCTGCATGTTTCTGTCGATGAGGACCCGGTCGATGAGGATGCGGTCGATGAGCCGGCCGCCCCCGGTGACGTTCCCGCGGGAACGTCTGCCCCGCCACTGCTGACCGACCGCTGTTGGGTCCGTGGCTTCGGCAACCTGGAACCGGCCACGGCCCGCAGGTTGTGCTGCGAGGCCGACATCCAAGCAATCCTCACCGATCCGTCGGGCGAGCCACTCCACGTGGGGCGAACCCAACGCTTCGACACCCGAGCACAACGACGTGCACTGATGCTGCGCGACCAGCACTGCGCCTTCCCGGCCTGCCACCGCGTCCGACACCTGAAGATCCACCACATCATCTCCTGGCTCGATGACGGACCGACCGACCTGGAAAATCTCATGTTGCTGTGTCAACACCACCACACGACGGTCCACGAGGCCGGCATCACGATCACCACACTGACTCCCACCGAGCGCGACAGCCTGGCCGGTGTCCGATGGATCTTCAGCCGACCGGACAAGACCGTGATCGTCCCGGAGAATGTCAACCACGATCTGGCGCCCGCACTGCCCCTGTTGACCGATGCCTATGGTGAACCACTGACCGGCACGGCACGGCAAGCCGCCCTGGCCGAACGGGAACGTCTGCTCCGGTCCCACCGCGAGACGCGGGACGCAGCCGCCGCCCGGTTCACCGCGAAGGAGCATGACTACCAGCAGATTCACGATCTGCACCATCCCGCAGCCCTGACGATCCGTACCATCGGCGGCGGCGAAGGATTCAACCTCCACAACTGCGCCGAGATTCTCTTCCGTGCCCGTCGTGCGGATCACGGGCAGTCCGCTGGTGATGAACGACAACTTGCTGCCTGATCGGCCGCCAGGCGCGTACTTGTCCACAGATGTCGAACGGTACGGCGTGTCGCGGTGCAGTAGTCGGCAAAGGTGTGTCCATGGCAGTCTCCGTTCCACCCGCCGTGCCGATCGGCTGGGATCCCGACAACGACGTGTTCGAGGTCCCGCAGCCCACGCTGTTCGACGCCTTCGTGCCACCGACGAAGGACCCGCCGCCCGAGCTCGGCCTGCCCGCCACGAGCGTGCAGCAGCTCGCCCGATGCGTGATCGAGGTGCTGAACGGTCAACGACCGGTGACGCAGCTGGGTCGGTGGATGACCGAATCGGCTCAGGCCGGTCTGGCCCTCACCGTTCGTCGCAGTGCTCAGCGTCCGCCGCTGCGCATCGCCTCGTTGCACTGCGATGCCGCGATTCCGGGCGTCGTCGAGGCCGCCCTACGGGTGACCGTCGGGCCTCGCTCGGCGGCCATGGCGTTCCGCCTGGAACAACGCGGCCGAGCCTGGGTGTGCACCGCTTGGGACCACCACCCCGCAGACCTGCTGCCCTCGGAGCCCCGACGCCGGCCCCGCGCCGGATGAGTACCTCAGGCTGCGCGGCCGTGACAGAACTTGTACTTCTTGCCGCTGCCACAGGGGCATTGCGCGTTGCGGGGAGTCCCTTCCCACTCCTTGCTCGTCCCGCGACGTGACCCACCCATGGCCGCCGCGACGGTCGACTTGGCTGCATCCTTGGCCGCCGCACGGTCCTTGCTCACACCTGCCGACGGTGCCGTGGTCGACTTCCGAGTTGCCGTGGACTTCGCAGCGCTGGTGGACTTCGCAGCGCTGGTGGACTTCGCAGCGCTGGTCGTCTTCGCAGCACTGGTCGACTTCGCAGCACTGGTCGACTTCGCCGCGTTCGCTCTCTTCGCTGTGCCCGTTGACTTCTTGGCCGTTACCGAGGTCGCGGCAGGCTCTGCCTCGTCACCCCCGGTGACCCGGACCTCCACTCCGTCGTCATCCAGGTCAGGACCGGAGGTGATCACCAACGGTTGGCCGCCGGCTGTGGCCACTCCGACCTCGGGCGAGGCGGGTGCCTGGATCTCGATGTTGAACAGGAAACCGACGACCTCCTCCATGAACGCATCCATCATGGCGTTGAACATGTCGCCGCCCTCGCGCTGGTACTCGACCAGCGGGTCGCGCTGCGCCATGGCCCGCAGACCGATGCCCTCGCGGAGGTAGTCCATCTCGTACAGGTGCTCGCGCCACTTGCGATCCAGCACGGTCAGCATGACCTGCCGCTCCAGCTCTCGCATGGTCTCCTCGCCGAGCTCCTTCTCACGGCGCAGGTAGGCACGTCGGGCATCCTTCACGAAGTCGGCCACCAGGGTCTCGCGGTCGAGCTTTTCGTCCTTGGCGTACTTCGACTTCCTCAGCCGCGTCGGGTAGAGGGTCTTGATCTCGGTCCACAGCTGGTCGAGATCCCAGTCCTCGGCGAATCCTTCGGTGTGCTCCCGTACGGTGGACTCGACGACCCGGGCGATGGTGGCCTTCAACTGCTTCTTGACATCGGCCCCTTCAAGCAGGCGCCGCCGGTCGCCATAGATCGCGTGCCGCTGCCGGTTCATCACGTCGTCGTACTTCAGAACGTTCTTGCGGATCTCGAAGTTCTGCGACTCCATCTGCCCCTGGGCATTGGCGATCGCGGCACTGACGCGCTTGTTCTCGATCGGCTGGTCGTCAGGCACCCGCAGGGCCTGCAGCACCCATTCGACGATGTCGGACTTGAACAGGCGCATCAGGTCATCGCCCAGCGACAAGTAGAACCGGCTCTCGCCCGGGTCACCCTGGCGGCCGGACCGTCCACGCAGCTGGTTGTCGATGCGACGCGATTCGTGCCGCTCGGAACCGATGACGTACAGCCCACCGGTGGCGACCACCTCGTCGTGCTCGACCTCGGTCTGCACCTCGTAGTCGGCCTTGAGCTCGGCGAACCGTTCCGCGTACTCCTCGGCGTCCTCGACCGGATCGAGACCCTCGGCATGCAGCTGGGTCTGTGCGAGGAACTCAGGGTTGCCGCCGAGCATGATGTCGGTGCCTCGGCCGGCCATGTTGGTCGACACCGTGACCGCGCCCTTGCGTCCCGCCTCGGCGACCACGGCCGCTTCACTCTCGTGCTCCTTGGCGTTCAGCACCTGGTGCTTGATGCCGGCCTTCTTCAGCATCGAACTGAGCACCTCGGACTTGGCCACCGACGCGGTGCCGATCAGGATCGGCTGTCCCTCGGCATGACGCTCGGCGACATCGGCGACGATGGCCTCGAACTTCGCCTTCTCGGTCCGGTAGATCAGGTCCTTGCGGTCCTCGCGGATCATCGGCTCATTGGTCGGGATGGGGATCACCCCGAGGCCGTAGATCTTCTGGAACTCGGCTGCCTCGGTCATTGCCGTACCGGTCATCCCGGCGAGCTTGTCGTACATCCGGTAGAAGTTCTGCAGCGTGATGGTGGCGAGAGTCTGGTACTCGTCGCGGATCTCGACCTTCTCCTTGGCCTCGATCGCCTGGTGCAGGCCCTCGTTGTAGCGCCGGCCCGACAAGGTGCGACCGGTGTGCTCGTCGACGATCAGCACCTCGCCGTCGAGGACCACGTAGTCGCGGTCCTTCTTGAACAGTTCCTTGGCCTTCAAGGCGTTCTGGAGGTACGAGATCAGTGGCGTGTTGGCGGACTCGTACAGGTTGTCGATCCCGAGGCGGTCCTCGATGACCTCGATGCCCTCTTCATTGATCGAGACCGTGCGCTTCTTCTCGTCGACCTCGTAGTGACGATCCTTGCTGAGCCGCAGCACCAGTTTCGCGAACTCCGGGTACCACTGGTGGTTGTCCTCGGCAGGACCCGAGATGATCAACGGGGTGCGGGCCTCGTCGATCAGGATCGAGTCGACCTCGTCGACGATGGCGAAGTGGTGCCCCCGTTGGACACAGTCCTCGATCGAGAGCGCCATGTTGTCGCGCAGGTAGTCGAAGCCGAACTCGTTGTTGGTGCCGTAGACGATGTCCTTGGCATAGGCGACACGGCGTTCGGCCGGTGACATCGACGGCGAGATCACCCCGACCTCGAGGCCCAGGAAGTGGTGCACGCGCGCCTGTTCCTCGGCCTGGAAGGTCGCGAGGTAGTCGTTGGTCGTGACGACGTGGACGCTCTTGCCCGTGAGCGCGTTCAGGTAGCTCGGCAACGTCGCCACCAGGGTCTTGCCCTCACCGGTCTTCATCTCGGCGATGTTGCCCAGGTGCAGGGCCGCACCACCCATGATCTGCACGTCGTAGTGCCGCTTCCCGAGTACCCGCCGGCTGGTCTCCCGGACCGTGGCGAAGGCCTCGGGGAGCAGGTCGTCGAGCGGCTCACCCTTGTCGAGCCGGCGCTTGAAGTCGGCGGTCTGGCCGCGCAGCTCCTCGTCGTCCATCTCCTCGAAGTCGCCTTCGATGGAGTTGACCTGGTCGGCGATTCGCTTCAGCCGGCGCAGCAGCTTGCCCTCGCCGACCCGCAACAGCCTGTCCATGATCGCCACGAGACGTTTCTCCTGCCCTCACAGTCCTGACGTACTGGTGCACGCCAGCGGACGTCGGGTGGAACCGACGCGGCGCCCATCCTACGTGCCAGTCCCACACCGCGTCGGACCGCCGTACGGCGCGGTGGCGGCCAACGCTCCACCTCGCCCACCACCCCTCGGCACCGCCACTTCGGCGATGTCCGTCGGCGGAGTTGAGGACACCTGAACGTTCTGAGGCGTGGATCGAATCTTGACAGCAGAGCAAGCAATCGAGAGCGTGTGCGTACCCGTACCGGCGTTCCGATGCCGGACCGATTCCGCAGTTGGGGGCGGCACATGATCCCGTACGTGGACCTGGACTGTCAGGTCGGCATGCTGGTCGACGCACCGGTCGACACTGCCACCCCGGCGGATCTGACGACTCGGCAGGCGCGACTCGGCATCGTCGCTGCTGCGTGTGCGGCCACCTCCGCCTGGTGGCACGACCCGGCAACCGGCAACGCCGAGACCCATCGCCTCGCCGTCGGCCACCTCCGCCCCACCGTGATGCTCCACCCATCACTGCCGGGCGAGCAGCCAGTGACCGCGGAGCCGATCTGGGCCGACGCCGTTCTGGCCACCGCGGCACCCGGGCGTCACGGCTGGGACCTGACCGATCCGTCAGCTGTTCCGCTGCTCGACGCCCTGGAGGAGATGGCCCGCCCGCTGCTGCTGAGCACCGAGGACCTCGACTGGCCCGGCCTGGACCGGCTCGCCGGCGCCCGCCCTGCCCTGACCGTACTCGTCACCGACATCGGCTACCGGGCACTGCGACGCCTCGTCCCGGTTCTCCACCGACGTCCGAACCTGCTGGCACTGACGACCAACTTCGCCACCCATGAAGGGATCGAGTGGTTCGTCGAACACCTCGGGGCAGACCGGCTGCTGTTCGGCAGCGGCACACCCCGCCACGATCCGGGTGCTGCGGTCGCCCGGCTCCAGTGGTCCGGCCTCGACGACGCCACCGTCCGGCAGATCGCCCACGACAACGCCGTACGACTCATCCCCGCCCTCGGGGAGGTGGCCCGATGAACACACCAGCACCTGAGTCCACCGCCGGTCTGGCAGCCCGGCTGCTGGCCGCTCTGCACGAGCGGCGCCCGCTGCCGCTCCCGGGGATCGTCGATGCCCACGCCCACCTCGGGCCGTACTCGCTGTTCCACATCCCGCGTCCGGATGCCGCGGCAATGGTGGAGGTGATGGACCGTACGGGAGTGGCCCGGGCCGCGATCGCCGCCGACCGCGCGATCCAGCTGGAGGCCTACCGCGGCAATGAGGAGGTGTTGCAGGCCGATGCCGACCATCCCGGCCGATTCCTTCCGCTGGGCGTGGTGAACCCGTGGCAGGAGCCGGACCAGGTCACTGCGGCGATCGTCGCCGACCCACGGTTCCGCGGCGTCAAGGTCCACCCCGACCTGGCACGTCACCCGCTCAACGGCCCCGGCTACGAGGTCGTCCACGCGGCGGCGGAGGCCGCCGGGCTCCCGGTGCTGACCCACACCTGGCAGGACTCTCCCTACAGCAGGCCCGAGTTCGTCGACGACCTGGCCACCCGGCATCCCGGATTGACGATCGTGATGGGCCATGCCGGTGGAACACCCAGCGGCTTCCGTGCTGCCGCCGCGCTGGCCCGCCGCCACCGCGGCGTCCACCTGGAGGTGTGCGGGTCCGTCATCACCGGTCCGGCCCTGCTCGACCTGGTGAACCGCGCCGGGGCCGACCGGGTGCTGTTCGGCTCCGACTTCCCCTTCATCGACCAGCGTCTCTCGCTCGGTCGGGTGGTGACGGCTGGTCTGTCCGACGCGGCTCTCCGTGCCGTGCTGGTCGACAATGCCGTCAGGATCCACGGCACGGCCTCCCGGAAGGAGCAGCGATGACGTCACCGACCACCACCCACGTCGCCGCACCCGGTCTGCGCTACAGCGGTCTCGCCCAGGCTGTGCGGGTCGGGCTGGTCGGCCCGCGTCACGTGGTGCGGGAGCTCGCCGAGGTCGCGCGGCACTCGAACCAGGACGCGGCCCGGTTCGTCACCTTCGTCAGTGACGACCCGAACGAGATCGCGGCCCGCTGGCACGAGGCGCTCGGCGCGGTGCAGGCCGTGGTCTTTCCCGGTCCCTGGCAGCACGACCGAGTGCGGGAACTGCGCAACCTCACCGTTCCCACCGTGCACGTTCCCCTGGCCGCCGAAGCCCTCTACGTGGCCCTGCTGCACACGGCTCGGCAGGGCGTCGACATCGAGGCTGCGTCCATCGACTCCATGCCGGCGGAGGCGGTGCACGAGGCCTACGCCGAACTCGGCCTGTCGAGCGAGCGGGTGGTGGTGAAGGCCTACCAGCCCGGGACGACACTTGACCAGTACGCCGACTTCCACCGCGAACAGGCCCGGAACGGCAGCACTGTCGCGATCTCGACCTTCTCGCCGGTGGAACGACAACTGCGGGCCGACGGGCTCACCGTACGGCGGATGCAGCCGACCCGGGCCACGTTGCGCCACACCCTGCACACCGCGACCCTGCTGGCGCGTGGCCGGCGCCTGCACGACCACCAGATCGCCATGGTCGCGGTGCAGCTACCGGCTGCCGGCGACGGCGTCCCGGGCGGGCCGAGCAACTACTCCCAGCAGGAGGTCGGGCTGTCGGTGCACCGAGTCCTGCTGGACCTGGCGCGCCGTGCCGGTGCGGTCGTGGTCCGCCGCAGCGACTCCCTGTTCGTCGTCACGGTGACCCGCGGCGGGCTCGACGACCTCACCGGGAACCTCCGCAACGCGCCCTTCGTCGCTGCGTGCCGGGAAGCGATCGGACTCGACCTCTGCGTCGGTGTCGGTCTTGGCACCACCGCCCAACTGGCCGAACGGCATGCCCTGGCCGGGGTCGAGCACGCCGCCACACTCGGTCCGGGCACCGGAGTGATCGTCGACACCCGGGGTGGTCGGCGTGCCATGGACCCGGCCCATCCGCTCACCGAGGCGATGCTGGTCAGCGACCGGACCCGCGACCTCCTGGATCGCCTGGTCCGTGCCCGGCGGGTCGACGGCGCCGGCCCGGAGGCCCTCACGGTCGGGGTCGAGGAGGTCGCCGCGATCCTTCAGGTCACCCCCCGTTCCGCCCGCCGCATCTGCAAGTCCCTGGTCGAATCGGGACTGGCGTGGCCGACGCCGCCGATCCGGTCAGCCCAGGGCGGACGGCCACGCCAACAGTTCCAACTGCTCGCCGACAAGATCGCCTGAGAGGCCACGATGTCCACCACCAGTCCTACCGCGGACGCCCTGTACGAACGAGCCCTCCGGGTGATCGCCGGAGGCGTCTCCAGCGACGCCCGTCGCCTGCCCGGGACGCCGCTGTACGTCGACCACGCCCGCGGTGCCGAACTGGTCGACGTCGACGGCCACCGCATCACCGACTACGTGCTTGGCCAGGGACCGGCACTGCTCGGCCACGCCAGTCCACTGGTGGCCGAAGCCGTCAGCGTCCAGGCCTCCCGCGGCGTCGCCTACGCCGCCCAGCACGCCTGCGAGGTCGATGTCGCCGAACTGCTGTGCCAGCTGGTGCCGTCGGCCGAGCTCGTCCGGTTCAACAGTGTCGGCTCCGAGGCCGTGCACGGCGCCCTGCGGCTGGCCCGTGGCCACACCGGCCGGGATCTGGTGGTGAAGTTCGAGGGGCACTACCACGGCTGGCTCGACCCGGTGCTCTACAGCGTCCATCCCGCCCTCGAGTCCGCCGGCCCGGCCCGGCACCCGAACCTGGTGGCAGGAACACACGGCCAGACCCCGGGCGGCGACAGCAGCCTGCGACTCCTGCCGTGGAACGAGCCCACTGCGGTACGGGACCTGTTCGCGGCCGAGGGCGACCGGATCGCCGCGGTCATCTGCGAACCCCTGTTGTGCAACACCGGCTGCATCTCCCCCGCTCCCGGCTACCTCGAACTGCTGCGCGAGCTCACCACCGCCGCGGGATCGGTGCTGATCTTCGACGAGATCATCTCCGGCTTCCGCGTCGCCGCCGGCGGAGCCCAGGAACTGTACGGCGTCACCCCCGACCTGGCGACCTTCGGCAAGGCGATGGCCGGCGGGATGCAGGTCTCCGCCCTGGTCGGTCGGGCCGAGGTGATGGCCTCGATCGCCGACGGCACCGTCGCCCACGCAGGCACCTTCAACTCCCATCCGGTGGCGATGGCCGCCGCACTGGCGGTCCTCACCCACCTGGCCGAGCATCGCGACGAGTTGTATCCCGCCCTGCACGCGACCGGTCGCCGCCTGATGGACGGCATCGCTCAGATCGCCGTGGAGACAGGAATCCCGCTGCTGGTCGACGGGCCAGGAGCGGTCTTCCAGACCTATTTCACCGAACAGCCCGCGGTCCGGAACTACCGCGACTTCGCCGCCACCGACCGCGCGGCTGGACTGCGGTTCCACGCCGAACTGCTCGCACGACAGGTCTCGATCGTGCCCCGGGGCCTGTGGTTCCTGTCCACCGAGCACCGCGGCGACCATCTGGACCGCACCTTGTCCGCCGTACGGGACGTCCTGACGCACTGGTGACGACGCGGCACCGATCCGCCCATACTCGGGGTGTGCAACCGTTCGCATCACGCCTCTCCGGTCACTGCCAGTTCGGCACCGCGGTGGAGGTGATCACCCCTCCGTTCCCGACCAGGATCGCCTGCACCGGTGACTTCGCCTCCTACAGCACGGCGGTCCACGACGACCTCGTCGTCCGCGCCCTCGCCGTCCGCAACGCTGATGGGGCCACCCTGCTGTGGATCAGCTACGAGCTGCTGTTCGTCTCGCGCGCACTGCACGACGCGCTCGCCGCCCACGCCCACAGCAGGTACGGCATCGACCCGGCCCTGGTGACCGTGGGCGCGGTGCACAACCACAACGCTCCCGCCGCCTCCGGGTTCAACCCGGGCGCGGCCGAGCCCGCGTACGACGACATCCTGCTGCACAAGGGAAAGGCGGTGATCGACGGCGCCCTCGGCCGACTGCGTGACGGGATCGTCGAACTGCGCCGCACCGACTCCGACCTCAACATCCAGCGCCGGGTTGTGACCGACGGGGTGGCCACCGCCGGGCCCAACGAGGGGGCCGTACGGGACACCGAACTGGTGCTGCTCACCGTCACCGACGCCACCGAGCACAACGCCGGGGTCCTGGCGGCCTGTGTCGTCGTCTGGGCCTGCCATCCGGTGTTCTATCCGGAGTTGGACGTCACCTCCGGGGAGTTCCCGGCCCGGCTGTCACAGCTGCTGGCCACGGAACGTTACGGCTGCGTCCCCCTGTTCTTCCAGGGCGCGGCCGGCGACGCCCGGCCCCGGGCCTCGATCGTCGACGGCGCCTTCGCCCGCAGGGGTTTCGCGGTGATCGACACCTTTGCCCGCGACCTCGCCGCCGAGGTCGTCGCGCTGCTCGACCAGCCCGGCACCGCCGTGGACCTGGCACCGCAGGGTACCGCCTTCACCGTCGAGCTTCCCCTGGAGCCGCTCCCGGCCGAGCACTTCGCCGAGCTGGTCGCCACCCGGCCGGGCAATCCGGGCAACGGCACCGTGAGCAATGCCGACCTGATCGTGGCCGACTACGCCGGTCGGCCCCGGCATGCCGACCTGCGCTGCACGCTGGTCCGGCTGACGGCACCGACCGAGGGCGAGTCGCTGTGGCTGGCCACCATGGGCGGCGAGCCGGTCAACGACATCAAGGAGATCGTGCGCGCCGCCGTACCGGGCCCGGTGGTGTTCATCGGGTACACCGATTCCACGGCCTACATCGTGAGCGACCGGATGCTGCCCGAGGGTGGCTACGAAGTGGGGTGCGGGGTGTCCTTCGGCCACCTCGGCCCCTTCGCCCCGGGCATCGACGACCGGATCCGTGGCGGGTTCGCCGCCGCGGTGGCCGAGCTGAGCTGAAACCCGGCCACCGCGAGGACGGACTCAGTCGCGCAGCCACCCCTGGTTGGCCGCCCAGGCAACATAGCCGACACCGAGCAGGTGTGAGCCCTGGGTCGGCGCGAGGGCAATGGCGTCATAGACCGCCGTCACATGCTCGACCATCCCCGGTCCCCACGGTGCCAGGCCAAGCCAGCGACCCGCCTGCGCGGCGTTGCTCTCCACCGCGGGAGTGCTGCCGTCGACCCGGGTGAACACACCGGTGGGGCCGTTGCGGAGCAGGTCGAGGTAGGTGTGGGCGTAGGCCTCGAGGTCGGTCGTGGTGGCCTCGAGGCCGGCCTGCTGGGCAGCCCGCAGGAACTCCACGCTGATGGCGGCATGGCTGATGTCCTCGTACTGGGTCGCCCTGCTGTACGACGGGGTGTACTCGGACAGCCCGGCGGAGGCCGGGTAGCTCTGGTACAGCTCGCTGTAGGTCGGCCAGTAGTGCCACTTCCGGGCTGCGCCGACGGTCTCCATGTCGCTGCGGAAGGCGCGCACCATCGCCCGGACCTTCGCCGCGTACACCGGTGACCGGTCGATGCGGTACAGCTCAGCCATGGTCTGGCCCAGGCCCTGGGTCTGGTTGAACGGCTGGATCAGCCCATCGAACGGGATCGGGGCACCCTTCGGCCAGACGTAGTCGCCGCCGGCGGCGCCGTCGCCGAGCGTGCGATCACGCCACTCCACGTCATGGAAGGCCACCGCCTTGCGGGTCCAGGTCAGGTAGCGCTGGGCGGCGCCACGGTAACGGATCAGGTCACGCTGCCCGGATCGCCCACGCTCCAGCACCAGTCGCGCGAACAACGCCATCGGATAGGTGACCATCCCGGTGTGGACGGCGAAGGCGTACATCCGCTGTTGCAGGGCACTCGTCCCCTCGGCCGGGGTCGCGGTGGCGGCACCGCCCAGCCGCTTGGCGGTCCAACGCCGGGAGGTGGTGTAGACGGCGTTGACGCGGGCGACGACGTCGTCGGCGCTGGCCGGATCGAGACTGACGCCGGCCACGGTCACCGTGCCGGTCGTCGGATGGGTGAGCACCAGGTCGCAACCACCGGGGTGGACATTGGACACCGTCACCGTGGCCGCGCTCGGCGTGGCCGCGGCATAGCGAACCTCGAACAACGACTCTCCGGCGTCGCTGCGGATCGCGATCCCGGCGGCGGTGTAGCTGCCCCCGGTGCGCCACACCCAGCCCGAGCGTCCCTGCCAGTCGGTCACGCCGCGGCGGATGTCGGTCTGGTCCCAGACCTGGTCGGCCCGTGCGACGAACCGGTCCAGGTAGGACACGTCACCGGTCGCCTCGTACATCCGCACCAAGGACAACAGCAGGTACGAGATGCCCCAGGCGAGCCAGCCCGCCTCGTTGTCGCGGACGCTGGTGTCCACCGTGGTCCACGCCTTCTCATAGGCCTGAACCGGATCGGCATCGGGCAACAGATCGGCGGCGGCCGGGCGCGCCTGCGCACCGACCAGAGCGATCGATCCCAGACCAGCGGCGGCCAGCAACACCTGGCGTCGTGAAGAGTTCATGTCGCGAGCCAAGCAGCCGCCCGAGTGATCCACAAGAATCGGGCGGCCGAAACCATCATTCGAGTCAGGGCGCGCTGTGGCGCAATGCGGCCGCCAGATCGCCGCGGTCCTCGACGTCGACCGACCCGAGACCGAGCCATCCGGCCATGGTGGCGAGTTCGGCGGCCAGCCCCGGAATGATCGCCGCATCAGGCACCGACGGCGGCACCGAAGGCTCCCGCCAGGCCGACCGGACCCGCAGCACCCCCGCGGCCCGGTCCGCCTTCAGGTCGACCCGCGCCCGGATCGCCTCGTCGGAGAGGTGGACGTAGCTGTAGTAGCCGAACCGGCGCTGCGCCTCGGGCACGTAGATCTCGATCTTGTAGTCGACACCGAAGAGGGACTGCAGCCGGGCCCGTTCGAACACCATCGAGTCGAACGGGCTCAGCAAGGCCCGGGCGCGGATCGTACGGGGACGCCGCGCCTCGTGCCACAGCCACAGTGGACCCGACCAGCCTGGGACCTCGACCGGCTCGAGTTCACCGGTCGCCACCAGGTGCTGGATCGCCAGGCTCGAGTCGGCCACCGAGGTGCGGAAGTAGTCCCGCAGGCACCGCAGGCTGACGATCCCCAACGCCCTGGCGGCACGCCGGGCCAGGATGATCATCGCCTCGGCACGCTCCGGCGTCGGGGCCTCGGACACGGCACGCGGCAGCACCTTCTCCGGAATGGCGTAACGACGCTCGAACTGGCTGTTGCGCCCGGCGGAAGTGATCCGTCCCGACCACAGCAACCATTCGCACGCGGTCTTCACCGCCGACCAGTTCCAACCCCACTGGTCACGGCGTCGCTCCTCCTCGTGCTCGATCTGTCGCGCCGTGATCGGTCCCCGGACCGCGATCTCCTCGTACACCTTCTCGACGATGCCCGGATGCTCCTCACTCAACCGGACGATCCCGCCCCAGGCCTCCTCCTGGGCTGCCGCCATCCGCCACCGCAGTGCCGGCTGCAGCCGGACATCGATCAGGCTGGCCGCATGTCCCCAGAACTCGAAGAGCCGCCGCGGCGCGCGGTGCGCGGCACGGTCCAGCAGTCCGGTCTCGTACGGACCGAGGCGCGAGTAGAGCGGGAGGTACTGGGCCCTCGCCACGACGTTGATCGAATCGATCTGGAACTGGGCCACCGCATCGACCGTACGCTGCAGGTCACGGGCGGTGACCGTACGGCCGCTGTCGCGGTCCTCCGGTGATCGCGACCCGAAACCCTGTGCAGCAAGGGAGATACGGCGGGCCTGTGCCAAACTGATCTTCTTCGGCACAGGCCCTCCGTTCTAGGCAAACAGGGTTCAGCTGGCGACCTCGACCCGCTCGTTGGTGTCGAGATGGATCACACCATAGTCGTAACCCTTGCGCCGGTAGACGACACTCGGCCGCAACGACTCCGCCTCGACGAACAGGAAGAAGTCGTGGCCGACAAGCTCCATCTCGTACAGCGCCTGCTCCAGGTGCATCGGCTGCGCGGTGTGGACCTTCTCCCGTACCACCATCGGCCCGTCACCCTCGACGGTGACCCCGGCCACGGTACGGATCTCTGCGGTGTCGGCGTTCTCGGCCGACGGCACCACCCCGTCATCGATCGGGAGCGCACCGCGTACGCTCTGCGGCGTGCGAGTACCGCGGTGCACCTTCTTGCGGTCAGATGCCTTGCGCAGTTGGGACATCAGGCGATCCAGGGCGAGGTCGAAGGCGGGCTGCTTGTCCTCGGCGAGCGCCTCGGCGCGCACCGTCGGCCCCTTGCTCAGGACCGTGACCTCGACCCGACAGTGACCGTCGGGGGCAGAGCGACTGTTGTCCGAGGAGACCTTCACCTCCACCCGGATCACTCGTTGATCGAGCTTCTCCAGTCGTGCGATCTTCTCCTCGACATAGGAGCGGAACCCCTCGGTCACGGTCACATGGTGACCCTTCACGACAACGTCCACGATGCCTCCTGAGCTAGAACGACACGGCAGGGACCGATCGCCCCGCCGTACGAGCAGAACGCCGGAAGGCGGCAGGCTCAGGGTCATCCCCTGTCCTGCGACCTTCCGGCGTTCCATGCACAGACGCTAGTACGGCAGGGGCGCATGATCAATGCGGCACGCCCTCCCAAATCTCTCAGCGACGGATGAGGGAGGCTCCTGCGCCCTCGGGGACGTTCGGGGCTGCGACGACCTCCTGCTGCTGCTCACCCAGGCCCTCGATCACCAACCGCATGCGGTCGCCCACAGCAAGGTAGGGGTACTTGCCCGACAGGGCGACACCCTGAGGCGTTCCGGTGTTGATGACGTCGCCCGGCTGCAGCGGCATGAACTGGCTCAGCTCATACACGATCTGGTCGACATCGAAGATCAGGTCGGCGGTCGTGGAGTCCTGCCGCGGCTCGTCGTTGACCCACGACGCCAGGCGCAAGTTGTTCGGGTCGACCTCGTCGGCCGGCACCAGGGACGGGCCCAACGGGTTGAAGGTCTCGCAACACTTGCCCTTCGACCACTGTCCGCCGGAGATGGCGATCTGGTAGTCCCGCTCCGAGACGTCATTGGACACCGCGTACCCGGCGATGCACTCGCGCGCCGCCTCCTTGTTCGGCAGATACCGGGTGGGCCGGCCGATCACCACGGCGAGTTCGACCTCCCAGTCGGTCTTGACGCTCGCCGGCGGCAGGTGCACCGCATCGTCCGGCCCGACGACCGTGGCCGGGTGCTTGAAGAAGATGATCGGCACCTCCGGCGGGTTGGACCCCGACTCGGCGGCATGGGCCGCGTAGTTCATGCCGATGCAGACCACCGCGCCCGGGCGGGCCACCGGTGCACCGATCCGCAGACCCGTCACATCGATCTCGGCGAGTTCGCCGGCTGCCAACGCCGCCCGCACCCGCCCGATCCCGTCCGCGGCGAGGAAGGTGCCGTCGATGTCGGCCGTGATCCCCCTCAGGTCATGGGCCGTTCCGTCGACGACCACCACCGGGATCTCCTGCCCGACCGGTCCCCTGCGCTGCAGTTCCATGGATGCGTGCACCTTTCGTCACGTCCGAGTGTGCTGACGGCCGCACTCTAGTGCCGCCATCGGGTGCCACCTGCTGTGCTCCGGTTTTCGGTCACCTGCGCCGTCGACGTACGGTGGCCACGAGGGTCAGGGCACCGACGACCGGAACGCCGGCGTCCTCCACCGCCCGACTCGCCTCGGTGAGGCTGGCACCGGTGGTCACCAGGTCGTCGCACAGCACCACCTGGCAGCCCCGCTCGCGCCATCGTGCCGCTCGTCCCGGCGGCAGCCGGAGGGCTCCTGCGAGGTTCTCGACCCGCTCACCAATGCCCAGTCCCGCCGAGTCGGCGACCCGGCGGGTGAAGCCGAGCGCGGGCCGTACCCGCAGTCGCCAGCCCTGCCGACCCGCGACACGGCCCAGTTCGCGCCCCAGCCGGGCCGTGGTGTCGAGACCGCGATTCCGTACCGCCGCGCGCCGCGACGGCATCGGGACCAGCACCACCGGACCGTCGGTCCCGCTGGCCAGCACCAGGGCGACCAGGGCCGGCCACAACCGTTGGGCGAGCACCGGAGCCAGGCTCCACTGTCCCCGTTCCTTGTACGCCGAGAGCAGGCTCGGCCACGGCCCTGTGTAGTCGCCGGTCACCAGGGTCGCCGGGAACCCGTCGGGCCTCGGGGACGGCTCGTGCCACCGAGGCTCGGCCCGGATCACCTCGCGGCGGCACGCCGGGCACAATGAGCGCCCCGGGCGGCCACAGGCCGCGCATCGGCCACCGAGCAGCAGGTCCAGAGCGGGGTCGGCCAGTCGCCACCACAGCCCTGTACCCCGCCCCACGAGTTCACTGTGCCCGATCAGCTGGATTCGGCGCTGGCGGGCTGTGGACAATCGCGCCGTCTCAGCCCGGGTACGCCAGTGCCTTGATCTCGTTCGCCATCGGCGACCAGATGGAGTTGCCGTCGTAACGCCAGGCCGTGCCCTGACCACCGAGCATGGCGATCTTCTCCGAGATCGGCTCGGAGTCGACCGCTCGCGCCTGGCTCGCGGCGAGCGCAATGGCCTGCCAGTTGTCCGGGGTGCCCAGGCTGGTGATCTTGGTGCCCTCCTGGGTGATCGCGTACGGCCTCGCCGGACCGTCGCTGGTCGCCGAGCCGAGCAGCACGAGATCAGTCGCATCGGTCCAGACCAGGTCGTCGATGACGGCCATGCCCTGGGTCTGCCCGATCCGCAGGGTGACCGCCCGGAAGGCCGCCAGCCGAGGTCCCCCGTTGCGGGTGAACTGCATCAGCCCGTACTGCACCGATCCGCCACCGGAACGGACGACCACGGCAGCGCGAATGCCGTCCGGGGCCAGACGCACCATCGACAGCGTCATGTCCTCGGGCAGGTCGACGCTCACCCGCTCCGCCCTGGCGTCCTGGACGTACCACAGCACGGGCACACTGGCCGTGCGCTGCAGCACCAGCAACTCGCCGAACCTGGTGTACTGCGGCCTCTCCAGACTGTCGACGCCGGTGAGCACCGAGGTCGGCTCACGATCCCCGAACGGCCCCACCCGGACCTCCTGCCCGTTGCGGACCACCACCGCAGCCTGGTCCGCGGCCACGGTGACGGCGGCGGACGTGATGCCGGCCAACTGCCCCAACGGGCCCTGCACCGGGGTGAGTCCGCGCTCGGCCGCGCTGTCGTCGAGGCGCTGCAGGCCGGCTGCGGTCACTGCGAACAGCCCGGTGCTGGTCTGGGGGCTGATCGGACCGTTGCTGTCCAGGGCCGTCACCGGAATCGGATCAACGCCGAACCGGCCGATCTGGTACGGGGCACCGTTCAGGGTGAACCGCACGGCGGTCACCTTGCCCACCTGCCGCAAGGTCCACACCGTCTGGGCCGCCAACAGGCCGCGTCGCTGGTCGTTGAGCCCGCTGGCCACCTCGTTCAGGGCGATGTCGGCCACGCCGGCACTGTCGAGTGGCACACCCACCGTCGACGTCTTGTCCGGAAAGGCTGTCGTGACCACCGGACGCAGCCAGTCGCTCGGGCCACCGAGCAGCCGCTGCATCATCGCCGAGGCGGTCAGGTTCGCCACATAGATCGGATCCGGCACCAGGGAGGTCAGGCTCGGCTCGAAGAAGTAGAGGTTCACCGGGGTGTAGACGCGCTCGAAATCGGTCTGAGCGATCAGCAGACCGGTGGGCGGCTTGCTGATCCGCCATTCCCCGTCGTCGTTCTTCACCAGACCGAGGTCGATGGTCACCGCACCTCCGGCGGCCCGGTACGACCCTTCCGGGCCGAGACGCCCCACCAGGGTGGCGCCCACCGATGGGACCCCATTCGTGGTGGTCAGCGACCAGTTGTCATCGATGATCTCGACCCCGGACTCCGGCCGCCAGTCATCCCGGACGTCAGCGGTCAGAAAGTCCCGGGCCCGCTCGTAGTTCGGCTGGTACTTCGCCATCGCCAGCACGAAGCCGGACACGATGAGCCTCGGACTGGCCCCCGGGGCCGGTGGGTCGACGTTCACCTCGATCTGCGGCGGCTCGGTGGCGCGTCCCGAGGGCTGAACCTCCTCGACCTCTCCGGTGGTGGGCACGGTCGCGCATCCGGTCAGCAGCCCACCGGCTGCGGCCGCCAGCCCCGCCAGACCGGCCACCACGGCCCGCCGCGGGACACCGCCCGCCGTGGCGTCAGGGGTCCCGGTCACGGTTCGCTCTCCTCGGCCTGCCCCGGCGCGGCATCGTCCGATGTCGGCACGGGAACGTCCTGCTCGGGCACGGCGACCAGAGTACGGGTCACCTCGCGGGTTGCCCCCTGGATTCCGGTGAGATCGCGGGGCACCACCGGCAGCGGGGAGACCTGCAGGATGGTGTCGGGCCGTCGCGGCAGGGTGAGCCGGAACTGCGCGCCCCGGCCGGGACGGCCCCAGGCGTTCAGCCAGCCACCGTGCAGGTTGGCGTCCTCCATCGAGATCGCCAGACCGAGCCCGGTGCCGCCGACCGTCCGCGCGCGTGAGGGATCGACCCGCCAGAACCGGTGGAACACCTGTCGCGCCTGAGCCGCCTCGAAGCCGACGCCATGGTCGCGGACCGCGATCGCCACCGCGTTGTCGTCGCACTCCAGGAAGATGTCGATCGGCTTTCGTTCGCCGTGCTCGATGGCGTTCACGACGAGGTTCCGCAGGATGCGCTGCACCCGCCGCCGGTCGACCTGGGCGGTGCAACCGTGCTTGGCATGGAGCAGGATCGGTGTGCCGGCCCGGAGCGCATGCGGGGCCGCGGCGCGCACGACATCCTCGATCAGCGCCCGCAGGTCGACGTTCTCCGGGCTCAGCACCGCAGCACCGGCATCGAACCGGCTGATCTCGAGCAGGTCACCCAGCAACGCCTCGAACCGGTCGAGCTCGGTCTGCAGCAGTTCGGCCGATCTCTTCGCCAGCGGGTCGAAGTCCTCGCGGGCGTCGTGCAGCACCTCCGAGGCCATTCGCACCGTGGTCAGCGGGGTCCGCAGCTCGTGGGAGACGTCAGAGACGAACTGTTGCTGGACGCGGGAGAGCTCCTCCAACTGCTGGATCTGTTTCTGCAGTTCCGAGGCCATGTGGTTCATGGAGATGGCCAACCGCGCCAGGTCGTCCTGACCTCGCACCACCATCCGGTCGTCGAGTTGCCCCTCGGCCAGTCGCTCCGCAGCGAGCCGGGCCGCCCGGACCGGGGTCACGACCTGACGGGCCACCAGCGCCGCGATCCCGGTCAGCAGCACCACCAGCAGGGCACCGGAGGTCACCACCGCCTGCTGCAGCACCTGCAGGGTGTTGACCTCCTCGGTCAGCGGAAACAGCAGGTAGATCGCAAAGGAACCCATTCCCGGGGCGAACAGGGTCGATCCGATCGCCATGCCGGGCTGGCTCGGCTGGTCAGGATCGCTGTAGTTCACCGTGGTGTAGGTGAGGAAGGTGCCGTCGGTGTCGGCCAGCACCCGGTCCTGCAGGGCCTGCGGTACCGAGTCGGCCTTCACACCGGCGGTCTGTCGCAGGTCGGACACCGGCCCCCGCAGCACGACGTAGTACTGCCGACTCGTGGTGCCGCGCTGGTTGACCTCCTCGGCCAACTCGGTCAGCACCACGTTCACATTGCCCGAGGTCGCACCGGCCGCGTACAGCTGTTGCTGGGCACGGTTGATCGCTGCCTGCGCCTCGGCCACCGCGGACTGTCGCTTCTCGGCCAGCACTCCCGCCTTCGCCTGCTCCATCAGCAGGAATCCCCCGAGCAGCAGCACGACCAGTGAGGCGACGAAGGTCGTCGAGACCACCCGCAGTGGCAGCGAGCGAGCCCACCAACGCAGCGGTGTGGCGACCCTGTGCCCGATCTGCGACAGCGGCGAGATGTGGCGGGTGATCGGAGGGCCGGGCGTGGCCAGCGTGGACGGGGAGGCCATCGGCGAGGTCACTGACCGGCCGGCTCACCGGCCTTGTAGCCAATCCCGCGCACCGTCACCACGATCTCCGGCCGCTCCGGGTCCTTCTCGATCTTGGACCGCAGTCGCTGCACGTGCACGTTCACCAGCCGGGTGTCGGCAGCGTGCCGGTAACCCCACACCTGCTCCAGCAACTGCTCCCGGCTGAACACCTGCCACGGACGGCGGGCCAGCGCGAGCAGCAGGTCGAACTCGAGCGGAGTGAGCGAGATGGCGGCCCCGTCCCGCTTCACCGTGTGACCGTCGACATTGATCTCCAGGTCACCGATCTGCAGGATCCGACGCTCCGGGCTGGCCGGAGTCAGTCTCCGCAGCCGGGTCCGGATGCGCGCGACCAGTTCCTTGGTCTTGAACGGCTTCGGGACGTAGTCGTCAGCGCCGGCCTCCAACCCCGCGACCACATCGATCGTGTCTGACTTGGCGGTCAGCATGATGATCGGAATGCCTGACTCCGCCCGGATCTCGCGGCAGATCTCGACCCCGTCCTTGCCGGGCAACATCAGGTCCAGCAGGACCAGATCGGGCTTGGCCTCCCGGAAGGTGTTCACCGCACGATCGCCGTGGGCGCACCAGACCGGCTCGAAACCCTCCGAGCGCAGCACGATCGACAGCATCTCCGCGACCGAGGTGTCGTCGTCGACCACCAGGATGCGGCTCTTCGGCGTGTCCGACACAGCACTCCTCGCACCACCGGCTCCACAGGTACGGGTGCCGTCCACCCGTACGGCCCGCGGTCCCGGCGGGCGGACCACGGCTGGCCCCATGGTAGTGGGTGGTGCGCACGAATTGGAGCAAGGGAGGACGACCCCCTTGAACCCCCGATACGACCGAACACCCGAGTGGAGCAAGGGAGGACGACCCCCCTTGAACCCCCGAGACGACCAAACACCCGAGTTGATCAAGGCCGGGGCTTCGTACGAACCTCTTCATGACAGACTGAGGCATGACCTCCGCGACGGCACCCGGCGGCTTCCTGCCGCGTGCGGTCCCGGGCGTCTTCGCACCCCCGGCGTCGGCCACGGGTGGCCCGGCGGGTGCACCGCGCATCCTGCCCCGACGCCCCTCGGTGCTCGACGCCGAGCGCACCGCGGCGATCCCGCTCCGGCCGCTGACCATGGTCGAGGTCCTCGACGCCGCCTTCCTGGTGCTGCGCCGTCGTCCGCAGGCGATGTTCGGTCTGCCCGCCCTGGTGGCGGTCGCTCTCGTCCTGCAGGCCCTGGTCGCGGTGTGGGGCACCTGGCTGGTCGGCGAGCAGCGCGGCGGGTTCGCCCAGATCCTCTTTGCCCTGCTCGGCTGGCTGGTCGTCAGCGTGATCGCCGTGGTGGCCGTGATGTGGGTGAACGCGATCCTCACCCGGGTGAGCCTGGAGGTGTTGCTCGGTCCCGGTTTCGCGCCCGCGCCACCGCGGCTCACCGTACGGTCGGTGCTCCGGGTGACGCCGGGGGTGCTGTTGCTGGGGCTGTTGGAGATCCTGGCCGGTTGGCTGCTGCAGACAGTGCTCGGCTTCGTCAGCTACGGGTTCATCCCGTTCATGGTGATCGGGGACCCGACCCTGGCCTGGATCGGCTCGCTGGTGATGCTGGTCGTGCTGTTGCTGGTGACCTGCTGGGGCTACTCCTACCTGGGGCTCGCCGTCCCGGCCTACATGGTCGAGAACGCCCGGACCCCGGCGTGGATCGGCAAGCCGTACCGCGCCACCAACGCTGTCACCGCCTTCGGACGTTCGTTGCAGCTGATCGGACTGCGCAACGCGCACCGCGCCGCCCTCGTGCTCGCCGGGGCGGTGGTGCTCTGCCTGGTGATCGGTTACCTGTCGACGCAGGGCTTCCTCGCGCTGTTGTCGTCCTTGGTCTACACCTTCGACCAGGCGATGCTCGAGGTGATCATCAACGCTCCGCTGCTGCTGGTCGGCATCGTCGTCGCCGGCCAGGTGGTCGGGCTGGCCGTCGCGGTCGGGTTCCTGTCGGCGGTGCAGACCACCTTCTACCTCGACCTGCGGATGCGTCGGGAAGGCCTGGATCTCGCGCTGCGCTTCGACCATGTCGCGGTTCCCCAACCGGTGGCTCCTGCGATGGCTCCTCCGATCCGGCCGTCCGGTCCCGCACCGGCCCCACCCGGCTGGCGGCCCTGATGGGCGCCCCGATCGAGATCGGCCGCGACGAGGCACGCCGCCGGGCCGAGGAAGAGCTGGCGAAGGCCAAGTACCACGGGATCCCTGACTGGATCAGCGACGTCGTGCGACGGATCAGTGAGTTGGTCGACCGGGTCCTCTCCCCCGTGCTCGGCGGCCCGGGAGCCGGCGGTGCGGGCTGGGTCCTCCTGGTGGTCGTACTGGTCGTCGTGGTCGCCCTCGTGCTCATCGTGTGGCGCGTCGGCCTACCGCGGTGGCGGCGCCGGATCCCTGACGCCGAGGTCGGTCTGGACGACGAGCGAGCACCCCAGGAGTACCGCGGTGCCGCCGATCGGGCCGCGGCCCAAGGCGACTGGACCGACGCGATCCGCGAGCGCTTCCGTGCGCTGGTCCGCGAACTGGAGCATCGCACCGTCATCGATCCCCGACCGGGCCGAACGGCTCTCGAGGCAGCCGGAGCGGCCGCCCGGCTGATGCCGGCCGTCGAGCCGTCCTTGCGCACCGCGGCCAGCCTCTTCAACGACGTGATGTACGGCTCTGTCACCGCCGACGAAGGCGGCTACCGCACCATGGTCACCGCTGACGACGCCATCCGGGCCGAGGCCGCGCGGTTCCGCCACCCCGAACCCGATGGTCATCGCGATCTCGACGGCCACCGCGAGGGGGCTGTGTCGTGAGCACCGCGACCGCCATCGCCCCGATGGACACCGAGGCGCCCGTGACCCGGCCGAGGCCGGAGCCACCCGAGGGTGCGTCTCGTCCCCGCCGACGGCGCCTGCTCTGGATCGGCCTCGCCCTGCTCGTCCTGGTGCTGTCGGCCGGGGGGCTGGTCGCGGTGAGCGTGCTGGCCGAGCCTGCCCGGGCGGGCGGGGTCAATGACACCTCTGCCGCCGGACACGCGGCCGTCGCCCAGCTGTTGCGGGACGAACAGGTTCGCACCACCGAATCCGGGCGGCTCCGCGACACCCTCACCCAGGCCCGCCCCGACACCACGGTCGTGGTGTCCGACCTGACGGAGCTACCGGTCACCGGCTGGCGACAGCTGCTCGAGGCCGAGCCGGGCCGCATCGTCCTGTTCTCACCGACGGGGCAGGACCTGCGGCGCCTCGGCATCGACATCGCCGCCCTCGGCACCCTGGCCTCCCCCGAGGTCGAGCCGCACTGCTCCGACCCGGCGGCGCAACGCGCCGGTGGTCTGCTGCTGCCTTCCGGATCACGGACCTATCGGACAAGCGCTCCCGTAGTTCAGTGCTATCCGGGCGAACAGGGCCACTACGTGGTGCTGGCACGGTCCGGGGCGAGCGAGATCCTGATCATGCCCGACGTTGCCGCCAACGACTCCCTGCCGGAGGCGGGCAACGCGGCCCTGGCGATGCAGTTGCTCGGGTCCCGCCCCACCCTCAGCTGGTGGGTGGTCGACCGGGGCGACCCGGGCTTCACCGAGCAGGGACACGACTCGGACACCGGCGAGCAGAGCCCGTCGTTGCTTCCCCCTGGTTGGATCCATGCCGCCTGGCTGGCCGTGGTGGCACTGGTGGTGATCGCGGTCTGGCAGGGTCGGCGACTCGGGCCGATCCTGGTCGAGGAGTTGCCCGTGGTGGTGCCGGCCGCCGAGACCGTCGAGGGCCACGGGCGGCTCTACGCCCGGCTCGGCGCTCGCGACACGGCCGCCAGCCATTTCCGTACCGCTGCCGTCGCCAGACTGGCCCGGCTGCTCGGGCATGCCCCCGACCCGGAGACCCTGGCCCAGGCGCTGGCGGACCGGACCGGACGCCCGTACGGCGAGATCCGTGCGCTGCTCGACGGTGCCGCACCGACCACCGATGACGCCCTCGTGGCACTGAAACGCAACCTCGACGCCCTGGAGCAGGAGGCCCGACGACCGTGAGCACCGCGAACCCACCCGGCTCGCCCTGGCAGCACGCCGCAGCACCGCCGCCGGCGGCACCACCGCAGCATGGCGTACCACCGCAGGCTGCAGCCGCACCCCGCCCCATGGCCCCGCCCGCACCCGCTTCGCCGGCGCGCGAGGCGCTGACCCGGCTGCGCGACGAGGTTGGCAAGGCCGTCGTGGGTCAGTCCTCGGCAGTCACCTCGATGATCATCGCGCTGCTGTGCCGTGGCCACATCCTGTTCGAAGGTCTGCCAGGGACGGCGAAAACGCTGCTGGTACGGAGTTTCTGCCAGGCGCTGCAGCTCGACACCAAGCGCATCCAGTTCACCCCGGACCTGATGCCCGGCGACATCACCGGATCGCAGATCTACGACGCGCGGACCGGTGAGTTCCACTTCCGGGAAGGCCCGGTGTTCACCAACCTGCTGCTCGCCGACGAGATCAACCGAACCCCGCCGAAGTCGCAGTCGGCACTGCTGGAGGCGATGGCCGAACGCCAGGTCTCGGTCGACGGACAGACCCGGGTGCTGCCTGTCCCGTTCCTGGTCGCCGCCACCCAGAACCCGGTCGAGTTCGAAGGCACCTACCCGCTGCCCGAGGCCCAGCTGGACCGTTTCCTGATGAAGGTCCGGATCGACCTGCCGGAGCGCGACACCGAGATCGAGGTGCTGCGCCGCCATGCCGAGGGATTCGATCCGAGCAATCTCGACGCTGCCGGGATCGAACCGGTGGCCTCTCCCGACGACCTGGTCACGGCGCAGCGTGAGATCAGCGGCATCCTGGTCCAGCCCCAGGTGCTGGCCTACATCGTCGACGTCGTACGAGCGACCCGGTCTTCGCCGTCCCTGCAGATCGGGGTGTCGCCCCGCGGCGCCACCGCCCTGCTCGCCACGACCCGCGCCTGGGCCTGGCTGTCGGGACGTCAGTACGTCTCCCCCGATGACGTGAAGGTGCTCGCCTTTCCCGCGCTGCGGCACCGCGTGGTGCTGCGCCCCGAGGCCGAGATGGAGGGTGTCAGCACCGACTCCGTCCTGGAGACCATCCTGGCCACCGTGCCGGTTCCTCGTTGAGGCAGGGCCGATCCATGGTGTTGACGTGGCGGGCCGGGGTGCTGGCGCTGCTTGCCGTGCCGCTCGCCCTGGTGGTCGGGCCCTGGGCGTGGCTGGTCGCCGCGGCACTGCTGGTGGTGGTCGTGGTCGACGTCGTGTTGTGTCCGAGCCCGCGCCGGGTTCGGGTGGCCCGCGGCGGCACCACGGCGGTGCGGCTCGGTGAGTCGGCCGAGGTCTGGTTCAGCGTGACCAACACCGCCCACCGCCGGTTGCGTGGGACGGCGCGCAACGCCTGGGTCCCGTCGGCCGGTGCCCGGGGCGGGGTCCGCAGGATCGACGTTCCGCCCGGCGAGCGACGCCGCTGGACGACCCTGTTGCAACCCACTCGGCGAGGCGACCGGGCGGCCGGACCGGTCGTCATCCGTACCCTCGGACCGCTGGGTTGCGCGGGTCGCCAGGCGAACCACGAGATTCCCTGGACCGTCCGGGTGCTGCCGCCGTTCCACAGTCGCAAACACCTGCCGTCCCGCCTGGCGCGGCTCCGCGAGCTCGACGGCCGCTCGGTGTTGCTGCAGCGTGGTCAGGGCACCGAGTTCGACTCGTTGCGGGAGTACGTCCCCGGTGACGACGTCCGCTCCATCGAGTGGCGGGCGACGGCCCGGTCGAACACGGTGGTGGTGAAGACGTGGCGGCCCGAACGCGACCGTCATGTGCTCGTCGTCATCGATTCCGGCCGGACCGCCGCGGGCCGGGTCGGCGACCAGCCACGGCTGGACCACCACCTGGATGCCGCCCTGCTGCTGGCCGCGCTCGCCTCTCGGGCCGGTGACCGGGTCGATCTGCTGATCGCCGACCGTGACGTCCGTGCCAGCGTCGTACGGACCACCAGCAGCGACGTGATCAACCGGATGGTCAACGCCATGGCACCGGTCGAGGCGAGTCTGCTGCAGAGCGACCATCGCCTCATCGTCAACGAATGCCTGTTGCGCATCTCCCAGCGCTCCCTCGTCGTGGTGCTGACCGGCCTCGACCACGCGTCAGTGACCGACGGCTGGCTCCCGGTGCTCGCCCCGCTGCTGCAGCGGCACCGCGTCGTCTTCGCCTCGGTCACCGATCCCCGGCTGGACGAACTGGTCACCGACGTCCGCGACGCCGGCGAGGCCTACGCTGCCGCGGCGGCGGAGGTCGACCGGAAACGGACGACGGCCACCGCCAGCACCCTGCGCCAACGCGGGGTCTCCATCGTGCAGGCTGCCCCGGACGTCCTCCCCCCGGCGCTCGCCGACCACTACCTGGCATTGAAGAAGGCCGGCCAGCTGTGAGCTGACCGGCCTTCTCACCCACCGTCGTGGTGCAGGTGAGGAGCGAAGCTACTCGTACTTCTCCTCGTCGGTCTGCTGGCCGCCACTCTCCTGGGTGTTCATGCCGCCATCGGGCGTCGTCGGGGCCGGCGTGGACGGCGTCTGGGCCGGCGGGGTCGCCGGTGGCTGCTGCGGAGACGTCGTCCCCGGGGTGCCCGAGGTGTTCGGCTGGTAGCCGGTCGACGCAGCGGTGGCAGCCGGCCAGTTCTCCGAACTCAACTCGCTGTACCCGTCCTCGGTCTCCGAGATCTTGGTGAGCAGGTCCTGCTGCAGCCCGGCCCACGGGGCGATGTCGGGATCGCGCATCTGCTCCAGCCAGTCGACCAGGCCGTTGTTCAGGTCGCGCATCGTGTAGATGCGCTCGGCCCAGCGGTCGTCGGTGTTGTCGGCATGCAGGTCGTGCACCGTCAGATAGGTGCGCTTCACCGAGGTCATGACCGACAGGTAGATGCACTGCTGGACCATCGAGCTGGCTTCCATCGCGTACCGGGTCGCGTCGGCCGCCTGCTTGAGGTCGGTCATCGCCTTGGTCTGCACCGGAATCTGCTTGGCGTAGCCCTCTGCGCCCTTGCCCTTCCACTGGGTGCCGATCTGACTGTTGGCCAGCGTCTGCTCGAAGGTCCCCAGCTTGTCGTAGACGTCCTTCTGCAGCTTCTGCTTCATCTCGTGCATGGTGCCGGCCAGGCCGATGTCACCGGCGAAATGCAGCTGGTAGCCGTCCTTGAACTTCTTCCAGGCACCCTTGGCCTCGTCCCAGACCTTGTTGACCTCCTTGTAGAAGTTCTCCAGGTCGTCGCTGGAGTTGTCCCACATGCCGCTGTCCATCTGGTCGCGGAGCCTGTCCTCCTCATCCTTCATGGCCTTGAAGTCGAGGTCGTAGGCGGTCTGCTGGTAGGACTCGTACTGGTTGAAGATGGTCGACACCTTCGACTGCGCCTCACCCCACTGGGTGAGATTGAGCTGGACGCTCACGGTGCTCATGCTCGGCCTCTCACTTGTTCACGGATCCGGACGCGGCCGCGTTGTCCCCGTCGGTCTTGTCGTAGTCGTCGGCGGCCTTCTTCAGGTTCGTGGCGATGCTCTTGAACTCGGTGGCCGACTTGTCCAGCCAGGACACGACCTTGCCGTGCAGGCTTCCGTACGGTGTGTTGGTCGAGGTCGCCAGGCCCCAGTTGGTGTTGCTGGCCTCCTTCGCCGGCGCGAGTGCCGCCTTGTACGCCTCCGAGGCGTCCTCCCAGATCTTGGCCTCGGAGCGCAGCGAGTCGGAGTTCACCTCGAACGAGGTGTCGCCAACCGCGCCGCTGGGGGTGCCGCCCCCGATACCGCTGGGGCTGCCGCCACCCGAGGGGAGGCTCGGACTGCTCGGACCGCCAGGGGACGAGGGCAGGTCAGGGGTCTTCGGCCCATCGATCGTCGGCGTCTCGTTCCCGGTCTTCGACGGGTCGTTGGGGAACTTGTCCAGGTAGTCCGGCACCCCGTCGCCGTCGCTGTCCTTCTTGTAGTCGGGGGTGTTGGTCCCCGGCGGCTCCTTGCCCGTCTTCGACGGGTCGTTGGGGTACTTGTCCAGGTAGTCCGGCACCCCGTCGCCGTCCGAGTCCTTCTGGTCCGGTGTCCTCGGCCCGGTCCCGATGTTCTTGGGGTCGTCGGGGTACCTGTCCAGGTAGTCGGGAATGCCGTCGCCGTCGGAGTCCTGCGAGGTGTCGACATCCGGGTTGCCACCCCTGGTCGGATCATCGGGGAAGGGATCCTCGGAATCGGGTGTGCCGTCACCGTCACGGTCCGAGTTCGCCAGACCCGCTGCACCGGTGCCACCACCGAGCCCGCCGAGGCCACCACCGCCGCCACCCAGGCCGCTGGCACCACCGATGCCACCGCCGGCACCACCACCGATGCCGCCGACTCCACCGCCGACACCGCCACCACCCAGGCCGTTCACGCCACCGCCGGGGCCACCGCCGACGCCGTTGGGAGCGCCGCCGGTCCCCGCCGCCGTGGCACCCATGGCACCGACGCCCGCTCCCGGGCCTCCGCCCGTACCGCCGGCGGCACCGCCACGGCCAGCCATGGGCGGCATCATCATCGGATGCCCACCACCGGCGCCCCTGCCCTGACCGCCCTCACCATTCGGGTCGATCAGCGCCTCGTAGATGTCGAGGTCCTCGAGGCGGTCGTCCTCGGTGCCGATGCCCTGGGCCTGGGCCAGAGCCACCCGGCGCTCGTCGTCGCCTGTGCGATCAGTCATCACCTGCTCCTGTCACTGTTGGTCTGCGGTCGCTCATCTGCCGATGTTGCCCATGCGGACACGCATCTCCTCCTCCAGGGTGGCCAGTTCGTTGGCGAGCTCGCCGTACTCGCCCGGCGCGAACTCGGGCTCCACGAACTCGGCGTAGGCCGCGTCGTGGGCCTGCTGCACGGCGTCGCAGATCTCGGACACGCGGGTGCTCTTCGCCCAGTCCTCATCGATCTTGATCTCGGTCGTGCGGGCGCCCTTGCCGAGGTGAACCGTGACGCGGCCATTCGCACTGGTGCCGGTGTTCGGCGGGCTGACCCAGCGCCCGGGTCGCGCGCCACCGTCCTTCTCCTCGAGCTTGCGCTCCTTCTCGTCCACCACGAACAACGACTCCAGCCAGCGCGACAGGAACGCCTGGTCAACCGGCTCGGAGGTGTCCACCCGTTCGGCCTGCACGGCAACCGGAGTCCCGGTGGCCTGCTTCTGGCGCTGCTTGAAACCGGCGGTGAGCAGCAGGCTCAGCGGCTTGCCCTGGACACGTTCTCGCCACCGGTTGGTGATCCGGATCTTGGCGAGCCGACCTTCCGGGGTGAGCCAGAAGTGGAAGATCTGGAGGAAGTCGTGCTCGGCCGAGCCTTCCGGCACGTCCTGGGCCTGCCAGTTGTCGACGGTCGTGGCTTCCTCACCGCACGAGGCCGGGGGTGCGGTGGGATCCATGAAGTCGTCGACCTCGTCCGGCCAGGTGGTCATGGTGTCCTCCCTCTGGGGTTCGCGTCACACGCCGTGGATGCACATCACAGCGTCCGCGCAGTGCGGTTCCATCGTGTCACGATGAGGTGTCACGACACCGGCTCGCCCCCGTGCCGGGGCCAGTGCGGATCAGTTCTGTTCGGGGTCGTCGGTCCAGGTGGAGAACCAGGCCAGATCAGGGCCCTGGCGGCGCAGGCAGCGTTGCCACAGGGTCTCGGGATCCGGGCCGAACACATCGGTGTAGGTGGCGTCGACGACCCACCACAGGTCCATCGCGAGTTCCCGCGCCAGCTGCCCGGCCTCCCAGCCCGCGTAGCCGGCGAAGATGCGCAGATCGGCATAGCCCCCGGCGACGATCTCGACCGGGGTGTCGAGGTGCAGCAGCCCGACCCGGCCCCAGACCGGGCGGAACCCGGGGGGCTCCTCGTCGCCGAGCGGTGCGGCCAGGCAGATGGCCCCGTTGGTGGACACCGGTCCGCCGCTGAACAACACCTTCGGTTCGGACACCAGCGAAGCCCATTGCGGCAGCACCGAGGTCAGCCGCGGCTCGGCATACCGGTTGAGAACGACGCCCAGAGTGCCGGAGTCGTCATGGTCCACGACGAGCACGACCGTACGGGTGAACCATCCGTCGTTCGCCCCCACCGAGGCGACCAGCAGGCTGCCCGGCGCCGGGACGCGCTCGGGCGGAGGTGTGGGTCCGACCACCATGCGCTGCTCCGTCAGGCCTCGCGGTCCGCCGTCGTCGGCGCCTGTTCAGGCCCCCCGGCGGCGACCCGGACCGCGCCGGCCACGGTGTCATGGAGTTCGGGATTGAAGACCGACGGCATGATGTAGGCCGCGTTCAGCTCCTCGTCGGTGACGACCGAGGCCAGGGCCTGGGCAGCAGCCAACAGCATCGGCGTGGTCACCTGCCGGGTCCGGGCATCGATCAGTCCGCGGAACACGCCGGGGAACGCGAGCACGTTGTTGATCTGGTTCGGGAAGTCGGAACGGCCGGTCGCCACCACCGCGGCGTACTTCGTCGCCTCGGCCGGATCGATCTCCGGCTCGGGGTTGGCGAGGGCGAACACGATGGCGCCGGGGGCCATCGCCCTGACGTCGTCGGCGTTGATCACCCGTGGAGCCGACACGCCGATGAACACGTCCGCCCCCACCATGGCGTCGGCGACGGTGCCGGTGAGATTGTCAGGATTGGTGTGCTCGGCGATCCACTGCAGCGCCTCGCCCATCCCCGTACGGCCCCGGTGGACGATGCCGTCGATGTCGGTGGCGACGAGGTGGGAGACGCCGGCGCTCAGCAACAGCTTCATGATCGCCGTCCCGGCCGCACCGGCACCCGACATCACCACCCGTACGGCAGCGATGTCCTTGTCGACCACGCGGAGCGCGTTGTAGAGGGCTGCCAGGACGACGATGGCCGTGCCGTGCTGGTCATCGTGGAACACCGGGATGTCGAGTGCTTCGCGCAGCCGCGCCTCGATCTCGAAGCAGCGTGGCGCCGAAATGTCCTCGAGGTTGATCCCGGCGAATCCGGGGGCGACGGCCTTGCAGACGGCAATGATCTCCTCGGTGTCCTGGGTGTCCAGGCAGAGCGGCCAGGCGTCGATCCCCGCGAAACGCTTGAACAGCACGGCCTTGCCCTCCATCACCGGCAGCGCGGCCTTCGGACCGATGTTGCCCAGGCCGAGCACGGCCGAACCGTCGGTGATCACGGCGACGGTGTTGCGCTTCGATGTCAGCCGGGTCGCATCCTCGGGGTTCTTCGCGATCGCCAGGCAGACCCGGGCCACCCCCGGTGTGTAGACCATCGACAGGTCGTCACGGTTGCGGATCGGATGCTTGGACTCCATCTCGATCTTGCCGCCCAGGTGCATCAGGAAGGTCCGGTCCGACACCTTGCCGATGACCACGCCCGGCACTGCGCGCATCACCTCGACGATCTGCTCGGCGTGGTCGGCGTCGCGCGCCGCACAGGTCACATCGATCCGGAGACGTTGGTGCCCCGAGGCGGTGACGTCGAGCGCGGTCACCAGACCACCGGCCTGCTCGACCGCCGTGGTCAGCCCACTCACGGCTGCGCCGCCGGCCGGGACCTCCAACCGTACGGTGATCGAGTAGGACACAGAGGGCGCTGAAGTCACGTCTGCATACTCTCACGCAGCCCTGACCCCGGGGCCCGAAATCAGCGCCCAATCACCGGAAGCTCACAGGTTGTGCTTCTCGTAGGCGGGATCCCGCCACCCCATCACGGCCTCGAACATCCGAACCGTGTCGACCGACTCGGCGACATCGTGCATCCGCAGGATGCGTGCCCCGGCGGCCAGGCACAGGGTCGCCGCGGCCAGTCCGCCGGCGAGTCGGTCCGGCTTCTCGCGGTCGAGGGTTTCGCCGACGAAGTCCTTGCGGGACACGGCCGCGAGCATCGGGTACGGCAGAGCCGTGGTGAGTTCGGCGAGGCGGCGGGTCAGCTCGAGGGTGTGGCGGGTGTTCTTGTTGAGGTCGTGACCGGGGTCGACGACGATCTGCTCCGGACCGATCCCGGCTGCCAGGGCCTGCTCCACCCGTACGGCCAGGTGTTCGGTGATCTCGGCGGCGATGTCGGCGTACTGCGGGCGCGGCCAGTGCACGTGCGGCCTGCCCAGCGAGTGGGTGACCACCACGGTCGCCCCGGTGTCGGCGATGACGCCAACCATGTCAGGGTCCTGGAAACCCGAGGTGTCATTGACGACGGCGGCGCCGGCCTCGACGCACCGACGAGCCACCAGGGCCGAGGTGGTGTCGACCGAGATCACCACGTCGCTGGCCTCGGCGACCCGCTCCACGACCGGCAGCACCCGCGCCAGTTCGTCCTCCGGGGTGACCACGGGGGTGTCCGGCGAGAACGGCACGCCCCCGATGTCCACCCAGTCCGCTCCGAGTTCTGCGGCACGCAGGGAGGAGGCGACAGCCCGGTCGAGGGCGAAGTTCTGCCCGGCGTCGTAGAACGAATCGGGGGTACGGTTCACGATCGCCATCACCGCGGCGTGGCGGTCGAAGTCGAACTCCCGACGGCCGATCCGCCGCCGAGCGGCCCGCAGCGTGGGAAGGACCACCGCCGACGGGACGGTGGTGGTCACAGGGTCAGCAGTGTCCGGCACGCGGGCCATTCAAGCAGGGTTCTGCGCTCCGGTGCCGGCAAGGTCACGCTCCGGTGGCGGCAAGGTCATCGACGTCGGTCAGCCGCCAGGTCGCAGCGGCGGCGTGTTGACGCCAGAACGCCGCGAACCGTCCGCCGGAGGCGAGCAGTTCGTCGACGCCGCCGTCCTCGACGATGCGGCCGCCCTCCAGAAAGACCACCCGGTCGGCAGTACGGATGCTGGCCAGGCGATGGGCGACCACCACCTTGGTTCGCGGGTGCGAGCCGTCGCCGAGTGCGCGGACGATCGCGGCCTCGTTCTCGTGGTCGAGCGCGCTCGTGGCCTCGTCCACCAGGAGCACCGGGGCTGGTTTCAGCAGTGCCCGGGCGATGGAGACCCGCTGCCGCTCACCGCCCGACAAGGCGGTGCCGCCTTCGCCGACCGCGGAGTCGAGACCGTCAGGAAGTCGCGCGACCAGCTCGTCCACCCGGGCCAGGCCGATGGCCTCGGCGAAGCGGTCCTCGGTCGCGGCCGGGTCGCCTGCGGCGATGTTCTCCCTGATCGTCCCGGTGAACAGGTAGGGCTGCTGGAACACCATGCTGACCAGGGATCGCCGCTGCTCGGGCGTCAGATCGGCGGTGTCGGCGCCGTCCACGGTGATGCTGCCCGACCGTGGCTGGTGCAGGCCGGCCAGGAGTGCCAGCACTGTGCTCTTGCCCGACCCGGAAGGCCCCACGATCGCGGTGGTGGTCCCGGGCTCGAGCACCAGGTCGAGGTGTTCCAGCACCGCCGGCCCGTCCCCGTAGCCGAAACCGACGTCGCGGAGTTCGATCCTCGGTGCCCCCTCGCCGAGGGTGGGCCGGGTGACCGGGACGGCCGCGACCGGGTCCCCCGGCGCTTCCAGGACGGTACGGATCCGGCTCAGGGTGGCCATGGTCGGCTCGATGCCACCGGCAAGCTCGGCCAAGGCCGTGAACGGCTCCAGGTAGCGCACGATGACCACGACCAGGGCGATCGCCTCGGCCGGGGCGAGACTGCCCCGTACGGCGAGCACGGCGACGGTACCGGCCAGGATCACCAGCGCGAACTGACTGGCGAGGCTGAACAGGAGTTGGCCCGGCACCTGGGCCGTGAGCAGGCGCAGGGTCGCCCGATGCTGACCCCGCACCGCCGTCCCGGCGAGACTGCGAGCCGCGGTGACCCGACGCGCAGCCCGCAGCGCCTGCTGGGTGCGAGCGAACTCGAGCACCCGTTCGGTCAGTCGGCCGTTCGCCTCGTCGGCCAGGCGGTCGGCCCGGCGCCCGATCCGGACGCTCGCCCAGAACGCGCCGAGGAGCAGCGGAACCCCGACCAGTGCGGCGATCCCGACCGGCCAGCTGATCGGCAGCAGGGCCACGCCGATGGCGACAGGCAGTCCGAGGGCACCGATCAGTGGGGTCACCTGGTAGGCGATCAGTCCAACGAGTTCGGGCCCGGTGGCGGCCACGGCCTGCCGCGCCACGCGGGTGTGCTCGGCGGTGAACCAGTCGAGCCGGATCAGGGCCAGCCGCTCGGCCACCCGGTGCTGGGAGCTCGCGAGCAGACCGAAGCCGAGGCCGTATCCGATCCGTACGGTGATCGCGTCGACAACCCAGCCCACCACGGTGAAGCCGGTGAGCAGTCCGAGCCATGGTCCGGCGCTCGCCGGAGTGCGGCTGAACAGTGCGCCGATGAGCGGGACGAGGGTCACCACACCGCCGGCCCGGAGCCCGACGCCGATCACGGCGAGCACCAGGTAGCCGAGGGCGCGGGGCCGGGCCGTCTCGGGCAGCAGGCGCACGACGGTACGCAGCAGGTTCATCGGGCGGCCTCCCAGAGCTCGTGGTAGCGTCCGCGCGCTGCGAGCAGTGCCTCGTGGGGACCTGCCTCGGCGACGCTGCCGTGATCGAGCACGACGATCCGGTCGACCCCGGTGATCGTGTGCAGCCGATGGGCGATCACCAGCACGGTCCGTCCTGCCGTGAGCCTGCTGAGGGCCTGCTGCACCTCGTACTCCGATTCCGGATCGGCGAACGCGGTTGCCTCGTCCAGGACCAGTACCGGGGTGTCGGCCACGATGGCCCGGGCGATCGCCAGGCGCTGCTGTTCCCCACCGGACAAGGCGATGTCGCCGCCCAGGAGGGTGTCGTAGCCGTGCGGGAGTTGCATGATCCGTTCGTGGATCCGTGCCGCACGGGCGGCGCGCTCGATCCGCTCGGCACCGCAGTCGGGCACAGCGAGCGCGATGTTCTCGGCAACCGTGCCGTGGACCAGTTGGGTGTCCTGGAAGACGAAGCCGACCTGTTCGTAGAGTTCGTCGGCGCCCAGGGTCCGGATGTCGCGTCCGCCGACCCTGATCTCGCCGCCGGTCACGTCATGGAATCGAGCGACCAGCCCGGCCAGGGTCGACTTGCCCGAGCCTGACGGGCCGACCAGAGCGGTCACCGTGCCCGGGTCGAGCCGCAGCGAGATCCCTTGCACCACGGGAACTCCGGGACGGTAGCCGAACTGCACGTCGACCAGTTCGACCGTGCCGGCCGGCACCGCGTCGCCACGGTCCGGACCGGGATCGACCCGGGTCTGGAGCACCGGCTCGTCCAGGGTGTTCTGCAGGCGTCGGGCGGCGAGCACGCCGTCACGGATCCCGCTGAGACCGTAGCCGACACCGAGCAGGCGGGCACCGAAGGTCGTCCCCAGGAACAGGAACGGCAGTAGCGTGATCGGACTCGTCGCACCGGTGACGACCATCGGCACTCCGACCGCCATGATCAACCACAGGAAGGTGGCGGGCCGGGTCGCCAGGTCGAGCACGATCTTCTTGCTGGTAAAGGGTTTCTGCCAGTCGTTGAGGAAGGCGATGTAGTCGCCGAGTCGCGCTCCGAAGGTCGCCGCGGCAGCGCCGCCGAAGACCCGCACCACAGGTTGGCCGTCGAGGTAGCCGGTCGCCTCGGTCGCCATCCGGTCGGCCCAGGCCATCGCCTGGGCGGGCCGGGCCCCGGACTGGACCAGCATGATCCACATGACGACGACGTAGACCAGCACCGGGAGCAGCAGGACCAGGGCGAGCCGCCAGTCGACCACGAACAGGTACACCAGCACGGCGATCGGGGCGGTCACAGCGGCGACCGCATCGGGGACGGCGTGGGTGACCAGATGGTGCAGCGCGAGGGTGTCGCCCGGCACGATTCGGCTGATGGTGCCGGATCCCCGTGCGGTGAACCACCCGAGCGGGAGGCGACCCAGGGTGTCGAGCAGCCGTTCCCGCAGCCCGGTCTCGTACCGGGAGTCGACCACGTGCAGCCACCACAGGAGCGCCGACCTGAGCAGGGCCCCGACCCCGAGGATCACCACGGCGGCGATGCCCAGGCCCCAGAGCCGTCCGGGTTGGGCTCCGGAGAGCAACGCCCGGGCGAACTCCACCAGCAGCACGAAGGGCGTCAACTGCAGCAGCGTGATGATCGCCTGGGCCACGCCGGCCGCGACCAGCGCCGGCTTCAGGGGCGCCAGCAGGCGCCCGGCGGCGTTCGCCCGCCAGGCCTTCGGCGGCGGGGTCGGCTCGTCCACCGCCGTCGGTACGGGTTCCGGTTCACCCTCGGGCACGGGGTCGGTGGCGACCGGTGGTGCCGACTGCATCGCCGGGCCCGCATCCTTCGGACCGCGTCGCGATCCGAAGGCACGCCCCTCGTACCAGTACGCCTGGGCGTGCACCTCGGACCTGGGGAAGCCGAACTCGTCACGCAGCCGGAGCCGCAGCGGCTTGAGCGACCCGGACTCGCAGCCCACCCAGGCGTACCAGTCGGTCCAGTCGCGGGACTCGATCGCCGCGGCGAGCGATCCCGTTCCCGCTCGTGGCACCCAGTGGATGGTGGCGCGCGGATGCTCCACCAGGGGTAGCAACCGGTCGTCGTCGGTGTGCTGCTCGAGGTAGACCTCGAGGGCGATGTCGTGCGGGACGGCCGCGAGGATGGCGTTGATCGCCGGAACCGAGGCCGAGTCCCCGATCACCAGGTAGCCGGCCGGCGGCTCGTCGGCGACCGCGAACCGTGAGGACCCGAGAGTGGTGACCGGGATCGTCATGCCGGGAGTCGCCCGGCGGGCCCAGGTGGCGGCCGGCCCGGACGGCTCGTGCAGCACCACGTCGACCGCGAATTCGCCGCTGTGTTCGTCCGCCTCGCTGAGGGTGTAGCCGCGCTGGTGCTCGGTCTCCCCTCCGTCGGGATCGGGAAACCAGAACCTGAGCCAGGCGGTGGGTTCTGCGGTGACGTCGTCGAAGAGGGTCGGCGAGGTCATCCGGATCCGGCGGAAGTGGGGCGCGAGATCAACCGTCTCGATCACCGTCGCGGTGTGGTCGCGGGCGCCGAACCCGCGCATCATCGCGCCCTGGAAGCCGCGCGCCATCAGCCAACCCCTTCCGACACGCCGGCCGGCGAGTCGAACTTAGGTTAGCCTCACCATTGGCGTCACGCCAGTGCGACCCCGATCACCAGCGCCACGAACGAGAGCAGCGGCAGCACTCCCTGTTTGAGGGCCGAGGACAGTCGACTCGGAGCACGCAGCACCAGCACGGCCGCAGCTGCGGCCATCGACCCGGTCCCCGCCAACGCGAGCGCGGCGCCGACGTCGGTCGTCCCGACGGCGACCAGCACGATGCCGACAGTGGTGACAATCGCGAGGAACAGGTTGTAGAAGCCCTGATTGAAGGCCATCTCCTTGGTCGCCTCCGCCTCCTCGACCGTCGAACCGAAGGTGGCACGGACGCGCGGGGTCGTCCACGCCAGGGACTCCATCCCGAAGATGACGACGTGCAGGGCGGCCGCCAGGCCCGCGAACACGAGTCCGATGATCAGCATGTGCTGAGGGTAGAACGTGGCACCGTCAGGCGTGGGAACGTACGACCTCCGGCGCGCGTGCGCCGCCCGCCACGTCTGCCTCGGCAGGGATCCTCCGGAAGGGCGCGGCGAGGGTGGGCCGCAGGTGGCTCCGGTGCACCACGAACAGCACCACGGCGAGAGCGGCGTACACCCCGGAGATCACCAGCCGCCCGGTGGTCCCCGGCACCACGAATTGAACGGCGAACAGGCCGAGCAGGGCGACGGCACCCCAGCGCGGGAAGCGGAGCGCCAACAGCAGACTGACCCCCAGCAGGGTCTGGGTCGCGGTGAGCAGGACCTCCTCGACCTGTCGGGCATCGAGGACGAGGACACCGTTGCCGCCGCCGAGCAGGTGGGCGATCGGCAATGACCCGATCAACAAGGTCCACTGGTTCACCTTGGCCGAGATCAACATCGCCAGCGCAGCCGCCGCCTTTCCCCGTACGGCGAAGATGATGGCGACGATGAACTCCGGAGCCTCGGACGACAGCGGCGCCAGCCACTGCACCAGCAGGAACTGGTCGACGCCGAGCGCACTCCCGGTGGCAATCAGGGCTTCGGCAAAGGGCTCGGCACACACGACGATCACGGCGGCGGCCAGGACGAACATGGCGACGACCACAGGCCGGCGGATGCGTGTCGACAGCGCCCCGATGTGGGCAGCCGGGCCGACCAGGTCAGGTTCTCCGTCATGGCCACCGCGGGCCACCCGGACCAGGTAGAAGGCGAACCAGCCGAGCAGGACGCAGCCGAGCAGCCAACTGATCGAAGCGGTGAGCGGCATCACGAAGGCCAGGACGGAGGCCACCAGCAGGAAGCCCAGTTCCAGGCGGTTGCCGGCCTCCAGCACCACTTCTCTGACCGTACGACCGGAGCGGCGTGACGCGACCAACAGCGACAGCAGCACCACGACCGGCCAGCCGAGCCCGAGCAGCAACCGGTTGGAGCCGGTCATGTTGGCAGCGGCGAACTGGGCGTAGCTCGGATCGCTGCCGGCGCGGTACCCGAAGAACAGGTCGACCGCGTACTCCGGCAGTACGGCAATCACCGCGAGGATGGCGACCGCCAGTCCCCCGCTGATGTCGACCTCGGCCGCCTCGGCAGCCCAGGCCAGGGTGAAGGCGGCCGCGACCACCGCAGCACCGAACAGCAGCATCGCCACCACGGCCGGCACGCCAAGGCCGGTGATCCGCAGCACGAGGGCGGGCGCAGCCACCAGCAGGCAGAGCAGCACGGGGCGCAGCGTTCGGAACACCCGGCCACTGTGCCAATACTTCAACACATACGCAAGTGATGAAGTCACAAAGTGTCGTACGCCACAGAACCGGGCAGAATACGGCAATGACGATTGAGCCCACGGGGCCCCAACTCGAGGTGGTGGCGCGAACCTTCGCCCTCCTCGGGACCCCGGTGAGGCTTCACCTGCTCGCGCTCGCCGCGGCCGGAGAACGGGATGTGAGCTCGCTGGCGAGTGAGGCCGGAGTGTCGATGACGACTGCCAGCCAGCACCTGACGAAGCTTCGCCTTGCCGGCCTGATCAGTGCCCGGCGCGACGGTCGGCACCAGATCTACGTGGTGGACGACCCCCACGTCCTCACCGTTGTCCGGCAGATGTTCGAACACATCGCCCCCGACGGTTCGCTGGCCCCTGACCCACCTCTGACCAGCAACTGACCTGCCGGCCGGTCTGCAGCAACACCCGACGCGTCGAGAGTCAGCCGGCCAGGGCGCCCAGGGCAGCACGGATGGTCGCGGTCGTCTGCTCCTGGGCCGAGGATGCCTGGGGCGACCCGATGCCAAGCACCGGCCAGTCCCACCGGGCCACGGCCCGAGCGAGTGGGCCCGCGAGGGAAGCTTCACCCAGTACCAGCAGCGCCGCCCGTTCACTGTGCTGCGCTGCGCGGCGGAGAGCGCCCACCAAGCGAGCCGGATCGACGGTGTCGCCGCCGCTGGCCTGCAGGGTGAGCAGGTCGGCCGGGCGAATCGTCCGGGCCTCGCCGTGCGACCCGGTCGCCACCAGGACGGCGGTGAGCTCGGGGCGGTGGCGATGCACCAGCTCGATGACGGCGATTGCCGCGGCCCGAACGCCCGGCCAGTTCGTCGCCGGACCGGTGCGGTCGACCAGCACGACCAGCACCGTGTCGCCACCGTCCTGGCCCGCCATCGGAAGCGCCGAGGGGCCACCGAGTTGCCGTCGCAGCCGCGGGGTCAGCCCACGCCGCAGCGCCATCGCCGGGACACGACGTCGGACGCCGGTGGCGTCGACGGCCCGGACCGCACGCCGCAGTTCCTCCAGGTCGCGGCGTGCGGCAGCACCGGCGAGCCGTTCGACGACCTCGGCGTCGATGTCCTCGAGCCGGGCGCCGGGATAGTCCTGGCCAAGACTCCGTTCGACCTGATCGAGTTCGGCGGTCTCGGCGATCGGGTCGAGGACCGTGGCGAACAGATGGGCGGCCAGATCTGCGGAATCCCCCGTACGGTTGCGTTGCGTGCCGATCGACCGCTGCCAGGTCCGGACCGCTGCCGCAAGGTCCGGGCTGCGGTCGACCACGTTGCGCCAGGCGAGCGACAGGCGGCGCTCATCAGTGGGGCCGAGCACCTCGAGCAGGCGGTCCTGGGCGGTCTGCCGCCACCGCAACTCATCCCGTACGGTCGACAAGGTCAGCCCGTCCGCCCGCTGGCCCTCAGGTGACGTGGGAGTCGTCGCGCCGCTGCGGACCAACGGCGCGAGAGCCCGGCGATCGGCCGGAGCGAGCGGGCGATCCGCACCGGGCTGTTCGGCTCCGACGGCGACCAGTCGCACCAGGGCCGCGGTCATTGCGGTCAGCCCGGCCGGATCAAGGCCGGCGAGGCGCTCGACGACACTGTCCACGACACCCTCGTACACCGTCTGGGTGACCAGGGTCCGAGCCTGCCGGAACCGCTCCTCCGCGATCTCGGAGTGCCAGGACCATGCGTCCAGTGCCCGATAGGCCGCGGCCGGGCTCTTCGGCAGATTGAGCAGTTCCGCCTCCTCCAGCCTGGCCAAATCGTCGGGATCGGCGAACAGTGTCCGGTACTCCAGCCGTACGGCCTCGGCGAGCGGTTCGGCGAGCCGGTCCAGGGTGTCGACGCCAAGAACTTCGGCCACGACGCCTCGGCGCGCCGTCACCGCGACGGTCAGCTGGTCCAGACCGGCGAACCAGCCGGACCGACCGGACCGGGTGACCTCGGCCACCGCATCCGCGATGCCTGCTGCATCGAGAGTGGGCCGATCCAGTACGGCGTCGGCGAAGACGTCCTCGGTGGCCACGGCAGGATCCCGCCGGTCAGACGGTGGAGACCGACGCGGTGGACCGATAGCTGATGGTGGCGAGCTCGCGTTGGCGCTGCACCTCGTGCCCGGCCGCCAGACCCTCCAGCACCAGTTCCACTGCTCCTGCGGCGAGGCCGGGGCTCTCGGCACCGTCACGAATCCCGAACTGTTTCAGCAGGGCAGCGAACTGCGGCACGGTGCCGAGCTGGTCGAGCAGTTCCTGGGAGCCGACATCCGGCCCGGTGACCAGATTGGTCCCGGCATCCACCTTCGCCTTCACGATGGAGAGATCGACATCGGCCAGCTTGGTCCGGCAGACCTCGGCGATCGCACGATCCAGCAGCGCCGTGAGCTGCTCACCCTCCCGGACCCGGTCACCGTCGGGCGCGTGCAGCCGCTCGGCCAGCCCACTCACCAGGGTCGTCAGGTCGGAGGGACGCACGATGCAGGGCTCGTGGTGCATCGAGGAGCGGCGGGCGGCCGATCCGCCGACGTGCTCCAGCGCGTCGATGCCGAGCCGTACGCTGGCCGCGGATTCCGGTTCGAAGCTGCCGTCGTCGCGGACCGAGCGGGCGAATCGCGCCACGATCTCCAGCACGTGGCTGGGCACGTGGGGAATGAACAGGTTCGAGTCCTTGGGCCCCACGACCGGATACCGCCGCAGGATCTCGACCTCGTCGGCCAACGTCGGCGGGTAGTGGGTGGCCACCACGCCGCCGAACCGGTCGCGCAGCGACGGCACGAGCCGGCCGTACTCGTGGTAGTCGGCCCGATCCATCGTGGCCACCACGACGATGTCGAGCGGTAGCCGCAGCTCGCCGTCGCCGATCCTGACCTCACGCTCCGACAGCGTCCGGGCCAGCTGGGCCTGTACCCGCGGAGGCATGGCTCCCAGGTCTTCGAGCACGATGATGCCGCGGTTCATGGCCGGGAACAGGCCGTGGCCCAGGTCCGGCTGGCGGTCGCCGAGCAGTTCGGTGCCGGTCAGGTCGGCCGTCACCTGCAGTTCGGCGAGTCGGGTGTCACGCTTCACCCACACGACCGGGGTCTCGTCGCCGTGCTCGGCGACCACTTCCTTGGCCCACGGGGTCTGGGGGTTCATCGGGTGCTCGTGCAGCACGCTGTCCTCGATGATCGGCGCCCACACGTCGAGCAGGCCCTGCAGGCCACGCAGCAGCAGCGAACGCCCCTGCCCGCGGTCGCCGATCACGATCACGTCATGCAAAGCGAAGAGCGCGCGTTCCAGTTCGGGAAGCACCGTGTCGTCGAAGCCGTACACCTCTTCGATGCTGCGCCGACCCATGCTGACCTGGGCGACGAGGTGTTCGCGAATTTCGGTGCGCACGCTGTGGTAGCGGTGACCACTGCCGCGCAGTGCCCCCAAGGTGGTCCTGGGCGGCGGGACGTTCGGTCCGCCGGGCAGGAACTCGTCATCGAAGTCGTAGCCCTCCACGCATGGCAGGTTAGCGGTCCGGCCGCGTTCCGTGGACCCGTCCACGGGTGCAGACGGCGTGGTCTGCCCGATGACGGCGAACTGCAGCCCGGGACACTTGCACTGCGAGCAATACCCCTCTAGGGTATGCGTCAGCTCTTCTCGATACCCCCAGCGGGTATTCGACAGCAGACCTCGGTGATCAGGAGCCGCCCCGGAGTTTCGTCCCGGGAGCCGGCCGCGGACCGCGGCCCCACCCATCGTCACGACGTACGGAGTTCACCCATGCCCACCTCCAGAAGCTCCACCCCAGCGGACAGCCGTCCGGCCGGGTCCACCTCGTCCCCCGCCACATCCACGCCACCGTCGGGGCGTCGTTGGTGGGGCCTCGCACTCATCGCCGTTGCACAGTTCATCGTGATCATGGACACCTCGATCATCGGCGTCGCGCTCCCCCGGATGCAGTCCGACCTCGGGTTCAGCCAACAATCGCTGTCCTGGGTCTTCAACGCCTACGTCGTGGCGTTCGGCGGTCTGCTGCTCCTCGGTGGCCGACTGTCCGATCTGCTCGGCGCACGGCGGCTCTTCGCAGCGGGGTGGTCCGTGCTGCTCCTCGGGTCACTCGGTGCCGGACTGGCCACCACCGCCGCGGTGGAGCTCGCCGCACGAACCGTCCAGGGCATTGGCGCCGCTCTGATCGCCCCGGCGGCCCTCACCCTGTTGATGATGCTGTTCGGATCATCACCCAAGGAACTCACCAAGGGCAGCCGCGCCTGCCGGCGGCACGGCCGGGGTCTTCCTCGGCGGGCTGATCACCCAGTACCTGTCCTGGCCCTGGGTCTTCTTCATCAACATCCCGATCGCCGTCCTCGCTCTCATCGGGACTCGTCTGCTGATGCCGTCCGGGCGCAGCGGCGCCCGCGGCTCGGTCGACATCGTCGGCGCCCTCACCGTCACCCTCGGGCTCGGGGCCACCGTGTACGGGATCGTCCGTGCCCCCGAGGTCGGGTGGGCCTCACCGTGGACCTGGCTGGCGATCGGCGCCGGCATCGCCCTGCTGGTCGCCTTCGTCATCACCCAGGCCGTCCGCCGGGACCCCCTGGTTCGGCTGTCGATCTTCCGCATCCCGAACCTCGGAGCGGCCAACCTGGCCCAGGTCCTGCTCGGTGCCGCATGGATCCCGATGTGGTTCTTCCTCAACCTGTACCTGCAGCAGGTGCTCCACTACAGCGCCTTCCCCTCCGGTGCCGCACTCCTGCCGATGACCGGGCTGATCATGCTCGGAATGATCGTGCTGGCACCGCGGGTGATCGGCCGGTTCGGCGTCAGGACGCCGGTCGTGGTGGGTCTGCTGCTGCTGGCCGCGGGGCTCGGGTGGCTGGCCCTCGCCCGGCCCGACGGCACCTTTGTGGTCGATGTGCTGCCGGCCTCGCTGGTCGCCGCCCTCGGCATGTCGCTGGCGTTCATCCCCTCGCTGGGCACCGCCATCTCGTCGGCGCCACCGGAGGAGGGCGGCCTCGCCTCCGGCATCGTCAACACCAGCTACCAGGTCGGCTCGGCGCTCGGACTGGCCGCCATGACGGCCGTCGCCAGCGCCTTCGGCGCCGACCGGCTCGACGACGTCACTGCCCTGACACAGGGCTTCTCCGCAGCGTTCATCGGGGCGGCCGTGATCGCAGCGGCCGGCGCCCTGCTGGCCCTGCTCACCCTTCGGGTGCCCCGGTCCTGATCCGGGCAGCAGAAAACGGCTCACGGTTCGCGCCACATCGGTGGCGCGAACCGTGAGCCGTTGCTGCTTCAGGTGGAGGTGGCGGGAATCGAACCCGCGTCCTCGAGCGACGAACCAGGGCTTCTCCGGGTGCAGTCAGCTAGTGAATTTCTCGGCCTCCACACTCACGCTGACAAGGTGCGAGACAGGCCCAGCCGTGGAAAAGTCCCGATCAGCTGCCACGACATCAGCAGATCAGCAAGTCTCCTTGATGAGGCCAGGATCCGGGTCGGAGACGATCCCGGGCTGACCCTTCGATCACTGCTCAGGCAGCGAGAGCGAAGTCAGTGCGCTTAGAGTTGGCACTTATTGGTTTCCAGGGGACATTAACGAGTTGACCCTGGCTTCTCGACCCGCTTCCCCTGGGACTGCCGTCCCAAGTCGAAACCGATCACCCCCTGTTGAGTTGTACCGGTCAATCCTACCTGCCCCGCGCTGCGGAGCAACTCACTTTCGGGGCCTCACTTGTCCGACAGGATCTTCAGCTTCACGACCTTGTTGACCGGGTTCTCCCAGTCCTCTCCCTGCGCCGCCTTCGCCCCGCCGACGACGGTGCCGAGCAACCAGCCCAGCGAGATCAACGGATAGATGATGTTGTCGAGGAAGTTCGGCAGGAAGATCGACAGGATCGTGTACGCGATCAGGGCCAGCAGGGCGATCACCTGGAAGTTGAACGCCTTTGCCGCCTCCCTGCGGGCGCTGCTGCCCTGCCTGCTGATCGCGAAGATGATGCCGGGGCCGACGATCGAGGTCGCCAGTGCCAAGAAGTGTGCGGCCGCACCGGTGGCGCGATTGGCGCCTTCGCTGCCCGGTCCTGCCTGGTGCGGCACCAGCCGCGTCCCGGTCCCGTACGGCGCCTGGGACGCACCATAGGGATTCTGGTCGTAGGGGTTCGAGCCGTACGGCGACCCCTCCACCGGGCGCGTCGGAGCCGGGCCGTACGGCGAACCATGGGCGCCACCGCCCACCGGGTCGCTCGTGCCGGGGCTGCGGGTGCCGGGGTACTCCGGGAAGGAGTCCGAGGAGTTGTCGTTCATGTCGAGCGGATTCGCCGGCTTCGGTGGCACGCCGTTGGTGGAGGCATCGACATCGGCATTGCTGGTGGCAGCGACCACCTGCTGGTAACGGCGCTCGAACTCGGCCTCCCGCAGCCGGCCGTCGGCGAAGGCCTCCATCAGCAGGGTCTCGGCCCGCTGGCGGCGCTGTTCGTCGACCAGGGAGCCGGTGGAGTCAGAGAGGTCGCTCATGGTTCCCCATTCTGCGTCATGTGACGCCCGAAACGCATCGGGCACCGCCCGGACCCGACCCCGAATGGTGAGCTGCACCTCGCCGGTCGGACTGTCGTCCGATCCCGCTGCGACCGGAGTCCGGGCGAGGCGGCAACTGTCGGCCGATGCCTACCTCCCCGGCAGCGATGAGGCTGGGGCCCATGAGTCACACGCAGTTCCCCGTCCCCGGCAACGTCCCCGGTGTTGCCCACCCGGCCGACGGCACCCGATCACCGGTCCGTGAGGGCCTGGTGGCCACCGGTCTGGTCCACCGCTACACCAGGCGGGCTGAGGAGACACCGGCCCTGGCCGGAGTCGACCTGACCGTCTCGCCCGGAGAGTCGATGTCCATCATGGGCCCTTCCGGCTCCGGCAAGACCACCTTGCTGCACGTACTGGCCGGGGTGATCCGCCCGACCCACGGGTCGGTCCTGTGGCAGGGCCGCGACCTCGCCCGGATGCGGGATGCCGAACGCAGCCGTCTGCGCCGGACCGACTTCGGTTTCGTGTTCCAGTCCGGCCAGCTGCTCCCCGAACTTCCGGCCGAGGAGAACGCCGCGCTGCCGCTGCTGCTCGCCGGAGTCGACCGCGGAACCGCCGTCGCCCGGGTGAGGCCCATCCTGGAACGGCTCGGCCTGGCGGGGATGGTGCACCGCCGCCCCGGGGAACTGTCCGGAGGCCAGGCCCAGAGGGTCGCGATTGCTCGTGCCCTCGCCGGATCCCCCGGTGTCGTCTTTGCCGACGAACCGACCGGTGCCCTCGACAGTACGACCGGTGCCGCCGTGATGGCCCAGCTGGTCGCCGCCAGCCGGGCGCACGGGGCAGCGCTGGTCGTCGTCACCCACGATGCCGGGGTCGCCCACGCCTGTGCTCGTCAGGTGACGATGCGTGACGGCCTGATCACCCACGACAGCATCACCGGTCACCGTGCGGAGGCCATCCGATGAGTTCCGCCCTTCGACTGTGGTGGCTGCTCCGCGGCCGCGGCTCGGACGACAACTCCCGACTGCCAGGAGTGCTGGCCGTCATCGCCTTCGCCGTCGCCACCGGATCGCTGCTCGTGGTGCTCGGCGGGCTGCAGGCCTTCGAGCTCCGCAGCCACCAACCGGGTGATGAGACCGCCCAGCTCTATCTCGTGCTCGCCATCGTGGCGGCTGGGCTGATGGTGATTCCCATCCTCACCCTCGGTGGTCAGGCCGCCCGGCTCACCCTCACCCGGCGCAACGCTCGACTGGCCACCCTGCGCCTGGCGGGTGCCACCACGGGTCAGAGCGTGGCGATCACCCTGGCCGAGACGCTCTCCCAAGCGGTCCTCGGCGCCCTCGGCGGTGTCCTGCTGTACGGACTCGCCCTACCTGGCCTCACCATGATCAGCTTCCGCGGGCACCGCCTCGAGCTCGGCGAGCTGTGGCTGGGATGGTGGCTGCTCCTGGCCCTGGCCGCCGTCATCGTCCTGGCCGTGGTCTCCGCACTCGTGACGCTCTCCGGCATCGCCATCACCCCACTCGGTGTCGCCAGCCGGGTCTCGCCCAAACGCCTTTCGGTCCTGCGCGCGGTGGTGGCGGTCCTGATGCTGCTCGGCTGGCCGGTGCTGTTCCCGTTCCTCCCGATGGCCGGGCTCATCGTGATGGCCCTCGGCATCGTCGCGGTGATCAACCTGATCGGCCCGTACGTGGTGATGCTGCTCGGCCTGGTCCTCACCTCGGCCGCCCGCCGATTCCCCACGTTGCTCGCCGCCCGGCGTCTGCTGGACGATCCCCGTACGGCCTGGCGCTCCTGCAGTGCCTTCGCCCTGGTGATCATGGTGGCCTGCCTGTCCTCGTTCTCGGCCGTGCTGGGCAGCGACGGCAGTGACGTCCACCTCGGTACCGACATCGCCACCGGATCAGCCATCACCATCGTGATCGTCTCGGTGGTGGCCGCCACCTCCGCCGGTGTGGTCCATGCCTGCCGGGTCATCGACCAGGCACCGGTGTACCGCTCGCTCGCCTACGCCGGCACCGACCTGACCGTGCTGGACTCCAGCCGACTCCGTGAGGTCGCCTGGCCCCTGGCCGTCACTGCCCTGACCGCCGGCGGATTCGCCGCCCTGCTGCTGCTCCCGCTCGGTACGGATGCTCCCGGTGCCCTGCTGCGGTTCGCGATCGCGCTGGCCGGATCAGCTGCGCTCACCCTTGCAGCGCTGGCCGCCTCACGACCGCTGCTGGCCCGGGCCGTCCGACTCGACCTCGGCGCCGACCACGGAACGGAGCAGACCGCAGCCGGGGTCCTCACCGCCGGGTAGTGTTCGGGCGCATGACCCAGAATCTGAACGAGAAGCCCGAGATCGACTTCCCCGGCGGCGAGGCGCCGACCGAGCTGCAGGTCACCGATCTGGTCGTCGGTGACGGCGCGGAGGCCACCAAGGGCAGCACCGTGTCGGTCCACTACGTCGGTGTCACCCACAGCGGTGGCGAGGAGTTCGACGCCAGCTGGAACCGCGGCGAACCGCTCAAGTTCCCGCTCGGTGTCGGTTACGTGATCCCCGGTTGGGACCAGGGTGTGCAGGGCATGAAGGTCGGCGGTCGCCGGCAGCTCGTCATCCCCTCCCACCTTGCCTACGGCGAGCGCGGCGCCGGCGGCGCCATCGGTCCGAACGAAGCCCTGGTCTTCGTGGTCGACCTGCTCGACGTGCGCTGAGTTAAGCAAGGGGGCCGACCCCCTTGGACCCCCGACACGAACGGGCAGTCCAGCAAGGGGGACGACCCCCTTGGACCCCCGACACGAACGGGCAGTCCAGCAAGGGGGACGACCCCCTTGAACCCCCGATACGAACGGGCAGTCCAGCAAGGGGGACGACCCCTTGCTGTCCCACCAGAATCCCACAGCACAAGGAAAGTACGTCGATGCCGACTCCGCGGATCCGTTCCGTCGAAGTGGTCCCGGTCGCCGGCCGGGACAGCATGCTGCTCAACCTGAGCGGCGCCCACGGACCGTGGTTCACCCGCAATGTCTGCATCGTGACCGATGACGAGGGCCGTACCGGCCTCGGTGAGGTGCCGGGCGGCGAAGCCATCCGGGCCACCATCGCCGAGGCGGGTGCGGCGCTGGTCGGCCAGCCGGTTGCGCGATACCGCAGCCTGTTGGCCGAGATCCATCGACGGTACGCCGAGCGTGACGCCGGCGGCCGGGGGCTGCAGACCTTCGACCTGCGCACCACGGTGCATGCCGTCACCGCGCTGGAGTCCTGTCTGCTCGACCTGCACGGCCAGCACCTCGAGATCGGTGTGGCGGAACTGCTCGGTGACGGGCAGCAGCGGGACCGGGTGCCCTTCCTGGGTTACCTGTTCTTCGTGGGTGACCGCACCCGGACCGACCTGGACTACCGCACTGCCGCGGACGAATCCGATGCCAGCGACGCCTGGTTCGCGCGGCGCAACGAGACCGCCATGACACCTGCGGACGTGGTCGAGCTGGCCGTTGCCGCGCAGCAGCGGTACGGCTTCGCCGACTTCAAGCTCAAGGGTGGCGTGCTCTCCCCCGCCGATGAACTCGCCGCCGTCACGGCACTGCACGAACGGTTTCCCCACGCGCGCATCACGATCGACCCGAACGGGTGCTGGTCGCTGACGGAGGCCGTACGGGAGGTGTCACGCCTGGCGCCGGGAACCTTGGCCTACGCCGAGGACCCGGTCGGTGCGGAACAGGGCTATTCCGGCCGCGAGGTGATGGCCGAGTTCCGGCGCGCCACCGGCGTACGGACCGCGACCAACATGGTCGCCACCGACTGGCGGCAGCTCGACCATGCCGTCCGGGCCGGGGCCGTGGACATCCCGCTCGCCGACCCGCACTTCTGGACGATGGCCGGTGCGGTCCGGGTGGCCCAACTGTGCCAGGCCTGGGGCCTCACCTGGGGTGTCCACTCCAACAACCACTTCGACATCTCGTTGGCCATGGTGGTGCAGACCGGTGCCGCAGCGCCCGGCTCGATCACCGCGCTCGACACCCACTGGATCTGGCAGGACGGGCAACACCTCACCGCCGAGCCACTGCACATCGTCGACGGCGCCATCACCGTCCCGACCGCACCGGGGCTCGGCGTCACCCTTGATCGCGACGCCCTCGAGAGCGCCCATGCCGCCTATGTCGAACACGGACTCGGGTCCCGCGACGACGCAGCAGCCATGCAGTACCTGGTACCCGGCTGGACCTTCGACCCGAAGCGACCGATCCTGGCGCGCTGACCTCTCGACTCCGCTCGAGGAGCGTCTCGACACGCACCACGGGTCTCGACACGCACCACGCAAGCGCGGTGCCACTCGACCGACGCGCAGTGCCACTCGACCGACGCGCGGTGATTCAGCGTCGGTTGCGTGCCGCGAGCGCCCGCTCAGCCTCCCGCTTGGACTCGCGCTCAGCGATCGCCTGCCGCTTGTCATAGTCCTTCTTGCCGGTGGCCAGGGCGATCTCGACCTTGGCGCGACCGTCCACGAAGTACAGCGCGAGCGGCACGATCGTGGTGCTGGTGTGATGGGTCTCACGAGCCAGCTTCTCGATCTGCTGGCGGTGCAGCAGCAGCTTGCGGGTGCGGCGGGCCGAGTGGTTGGTCCAGGTGCCGTGGGAGTACTCCGGGATGTGCGCCTGCCGCAGCCACACCTCACCGTCGTCGACCGTGGCGAAGGCATCGGTCAGGTTGGCCCTGCCTGCCCGCAGCGACTTGACCTCGGTCCCCTGCAGCACGATCCCGGCCTCGAAGGTGTCGCCGATGTGGTAGTCGTGGCGCGCCTTGCGGTTCTGGGCGATCAGCTTGCGCCCCGCGTCGTCCTTCTTGGCCATACCTTCCATGATCGACGACGACGCCGGCCGGCGCCAATTCTTTGACGAACTGGCGCCGGCCGGGGTCCTCGACAGGGCTCGGGTGCTGGAGCTTGTTCCCAGTGGTCAGGGGACCAACTGCACCGGGAAGTGCTGCGCGGTGTCCTTGGACGCCCCGATCCCGGAGGCCCACTCCAGCCAGCCCGCCCGGCCCGCACCGTCGTCCTCGTTCACCAGCATCGACATCGACCAGGTCCCGGTCGGCGGCTCGGAGAACCCGATGCTGGCCCACGGCAGCACGACGTCGTAGGTGGTGGTGGTCCCGTCACGCGTCACGGTGAAGCCCTCGGTCGGCACCGTGCCGGCGATCGCCACCCCGAACACGGCCCATGACCAGGCCTCGGGCCCGGACGGGGTCAGGGCCAGGCCGATCTCGGTGTACTCCCGGCTCCCGCCCGGGGCTGCTGGCGAGAAGGCGAACTGCAGCGAGTCACCGTTCCAGATCTCGGCGCCGCGATTCTTCTGCACGTGCTGGTCGTCGGTCACCACCGCGTGGATCCGCAGCCCGCGGTCGGTCCGGCTCACCTCCAGGGTGCCGCCAAGATCGTCGGCGCCACCCCAGTCGGCGGTCAGTTTGTGCCATGCCGTCTGGGTGGACAGGTTGATCGGCGGTACGGTGCTCTGCCCCGCCGGCTCGATCGGGCCGATGCCGACCGACTGGTCCACCGTGATCGGGCCGCGGTCGGCGAAGTTGGCCGTCACCTCGAGACGGGCGTACTGCCAGACGTCCAGCGAGTCCAGGGCCAACTCGTGTTGCACCGTTGCCCCCGGGGCCAGGGTGGTCGTGTCGCCGATCGTGCCCGACGTGCCGGCCATTGACCAGCTCAGGCCCGCGAGGGTGTGCGGAGTCGTGCTCGACCGGTTGGCGATCGTGATCACCGCGGTGCCGGACCAGCTTCCCGCTGTCGGGGCGAGTTCGACCTCGACCTGGGCCTGCACCGGTTGGGTGACCTCGGCCGATCCGGTGCCGAGCAGACCGTACGGATTGCGGCCGACCGCGACCGTGCCGGTCACCGAGGCGAACTGCTGGCCCTCGGTGACGGGGACCTCGATCGTGGTGGTGACCGTCGAGCAGCTCCGGGCCTGCAGGGTGTGGTCCTCACCGGCGACGGTGACCGTCACCTTGGCCGGAGTCGAGTCACAGTTGGCGCCGGTCCGGTCAAGCTTCGCGGTCACCGGCAGCTTCTCGCCCTCGGCCACCGAGGCAGGAGCGGTCAGGCTGACCGCGGGGTCGGCCACGACGGTGACCGCGGTGGCGTTGGCGTGCACGTAGATCGGGTGCTCGCTGAGGCTCACCGTGACCCCGCCACCCGACGGGACGAGAGTGGTCGCGGTCCCGTACTGGTCGGTCACGGTGACGGACTCGGCCGTGGCGAGGCGCACGGTCGCCGCCCCGGACGGCACCCACATCACCCGGGTGGTGTCGCTGCCGTTGCCGAACGGGATCGAGTAGACGTTCGCCGACAGCGCGTCCCGGGTCCCGACCGTACGGCCGGCGAGCTGCGTGGCCATTACGGCCTGCGCAATCGCACCGGCCTTCGGCTCGGCAGCCTTCACCACCGAGGTCCGCGGGTGCTCGAACAGGCCGAAGTTGCTCTCGCGGTCATCAGGGTCGGTGCCGTCGTCACGCGCGTCGTACCAGTAGAGCCGGTCAGCCCCGCCGACCAGGGCCAGCACCGCCGCACGGGTCAGGTAGTCGGCCTGCATCGCGTCGGTCGTCTTGCCCGCGGTGTGGGTCGGCCAGCCGTATTCGGTGAGCCACAACGGAATGGTGCGTCCGGCGGTGTCGGTGATCACCTGGTCGAGGGAGGCCATCTGGGTGTCCATGCCCTCGGGCGCGAGTGGGTGCTTGTACGGATGGATCGAGACCACGTCGAGCAGGTCCTTACCACCCAGGGCGAGTACCTGGCGGATGTAGTCCTCCGAGGCCCCGGCGATGCCGGGGGCCACGATCACCGAATTCGGGTTGGCGGCCCTGGTGGCGGTCGAGGCGGCCCGCAGCAGCTGGACGTAGCACTCGGGGGTGCGTCCGCAGAGGCCGTTGTTGAATCCGATGTTGAACTCGTTGTAGATCTCCACCGCGCTGGTCAGGTTCGCGAAGTGGGTGTTGAGCGCCGCGGTGTAGCGGCCGTACGCGGCGAGGCCCTCCGGAGAACTCGGCGTGAGGTTGTCGTCGTAGTACTTGTTGCGGTAGTCCGAGATCGGCAGCACCTCGATGCCGGCCGCGGCGAGCGCGGAGAACCCGGCGTCGTAGCGGCTCCAGTCGTACGAGCCCTGCTGCAGCTCCACCGAGCTCCAGGAGGCGTCGGTCCGGGCGTGGGTGTAACCGATCCGGGCCAACGCCGCGATCAACGGCGCGTCCCAGCCGTGGATGCCGACACCGAAGGGTGAGTCCGGTGAGCTGGCCGCCGCCGGCAGCTTCTCGAGCACGCCGAGACTGGTGTGCAGGGTGGCCGGGGTGGACCCACCGGTGGTGCTCAGGTCGACGGTGAAGAAGCCTTTCGGCAGGGTCGACAGGTCGACGGTGCCACGGCCGCTGACGAGTTCGGTGCTGCCGGTGCGGATCTGGGCGCCCTGGGCGTCACGCACCGTCCAGTCGACGCCGGTCGCCCCCGGGGCGTTGGTGATCACGTCCAGGGTGGCGGTGCCCGGATCGAACAGCAGTGAGGAGTTCGTCAGGCCGAGCATCGAGGTGTAGGTCTCGAAGTCACCGTTCTGCACGAGGTTGGTGGTGCTGCCGTCGGCCGTCATCGTCAGGTCGTCGATCCGGAAACCGGGCGTGATGTCCTGGCTGAGCAGCCGGACCACCATGGAGGTCTGGTCGGCGGCGGTGGTGTAGCTCCAGGTCACTGTTCGCCAGCCGTACGACCCGGCCGGGAAGTTGTAGCGCGCGTTCCAGTCCGGGCTCAGGATGGCCTGCATGCCACCAGTGGTGACGCCGTCGGAGGCGACCCGGGCGCTGAAGTGGTAGGACGTGGACGGCTGGACGACCACCGTCTGGGTGAGCTGACCGTAGGTGTTGCCGGCCTTCGCGGTCAGGTTGACGAACTTGAGCGCCGTCCCGGTGCTCTCCCCCGGCGTGGCCGAGACGGTCGTCTGGGCGCCGTTGCGGGGCGCGTAGGTCCAGTGGGCGAACGTGGTGGACGGTGGCGGGTCGGCCGCGCGGGCGCTGGGCACGATGAAGGCGGCAGTCAGGAGCGCCACGAGGGCGGTCATCACAACATGCCGGACAGAGTTGTGGGTCCGAGGACGAGGGGGCACAGTGACTTTCCCTTCACCAGTGAACGGGTAAGTTCCTCAAATGGATTGAATTACAGAACCCGAGTCGATCAGGAACTGAGTGCACTTGTCAAGAGCCTGGCGCACCGACGACCGAGGCGATGAACCGCCGTCGGGACCGGCGGCATCGGCAGCGGGGTCGCGACAGGTCGCGGCTCGCAGGGTCAGTCGGCGACCGCGGTCACCTCGATCAGCACAGCCTGCTCCGGCGGCAGTACGGGGCCCTGCAGGCCCAGGGTGGTGAGCACTGCCCCGCTGAACACCGGTGCCGGAGCCTCGACGGCCGGCCACCACGCCGGGGCGATCAGGCCGGGCAGCGGAGCGACCAGGCGGGGCCGTACGGCGTAGTGACGGTCCGGCTGCAGGCCCGGCAAGGTGATCCGCCCCGGGGTGGTGAACTCGGAACGGCCGAGCGCGGCGATCTGGTAGAGAGCCCGCTGCCCGTCCGGTGCCACCACGCCGGTCACCTCGAGGCTGCCCTCGGGCGCGTCGGTCGCCGTCGCTCCCCCAGCCAGGTCACCACGCACGATGTCACCGGTGTGCAGCAGCGTCCGGTGCGCCTTGTGGTAGTCGATCCAAGCGGTCAGTTCCGCCAGCTCGGGCTCGCTGGCGTGGGCGAGATCCCATTCCAGGCCAAGGTGGCCGAACAGGGCGGTCGAGGCCCGGAAGGCGAGAGTGTGCACCCGGCCAGTGGTGTGTGACTTTCCCGAGGCGATGTGGCTGCCCATCAGTTCCCAGGGCAGCAGCTGCGAGGTCCACCGGTGCATGGCGCGCCGCTCGTACGGGTCGATGCAGTCCGAGACCCACACCCGATCGGTGTACTCCAGCACGCCCAGGTCGATCCGCAGGCCACCCGACGAACAGGACTCGATCTCCAGGCCCGGCTGGTGTTCCTTGAGTGCGGCCATCAGCCGGTACGCGGCCAGGGTCTGTTCGTGGACCACCGGACGGCCGGTGCGGCGGTCAGCGGCTTCGACCAGGTCACGGTTGTGGTCCCACTTGAGGTAGGAGATCTGGTACTCGTCGAGCAGTGCCACCATCCGGTCGTGGATGTGCTGCCAGCAGTCCGGATCGGCAAGGTTCAACACCTGCTGGTGCCGGGACTCGACCGGCCATCGCTCCCCCGGCGCCAGGATCCACTCGGGATGGGCTCGTGCGAGCTCCGAGTCAGGGTTCACCATCTCCGGCTCGAACCACAGTCCGAACTCCATCCCGAGCGCGGTGACGTGGTCGACCAGGGGACCGAGGCCGTCGGGCCACACCTGCTCCGAGACGGTCCAGTCGCCGAGCCCGGCCCGATCGTCCCGGCGTGCGCCGAACCAGCCGTCGTCGAGCACGAAGCGCTCCACGCCGATCGCCGCGGCCCGATCGGCCAGATCGGTCAGCCGGGCCAGGTCGTGGTCGAAGTAGACGGCCTCCCAGACGTTGATCGTCACCGGGCGCGGCCGCTGCGGATGCTGGGGGCGGGCCCGCAGCTGACGGTGGAACCGTCGGGCCACCTCATCGAGGCCGACGCCGTACGAGCCGTACAGCCACGGTGAGCGGTAGCTCTCCGACTCGGCCAGCACGACCTCACCCGGCAACAGCAGTTCGCCGCCGCCGAGGAGGCCTTCCCCGGTGTGGTCGCGTTCGGCCCAGTGTCGATGGTTGCCACTCCACGCGAGATGGATCGACCAGACCTCTCCCTGCCTGAACCCGAAGCCGGGCTCGCCGAGATGCACGGGCCCGCTGCCCGGGCCGGTCCGGCCGCGGCGATTCTCCCGCAGGTGCACGGCCGTGCCGAGCGGGGCACGCTGGGCGACCCGTTCCTTCGACCAGCGCCCGGCGAAGTCGAGCACCTCACCGGCACGCCGCGGCACCGGCAGGGCCAGCGAAAGTTCCTCCAGTTGGTACGGCCCGCCAGCGGTGTTGGTGAGCGTGCCACGGGTACCGACGAGTCCGGCCGCGGTCAGTTCGAGTTCCAGGCACAACTCCAGGCCGGCATCTCGATCGGCGGCGGACACCGTGACCACACCGTGGCCGGCCTCGTAGTGTCGCCCGTCCAGCGCCAGGACCTCACCGTCGAGCCGGGCGCAGGTCACCTGCCAGGACGGGGTCCACGCCGTGCCACCCCGCGATCCGGCCAAGCCTGGTCTGCCGGTCCAGCCGGTACGCCCCTCCGGCACCAATGACATCCGGATCGGCTCGTCCGGCTCGTTGCCGACCACCTGCGACACCCCGGTGAGCCGGAGTGCAGAGGCATCCGCGGGGCTGAGCCGCCCCAGGTCGGCGCCCCAGTGCACCACGGCCGGCAAACCGGGAAGCACGGAGCTGTCGGCGGAAGACGCGACAACCGGGGCCGCCTCCAGGAGGAGGCTGACCCCGGCAGTACGCAGATGGATCGTCGTCACGGGCCAGAGTGTGTCACGGCCCGTACGGCGTCAGGTGCGCCGGTCGTGGTTCAGTACCAGCTCATCGGGTTCGAGACATTGCCGTCGAGGTACAGGTTCAGGTGCAGGTGGCATCCGGTCGAGTACCCGGTCGTCCCGACGTAGCCGATGACCTGGCCCTTCGAGACGTGTTGTCCGACACCCACCACGTACCGGGTGGCGTGGTTGTAGGCGGTGCTGACGTAGTGGCCGTCCACCTTGCCGTGGTCGATGATCAGCCGGTTGCCCCAGGCGACGTTGAAGTACCGCTCCTCGACCACGCCGGAGTAGGCAGCCCTGATCGGGGTGCCGCACCCGACGCCGAAGTCGGTCCCGTCGTGCAGCTTCCAGACGTGGGTCACCGGGTGCAGCCGCATCCCGTACGGGGAGGTGATCGGTCCGTTCACCGGGAAGATGAAACCGTGGTGCGCACCGCCGGAATCGGACCGTCCGCCGGATCCGCGGGACGACCCGCTGTTGGACTGGCTCTGCTTGTTCCGGGCCTTCTTCCGGGCCGCAGCCTCAGCAGCGGCCTTCTCCGCAGCCGCCTTCTTCTGCGCGGCGATGCGGGCCTTGATGCGCCCCTCGACCGCGACACGGTCGGCGACCAGCTTCTCGTACTGCTTCTGGTCCTCCGCCGCGGCCTGCTGGGCCGCAGCCTTGGCCTCCTCGTTGGCCTTCACCAGCGCGGCGACCTCATTCGCCTGCTGCTGTGCCTGGGCCTCGAGGGCCTGCTTGGTCTTCAGGTTCTCGGCCGCAGCCTTGCGGTCGGCCGCCACCTGGATCTCGAGCGCACTCTGGGCCTGCCGCTTCGCGTTCAGGTCACGCTGCGCCGTCTCGAGGGCCGCAATCCTGGCCTCCGAGGCGTCGAACATCGTGGTCGACCACTGCAGTCGCGTCTGGAAGTCACGGGTGGAGCCGGCCTGCGCCAGCACCGCGACGGGCAGCAGATTCGTCCGCTGCTGCCACTGCTGCTGGACGACCGTACGGGCCTGGGTGCGCTCCTCGTCCAGCTTGACCACGCCCTCGGCGACCGCCTTGGCTGCCGCGGCGAGCTTCGCCTGGGCGTCGACGAGTTTCGCGGCCATCTGCTTGTCGAGCGCATCAGCCTTGGCCAGCTCGGCCTGCGTCTGCGCCAACTTGGCCTGGGCGTCGGAGAGCTTCACCTGGGACGCCTGCAGTGCGGCAGCCTTGTCGTTCAGGTCCTTCGACGACTCGTTCAGGTCCTTCTTGCTCTGCTGGATCTGCTTCTCGATACGAGCCTTCTGGTCGTCGAGATCGTCGGCGACCGCCTGTGGCAGTGAGAGGCCTGCAGTGAGTGCTGTCACGGCGAGCACCGCCACCAGGGCGTGCACGATCCGTCGTCCTCGGGCGAACTTGGGGAAGTCCCGAAGCACAGCCGTACCCCAATCTGTCGTGAGGAGGTGGCCTCAGTTGGGTGGGAGTCGGGGTGATCCCCGCCCCACCCGGACCCAGGTGGATCCGGTACGACCCCGAGCCCTGGCGAACCGTGCTGTCAGTGCCCTTTCGGGGTCAAACCCTGAGGTACTTCCTCGTCGTGATGAGCGTTGGGATTATGGCCAGAGCCAGCCCGACCACCGCAACCCCCACCATGGCCAACCCCGCGTGGGGCCATCCAATCCATTCGAAAGCCTTGAGTGAGACTTGAGCCTTTTGGATGATGATGAAGTAAACGCCGGCGGCGAGGGTGCCACACGCCAGCAGGATGCCCAGCGCGGCGCTGATCACCGCCTCGAACAGGAACGGCAACATGATGTAGAGGTTGCTCGCTCCGACCAGCCTCATGATGCCGATCTCACGTCGCCGGGCGAACGCCGTCAAGCGGATCGTGTTCCCGATCTGCAGGGCGGCCGCCAGCAGCAGCAGCCCCGAAGCGGTCACCGTGCCCACCTGGATCAGGTTCATCCAACTGAACAGCGGGTCCAGGTACTCCCGGAGGTCCTGGACGGCCTGCACCCCCGGCAGACCGGCCACCTGGCCGACCACCCCCTCGTACTCCTCGGGGTTGACCAGCTTGATCCGGAACGACTCCTGCATGTCCTCGGTCGTCAGGGTGTCCAGCAGCGGGCTGTCGGCATAGGCGCGCTGGAACTCGGCGAACGCCTCCTGCTTGCTCTCGAAGTAGACCTGGGCCACCTCCGGGTTGCTCCTCAGGGTCTGCTCGATGACCTGCTTCTGGGCATCGGTGGCGTCCTGGCCGCCCGTGCAGGTCTCACTCGCCGGCGAGACGGTGCCGCACAGGAAGACCGAGATCTCGACCTTGTCGTACCAGCGGCCCTTCATCAGGCCCACCTGCTGGTAGGCCAGCAGGCCAGCACCGAAGAGGGTCAGCGAGACCCACATGGTGACGATCACGGCCAGGGTCATGGTGAGGTTGCGGCGCAACCCGGACCAGGTCTCGCTCAGGATGTGGCGGTAACGCATCAGCGGGTGTCTCCGGTTCGTGGGGCGGTCATGGCGGCGGTGATCGGGAGTTGAGTGATCACTGGTAGCCGTACACCCCCTTGCTCTGGTCGCGCACGACGCGGCCCTCGTCGAGCTCGATCACGCGTTTGCGCATCTGGTCGACGATCGTCGAGTCGTGGGTGGCCATCAGCACCGTCGTGCCCGACCGGTTGATGCGATCCAGGAGCTTCATGATGCCGACCGAGGTTGCCGGGTCCAAGTTCCCCGTGGGCTCGTCGGCGATGAGGATCTTCGGGCCGTTCACCACGGCGCGAGCCACGGCCACGCGCTGCTGCTCGCCGCCCGACAGTTCCTCCGGCATCCGCTTGCCCTTGCCCTCCAGACCCACCAGTTCCAAGGTCTCGGGAACCTTGGCGTTGATGTCCTTGCGGGACCGGCCGATCACCTGCATCGCGAAGGCGACGTTCTCGTGCACCGTCTTGCCCGGCAGCAGCCGGAAGTCCTGGAAGACCGTACCGATGTCGCGGCGCAGTGACGGCACGCGCCAGCTCGGCAGCCGGTTCAACTCGCGACCGGCCACGAAGACCCGCCCCCGGGTCGCGCGGTGTTCCCGCAGGATCAGGCGCAGGAAGGTCGACTTGCCCGACCCGGACGCACCGACCAGGAAGGCGAACTCGCCCTTCTCGACCTCGAGGGAGACATCGCGCAGGGCAGCGCGCTGCTGCCCGTCGTAGGTCTTGGAGACTTGCTCGAATCGGATCATCGCTGCACTACCGGCCGGGTTCGGGAAGTCAGTCGCCGCCTGGTGGCGGCTACGGCCTCGGGCAGTCTAAGCACGCCCGGCAAGCCAGCACCGCCCCGACGCGCCGGGCCCCGGCCTGTGGAACTGCTGTGAATCGGTGCCGTCGTGGCAACCACTCAGGCGTTCTCGCTGCTGCGCCGCCACCGGATCCCGGCGTCGATGAAGCCGTCCAGATCTCCGTCGAAGACCGCGTCGGGATTGCCGACCTCGTGGTCGGTGCGCAGGTCCTTCACCATCTGGTACGGATGCAACACGTAGGAGCGCATCTGCGAGCCCCAGGAATTGCCTCCGTCGCCCTTCAGAGCGTTCATCTCGGCCTCCCGCTCCTGGCGAGCCCGCTCCAACAGTCGCGACTGCAGCACGCGCAGCGCCGCAGCCTTGTTCTGCAGCTGGGACTTCTCGTTCTGGCAGGACACCACGATGCCGGTGGGCAGATGGGTGATCCGCACCGCCGAGTCGGTCGTGTTGACGCTCTGGCCACCGGGCCCCGACGACCGGAACACGTCGATCCGCAGATCAGCCTCGGGGATGTCGATGTGGTCAGCCTCCTCGGTCACCGGCAGCACCTCGACACCCGCGAACGAGGTCTGCCGGCGCCCCTGGTTGTCGAACGGCGAGATCCGCACCAGGCGATGGGTGCCCTGCTCGACCGACAGGCTGCCGTACGCGAACGGCGCCTTCACCTGGAAGGTCGCCGACTTGATGCCGGCCTCCTCCGCGTAGGAGATGTCGTACACCTCGGCCGGATAGCCGTGCCGCTCGGCCCAGCGCAGGTACATCCGCAGCAACATCTGGGCGAAGTCGGCGGCGTCCACGCCGCCGGCCTCGGAGCGGATCGTCACCATCGCGTCGCGCTCGTCGTACTCCCCCGACAACAGGGTGCGCACCTCCAGCGACTCGATCGCCGTACGCAGGGCCACGAGTTCCTGGTCGGCCTCGGCGATGCTGTCGGCATCCCCCTCGTCCTCGGCCAGCTCGACCAGCACGCCCAGGTCGTCCAGCCGCCGCCGCAACGACGTGACCCGCTCCACCTCACCCTGCACGGCCGACAGCCGCGAGGTCACCTTCTGGGCGTTGTCGGTGTCGTCCCACAGATTCGGGGCGGCAACCTGCTCCTCGAGGTCGGCGATCTCGGCGCGCTTGGCGTCGAGGTCGACGACGGCCTCGATCTGGGTCAGCGCATGATCGAGTTCGGGGAGATCCACGGAGAAGTCAGCCACAACGGGTCATCGTACGTGTTGAGCAAGGGGGACGACCCCCTTGGACCCCCGATACGACCGAACACGCATCTTCAGCAAGGGGGACGACCCCCTTGGACCCCCGATACGACCGAACACGCATCTTCAGCAAGGGGGACGACCCCC
>Ga0164243_10000673_pt1 | contig 60713 bp, 64 predicted proteins | sample OricompcompostOP_FD_108781 | JGI IMG/M metagenome (GOLD analysis project Ga0164243, IMG submission 108781) | Organic Plus compost microbial communities from Emeryville, California, USA - Original compost - Organic plus compost (OP) | ecosystem: Engineered > Solid waste > Mixed feedstock >... | reverse complement strand
CTGGGTGTCGTGGTCGACCGCTGCCGCGCGGTGCTGGGCGTGACGCAGGCGCGCATTGCGGCCCTGCTGGGCATCTCGGCGCCGATGCTCTCCCAGCTCATCACGGGCCACCGCATCAAGATCGGCAATCCGTCGGCGGTCCAGCGGTTGCGGGTCATGGTCGAGGCCTGTGACGAGGTCAGCAACGGCACGATCGGTGTCCCCTCGGCGATCGAACGTATCGAGGCGGCGGGGGGTGTCGGCGAGGTGTTGACGGGCACGACGCAGCGCGTCACATCCCGACAGGTCGCCGAACAGGTGCAAGCGTCCTTCCGGCGTGCGGCAGGGGCCGCGGAACACCTGGCGGTCGCCGATCTGATCGCGAACGAACATCCAGATATCGCCCGACTGCTGCGTGTCTACGGCGCGGGCCGGGTCGATGAGGCCGCGGCACTGCTCAGCGAGTGATGTTCCACAGGCTCGGCCAACTGACGCCCAGGTCGATCACCATGTCGCGCAACAGGGGCAGTGACAGTCCGACCACGTTGTGATGGTCGCCCTCGATGCCACGGACGAACGCTCCGCCGAGCCCGTCGATCGTGAACGCGCCGGCGACGTGCAGCGGCTCCCCCGTCGCGACGTAGGCGTCGATCTCGTCATCGGTCAGGTTCGCGAAATGGACGACCGTGGACGCCGCCTCGACCAACTCCTCGCCGTCCAGGCGCACGCAATGACCCGTGTGCAGCACGCCGCTACGTCCACGCATGCGCCGCCAGCGCCCAGCGGCCTCGACCGGCCCGATGGGCTTGCCCAGGATGTCGCCCTCGAACGCCAGCACGGAGTCGCAGCCGATCACCAGGGCGCCCGCCCCGACCTGTTCGGCTACGGCGCGACACTTGAGTTGCGCCAGGGCTGAGGCCAGATTGCCCGGATTCGACGACTGGATCTGATCCTCGTCGACGCCTGAGACGACGACCTCAGGCTCGATGCCCGCCGATCGCAGCGTCGCAAGTCTGGCGGGCGACTGCGAAGCGAGGACGACTCTCATGCTGGCGATCCTAGGGCGACTGGTTCAGCCCCAGGAGGAACGACGCCACTGATCGGGGCCGAAGGTGTGGGGGCGGCGCGCCATGCGGCGCGGGTGACCCCACTCCGAGCGCGGCCTGGGCTTGCTGGACCGGGCGGCCGCATGCGCCGCGGCGGCGTTGCGGGCCGCCGCGACAGCCACCAGGGCCGCGAGCTCCTCCTCGGTCAGATCGCCCTTCACGACCCGCAGCACGGGCTTGACCGGTGTCGGTTCCTCGGTGCCCATCAGAGGGGGATGTTCCCGTGCTTCTTGGGCGGCAGCGTCTCGCGCTTGGTGCGCAACAGGCGCAGTGCCTTGACGACCTCGGCGCGGGTCTGGTGCGGCGCGATGACCTGGTCGACGTAGCCGCGCTCGGCCGCGAGGTACGGATTGCACAGCGTGTCCTCGTACTCGGTCATCAGCTGCGCACGCAGCGCCTCGGCGTCGTCGGCAGCCGCCAGCTCCTTGCGATACAGGATGCCGACCGCGCCCGACGCACCGACGACGGCGATCTGGGCCGAGGGCCAGGCGATGTTGATGTCGGCTCCGAGGTGCTTGGAGCCCATCACGTCGTACGCGCCGCCGTACGCCTTGCGGGTGATGACGGTGATCAGCGGCACCGTGGCCTCGGCGTAGGCGTAGATCAGCTTGGCGCCACGACGGATGATGCCGTTCCACTCCTGGTCGGTTCCGGGCAGGAAGCCGGGAACATCGACGAACGTCAGGACCGGGATGTTGAACGCATCGCAGGTGCGCACGAAGCGTGCGGCCTTTTCCGAGGCGTCGATGTCCAGGCAACCGGCCAGCTGCATCGGCTGGTTCGCGACGATGCCGACGCTGCGGCCCTCGACCCGGCCGAATCCGATGACCAGGTTCGGGGCGAACAGCGGCATGACCTCGAGGAAGTCGCCGTCGTCGACGATCGAACCGATGACCGTCTTGATGTCGTACGGCTGATTCGCCGAATCGGGAATGACCGTGTCGAGGGCGAAGTCGGTCTCGTTCGGCTCGAGATCGGCAACCTCGTCATAAGGCTCCGGCTCCTCCATGTTGTTCTGCGGCAGGAAGCTGATGAGTGCCTTGACGTACTCGATGGCGTCCTCTTCGTCCGCGCCCATGTAGTGCGCGTTGCCGGACTTGGTGTTGTGCGCCCGAGCGCCGCCCAGGTCCTCCATCGTGACGTCCTCGCCGGTGACCGTCTTGATGATGTCGGGACCGGTGATGAACATATTCGACGTCTTGTCGACCATCACGACGAAGTCGGTGACGGCAGGGGAGTAGACGTGGCCGCCGGCGTTGGCGCCCATGATCAGGCTGATCTGCGGGATCACGCCGGAGGCGTGCACATTGCGCTGGAAGATCTCGCCGTAGAGGCCCAGCGAGACGACGCCCTCTTGGATGCGGGCGCCCGAGCCCTCATTGATGCCGATGATGGGGCAGCCGGACTTGATGGCCAGGTCCATGACCTTGACGATCTTCTCGCCGTACACCTGGCCGAGCGAGCCACCGAAGACGCTGAAGTCCTGGCTGAACACGCACACCTGGCGGCCGTCGATCGTGCCGTAGCCGGTGATGACACCGTCACCGAGCGGGCGGTTCTTCTCCAGCCCGAAGTCGGTGGCGCGGTGGCGGGCCAGTGCGTCAAGCTCGACGAACGAGCCCTCGTCGAGGAGCTGGTCGACCCGCTCGCGGGCGCTCTGGCGGCCACGCGCACTCTGCTTCTCGTGGGCGCGGGCGGCCATCTCGACCTCAGCGGTCTCGCGGCGGCTCAGGAAGTCCTGAAGCTTGCCGGCCGTGGTGTGCAGCTCGGGATGCTCGATCATTTCTTCAGCGTCGGTCACGCAGGTCACTGTAACGATCGGTGGCGCCGGGCGATATGTGAGGCTGGACGCATGCCCGACCCCACGCCCGAACGCTGCCCGATCGACGCGTCCGCTCTGACACGGCTCGTGACCGGTGAGGGACGCCTGTGGACCGAGGTGCGCGTGGCCGCCGAGACGGGCAGCACGAACGCTGACGCCACTGACGCCGCGCGGGGTGGTGCACCCGAGGGCCTGGTCGTGACGACCGAACGCCAGATGTCGGGTCGTGGGCGTCTGGATCGGTCGTGGGAGACGGTCCCCGGCGCCGCGATCGCGGTCTCGGTGGTCCTCAGGCCCACCGTCCCCGCGGCCGCCTGGGTGTGGCTGCCCATCGTGACCGGACTCGCGGTCGATGCGATGGCGCGGGAACTGGGAGTGGCCAGCGCCTTGAAATGGCCGAACGATGTCCTGGTGGACGGACGCAAGATCGCCGGGATCCTGCTGGAGCGGGTCGAGACACCCACCGGCCCGGCCGCGGTCGTCGGTGTCGGCCTCAATGTGACGCTCCAGCACGATGAGCTGCCCGTCCCGACAGCGACCTCGTTGCTCCTGGAAGGCGCTTCGATCACCGATCGCACCGAGGTGCTGGGCGTGCTGCTGCGCCATCTCGAAGACATGTACCGAGGGTGGACGGTGGCAGCTGGTGATGTGGACGCCGGTCTGCGAGCGGCCTATCTCGACCGCTGCGACACAGTCGGCCGATCGGTCCGCGTCGAACTGCCCGACGGCTCCGATCTGATCGGGACGGCCGAGACGGTCGACGAGCACGGTCGCCTGGTCGTCGACGGCCGGGCGGTCAGCGCGGGCGACGTGACCCACGTCCGGCCGGTCTGAACCGTCGCAGTGATGCCGCTGGGCGTGACAGAATGCGGGCATGACCCTGCCGCGCAAGCTGATGATCGATGGCGAGCAGACGATCGCCACGACGCGCACCCATCTGAAGGTGCTGATCCTGCCGTTCCTGATCCTGCTGGTCGTGGCCGGGGCGACCGGTTATCTGATGAAGGTCAGTGGCGATGCGCTGGGCGGGAATCTGAAGTGGATCATCCTGGTGCTCGGCGTCGCGCTGATCGTCGCCGGTGCCGTCCTTCCATGGATGCGCTGGGTGACCTGGACGTACACGCTGACCAACAAGCGGATCGTCGAGCAGAAGGGGATTCTGACCCGCAGCGGCCGCGTGATCCCACTCAGCCGGATCAACGACGTGGCCTTCGAGAAGAATCTGAACGACCGGATCCTGGGATGCGGGACGCTCGTGATCCACGACGCCAGCGAGCAGGCCGGGCTGCGGCTGAACGACATTCCCAAGATCGAGGACTTCCACCGCACGGTGAGCAATCTGGTGATGGCGGCCCACGGGGCTGATCCTCGCGATGAAGCGGTCTGACCGCCGACCGAAGGCGGTCGATCGAGATGCCCTGCGGGAACGCCTCGTCGAGCTGATCCTCGGCCATGACATCGAACTGACCGGCGAAGAGGTCTCCTCGCAGGGTGACTTCGACTACGAGGAGGCGCGTCGGCTCTGGCGGGCGCTCGGCTTCCCGGACGTCTCGGGTGAGGCCGCATTCGGACAGTCCGACGTCAAGGCGCTCGGATCGGTCCGTCAGGCCATGGAGTCGGGTCTGCTGGACGAGGAGAGCATCTACCGCATCACTCGTGCGCTCGGCCGGACGATGTCGCGACTGGCCGACTGGCAGGTCGAGGCACTGGTCGAGCAGATCGAGCGCGATATCAGCGCGGGCCGCGCGAAGGACCGCCTGGAGCGCGCTGTCGAGCTCGCCGAACTCGCGGCGCCCGGCTTCGAACAGTTGATGCTGTACTCATGGCGCCGTCACGTGGCGGCCGCAGCTGCGCGCATCGAGGCATTCGGGACCGTCGACGATGATGTGCACTCGACGTATCTGACGGTCGGATTCGTCGACCTGAGCCGGTTCACGTCGCTGAGCAACGATCTGGACGACGACGCCCTCGGCCACCTCGTGGAGGACTTCGAGGACGACTGCACCGACGTCGTGACCGACGGCGGGGGCCGGGTCATCAAGACGCTCGGTGATGCGGTGCTGTTCGTGGCCGACGACCCGGGTAAAGGTGCTCGCATCGCGTTCTCGCTGATCGCGCACATGTCGGCCCGTGACGATCTGCCGAATGTGAAGGTCGGGCTCGCGACCGGTTCGGTGCTGAGCCGGATGGGCGATGTGTTCGGCCCTCCGGTCAATCTCGCGTCGCGGCTGACCACGGTGGCGCGCAGCAACCGACTCCTGGTCGATGAGACCACCGCCTCGCAACTGGGCGAGGAGTTCGAGAAGCGCACGTTGCCGCCACGCGCTCTGCGCGGCTTCGGACTGGTCTCGCCCATCACGGTCAGCCAGCGACGGGCGTTCCGCTCGTCCTGATTAGGCTGGCGAGGTGACTTCCTCTCCCGACCTGGCCGTCATCGGCGGCGGACAGCTGGCCCGGATGATGCAGCCGCCCGCGGTCGCTCTTGGCATCCGCCTGCGTCTGCTGGCCGAGGGGCCTGACGTGTCGGCCGCCCAGGTCATCACCGACCACGTCGTGGGCGATCACACGAACATCGACGACCTGCGCGCTGCGGTCGAGGACGCCCCGGTGGTCACATTCGATCACGAGCACGTGCCACCGGAGCATCTGCGGACGCTCGCCGACGAGGGCCACGCCTGCCGGCCTGGCCCGGATGCGTTGCTGTTCGCCCAGGACAAGGGCGACATGCGGGTGCGGTTGAGTCTGCTGGGCGTCCCGTGCCCGGTGTTCGAGGTGCTTGACGTCGAACCCGGCGACGCCGTCGACGATCTGGCGGACGCGATGCACGACTTCGGCTATCCCGCGGTGCTCAAGACGACGCGCGGCGGCTACGACGGCAAGGGCGTCTGGGTGGTTCGGTCGCCCGAAGACCTGGCCGAACCACTGGCGGCCGGCCGAGAACTGATCGCCGAAGAACTGGTCGACTTCCGGCGCGAACTGTCGGCGCTCGTGGCGCGCTCGCCCTCGGGCGAGGTGAGGACGTATCCGGTCGTGGAGTCGACGCAGATCGACGGCGTCTGTGCCGAGGTCATCGCGCCTGCTCCGGACCTCGATCCGGCCCTTGAGGCCGAGGCGCGGGGCATCGCCGAACGCATCGCGACCGAACTCGATGTCACGGGCATCCTGGCGGTCGAGCTCTTCGAGACCCGCGACGGCCGAGTCCTGGTCAACGAACTGGCGATGCGCCCGCACAACACGGGGCATTGGTCCATCGACGGCGCATTCACGAGCCAGTTCGAGAACCACCTGCGGGCCGTGCTCGATCTGCCGCTGGGGCCCACCGAGCCGCGCCAGCGGTGGACCGTGATGGTCAACGTGCTGGGCGGCGAGCGCAAGGACCTGGCTGCGGGACGCGACGCCGCGCTGGCGGCCGATCCGGGCGTACACGTCCACCTGTACGGCAAGGACGTCAAGCCGGGCCGCAAGGTGGGCCACGTGACGGTCACCGGCGACGACCTCGACGACGTCCTTCAGCGCGCGCGGGCGGCGGCCGTGACGGTCAGGTCATGACCCGAGCGGTGGTGGTCGGTAGCGGTCCCAATGGACTCGCCGCCGCCATCACCCTGGCTGCCGCGGGCCTTGAAGTCGAGGTCCTCGAACGTGCGGACGTGCCTGGCGGTGGGACCCGCTCGGTGCACGCCACGATCGACGGACTCCTGCACGACGAGTGCTCCGGATTCCACCCGCTGGCGGTCGACACGGCGTTCAGTCGCGCCGTCGATCTGACCGAGGACGGCCTGCGCTGGCGGTGGGCCGAGGTCCAGTACTCGCACCCTTTGGACGGCGGACGCGGTGCCGCGGTCTGGCGGGATCTGGATCGCACGGTCGCCGAGCTCGGGGGCGCCGGCCGGTCCTATCGGCGGCTGTTCGGGCCGCTGACCGAACGCTTCGACCGGATCGTCGCGGAGTTCCTACAACCGATGGTGCACGTGCCGCGAGCACCGCTCGCCCTCGCACGGTTCGGCGCCTACAGCCTGATGCCCGCTACGTGGCTGGCCCGACGCTGGCGTGGGGACGAGGCCGCACGTGCCCTGTTCGCCGGTGTCGCCGCCCACGCGTTCCGGCCGTTCGGGTCACCGCTGTCGTCGGCCATCGGCATAGCGCTGGGCACTGCGGCCCACCGTTTCGGCTGGCCGGTCGCGGAAGGTGGTTCCGGTTCGATCAGCGCGGCGATGGTGGCGCGGCTCGAGCGGCTCGGCGGTACGGTGCGCACCGGTGTCGAGGTCACGGACCGTAGTGCGCTGACCGGGGCTGACGTCGTCATGCTCGACACCTCGCCGTCGGCCGCGGCTGCCATCCTGGGCGACACTCTTCCAGGGCGTGTCGCAAGGGCGTACCGACGGTTCCAGCACGGTCCGGGAGCCTTCCAGGTCGCCCTCGCGGTCGAGGGTGGGATTCCGTGGGCACATGCAGAGAGCCGGTCGGCGGGCACAGTGCACGTGGGCGGGTCGTTCGAGGAGATCGCCCAGGCCGAACGGCTCACCGCGCGGGGGCAGATGCCCGAGCGGCCGTTCCTCCTGCTCGGCCAGCAGTCGAACGCCGATCCCGATCGCCGGTCCGGTGATGTGCACCCGATCGACGTCTACGCCCACGTTCCGGCCGGGTTCACCGGCGACGCGACCGAGGCGATCCTCGCCCAGATCGAACGGTTCGCTCCGGGAACCCGCGATCGCATCGTCGGCATGTCCGTGCGGTCCACCGAGGCGATCGTGCGCGATAACCCGAACTACGTCGGCGGCGACATCGTGTCCGGCGCCAACACGCCGCGTCAGTTGATCTTCCGGCCCCGTATCGCGATCGACCCGTACGCCACGGGTGTCCCTGGTGTGTACCTGTGCTCGGCTGCCACGCCACCGGGTGCCGGAGCGCACGGGATGGCCGGCTGGAACGCGGCGCGCTCGGCACTGCGCCGCCTCGGGGTCGATACGATTCGACCATGAGCATGCGCGTCGGGATCGTGATGGGGTCGGACTCGGACTGGCCCACGATGGAGGCCGCTGCAACGGCCCTGGACGAGTTCGGGATCGGCTACGAGGCCGATGTGGTGTCGGCCCACCGCATGCCCGACGAGATGCTCGCGTACGGCCGCGAAGCCCACGGCCGCGGCCTGGAGGTCATCATCGCGGGCGCCGGGGGAGCGGCCCATCTGCCCGGCATGTTGGCCAGCGTCACTCCGTTGCCGGTCATCGGCGTACCAGTACCGCTGAAGTATCTGGACGGCATGGACTCGTTGTTGTCGATCGTGCAGATGCCCGCGGGTGTTCCGGTCGCCACGGTCTCGATCGGCAATGCCCGCAACGCAGGTCTGCTGGCCGCCCGCATCCTCGCCGCCGGTGACGCCGATCTGACCCAGAAGATGCTGCGCTTCCAGGCCGATCTGGCTGACCAGGCTCGCGCCAAGGGCGAGAAGGTGCGTCGCCCTTCCCGTTGATCGAGGTGTGACGAGCTCTGCGAGGAACCTCGAGATCATTGAGGTCCAGCGAGCCCTTCACCTCACCTGGTTTCGAGGCGCTCGTCCCTCGCGCTCCTCAACCCCCTCGACCGGTCGGCCGTGGCCGGCCTCGGGTCTCGCGCAGTGGGACGGTTGACCAAGACTGTTGACCGGTGGTGTGCGGTGGGGCAGGCTCCTGCCAACTGCGAGCGCTGGAGGGAGGCGCTCGCGGACTCCCGCGAAAGGCCGCCATGCTGCTGCACGCACTCCCGCGCCCGTCACGATCCGTCACAGCGTGGACTACCGCGGTCCTCGTCGTGGCGACCACCTTGCTGGTCGGGTGGACCGGGACGGCCGAGGCGGCCGAGTCGACCGGTGACATCACGATCGAGACGGTCTCGAACCGTGCCGATCTGATCTCCGACGGCGACGCGCTGGTGCGCATTACGCTGCCGAAGGGTGCCGACATCGATGATCTGACCGTCTGGGTCGCCACGTCGCGGCACCAGGATCGCCAGAAGAGCGACCGCGATGTCACGTCGGCGTTCGCGCAGCGGGCCAACGGTCACATCGAGGGCGTCGTGAACGATCTGCGGGTCGGCGCCAACGAGGTGACCGCGCGTCTGGCTGACGGGCGCGGTGCGTGGCTGACCATCACGAACCACCCGCGCGGCGGCCCGGTGTTCTCCGGCCCGCAGCTGCAACCGTGGGTCTGCCAGGAAGGAGCTGTCGACGCGCAGTGCAATGCCGAGCCCGAGATCACCTGGCAGTACAAGTCGACCAATCCGCTGCTGGACGGCCTGCGGGACTACGACCCGCAGCATCCTGCCGGCGATGTCGCCACCACCACGACCGATGAAGGCGTCACGGTTCCGTTCATCGTGCGGGTCGAGACCGGCTATCAGGACCGCGATCAGTACCGGATCGCGATGCTGTGGCAGCCCGAGAAGGACTGGGAGCGCTGGCAGCCGCAGGAGCAGTGGAACCACAAGTTGTTCATCCCGCACGGCGGCAGTTGTGGCGTGGACTACGCCACCGGTGAGGCGCCCACCAAGGACTACGCGGGGACGCTCGACTTCGGTGTCCCCGGAGTGGCCGATGCCCTCGGTGACAGCCCCACGGTCGCGCTCGGCCGCGGCTTCGCGATGATGTCGACCGCGCTGTCCAACACCGGCCACAACTGCAATGTGGTGACCGAGGCCGAGTCGATCATGATGGCCAAGGAGCATCTGGTCGAGACGTACGGCGACGTCCGCTACACGATCGGCAGCGGCTGCTCGGGCGGCTCCATCGCACAACAGACCATCGCGAACGCCTATCCGGGTCTGTACCAGGGCCTGGTCGTGACGTGCTCGTTCCCCGACACGCTGTCGCCGGGACTGCAGTTCTCCGACTACCACCTGCTGCGCAAGTACTACGAGAGCACCGACCGGCTGACCGACGGCAAGTTCTGGAATCCCCTGCAGTGGGCGGCTGTCGAGGGTCACCTGTTGCCGATCAACGCGATCACGGCCGATGAGGGCCTGTTCAAGGGAGCGGTCATCCCGACCAACGACTGCGAGGGAGTCGCGGACGGGCAGGGTTACGATCCCGAGACCAATCCGGGCGGCGTGCGCTGCTCGATCATCGACGCCACGGTCAATGTCTTCGGCCGGCGCGACGCCAGTGTGTGGACCGAGCAGGAACAGCAGATCAGGCAGGGCTTCGCCAACTCACCTCTGGACAACACGGGCGTCCAGTACGGGCTCGAAGCTCTCAAGAACGGCGTCATCTCGGCCGATCAGTTCGTCGACGTGAACGAGAAGATCGGTGGCCTGACGATTGACGCTGTGCCGCGTGCGGAGCGTTCGACCGCGGATCTGCCGGCGCTGACGAACACCTATCGCAGCGGCATGGTCAACACCGCGACCAACCTGTCCGAGGTCGCAATCATCGACCACCGTGGACCGGACCCCGGCATCGCGCACGATGCGCGCTGGTCATGGGTCATGCGGGACCGGTTGATCCGCGAACAGGGCGACGCGGACAACCAGGTCATCTGGTACGGCGCCGTGCCGTTGATCGGCGATCCGAGCTACTCGACAGATGCGCTGCTGTCGATGGACCGCTGGCTGACCGCGGTCGAGGCCGATGACTCCGATACGGCGCTGGCCGACAAGATCGTCGACGACCGGCCCGATGACGTCCACGACCGATGCACCCAGGTGCAGGCGATATCGGACGACTCGGGCCTGTTCCTGCCGGTCGGCGATCGTCTGCTGGACGATCTGACCGGAGGCGCCCTGGACCAGTTGAACGGTCTGCTGAATCCGATCCTCGATCCGGCCATGAACCTGGTGATCGATCCGGTGTCGGACATCGTCTGCGGGCTGGGGCCGATCAGCGAGCTGATCAAGACCGACTTCGCGACGCCGCGCATCGTGGCGGGCGACAACAACTACTCGGACAACGCCAAGTGTCAGCTCAAGCCGCTGGACCGCGCGGACTACGGAGCCGTCCGCTTCAGCGACGAGCAGTGGGCCACATTGGAGGCGACCTTCCCCGACGGCGTGTGCGACTACAGCAAGCCCGGCGTGGGCTACACCGAGACAGTGCCGTGGATGACGTATCAGAACGCCGACGGTTCGGTCATCTACGGCGGTGAGCCGATGGGCGACGCCCCGGTCTCGACCCCGTTCCGGGGCAAGGCCAGTGCAGCGGTCGCGGCCGCGGGCACCACCTCACCGAAGCCCACGACAGCCGGATCGGCCGACAACGCGCCGACCGGTGACAGCGATGTGGCCCTGGCCTCCGCCGATACCGCGACAGCGGATACCGCGATCGAAGCGGTGACGTCGTCGACGCTTCCGGACGCGGGCGCGCCCTGGGCGCTCCGCTACACGTTGACGGCCGGCTTCCTCCTGCTCCTGACCGGCGTCACGGTGCTGTTCAGCCGTAACGGCTTCACGCCGGGTCGTCGACCAGCGTGAGCAACTGCTGGGCGGCGACCTCGATCGCGGCGGTGGCGGCGTCGGCGTCGCCCTCGTTCAGGTAGAGCAGGGTCAGACCGTCGATGACGGCGGTCAGATAGCGCACCAGGGTCGGCGCGGGGACCTTCCAGGTCACGTTGGCGCTGGACGTCAACGCCTCGACGATGCGGGTGTTGGCATCCAGATAGTTGCCGTACTGCTTGCGCGCCAGCTCGGCCAGACCCGGCGTGCGGGCGGCATGCTGGGTCAACTCGTAGGTCAACTGGTGCTCGTCGGGATGATCCAGGACGTGCCGCCAGTACGAGCCGAGCCCGCCGCGCAGCTTGTCCTCCAGAGTCCCGGCGTTCTCGATGATCTCCAGCGCTGGCAGAGCGGTGCGGTCGGTGATCGCGACGATGACGTTCTCCAGCAGCTCTTCCTTGGACCGGAAGCAGTAGTGGAACGCCCCCAAGGACATATCGGCTTCGGCCACGATCGCGCGCGTCGTGGCCTGTGCGACGCCGTCGCGGGTCATGACGCGGATCGCCGCCTCGACGAGCAGACGCCGACGCTCGTCGGCAGACAGCCTGGCCATGTGGAACGCCCCTCGCTGGAAGATGTCCAAGACTAACGACCAAGTCGTCTCGATCAGGCGGTGGGCGGTATCTGTGAGGTAACACAGATACCGCCCACGGGGTCGGGCCTGGGACGATGGGGTCATGTTGGATCTGACCGCCGACCCCGTGACCCTCACTGCAGCCCTCGTCGACATTCCGTCCGAGAGTCTGGCCGAGCAGCAGATCGCCGACGACGTCGAGGCGGCGCTGCGCTCACTGCCGCACCTGGAGGTGGTCCGTGACGGCCACTCGATCGTCGCCCGGACGAACCTCGGCCGTTCCGAGCGGGTCATCCTGGCCGGGCACCTGGACACGGTGCCTGAGAACGGCAACCTGCCCTCGCGCCTGGTGGACGGCGTCCTGTGGGGCCTGGGATCATGCGATATGAAGAGCGGCGACGCCATCGCACTGCACCTGGCCGCGACGCTGACCGAACCCAATCGCGACGTCACGTACGTGTTCTACGAGGCCGAGGAGATCGCGGCGGTCCACAACGGGCTCGGCCGGCTGGCTCGCGAGCGCCCCGAGCTCCTGCGGGGCGATCTGGCGATCCTCCTGGAACCGTCTGGTGCCAACGTCGAGGCCGGCTGCCAGGGCACGATGCGCATCGAGGTCCGCACCACCGGCGTGCGGGCGCACTCGGCCCGCGCCTGGTCCGGCGTCAACGCGATCCACGCGCTCGCTCCCGTCCTGAACGCGCTCGAGGTCTATGAGCCCCGCTACGTCGACATCGACGGACTGGAGTTCCGCGAAGGCCTCAACGCGGTCGGCATCAGCGGAGGTGTGGCCGGCAATGTGATTCCCGACGAGGGCGTGCTGACCATCAACTTCCGGTTCGCTCCCGACCGCAGCGAGGACGACGCGCTGGCGCATCTGACCGAGCTGTTCGACGGCTACGACATCACGGTCACCGACTCGGCTCCCGGTGCGCTGCCGGGTCTGTCCCAACCCGCGACGCGCGACTTCATCGCGTCGCTCGGGCTGGAGGTCGGGCCCAAGTACGGCTGGACCGACGTCTCCAAGTTCTCTCAGTTGGGCATCGCGGCGCTCAACTACGGCCCGGGCGATCCCGAGTACGCGCACAAAGCCGACGAGCACGTGGACACCGAGCAAATTCTCGATGTCGAGCGGCGACTCCGCGCGTGGCTGACGGCGTGAGTGGAGGTCACGATGAGGCAGAGTGGTCGACGTGACTGATTCACGTTCCTACGACAAGGGGCCCGTCCGGCTGCGCCGGTCACGCATCCCCGCCACCACCACCGATCAGCGGCTGCTGGACTCGCGCGGCCCGGCCGACTGGGTCCACATGGACCCCTGGCGGGTCCTGCGCATCCAGTCCGAGTTCGTCGAGGGCTTCGGCGCTCTGGCCGAGCTCGGCCCCGCGGTCAGCATCTTCGGCTCGGCCCGCACCAAGCCCGATGCCCCGATGTATGACGCGGCACGGCGGATCGCCGAAAGGCTGTGTGGCGAGGGCTACGCCGTCATCACCGGCGGCGGTCCAGGCGCAATGGAGGCCGCCAACAAGGGCGCCAGCGAGTGCGGCGGTGTCTCGGTCGGCCTGGGCATCGAGCTGCCGCACGAGCAGGGCATGAACGAGTGGGTCGACCTGGGCATCAACTTCCGCTACTTCTTCGTGCGCAAGACGATGTTCGTCAAGTACGCGCAGGGGTTCGTTGTGATGCCTGGCGGCTTCGGCACGATGGACGAACTGTTCGAGGCCCTCACCCTGGCCCAGACCGGCAAGATCACGTCGTTCCCCATCGTGCTGTTCGGTACCGAGTACTGGGGCGGTCTGATCGACTGGCTGCGCGACATCATGGCCACGGACGGCAAGATCGCGCCCGAGGACGTCGACATGCTGCACGTCACCGACGACATCGACTCGGCGGTCGAGTGGTTCGTCAGCAAAGGGCGTGAGCAAGGTGCGTGAGGGTGCGCGCGCATGAGCCTGACGGTCGGGGCCGACGGCATCGCACGCTGCCCGTGGGGCAATGACGCGGCGATGATCGCGTATCACGACGCCGAGTGGGGCCACCGGATCCGCGATGAGCGCGGCCTGTACGAGCGGCTGTGCCTCGAGTCGTTCCAGTCAGGCCTGTCGTGGGCCATCATCCTGCGCAAGCGCGAGGGCTTCCGTGCGGCATTCGCGGGCTTCGACCCCGCCGCGGTGGCCGAGTTCGGGCTTGACGATGCCGAACGACTGATGGCCGATGCGGGCATCGTGCGCAACCGCGCGAAGATCGAGGCCGCGATCGCCAACGCCCAGGCTGTCCTGGACCTGGACGGAGGGTTCGCCGATCTCGTCTGGTCGTTCGCGCCGGCCGATCACGCGACGCCGCGGACCGTGGCGGACGTTCCCGCCACGACGCCGGAGTCGGTCGCGCTGTCCAAGGAACTGAAGAAGCGCGGCTTCCGGTTCTTCGGCCCTACCACGGCCTACGCCATGATGCAGGCCACCGGCATGGTCAACGATCACCTCGACGGCTGCGTCGCCCGCTGATCACAACTGTCACACAGGTCACTTGCGTCTCGGCGCGTCGCCACCGATCCGCAGCCGATTCTTCCTACGATTTCGGTATGGCAACCTCTCGTCGTCGTTCGCACCCGGTCAGGCTCATGGCGGCCGTCGTGGTGCTGTTGCTCGCCCTTGCCGGTTCCGCCGGAGCACTGTTCATCGCGAGCACCACGGCGCTGACCGCCGCCACGGTGGGCGGTATGGTCGCCGGCGTCGTGATCGCGGCTCTGATGTTTGCCGAGATCGTGGTGTTGCGGCGCGTCGCCGCCCGCGACCGGGCCGTGCTCGCCGACAGTTACCGGCACGAGGCGAAGGCCCGCGGTATGGAGCAGGTGGCCTTCGTCAGGCGGGTCAACGATCAGATCCAGGTCCGCGACACCGAGATCGATCGCCAGCGGGCCCAGATCGAGCAGTTGCGCGCTGAGGCCGTCGACGCTGAGATCGAGCTGGCACACGCCAAGGAACGAGTCGCTGCTGAACGGGGTCGGGTCGACGAGTTGATCGCCGACGCCCGCACAACGGCCGACGAACTGGAGACCGCTCGCGCTGACCTGCTCAAGGCTCAGGACGCTCTTGCCGCCAGCGAGGCCGCGGGCGTCCAGGCGCAGGCCCAGATCGAGGCCTGGGAGCAGGCCACCGGGGTGGACAGCCCCGACGCGCTGACCCAGCACCGCCGCACGGCCTGAATCGAACCGCTCGCGCCCCGTGTCGGTGCGTAGGGGATAATGGACGCAGCGCCACAGACGTGGATGCCAGAAGAGGAGAATTCATGGCCGCCATGAAGCCGCGGACCGGTGACGGTCCGATGGAGGTGACCAAGGAAGGTCGCTGCATCGTCATGCGTGTTCCGCTCGAGGGCGGCGGGCGACTGGTCGTCGAGTTGAATAACGAGGAAGCCGCGACGCTCGGCGACGCTCTCAAGGCCGTCTGAGGCCGATGATCCGCCTCTGACCGGCAGACGGATCCATGTACGGTCTGACCATCCGCTGGTCGTTGGTCGATACTCCGCCCGACACGCTCCCGCGACTGAGCACGTACGTCGAGGACGTGTCGTTCTCCCGGTTCGCCGGTCTGGAGGGCTTGCGCTTCAAAGTGTGGCGCGCTCGCGACGGCGAATGGTTCGAGGGCACCTATGTGTTCGTCGATGACGCTGCACGGGCAGCGTTCCAGGCCGACTTCGAATCAGAGGCGTCCACTGCGCCGGGCACCGAGATCGTCGGCGCACTACCAGTGTTGATCGAGCCGTTCGAAGTGGTGGCCGTCGTGCGTGGCCCGTCAGGCTTCCGCTCGGCCCCCGCTTTTGAGATCGGCTAGCGTTCGAGATCAGCTGAGACGCTGGGCGGCCAGCAGGCCGTCACCCAAGGGGATCAGCAGACCGCGCAGGTCATCGTCGTCCTTGACGCGCGCGATGGTCTCGCGGATCGCGATGGTCTCCGGGTCCCGCTGCGAGGGGTCGGCGACGCGGTCGTGCCAGAGAGCATTGTCGAACACGATGACGCCGCCGGGGCGGACCAGACGCTTCGCGTGCTCCAGATAGTCGCCGTACTCGACCTTCTCGCCGTCGAGGAACACCAGGTCGTATCCGGCGTCGGTCATGCGTGGCATGACGTCGAGACCGGCGCCCGCGATGAGCCGGAAGCGCTGTGGCTTGATGCCGGCTTCGGTGAAGATTTCGCGGGCGATGCGTTGCTGTTCGGCCTCCAGGTCGACCGAGGTCAGGACGCCGTCGGGCAGCATGCCGCGCAGCAGGCAGAGCCCGGAAACCCCTGTGCCGGTACCGATCTCGACGGCCGATCGCGCGCCGACCGCACCGGCCAGGAAGGACAGGGCCATGCCGGCGCCGGGTCCGACCGGGACCACGCCGACCTGCTCGGCCTGTGCACGCGCCTTGCGCAGATGATCGTCCTCGCCGGTGTAGTCCTCGACGTACGCGAGGCTCTCTGCGGTGGTGATGATGACTCCCTGGGCCGATGCTGACGGTCGCCGCATCGACGACTTGATGACACAGTAGTCCTGTCACCACTCAGATCGATTGAGGCTCACGGGAACGAATCAGGGGAGTCTGAGCGTTCTCTCAGGTGACACGATGAGGATCAGGACATGAGCAGCCCCACCGACACTGTTGTGGAAGCCGAAGAGCCCGACACCTCCGACTGGCACGCCCTGGTGGCCGAACACTCGCCGCGCGTGTACCGCCTCGCCTACCGCCTGACCGGCAACCGGCAGGACGCCGAGGACCTGACCCAGGACGTGTTCGTGCGCGTCTTCCGCTCGCTGGACCGGTACGAGCCGGGCAACTTCGCCGGCTGGGTGCATCGCATCACCACCAATCTGTTCCTGGACCGCGTCAGGCGGTCGGCGCGCATCCGGATGGACCGTTTCGGTGAAGGCGCCGAGGACCGCCTGCTCAGCGCCGAGGTCGAACCCGAGACAGCCGTCCACGACGCCAACTTCGATCCGGACGTCGAGCGTGCCCTGGCGACGTTGTCGGAGGACTTCCGTGTGGCCGTCGTGCTGTGTGACGTCGAGGGATTGACGTACGAGGAGATCGCCGACGTGCTCGGGGTCAAGATCGGCACGGTCCGCTCACGCATTCACCGAGGCCGCTCGCAACTGCGTGCGGCACTGGCCCACCGGGCGCCCCGCCAGGGCCGCACTCGGTTCATGGGACCCGTCGGAGCCTGATCGTGACACATCTGGGAGCCGATGTCGCCGCCTACGTGGACGGACAGTTGTCCGATCACGCGATGCGAGACGCCGACACCCACCTGTTGACCTGTGATGAGTGCGAGCGGGCGGTGCGGCAGCAGCGACTCGTCAAATCACGCATGAGCACCGTGGCTGCTCCCGAACCGCCGTCCGATCTGATCGACACCCTCAGCCGGTTGCAGGCCGTACCGCCCGAGCCAGCGTCCTGGTGGGACCGCCTGTGCCGAGCCACCCCCGCCACGGTCGGGATCGCCGTGCTGGGCGCCTCGTTGGCCGTCATCGCCGCCGCGTACGTCATCGGGGGATCGGAGCGGTTCGACGCCGTGCGGCCGGGGTTCGAGGACTATGCCTCGGAGTTCCTGGGCGCCACGGCCACCTCCCTGGCGGCGACGTACACACTGGTCGAACCGGAGCGGCTGGACGCCCAGGGCTGGCCGTGTCACGAAGTGCTGGCCGGTGATCTACAGCGGACGTCCACCGCCTATGACCGGATGAGCGACATCGTGTCGGTCACCTACACCGATGGCGTGAGTCGGTTGAGCCTGTACGAGCAGCCAGGACGACTCGACCCGGCGTCGCTGACCGACTTCGAGCAGCGGGATCTCGCCGGCACCCGGGTGTGGGTGCGCGAGGGCATGCCCAGGGTCGTGACCTGGGACGAGGGCGGCATCGTCTTCACGATCGTCACCGACGCCGACACCGCGCGCATCGCTCGGGCCGTGTCGGACCTGCCGGTCAGCACCGAGGATTCCTCGCCCCTGGACCGCATCGGGGGCGGCCTGGACCGCATGACCTCCTGGGCCGCCGCCTGATCACCGTCCCCGCTGGTTGAGGTGCGAGCTTGCTGGGGTACCACCCACGCGCTCTGCGCGTAGGGGGCGCCTCGAAACCAAGGGCTCGATGGTTTCGAGGCTCCGCTTCGCTCCGCACCTCAACCACCAACCGCGGGCTATGTCGCCTCGGTATCGAAGGGTGGGGTCTCGCCGGGGCGCAGGGTGCGAGGCGGCTTGAGTCCGGTCTGAGCCGCGGGGGGAGTCGTGGTGGCGCCGTCCTCGAACAGGCTGCGGCGCACGACCTCACGTGGATCGAGCGACTTCAGATCCAGATCGCTCAGATCCTGGCCGAGCTCACGACCCAGGTCATTCTTGGCGTTGTCTGCCATCTGCCGCAGCGTGCGGATGAACTGACCGGCCTGACGAGCCAGGTCCGGCAACTTGTCAGGCCCGAACACGAGCAGGCCGACCACGAGGACGACGCCAATCTCGGGAAGACCCATGCCGAACATGGGACGGACCTTACAGGCGTCCGACGGGCGCGAGGCCCAGTTGCATGCCGGCCAGACCGCGCGAGCGGCCGCTCAACTGGTCGGCGGCACCCTGCAGGACCTTGGCCGAGGCTGCCGACGGATCGGCCTCGACGATGGGTGCACCGGAGTCGCCGCCCTCACGCAGGGCTTCTTCCAAGGGCACCTGGCCCAGGAGCGGAACGTCATAGCCGAAGCGTTCGCTCAATGTCCGGGCCACGTTCTCGGCGCCACCGGATCCGAACACCTCCATGCGCTCACCCGACGGGAGCTGCAGGAACGACATGTTCTCGATGACGCCGACGACCCGCTGATGCATCATCGAGGCCATCGTGCCAGCGCGCTCGGCCACCTGTGCGGCGGCGGGCTGCGGCGTGGTGACCACGACGACCTCAGCATTGGGCAGGTGCTGGCCCAGGCTGATGGCCATGTCGCCGGTTCCGGGCGGCAGGTCCAGCAGCAGCGCGTCCAGATCGCCCCAGTAGACATCGGACAGCATCTGCACGAGCGCACGGTCCAGCATGGGGCCGCGCCAGGCGACCACCTGGTCCTTGCGCGGCTTGAGCATGCCGATGCTGATGACCTTGAGCTCGGCACCGGACTCAAGGGTCACCGGGACCGGCATGATCATCTCTTCGACCTGCGTGGGGCGACTGTCGCCGACGCCCAGCATGTCGGGGATCGAGTGTCCGTAGATATCGGCGTCGACGATGCCGACCTTGAGGCCGCTGCGTGCCATCGCAACGGCCAGGTTGACCGTGACGGTGGACTTGCCGACACCACCCTTGCCGGACGCCACCGCGAACACCTTGGTCAGGGAGCCGGGCTGCGCGAACGGGATATCGCGCTGGCCGCCGCCGCGCAGCATGTCCTGCATGCCCTTGCGCTGCTCATCGGACATCACGCCCATGTCGACGCGCACGGCGTGCGCGGGGGCGACGGTGCCGACGGCAGCGGTCACATCGCGCGTGAGCGTGTCCTTGAGGGGACAGCCCGCGACCGTCAGCAGGATCCGCACCGTGATGTCGGTGTCGTCGATCGCGATGGTGTCGACCATGCCGAGTTCGGTGATAGGGCGCTTGATCTCAGGGTCGTCGACCCCGGCCAGCGCCTCGCGGATCTGCTCCTCGGTGACTGCTGCCATACGGCCAATCGTACGTCGGCCCTGATAAGGCAGGACCTTGAGCGTGACCTAAGTGACTGAGGTCTCGTCAGGCCCGTCGGGCTCGGGATTGAGGGTCTCGGCCAGATTGCGCAGTTCCGAGCGCAGGAAGTCACGGGTCGCGACCTCGCCGATGCCCAGACGCAGGCTGGCGACCTCGCGGGCCAGGAACTCCATGTCGGCGTGCGATTGGGCCGTGGCCTCGCGATCCTGCTCCTGCTGGACGCGGTCGCGCGCCTCCTGACGGTTCTGGGCCAGCAGGATGAGCGGCGCGGCGTACGACGCCTGCAGCGACAGCATCAGGGTCAGGAAGATGAACGGGTACTCGTCCCAGCGCCAGCGGTCCGGACCCCACGGCACGTTCCAGATGATCCAGATCGCGATGAACACCGTCATCCAGGTCAGGAACGTCGCGGTGCCCATGAAGCGGGCGAAGGTCTCGGCGAAGCGCCCGAAACGTTCCGGATCGCGCTCGCGGCGGCGCAGGCTGCGGCGAACGTCGCGAGGCTGGTCCAGACGGACGTTGCGGTCAGCCATGGTTCGCCTCCTCGGCCTGCGTGTCCTGATCGCGCCAGTCCTCGGGCAGCAGATGGTCCAGGACGTCGTCGATCGTGACCGCGCCCAGCAGGTGCTGGTTCTCGTCGACGACCGGCAGGGCGACCAGGTCGTAGGTGGCCAGCAGATTCGCCACATGCAGCAGCGTGGCGTCTGGGCGCGGCCACTCGATGTCGTTGTCGACGATGACGCCGACCTGGGTCGACGGCGGCTCGCGCAGCAGGGCCTGGAAGTGCACGACGCCCAGGAACCGGCCAGTGGGCGTCTCCAGGGGGGACCGGCAGACGTAGGCCATCGAGGCGAGCGCGGGACTCAGGTCGGGGTCACGGACGCGTGCGAGCGCCTCGGCGATCGTCGCGTCGGCGGCCAGGACGACCGGCTCGGTGGTCATCATGCCGCCGGCTGTGCGCTCCTCGTACGTGAGCAGCCGGCGCACGTCCTCGGCGTCCTCCGGCTCCATCAGGGCCAGCAGCTGCTCGGCGGTCGCGGGCGGCAGTTCGCCCAGGACATCGGCCGCGTCGTCGTCGTTCATCTCGCCGAGGACGTCGGCGGCACGCTCGGGGTCCAGGACGCCCAGGATCTCGATCTGCTCGGCCTCGGGCAGCTCCTCCAGGACATCGGCGAGCCGGTCGTCGCCCAATTCGGTGACGACCTCCATGCGGCGCTTGGTGGGCAGATCGCGCAGGGCGCTGGCCAGGTCGGCCGCGCGCATCTCGTCCATCGTGGCCAGCAGGTGTGTGGCACCCTGGCCCGGCTCCTCGCTGGTCAGCCCCTGCACCTGGTCCCATTCGAGGACCTGTTGCGGGCCGCGCCGACCGAACCGCTTGCCGCTGCTCTGCACCGCTAGATCGCTGATGTACCAGTCGCGGCGGGGATCGGACTCCATCGCGATGTCGTAGACGGTGGCCTTGGAGCCGTCGGGGAGCGTGACGGTGCGGTCGAAGAGTTCGTGGATCGCGAGCGTCTCGTTGCGTCGCTGTTCGAACCGGCGCACGTTCAGCACGCCGGTCGTGATGATCTGACCGGAGTCCAGGGATGTCACGCGGGTGATGGGCAGGAACACGCGGCGGCGGCCCAGGACCTCGACCACCAGACCGAGCACACGGGGACGCTGGCGGGCCGAGCGCACGGCCACGACGACGTCGCGCAAGCGGCCGACCTGGTCACCCGCGGGGTCGTAGACCTCCTGGCCCGCGAGGCGGGACAGGAAGATGCGGCTGGGGGTGACGCTCACGTGGGCAGCCTATCGGCCGCATCGCCTCTGATCTGCGAGGTCCTGTCCGTCGGACCGTGCGAGTCACCCCAGTGCGTCGACCGCTGCTCGGACCCGATCGGGGGCGACCGGATGGCGGTCGGTACCTGTTGCGTCGCGACGGCGCTCCGTCCGCGGTGCGAGGTCGGTGGCGTCCAGGTCGCGGATGAACGCGCCGATCTCGTCGATCGCGGCACGCGCTTCGGGAACCCACGAGGCGGCCGCCTGGAACACGTGCACCTGGCGGTCCCAGATGTGCAGATCGCACGGCACTCCGGCCGAGACCAGGCGGTTGGCCATCAACTCGGCGTCGGCCATCAGGATCTCGCGGGAGCCGATGTGGATCAGGGCCGGCGGCATGTCGTGCACCGGCATGTTGACGGGGCAGGTGCGTGCGCCTTGGACGCCGCGGCGGGTGTCGATGTGGTGGACCACGTCAGTCAGCCTCGCCACAGCCCGGTGGGAGAACGCCTGGCACCTGGTGGCGTTGCGATGTTCGCCCTTGCTTGCAGGGTCGAAATCCAGCAGCGGGGACAGCGCCACGATGCCGGCGGGGCGGTCGAATCCGGCGTCCATCACGGCGCGCGCGACGCTGAAGGCGAGGTAGCCGCCGGCGGAGTCACCCGCAAGGGTGATGTCCTCAGCTCGGTAGCCCTGGTCCAGCAGCCACCGGAACCCGGCCACGCCGTCCTCGATCGATTGCGTCACCGACTCGCGGGGCAACTGGCGGTAGCCGACGTTCAGGACCGGCTGGCCGGCGGCGGCCGAGATGCGGGAGACCAGGCGGCGGTGGGTGTTCAGTCCGCACGTCAGGAAGGCGCCGCCATGGAAGTACAGGATCGCACCCGAAGCCGTGTCCTCATCGACGTCTCGTCCCTGGATCCACTCGGCCGGGACATCGGGCAGATCGACCGGACGCCACCGGGTGCCCTCGGGCGCCGGGAGCAGACGGGCCACGTGATCGATCAGATTGGGCGGAAAGAAGAAGAACGGGGCACGCGCCCACACGTCGAGGACAGGCCGGACGCCGTAGCGAAGACTCAGTCCGAGGGCTCGCGACCGAAGGCTTGCGCCAGGAAAGAACCGTGGCTCAGCGGCGACATTCACGTGCGATCGCATGGTGCCTCTCCCTGGTCGGCGTAACCTGCTGGTCAGCAGCATGACACATGCAGGTCATGTTCAGTGACATAGACCACAGATGTTCGTTGAGCTGGATGTAGGCCGCTGACCTGCATCGACACCAAGATTCACTGCGAATGAAGGAAAAGCATGGCGTTCATCCCACCGAACGACTCGATGTTCCTGCTCGCCGAATCGCGGGAGCACCCGATGCACGTGGGCGGGCTGCAGTTGCTCGTGCCACCGGAGGACGCCGGACCGGAGTTCGTCCGCGACATGATCGCTACCTTCCGCAGCGAAGAACGGGTGTCGTCGCTGTTCCGCAAGCGGCCCGCCGACCCGGTGGGGACGGTCGGACAGACCTGGTGGACCGTCGACGAGGCGATCGACTTCGACTACCACGTGCGGCACTCGGCGGTTCCGGGTCCGGGACGGATCCGTGAGCTGCTGCAACTGACGTCGCGCTGGCACGGTTCGCTGCTGGACCGGCACCGTCCGCTGTGGGAGTGCCACGTCGTGGAAGGACTCGCCGACGGCCGGATCGCGGTCTACAGCAAGATCCACCACGCGATGGTCGACGGTGTCTCGGCGCTGCGGCTGATGCAACGGTCGTACTCGGAGGATCCCGGCGCCCGCGACTGCGTCCCACCGTGGATGCTTCCGTCGCGCACGGGTGACGCCAGCGGGACCGAACTCGTCCGGCCACCGACCGGGCTGCCCGATCCGATGAGGGCGGTACGCGCCGCGACGGGCGTCGCCGGTGAACTGGCCGGGCTCGTCCCCGCCGGTCTGAAGGTCGCTCGGCAGGTGTTCCGCGACGGCGACATCACGTTGCCGCGTGCCCCCAAGACGATTCTGAACGGGCCAGTCGGTGGGGCGCGCCGGTTCGCGGCCCAGTCGTGGGAGCTGGCTCGCATCCGGCAGGTCGCCAAGTCGTCGGCCACGACGCTCAACGACGTCGTGCTGGCGATGGTTAGTGGAGCGCTGCGCGAGTATCTGCTGGAGCAGAATGCACTGCCGGACGAACCGATGACCGCGATGGTTCCGGTGTCGCTGGCGCTCCGAGAAGACTCAGCCGGCACGGTCGAGGGCAAGAATCAGGACGGCGGTAACAAGGTCGGCGCGATCGTCGTCAATCTGGCCACCGACCGGGCCCACGGCGCGACCCGCCTGGAGGAGATCGCCTATTCGTCCAAACAGGCCAAGAAGATCCTGGGCGATCTGACGCCGGGGCAGATCCTGGCCTTCTCGGCCGTGCAGATGGCGCCGCTCGCCTTGGCGCCGGTGCCCGGCTTCGTCAAGTACACCCGACCGCCGTTCAACGTGATCGTCTCGAACGTGCCCGGGCCCAAGAACGACGTGTACTTCAACGGCGCCAAGCTCGACGGCCTGTATCCGGTGTCGATCGTGCTGGACGGTCAGGCGCTCAACATCACGCTCAACAGCCGGGCCGGCTATCTCGACTTCGGCCTCATCGGCTGCCGCACGTCGCTGCCTCATCTGCAGCGCCTCCTCCAACACCTCGAGGACGCTCTGGCCGAATTGGAACGCTCCTGGGGGTAACGCCACCACCGGTCGCCAGCCGCGACGGAGGAGCGGCGGGGAGGCGTTGGTGAGTGGCTATGCTCGGGCGAGTCTGGACGCTCGGTGCGCCTTCCCGCCCTCGTTCTTCGGGCTGGCGACCGGTCATCGGGTCGTCGGGCACGATGAGCACGTGAATCTTCTCCTGGCGGCGGTCGCGATCGTGGGGGTTTCGGCGTCGGGGCCGCTGATGGCCTATGCGGCCGCGCCGGCGCTGGCGATCGGGTTCTGGCGCAATGCGCTCGGATCGGTCGCACTCGCTCCTTTCGGCTGGCGTACCACGGCGCGCGAACTGCAAGGGCTGGATCGCCAGGGACAGCGGATGCTGATCTTCGCGGGCGCGATGCTGGCCGTGCACTTCGGCACCTGGATCACCGCCTTGCAGATGACGTCGGTGGCCGCTGCGACCGCGATGGTCAGCATGCAGGTGGTGTTCGTCGTCGGTATCGACCGGCTGCGTGGCGTCGCCGTTCGGCGTGACGTGCTGATCGGCGCCGCGCTGGCGATCGCCGGTGTCCTGATCATCACGGGCGTCGACTTCGGCCTGTCGGCACGCGCGGTGACCGGCGACGCGCTGGCGCTGCTGGGCGGGCTGGCGGCAGCGCTGTACCTGATCGCCGGCTCATCGCTGCGCGCGACCGTCTCGACCACGGCGTACGCGGTCGGCTGCTATGCCGTCTGTGCCGTTCTGCTCGGATTGGCCTGTCTGGTGGTTCGTGACGACCTGATCGGCTTCGACCGGTCGACCTGGCTGGCGATCATCGGCGTCACGGTGTGCGCGCAACTGCTGGGCCACACGATCCTGAACCACCTGCTGGCGGTCATGAGCCCGACTCTCATCTCGCTGCTGCTCCTGCTCGAAGTGCCCGGCGCGGCGCTCCTGGCCGGATGGTTCCTGGATCAGCGACCGCCGGTCGGCGTGTACCTCGGCCTCGCGGTGATCCTGGCCGGACTCGCGGTCGTCACCCTGTCGCGCGATCGCACCGCCCCCGAGGCGCCCATGGCCTGAGCCGGGCTGAGATGCCTGTCACTCACCTGCGATCACGGGGGTCGGTGCAGGTAGAGTCGCCGGGTCAGGCCACCTGACAGCAGCCGGAATCACAGCAACAGGAGAGCATCGATGGCACGTCTCGTCAGCACCGAAGGACTCACCGAGGAGCAGCAGGAGATCCTCAAGGTGGTCCGTCAGTTCGTCGAGAAGGAGATCATCCCGGTCGCCACGGACCTGGAGCACAAGGACGAGTACCCCACCGAGATCGTCGAGGGCCTCAAGGAGCTTGGGATCTTCGGTCTGATGATCCCTGAGGAGTACGGCGGACTCGGCGAGTCGCTGCTGACGTACGCACTGGTGGTCGAGGAGCTCGCTCGCGGCTGGATGAGCGTCTCGGGCGTCATCAACACCCACTTCATCGTGGCCTACATCCTGCTCCAGCACGGCACCGAGGAGCAGAAGCAGAAGTACCTGCCGAAGATGGCCACCGGTGAGGTCCGTGGCGCCTTCTCGATGTCGGAGCCGGGCCTGGGATCGGATGTCTCGGCCATCTCGACCAAGGCCACCAAGCTCGACGACGGTTCGTACGAGATCACGGGCCAGAAGATGTGGCTGACCAACGGCGGCAGCTCGACCCTCGTCGCGGTGCTGACCAAGACCGACGAGGGCGACGAGTCGGTCTACAAGAACATGACGACTTTCCTGGTCGAGAAGGAGCCGGGCTTCGGCGAGACCGCCCAGGGCGTCACGGTGCCGGGCAAGATCGACAAGATGGGCTACAAGGGCATCGACACGACCGAGATGATCCTGGACAAGCACAAGATCGGTGCCGACCAGATCCTCGGCGGCGAGCCGGGCCAGGGCTTCTACCAGATGATGGACGGCGTCGAGGTCGGTCGCGTCAACGTCGGCGCCCGTGCCGTCGGCATCGCGAACCGTGCGTTCGAACTGGGCATCGCCTATGCCCAGCAGCGTGAGACGTTCGGCAAGCCGATCGCCCAGCACCAAGCCATCTTGTTCCGCCTGGCCGAGATGGCCACCAAGGTCGAGGCCGCGCACACGATGGTCGTGCGCGCCGCCCGGTTGAAGGACTCGGGGCAGCGCATGGACGTCGAGGCCGGTATGGCCAAGATGCTCGCGTCGGAGTACTGCAACGAGGTCGTCGAGGACAGCTTCCGCATCCACGGCGGCTACGGCTACTCCAAGGAGTACGAGATCGAGCGGCTGTACCGCGAGGCCGCGTTCATGCTGATCGGCGAGGGCACCTCGGACATCCAGAAGATGATCATCGGACGCAATCTGCTCAAGGAGTACAAGACTCAGTAGGTAGCGGTGAGGTAGCGCGTCATCGTCACCGTGACCGTCGCCGGCGCCCCTTGTGCCATGACCCGAATTCTCCCGACCTCGCCGGGGCCGACACCGACGCCGTAACTCTTGGTCCCGTTGGGGATGGCGACACGGACGCCGTCCTTGCCCGGCTCGCTGCCGGACGGTGCGATCTCGACGGTTCCGCCGCCCTTGCCCGTCACCGTGACGTAGAAGCGGATCGCTTCGAGGCGGTGCACCGCCGACGCGGGAAGCAGGCCGCCGTTCGATCCGATGACCAAGGGGAAGGATTTCTGATTCTTCTTCAGCGCCTTCTTGCTCAACACCGTTTTGTTGTCAATATCGGTCGACGTCAGCTTCAGTTGCAGCGGCTCGGCAGCGACCCGGTCGATCAAGGCGTCGACGGACCCACGGGCCGCAAGTGGGTCGTCGGACGTAAAGGTCGTGAGCCCCTTGGCCAGCGCGTAACGGGTGTCAGGGTCGCCCGAACGGTCACCGAGCCCGACGTCCATCCCGCCGTAGCCGGTAATGAAATCGATCAGATCACGGTGGGCATCCTTGACCGAGAACGATATGGCGTCGACACCATAGGACTTGGCGCGCCGGACGTTGTTGAATACGGTGTCGGTCGGGTCGGTGTAATTGGTGAACTCCATCGCGGTCATCCTCAGGCCCTTGCCGTACTGCTGGATCGCCTTGGCGTAGCTGCGCCAGTAGTACGACGAGATCGAGACCTGACCTGCCGGGAGTTTGGCCGCGACGACGGTCTGGGCTACGTTCTTGGCGAACGCGGTCTTCTGTGCCGATGACATCGTGTCGTCGAGTTTGAGTTCGAGATTGACGTCGACATCTGAGCCGCGCATGGTTTCGAGGGCCTGAGTGACGGTCGGGATCGGCTCGCCGTCGCAGGTGATCTTCTTGAGCGAGACCCAGCTGAGCCCGCGGACGTACTTGCCCGCGTATGGCGTGCAGTTCTTGCGTATCTTCGCGTCGTGGTAGATGACCAATGTTCCGTCCTTGGCCTGGCGGACGTCGGTCTCGATGCGTCCGACCACACCGGAGTCGATCGCCTTGCGGAACAGCGCGAGGCTGTTCTCGGGCGCTCCGAGCGCCGGCCCTCCGCGGTGTGCCTGGATCACCAGCGCATCCGGGTCGTAGGTGACGTCAGCGGTGGCCGGGTAGGACACCAGAGCACACGCGGCTGCGGTGAGTGCTGCGACCGCAGTGGTGCGGCGGCGGGTCGAGTGAGTCATAGAATCCCTCCACGGGTGGGTTGGTCGCCACACCCTCGTGACGGATGTGACACAAGTGGCGACTGTGACATGATGCCCGATGTGGTCCGGATCGGCACCCGGCTAGGCTGATTCCATGCCTCCCGCCACCCGTCGACCCGCTGGTCCGGTGTTGTTCGAACTTGAGTTCCCTCAGTCGCTGGGGGTGTTCGATGACTATGCCGCCGCGCAGAAGGCGGTGGACTTCCTCTCCGATGAGGAGTTCCCGGTCCAGAACCTGCTGATCGTCGGCACTGAACTCAAGCAGGTCGAGCGCGTCACCGGACGGCTGACCACGGGACGGGTCGCGGCCGCCGGAGCCGCGTCCGGCGCCTGGTTCGGTCTGCTGATCGGACTGATCCTGGGGACCTTCGCCAAGGAGGGCGACTTCTGGCCGACGGTGCTCGGCGGACTCGGCTTCGGTGTCGTCTTCGGTCTGCTGTGGGCGCTCGTCGGCTACGCCATGACCCGCGGTCAGCGCGACTTCAGCTCGGTCAAGACCGTCGTCGCCACCAAGTACGAGGTCCTGGTCGAGCACAAGCACCTGGCGAAGGCGCAGGAGCTGCTCGCCAAACTGCCTGGACTGCGACCTGATCCGTTCGCCTGACCGCACGTCGCGTGCGACGATACGACGCATGCCTGACGAGCACACCGAGTTGGCCCGGCTCACGCGGCGAGTCGCCGAGTTGGAGTACGCGACCCGGCGGTCGCTGCCCCTGATGCTGTGCGGTGCGCTGCTGTTCGTGCCCGTATTTGCCGTCGTCGCACCCGAGGAGGGTGCCCGCGAAGCGGTTGCCACGGGGCAGAACGTCGTGTTGCTGCACCTCATCGGGGAGCCCAGTGCCCACGGCGGCCTGTCCGTCGTCATCTGCGTCCTGACCATCATCACGGCGCTGGCGCTGTTCGGCGCCGCGGCGTTGACCCTCGGCCAGGTACGGGTGCCTGAGCCGATCCGCGAGGCTGGCGTCCTAGCAGCGATCGCAGCCGTCAGTGCGGTCGTGCTGTTCTTCGTCGTCGTGGCCAACGACGGCTCCGGCGCGCTCGGCAAGGACTCGTACCAGCCGCGATGGACGTACGTGCTGGTCATCGTGGCCGCGATCTGGATCGGGCTGGCGAACAGTGAACAACGACCCTCGTACGGTCCGCACACCGACTGGCGAGAGTGATCGGTCCAGCGCGTGGAACAATCGTCCCTGCTGACCGCGCGAGAGGACGAGATGAGCAAGACGAACCCCGGCAACTTCTTCGAGGACTTCACGGTCGGACAGATCATCGGGCATGCGACGCCCCGCACCGTCACCGACGGTGATCGGGCCGTCTACGGCTCCATCTACCCGACGCGCTTCGCGGTACCGTCGTCGGCCGTCTTCGCCTCGTCGGTCGGGCTTGATCCTCATCCGGTCGAGGACCTGATCGCGTTCCACATCGCCTTCGGCAAGACCGTGCCCGATGTCTCGCTCAACGCGGTCGCCAATCTGGGCTACGCCGAGTGCCGGTTCCACCGGCCCGTGGTGCCCGGTGACACGATCTCGACGTCGTCCGAGGTCATCGGTCTGAAGCAGAACTCCAACGGCAAGAGCGGCGTGGTCTATGTGCGCTCGACCGCCACCAACCAGCGTGACGAGGTCGTGCTGGACTGGGCACGCTGGGTCATGGTGCACAAGCGCGATCCTGAAACCGCGGCACCCGAGACCGTGCTGCCCGAGCTTGCGGACGCCGTCGCGGCCGAGGATCTGATCATCCCCGCCGGCCTGGACTTCACCGGGTACGACTTCGCAGCCGCAGGCGAGCCGCACCGCTTCGGCGACTACGAGATCGGTGAGAAGATCGATCACGTCGACGGCGTCACCCTGACCGCATCGGAGCACCAGCAGGCGACACGACTGTGGCAGAACACCGCCAAAGTGCACTTCAACACCGAGGCGCGTCCCGACGGCAACAACCTGGTCTACGGCGGCCACATCATCTCGATGGCCCGCGCGCTGTCGTTCAACGGCCTGGCCAACGCACAGTTGGTGGCGGCCATCAACGCCGGCGCCCACACATCTCCGGCGTTCGCCGGCGACACCGTCTACGCGTGGTCCGAGGTGCTCGACAAGGCCGAAACGGCGGCACCGGGCGTGGGTGCCCTGCGATTGCGTCTGGTGGCGACCAAGGGTCGTGACGAGACGATGACCCTGCGCGGCGACGACGGCAAGTACGCTGCCGAAGTACTGCTGGACCTCGACTACTGGGTCCTGATTCCGAACTGAGGACCATCCATGAGGGGGAATCGCCGGTGATCGCACGGCTGACGGCGGGCATCGCGGCACTCGTGCTGGTGGCTGCCTGTGGTTCCAATCCACCAGCGGACCCTGAGCCTTCGCCCACGGTGGCGCCGCTGACCATCGAACAGCTCACGGCGCTCCTGCCCACTGACACCCAGCTGCCCGAGGGCGCCCACGATGTCAAGCGCTGCGGACCCGCGAAGGACTGCTGGGACGGCGTCGAGGCGAGCAAGGTCGATTTTGAGCTGGAACCACCCGAAGACTTGGCCAACGCCGATCGCGAGCGGCGCGCCAACGGCTTCGCCTTCCCGGAGAGCGGCACCATCACGGTCATGGTGTACCCGGACAAGGCTGCCGCCGAGCAAGCGGTCGCGACGTTGCGCCAGGAAGCCGAGAAGAAGAACGGCGACTTCGAATCTGAGGCCGATGGCACCGAATCGAGGTTCACGCCTGGGGAGAAGGGTCATGGCACTCTCACCCAGGTCGATCGTGATGGCTGGACCGGCTTCGCCCTCTCGGCACGCACCACGTTCAGCGCCCCGGACGGCGACATGACGAATCCGGGGCTTGAACACGTGACCCACCTGCGGGCGGGTTCGATGACCGTACGGGTTCAGGTGTGGCTGTCGGCCGGTGACGACACCGGTGCGACTGATCGGATCGCTGAGGATCTGTTGGACGGTTTCATGCGACGTCTCGAGGCCGCGTGATCGAGCAGCTCTACCTGGTGCGCCACGGCGAGACCGAGTGGAGTGTAGCTGGGCGGCATACCTCGACGACCGACCTGCCGTTGACGAGTACGGGTGAGGTCGCGGCCCGTGCGCTGGCGCCTCACCTGGCGACCCTCGATGTGGGCACGGTACTGACAAGTCCACGCTTGCGTGCGCGCCGCACGGCCGAGCTGGCTGGATTCCCCGCGGCCGAGGTCGACGATGATCTCGCGGAATGGGACTACGGCGAGTATGAGGGCATCACCACGGCACAGATCCGTGAGACGGCGCCCGGCTGGACGGTGTGGACGCATCCCACGCCGGGTGGCGAGACTGCGGAGCACGTGATGCGTCGCCTGGACCGGGTCATCGCCCGGGTGCGCGCGGCGGACGGTCCGACCCTGGTGTTCGGGCACGCCCACGCGCTGAGGGCGCTGACGGCCCGATGGCTGAGCCTGGATGTCAGCGAAGGCCGCCATTTCGCGCTGGACACCGCGACCCTGTCGATCCTGGGGGACGACCGGGGTACGCCGGTGATCCGACGGTGGAATGCGAACGCTCTAGTCTGACCTGGTGCGCATCGACCTCCACACCCATTCGGACCGTTCCGACGGCACGGACAGCCCGACGGCCCTGGTGCGTCACGCCAAGCAGATCGCGGGGCTCGACGTCGTCGCGCTGACCGATCACGACGCGACCGTCGGCTGGGACGAGGCGCAGACGGCCGCTGACGCGGTGGGTATCACGCTGGTCAGGGGCATTGAGATCTCCACCCACTACGACGGCCACAGCGTCCATCTGCTCGGTTACGAGTTCGATCAGCACGATTCGGCGCTCACCGCTGAGTTGGCCAAGGTCCGAGGCGGGCGCGACACCCGTCTGCCGCACATGCTGCAGCGGCTGGCCGAGGAGGGGTACGAGATCTCGATCGAGGACGTGGCCCGTCATTCGACGAACGCGGCGGCGTCCGGGCGGCCGCACGTCGCCGACGCGCTCGTCGAGAAGTATCCGGAGCAGTTCCCCGACCGCAGCGCCGTCTTCGCCGGTTGGCTCAATGACGGCGGGCGCGCCTACGTCCGCCGCTATTCGGCCCCGCTCGTGCGTGCCATCGGTCTGCTCAAGGCGGCCGGTGGGTTGGCGGTCATCGCCCACCCGTGGGCGTCGAGCCGGTCGCACGGTCTGACGCGGGAGGTCTTCGAAGAGTTGGCCGACGTCGGGCTGGACGGCATCGAGGTCGACCACGCTGATCACAGCGAGGACGACAAGCAGCGACTGCGGCAGATCGCGGTCGACCTGGATCTGGTCGTCACCGGATCCAGCGACTATCACGGGCTGGGTAAGCCGCAGCCTCCCTACGGGCTCGGCGGTCACACCACCGACGAAGAGCAATATCGACGCCTGTTCGACGTGTAGGTCCTGATGCTGCTTCTCGTCCTCGACCTCCTCGGCGTCGCGGTGTTCGCGATCGCCGGTGGACTCGTCGCGGTCCGCCAACGGCTCGACGTCATCGGCGTCCTGGCGCTCGCCACGGTCACCGGACTCGGCGGTGGCTGGGTGCGCGATCTGATGATCGGCGAGGTGCCTCCCACGGCGCTGGCCGACTGGCGCTATCTCGTCGTGCCGCTGATCGCCGCGTTCCTGGTGTTCTGGTGGCACCCACAGTTCGTCCGGATGGACCGGCTGGTCAGCGTGTTCGACGCCTTCGGGCTGGGGCTGTTCTGCGTGGCCGGCACGTTGAAGGCCGTCGAGCACGGGCTGGGACCGGTGCCGTCCGCGCTGCTTGGCGTGGTGACCGCGGTCGGCGGCGGCATCATGCGTGACGTCATGTCCGGGCGAGTACCCGTGATCGTGAGCCAGGGCGAGCTGTACGCGATTCCGGCCATGCTCGGATCGGCCGTCGCGGCTGCGGGATTCAACACCGACCTGCCCACCGAAGCCGTCGCGATCCCTGCGGCGGCCGCGGCGATCGTGGTGCGGCTCCTGGCGATCTGGCGCGGTTGGACCGCACCCGCGCCCGGATCAGCCCGCCAGGAAGGCTAGCCAGAGGCCGGCCATGCCCTCGGGATTCTCGATCGCGGGGGAGTGGGCGGCATCGGGCACCACGACAGTCCGCGTGCCCAGCCGTCGCGCCTGCTCGTCCTGCTGATCGTGCGGCCAGGCGTTGTCGTCGGCGCCACGCCCCACCCAGCAGCGCACGCCGGTGGCGGCGATCTGCTCGGTCTGGTCGGGACTGTCCAGCAGGTGGCGGGTCATGGCAGCCAGGCTGACGCGGGACGTGCGCTGGAACTTCTCCAGCACGAACTCCTCGATGTCCGCGGGCTCGTCGTCCAGATCGCCCTTGAGCGCCTGGACGATCTCGGCCATCGGGGTGGGGCTCTCCAGCGCGGCGATCAGCTTGTCCAAGGGTCGCTGCGGCGACTGGCCGAGCGTGCCCGGGCCCGTGCACAGCAGCGACAGCGACGCCCACGTCGGCGCCGAGTCGACCACCGCCTGCTGCGCCACCAACCCGCCGAACGAGTGCCCCAGCAGGTGCGTCGCTTCGGCGCTGACGGCCCGGGCGATCGCGACGGCATCGGCGGCGAATCCGGCCAGCGAGTAGTCGGCGTCGTCCGCGCCGGGGGTCTCGTACTGACCGCGCTGATCGAAGGCAGTGGCCTCGTAGCCCGCGGCCGCCAGCAATGGCAGCAAAGGAGTGAAGTCCTCCTTCGAGCCGGTCCAGCCGGGGATCAGCAACACATGGCCCGAGGTCCCGCCGCGAACGACCTGGGCGGCGAACGGGCCACGGTCGGAGTCGATGATGGTGGCCTGAACGCCGTCGGGCAGGGCCAGGGTGCGCGGTGTGCTCACGTCCTCACCGCCCACGCCGGGCGATACGCGCCACGAGCGACTTGGGCGCGTACTGCGCCAAGGTGGCCAGGATCTTGTACCGCAGTGAGGGGATCGAGATCGCCTTGTCCTTCTTGAGGTCCTTGAGTGAACCTTTCACCAGGTTGTCGGCCTTCAGCCACATCCAGCGGGGGATGCCGCTGACGTCCATCTGGCCGCGTTGGTGGAACTCCGTGCGCACGAAACCAGGACACAGCGCCTGTACCTGGATGTTGACGTCGTCGTAGTGGATATCGGCCCAGCGTGACAGGTTGACCAGCCACGCCTTGTGCGCCGAGTAGACCCCGCGAGGGGTGAACGCGGCGACACTGGCGACGTTGATGATGGCGCCTCCACCGCGGCCCGACATCGACTTCACGGCGGCGTCCATCAGATGCATCGGTGCCCGGACCAGCAGGTCCAGCTGGGCGTCCTCGTCCTTGATGTCGGTCGTGCCGAACCACCCGGCCAGCGACGCCCCGGCGTTGTTGACCAACAGGTCCACCGGATGGGCGGTGTCGGTGAGGCGGTCGGCCACGCGGTCCATGCCGTCGGACGTGCTCAGATCGGCCGGAACGACATCGACGACCACGCCGTGCTGGGCGCGCAGATCGTCGGCGACCTGTTCGAGTCGGTCCTCGGTGCGCGCCACGATCACCAGGTCGTAGCCATCGGCGGCGAGCTGGCGGGCGAACGAGTGACCGATTCCTGAGGTCGCTCCGGTGACGAGTGCGCGACGTGCCATGCGCCAAGCATGCCAAAGGCCGTCCGGCGGTGAGCCGAGGCATCGTATGGCACGATGACCTGCGTGACGACGACGATCGCGGTGGCCAATCAGAAGGGCGGAGTTGCCAAGACCACGACGGTCGCCTCCCTGGGGGCGGCGCTGGTCGAACGGGGAAAACGGGTTCTGCTGGTCGATGCCGATCCGCAGGCCAGCCTCACGTTCTCGGTAGGCCTGGACCCCGAGGAACTGGAAGTCACGATCGGTGAGGTCCTGCTGGGCACCGCCAAGGCCGCGGACGCTGTCGTCGAGACCGAGGACGGCGCCCACCTGCTGCCGGCGAACATCCAGCTGACGCAGGCCGAGGAAAGCCTGGTGTCGCGCACAGGCCGCGAGCAGCGCCTGCGGGTCGCCCTGGACAAGATCGCCGCCGACTACGACTTCATCCTGATCGACTGTCCGCCGGCGCTCGGCGTCCTGACGGTGGGTGCGCTGTCCGCCGCGAATCAGGTGCTGATCCCGCTGCAGGCCGAGACCCTGTCGCATCGCGGTGTCGGCCAGTTGCTCGACACCGTCTACGACGTCAAGCAGTTCATCAACTCGGGTCTGGAGATCCTGGGCGTCCTGCCCACGATGTACGACGGGCGGACCCGGCACGCGCAGAATGTGCTGGCCGCCATCAGCGAGACGTACGAGCTGCCGGTCATCGAGCCGCCGATCCCCAAGACGATCCGGTTCGCCGAAGCCCCGGCCATCGGCCGCTCGGTGTTGTCGACGGCGCGCCATCACAAGGGTTCGCAGGCGTACCGTGATGTCGCCGATGTGCTGATCAAGAAGTCACGGCGCCGTTAGACTGGTGTCCGTGGGTCAGCACAGTCGCCGGGGTCGCCCCGTGCAACGCAGCCGCGCGGTCACTCGCGTCGAGCGGTTGCAGGCGCGTCGCCGCGCCCAGGCCCGCCGTCGGGGCGCCGTCCTGGCTGGAGCGGTCGGCCTGACGATGCTGATCGGTGTCGCCGCGGTGGTCGTGTCACCCCACCTGAAGGCGAGCACCGCCGACGCGTCCACCGCCAACGCGTCGCTGATCACCGAACGTCTCGCCCCGATTCCTGAACCGTCCAAGGTGTCGTCGGCCACCTCCGATGCGGTCGATGAACCAGCCATCGAGGTCAAGACCCAGCCGGCGCTTCCAGCCGATTCCGGCGAGGGCAAGCGCATCGTGTTCGACCAGAGCGATCAGCGGGTGTGGCTGGTCGATTCAGACGGAGGGGTCGAGCGCACGTACCTGGTGTCAGGCAGTAAGTTCGACAATCTGCAGCCGGGCGACTACAAGGTGCAGTCCAAGCAGCGGCACGCCACTGCTTTCGACTACAGCGGCACGATGGAGTATTTCGTGCGGTTCGCGACCGGCTACAGCGAGCCCATCGGCTTCCACACGGTGCCCAAGGACAACAACGGTCAGCTGGAGCAGACCAAACAGCAGCTCGGCACCCCGCTGTCGGCCGGCTGCGTGCGTCAGTGGCCCGACGACGCGATCGCCCTGTGGGACTTCGCGCCCGTCGGCACCCCCGTCGTCGTGGTCGCCTAGCGACCGGGGAGGCGGCTCGCTGAACTACTCGCTCTTGGCCTCGGCGGCCACCGGGGCGCCGCCACGGGTGCGATTGCGGTTGCGACGACGGCGGTTGCGGTTCGGCGACGACTTCTGCTCGCCGTTCTGACCGTCCTGCTTCTGGCCCGAACGGTTCTGCCCGCCACGATTGCCGCCGTCACGGTTCTTGTCGCCCTTGGTCCGATCGTTGCGGGCTCGATCATTGCGGGGCTCGCGCGGCGCGGCCGGTTTCAGGCGGCCCTTCACCTCGCGGCTGATGCCCAGGTCGTGGAACAGGTGATCGGACGTCGAATAGGTCTCGACCGGCTCGTCGAACGGCAGGTCCAGGGCCTTGTTGATGAGCTTCCATCGGGTGATGTCGGCCCAGTCGACGAACGTGACCGCGGTGCCGGTGTTGCCGGCGCGCCCCGTGCGGCCGATGCGGTGCACGTAGGTCTTGTCGTCCTCGGGGCAGTTGTAGTTGATGACGTGGCTGACATCGGACACGTCGATGCCGCGGGCCGCGACGTCGGTGGCCACCAAGGTGTTGACCTTGCCCTCGCGGAAACGAGCCATGGCCTTCTCGCGGGCGGCCTGGGCCATATCGCCGTGCAGGGGAGCTGCCGGGAATCCGCGATCGATCAGATCGTCAGCGACGCGCTGCGCCGTGCGCTTGGTGCGGGTGAAGATCACGACACGCGCCACGTCGTCGGCCTGCAGGATGCGGGCCAGGACCTCGGGCTTGTCCAGCTCGTGGGCCTGCCAGACGAACTGCGACGTGGTGGGGACGGTCTGCTGTGCGTCCTGGCTCTCGGCGCGGATGTTCATCGGATGGCGCATGTGGCGGCGCGCGAGCGTGACGATGGGCGACGGCATGGTGGCCGAGAACAGCATCGTCTGGCGGGTCTCGGGCGTCTTGGCCAGCAGGGACTCGATATCGGGCAGGAAGCCCAGGTCGAGCATCTCGTCGGCCTCGTCCAGGACCAGCGACTTGACGTGCGACAGGTCGAGGGCGCCACGGTTGGCCAGATCCAGCAGGCGACCGGGCGTGCCGATCACGATGTCCACACCGGCCTCGAGGGCCTCGAGCTGCGGCTCGTAGCCGACGCCGCCGTAGACGAGCAGCGATCGTGTGCCGCGCTTGGCTGCTGCTGTGTCGACGTCGCCGGCGACCTGGATGGCCAGCTCGCGTGTCGGCGCGATGATCAGTGCCTGCGGCTTGCCAGGAGCGGCGAGCTGGTCGTAGTCGGGGTCGTGCGGCGCGACGGTGCGCTGGATGACCGGGATGGCGAACGCCAGCGTCTTGCCGGTGCCGGTACGTGCCTGGCCGATGAGGTCGGTGCCCATGAGGGCGACCGACAACGTCATCTCTTGAATGGGAAAGGGGCTGCTGATGCCGACGTCGCTGAGCGCGTCGGCGATCTCGGGCATGACGCCCAGATCGGTGAAGCTGGTCAGTGTCTTCTCTGTTTCGTGAGGGAGTGTGACTGGTTATCTCGGTACGCGAGTCGTGACGGAATCGCTCGTACGAGACCTCACGACGGAATACGGCCGCAATGGCGGCAGCCCTAGCCTACCGCGCTACGCTGCCGGACATGGCCTCGACCGACGATGCAGCGCCCGCCTCGACCCTCGGCGACCCCGTGTACCGCACCGGAGTCACCGAGCTGATCGGGATCCTGTGCTACGGCGAGATCAGTGCCTGCGAGCGGCTGGCCGAGGACGCCACGATGGCGCCGAGGTTGGAGACCAAGGCCGAGATCATGGCGATGATGGCCGCCGAATGGGACCACTTCGAGAAGCTCCACGAGAAGCTGGCCGAACTGGTCGACGACACCTACGGGTTCATGGAGCAGTTCGCACCGATCTTCGACCGCTTCCACGCCCAGACCACGCCCAGCGACTGGCTCGAGGGCCTGGTCAAGGCGTACGTGGGCGACGGACTGGCGGCCGACTTCTACCGCGAGATCGCCGCCTATCTTGACGCCGACACCCGCGAACTCGTGCTGGAGACGCTCAGTGGCACGGGACACTCCGACTTCGTCGTCGACGCGATCCGGGGCGCCATCGCCGACGACCACCGCATCGGCGGCCGGCTCGCGCTGTGGGGACGTCGCCTGATGGGTGAGGCACTCAGCCAGGCGCAGATGGTGGTCGCCGAGCGTGACGCGCTCAGCGCCGTCCTGGTGGGCGGCGTCGACCATCCGGGTCTGGACCTGGCCGGCATCGGCCGCATGTTCACCCGCATCACCGAGTCCCACGCCGCTCGCATGGAGAAACTGGGTCTCGCGGCTTAGGAACCGGCGGCGAGTCCGAAGCCGACCTTGCGGCCGGAGTCAGAGGTGAAGTCCAGGTAGGCGACCTTCTCGGCGGGGACCGCGACCGTGCGGCCCTTGTCGTCGCTGAGGGTGAAGACGCTCTCGTCCGCGACGGCCTTGGTCAGTGCGTCGAGCACAGCCTGCGGCTCGTTGTCGGTGCTGATGGACAACTCACGGGCGACTTCCTGGACGCCGATCTTGACCTCCACGGTCATACCTCTCCTTCGTTCTTGTCGCCATCCACATGAGGATCGCCATCTCTACGGGGATCGCGTCCGCGACCCGCGTCGCGATCTTGGGGGAATCCGCCGATGCCGCGCCAGGCCAGACCCGCCACGAGGTCGACGGCGTCCGAACGGCTCATACTTTGATCGCGGGTCATCCAGTTCTGGGCACCTACGTGGCCCATGCCCACCAGGCTGACGGCCAGCAGATGAGCAGCGTCAACGGGAAGCCCGGTGTCCTCACTGATGACCTCGGCGATCGCGGCGGCACTCTCGTCAACGACCCGATCGACCTGCTTGCGCACGGCCGGATCGTTGGTCAGATCGGACTCGAACACCAGGCGGAACGCGGCACCCTGATCGGCGACGTAGTCGTACCAGAGCTCCATCGTGGCGCGCACGCGCTGACGGTTGTCGGTCGTGGAGGCGAGAGCGTCTCGGACACCGGCCAGCACGGTGTCGCACGAGGACTCCAGCAGCGCCAGGTACAGATCGAGCTTGCCGGGGAAGTGCTGGTAGAGCACAGGCTTGGAGACACCGGCACGATCGGCGATCTCGTCCATCGAGGCAGCGTGATATCCCTGCTCGACGAACACGCCCAGGGCGACGTCGAGCAGTTGCGCCCGACGTGCGGAGCGTGGAAGTCGGCCCGATCGGGGCCGGGCGTCGATGGCTTCGGTCACGCCGCCAGACTACCCACCAGTTCGACATGCGGACGCGCGACCGGCCGTTGGCGCGATTCGGGAACAATGGACTCCGTCATGGTGTTGAGCCAGACACCGAAACTCAAGGAGTCATTGTGGTAGCCCCGCTCGTTGAACCCGCCGACGAACTCACGATCGATGAGGTCCGTCGTTACAGCCGTCACCTGATCATCCCCGACGTGGGCATGACGGGTCAGAAGCGGCTCAAGAACGCCAAGGTGCTGGTCATCGGTGCCGGCGGCCTGGGCAGCCCCGCGTTGCTGTACCTGGCCGCGGCCGGCGTGGGCACCTTGGGCATCATCGACGACGACGTGGTCGACGAGTCCAATCTGCAGCGTCAGGTCATCCACGGCCAGAGCGACATAGACAAGCCCAAGGCCATCAGCGCCGCGGAGTCGGTCGCCGAGGTCAACCCGTACGTCACGACCATCGTGCACAACGAGCGTCTCGACAACGACAACGTGCTGGACATCTTCAGCCAGTACGACCTGATCCTGGACGGCACCGACAATTTCGCGACCCGTTACCTGGTCAACGATGCCGCGGTGATCCTGGGCAAGCCGTACGTGTGGGGCTCGATCTACCGCTTCGAGGGCCAGGTCAGCGTGTTCTGGGCCCAGGAGGGTCCGCAGTACCGCGATCTGTACCCCGAGCCGCCGCCGCCCGGCATGGTGCCGTCGTGCGCCGAGGGCGGCGTGCTGGGCGTGCTGTGCGCGTCGATCGGCTCGATCATGGTCACCGAGGCCATCAAGCTCATCACGGGCATCGGCGATCCGCTGATCGGTCGCCTGATGGTCTACGACGCGCTGGAGATGCGCTACTCGACGCTGAAGATCCGTCGTGATCCCAACGGTGTCGTGCCCACCGAGCTGCTGGCCGACTACGACGCGTTCTGCGGTGCGCTCAGCGATGAGGCGGCCGAGGCGGCCGCCGACTCGACGATCTCGGTCACGACGCTGGACGGCTGGCTCAAGGAGCGTGCCGACGGCGGCCGCGACTTCGTCCTGGTCGATGTCCGCGAGCCCAATGAGTACGAGATCAACAAGATCCCGGGCTCGGTGCTGATCCCCAAGGGCGAGATCATCAACGGCAAGGCATTCGACCAGCTGCCGCAGGACAAGCAGATCGTGTTGCACTGCAAGTCCGGTGTGCGTTCGGCCGAGGCGCTGGCGGTGCTCAAGGGTGCCGGCTACGCCGATGCCGTGCACGTCGGCGGCGGTGTCGTCGCCTGGGTCAACCAGATCGACCCCTCCCAGCCGAGTTACTGACGCACTAGCCTCGTCAATGTGGACGAGGCGTACGTCGAGCGGGTCCTGAGCCTGGTCGAGCAGATTCCGGTCGGCCGAGTGCTGCCGTACGGACGGATCGCCGAGCATTTGGCCGAAGGGTACGGACCCCGGTACGTGGGGCGCATCATGACCTTGCACGGCCACGGTGTGCCCTGGTGGCGGGTCCCGCGTGCCGACGGCTCGCTGCCGCCGGTCCTGATGGGCGAGGCCCAGGTGCATTGGCAGGAGGAGGGCACGCCCGTCCGCAATGGGCGTGCCGACATGGCTGAGGCGATCTGGGATCTCGCCCCTGATGTCACCACCTTCTGATGAGATGGGTGCGTGACGACGACCGAGCCGAACGCACCTGCGTACCGCCTCACCCGTCATGACGTCACCGACGCGCCAGTCGTCCAGCTCGACTCCTTCCAGCAGGCCGTGGTCGCCCATCGGGGCGGTCCGCTGCTGGTGCTTGCCGGGCCCGGCACCGGCAAGACCACCACGCTGGTCGAACTGGTCGCGGACAGGGTCGCCGGGGGAGTGGCGCCCGAGGACGTCCTGGTCCTGACGTTCAGCCGCAAGGCGGCCGAGGAGCTCCGGTCTCGCATCGCGCGCCGCGTCGGTGGGGGCGGGGTCGTGCCGGCCATGACGTTCCACTCCTACTGCTACGCCCTGGTGCGCGCGAGCCTGGACGCGGACCAGTTCACCGATCCGCTGCGGTTGCTCAGCGCTCCGGAACAGCAGTGGCGCCTGGCCGAGATCCTGCTGGGGGCGGTCGAGAGCGGACGCATCGCGTGGCCGGATCATCTGGCCGAGGCGCTGCGTACTCGCGGCATCGTGCGCGAGATCGCCGATCTGCTGGCGGCTGCGCGGTCCCATGGCCTGGATCCGGGCAGTCTCAAGGCGCTCGGCGATCTGCGCCAGGAACCGGCCTGGGACGCGGTGGCCCGCTTGTGGGCCGAGTACGACGACGTCCTGGCCCTGGCCAACGAGACCGACTACTCCGGCCTGGTCGATGCCGCGCTCGCGGTCCTCGCCACGGCCGACGACCCCGCCGTCCATCAGCCGCGGGTGTTGGTCGTCGACGAATATCAGGACACCGACGCCGCGCAGGTCACGCTGTTGCAGCAGCTGATGGGTCCGTCGACCGATCTGATCGCGGTCGGTGATCCGGACCAGTCGATCTATGCCTTCCGTGGCGCCGACGTCCGCGGCGTGTGGGAGTTCCCGCAACGGTTCGGTCGCCCGGATCGTCCTGCCGTCACGCTGCCGTTGCGGCGCTCCCGGCGCAGCGGCGCACGACTCCTCGAGGTGTCCCGCGACGTGATCGCGCCACTCGGAGTCTCCGGTTCGATGTCAGTCGACGACTTCGCTGCGTTCCGCGCGCTCGAACCGTCGGGGCGTCCGGGCCGGGTCGAGGCGACTACGTTCACCGACCAGCGCGCCGAGGCCGAGCACATCGCGCTGTTGCTCGGTCGCGCCCATCTCGACGACGGCGTTCCGTACGACCGGATGGCCGTGCTGGTCCGCGGCGTTGCGGCCCTCGCGCCCCTCGAACGGGCGCTGCGCGAGGCCGATGTGCCGGTCGAGGTCGCCGGCGACGAGATTCCACTCGCACGCCAGCCCGCCGTCCAGGCGCTCACGCAGGCCGCACGATGCGCTCACGCGATCGCCGATGGCCGTGATCTGCTGCCCGAGGAGGCCGAGACGTTCCTGTTGGGCCCCATCGGCCGGCTCGATCCCTCGCAATTGCGGGCGTTGTCCCGGGTCCTGCGGCGGCACCACCACCAGGTCCACGGCGACCTGGTCGATTCGCGCGATCTGCTGGCCACCGCACTGACCGACCCGGCACTCGTCTTCGAGGTCGAGGCCGCCGGAGGAGACGGTGCGCTGTCCCGACTGCGTCGGCTGGCCACGCTGCTGCAGAAGACCGCTCGTCAGATCACCGACCAGGAGTCGGCCGAGCAGGTGTTGTGGACGTTGTGGGACGGCACGTCGTGGCCGCGGCGTCTGCGTGAGGCCGCCGAGAGCGGTGACGGGGAGGTCACCCGTGGCTCCGCCGCAGATGCAGACCGCGATCTGGACGCGGTGGTCGCCCTGTTCGACGATGCCGCGCGGGTCGAGGAACGCGTCGGCCACGTCCAGATCGGCGCCTACCTGGACGGACTGCAGGCGCAACAGATTCCGTCCGACACGTTGGCCGAACGGGGGGTCCGCGGTCAGTCGGTACGGCTGATGACGGCGCACCGGTCCAAGGGCCTGGAGTGGGATCTGGTGGTCGTCGCCGGAGTGCAGGACGGCATCTGGCCCGCCACCCGCGCGCAGTACAGCCTGCTGGGTCGGGAGCGGCTCGATCCGCGCGGCGACGGGCGCCCTCCGCCGTTCAGTGCGTTGATCGCCGAGGAACGCCGTCTGTTCTACGTCGCCATCACGCGACCGCGCGATCGTCTCGTGGTCACGGCCGTGTCCAGCCCGGCGGCCGACGGCGATCAGCCGTCCCGCTTCCACGAGCAGGTCCGCGAACTGGCCGACGACCCGGTCGAACGTCCGCCGCTGCCGCGACCGAGGCGCGGGGCCACCCTTCGCGGGGTGACCGTGGAACTGCGTGAGCTCGCAGAGAACGGCGCCACCGAGGGCGTGCGCGTCGAAGCAGCACGGCGACTGGCCGCTTTGGCCGAGGCAGGTGTCGGTGCGGCCGATCCACGCCGCTGGTGGGGTCTGGCCGATCTGACGCACGCCGACGTCCCGGTACGACCGGCCGATGAATCGCTCAAGCTGTCGGGCACCGCGGTCGACGGGCTGACGGAGTGCCCCCTGAAGTGGTTCCTCAGCCGCGAAGCGCATGGTGAGCGGGGTGCCAGCACGGCCCAGGGATTCGGTCTGGCGCTGCACGTGCTGGCCGCCGAGCTCGTGGACGATCCCCAGTTGGACACCGATGAGCTGGTCACGCACCTGGACGCCGTCTGGCATCACCTCGACCACGACACCACCTGGATCGCCGACCGCGAGCGGGACGAGGCGCGCGCCGCGGTTCGCCGGCTGGTGCGCTGGGACCGCGATAGGGGTGATCGCACCACCGTCGGCGCTGAGCAGGAGTTCCTGGTCGACGTGCCGGTCGGCGACGACGTCGTCACGCTGCGCGGCTCGATGGACCGCGTCGAGGTCGATGCCGAGGGCCGTGTCCACGTGGTCGACTTCAAGACCGGCGCGGGCAAACCCACCAGGGCCGAGCTCGAGACCCACGCCCAGCTGGGCGTGTACCAGATCGCCGTCGCCCACGGCGCGGTCGCCGGACACGACGCGTCCGGCGGCGCCGAGCTGATTCACCTGCGCCAGGAGCTCAAGTCCGGGCCGGGGATGCCGGTCGTGCAGGCCCAGCCGCCTCCGAGTCCTGATGAACCGTTCTTCGCCTACGACCTGCTGGCTCGATCCGCGCGGACGGTGCGTGGCGAGCAGTTCGATGCGACCGTCAACAAGCGCTGCGAACGGTGCGCGTTCCGGGCGTGCTGTCCGGCCCAGGGCGACGGGCAGCCCACCATCGCGGAGGTGGAGCCGTCATGAACGTACCTCTGATCAGCGATGTCACTCACCTGTGCGAAGTCCTCGGCATCGCGTTCAGCGACGAGCAGATCGCGGCCATCACGGCGCCGTCGGACCGCCCGGGCGTCATCGTTGCGGGCGCCGGCTCCGGCAAGACCACGGTCATGGCGGCGCGAGCCGTCTGGCTCGTCGGGCACGAGGGCGTCCCACCGGGCAGCGTGCTCGGTCTGACGTTCACCAAGAAGGCCGCCGCTGAACTGGGCCGCCGCATCCGCCTGGATCTGCTGGCCATGACGGATACCCGCACGGTGCTTGAACTGTTCGATCAGCACGGCGAGCCCACAGTGTCGACGTATCACGCGTTCGCCGGTTCGCTCATCAGTGAGCACGGCCTGCGGTTGGGGCTGGAGACCGATCTGGTCGTCGCCGCCGACGCCACCCGGCATCAACGTGCCGCGCGCGTCATCCGCCGGTATCGGGGCGAGCCGCTGGTCAATCTGGGCATCAAGCTGCCCGCCACCATTGAGCGGGTCCTCGCGTTGGACGGCAATCTGTCCGAGCACTTGGTCAGCACCGATCAGCTGCGTGCGCACGACCGCGACGTGGTCGCGCAGATCGAGGCCCTGCCCAAGCTCACCGCAGACCAGGAGAAGGGTCGGGTGGCTGCGTTGGCGCGTATCGACCTGTCTCACCTGGTCGACGCGTATCGAGCCGACAAGACCGTCTCCGGGGTCGCTGATTTCTCCGATCAGATGGCCGGCGGAGCCCGGCTGGCCATCGAGTGTCCCGAGGTCGGTGAGGCGATGCGTGAACGGTTCGGCGTCGTGATGCTCGATGAGTACCAGGACACGTCGGTGGCGCAGCGGCTCATGTTGCAGGGACTGTTCGGTGACGGTCATCCCGTCACGGCGGTCGGCGATCCGGCGCAGGGCATCTACGGGTGGCGCGGCGCGTCGGCCGACAACATCGACCATTTCCCGCATCACTTCCCGAACGCCGACGCATCGCCCAGCGCGGTGCTGGGGCTGCGCACCAGTAGGCGCTGTCATCCCGATGTCCTGGCTGTCGCGAATCACGCCGCCGCCTCGTTCTACGAGGCGCGTCCGACCATGGCGCCGCTGGTCGCACCGGACGAGCCACCCGAAGGCTGGGCCGAGGCAGAGATCACGGCCGAGCGGTTCGCCACGGTCTCCGAGGAGTTCGATGCGCTGGTCGGCCGCATCGCCGAGCAGCGCGAACGTCGCCCGGACGAATCGGTGGCAGTGCTCCTGCGCACCAAGTCCGAGATGCCGCGTATCACGGCCGGCCTTCGTGCGCGGGGTATCGACGCCGAGGTCGTGGGACTCGCCGGTCTGCTGACGTTGCCGCACGTCGCCGACGTCGTCAGCCTGCTGGATGTCGTCGCGGACGCGACCGCGAATCCCTCCCTGTTGCGGTTGCTGACGGGCGACCGGTGGCGCATCGGTCCGCGTGATCTGGCGTTGCTCGGTCGGCGGGCCCAGGAGCTGGCTGCAGGTCTGGCCGGAGATCCGGACGACTCGTTCGACGGGCGTCTGACCGACGCCGTCATCGGCGCCGATCCCACCGAGATCGTGTCGCTGGCTGATGCCCTGGACGACCTCGGCGCGGCCGGCTACTCCGAGACCGCCCGGCAAAGGTTCTCCGAGGTCGCTCAGGCGATCCGCGCGGTGCGTCGTGGACTGTCCGGTTCGATCGCCGATGTCGTACGCCTCGCGATCCGCGCCTTGGATCTGGACGTCGAGACCGCACTGCTGGACACCGGTGCTTCGGCGGACCTGATGACCCTGGTGGACGTGGCCGACGATCTCGGCTCGACGTCCGACGTCGACTCGCTGCCCGGTTTCATCGCCTATCTGCGCGCCGAGGAGGAGTTCGGCACCGGGCTCGAAGTGCCCGAGAGATCACGCGACGGGGCGGTCCAGGTGCTGACCATCCACGCGGCGAAGGGTCTGGAATGGGACCGGGTCTTCGTGCCGCTCGTCGTGGCGGGCACGTTCCCCAGCGGTCAGGGCCGTGAACGCTGGGTCTCCACGTCCGAGGGATTCCCCTACCCGCTGCGAGGAGATGCCGACGTCCTGCCACAGCTGGCCGACTGGTCGAGCGCATCGCTCAAGGCGTTCGTCGCCGACTGCCAGAAGGGCGATGCCGACGAAGAGGTCCGACTGGCGTACGTCGCGTTCACGCGGGCCAGGCGCGCGTTGCACGTCAGCGGTCACTGGTGGGGCCGGACACAGAAGACGGTCCGCAAGGAATCGCCGTTCCTCGACGCAGTGCGCGATGAGTGCCTGCGGCAGGGACGACCGGTCGATCAGTGGGCCGATCAGCCCGACGACGCCCAGAACCCTGAGCAGGTCGTCGCACCGGTCCGGTGGCCCGCTCGACTCGCCCCGATGACAGACCGGCAACGAGCCGCCGACCTGGTACGTGCCGCGATGGACGGTGCCTTGCCGTCGCCACAGGCAGATGCTGGCGGCGACGATCAGCTCGTCCGCTTGGCCGAGCTGGACCGAGAGATCGAGCTGATCAGTCGCGCTTCCCGTGGCCGTGTTCGTGAGATCCCGGTGCCGCAGACTCTCTCGGCCACCGCGGTCACGGGGCTGGTGCGCGATGAGTCCGATTTTGCCCGGTCATTGGCCAGGCCCGTGCCGCGTCGACCATCTCGGGCGGCGCGCTTCGGAACCCGGTTCCACGCCTGGATCGAGACCCATTATGGACTGCAACCGCTGCTCGACCCCACCGATCTGCCTGGTGCGGCCGATCGTGATGTGCAGTCCGATGCCGAGCTGGCCGAGGTCATCGACCACTTCCTCGCTGGTCCGTATGCCGACCAGGTTCCGGTGGGAATCGAGGTGCCGTTCTCGGTGGTCATCGGCGGTCAGCACGTCATCGGACGCATCGACGCGGTGTTCGCGACCGCCGACGGCTTCGAGGTCGTCGACTGGAAGACCAGCACCGCGGCCGATGCCGACCCGCTCCAGCTGGCGGTCTACCGGCTGGCGTGGGCCGAGCTGCGAGGGGTCGACGTCGAACGAGTCGCCGGCGCGTTCGCCTATGTGCGGCTCGATCAGGTGGTGCGTTACGACGACCTGCCGGACCGCGCCGAACTCGAGTCGCTGCTCCGGGGTCCCGGTCGCCAGCCCCGTGGCACAACAAGCCCGTGACCTCACCGGCGCCTTCCCGCCGTCGGGCGCGGGGCGCCCTCCGGCTGGCGACCGGTGGTGGCGAGTGGTGATGGCGAATGGCAGGGCTACCGTGGCCCCCGTGGACTACGCCTTCTTCCGATCGACCCATGACCGTTCGGCCCATCTGCGCAAGGACGACATGTGGCGCACGTCCGAGGGTGACCTGAAGGTGCTGGTGCTCGGTGGCGAACACGTCGCGACGTCGCAGTCGGAGGGGGGCGCCGGGCCGGCGATCCGCTGGGCCGACGAGGCTGACGCGCCCGAGGGCGAGTGGGCGTTCCTCGGCTACCGCGACGGTGCCCGCTATGCCGCGGTGATGGTCGACCGGGTACCCGTGGACCTGCAGCCGCAGAGCCTGCGGATGATCGGTCCCACGCTCGACCCCGATGAGGCGTCGGCAGCCGTGCACGCGGTGGGGCTGGCCCGATGGCATCAGAATCACCGGTTCTGCGCCAAGTGTGGACAGCCGACCGAGGTCTACGCCGCGGGCCATGAACGCATCTGCCCAGCCTGCGGCACGCACCACTTCCCGCGCACCGATCCTGCCGTCATCATGCTGATCACCGACGATCAGGATCGCGCCCTGCTGGGACGCCATCCGGCCTGGCCCGAGGGACGGTTCTCGACATTGGCCGGATTCGTCGAACCAGGCGAGTCGCTTGATGACGCGGTGCGGCGCGAGGTCATGGAGGAGGTCGGCATCGAGGTCGGCGATGTGACCTATGCAGGCAGTCAGCCGTGGCCGTTCCCGTCCAGCCTGATGCTGGGCTTCTTCGGCGACGCCACCAGTACCGACATCCACGTCGACGCCGACGAGATATCCGAGGCCCGCTGGTTCACCCGTGACGAGGTCACCGAGATGACCGCGTCGACCGACCTGCTCCTGCCGCCGAACGTCTCGATCTCTCGGGCGCTGATCCAGGCATGGCACGGCGGAACCATCCATGGAAAATGGGCTTGAGCGTTCAGCCAGGATCATTCATTGCGGTGTCGGACAGACGGGTTTCGCCGAGGAGCAGGGATTCTCGCTTCTGGTGGACCGTCAGATAGCGCAGGCCATCGGGGCCGGCGCTGAATGCGCGTTGTGAACGGCGTGGCATCCAGACCAACTGCCCGGGGCGAAGCTCGATCTCGCCGGTCTCGGTGGTCAGGGTCCCCGATCCCGCCAGGACGTGCAGCATGACATCAAGATCGGGGCCGGCGTGGGCGTCGATCGTTCCCGACGGCGTGAGCGCGATGATGTTGGAGTCCAGATCGCGTGGCTTCATGGTCAGCTTCCACAGCGCACCCAGGGCATCGGACTCGTCGGGCAGATCCGTCGTGTCGATCAGGACTCGGGGCAACGAGGTGGCGGCGGTCTTGGATATCCGGATGCGCCAGTTGCGCATCTCGGTGTGGAGGTACTCCCAGCCGTAGCCACCGGGGACGTCGCGCTCGAACTCGTCGTGCAGGTGCTTGGGGTCGTGATCGTTGATCAGCACGAAGGCATCACCGACGGCGAGGTCGGCGAACGTCCGGAAGATCGTGGGGTGCTTGTCGGGCTTACGCATGCCCCGTACGTCAAGTTCGGCTACGCCGGATTCGTTCGTCGCTGATGTCACTGCCGCCTCCGTCATGTTTCCACAATTGGTACTTGTGTAAACTCTACGACATGACGTACGTGATCGCTCAGCCGTGCGTCGACGTGATGGATCGGGCCTGCGTCGACGAGTGTCCCGTCGACTGCATCTACGAGGGCGGACGGTCGCTGTACATCCATCCCGATGAGTGCGTGGACTGTGGTGCCTGCGAGCCGGTGTGTCCGGTCGAGGCGATCTTCTACGAGGACGACGTGCCCGATATGTGGGAGCCGTATCTGGGCGACAACGCGGCCTTCTTCTCCCAGGCGTTGCCCGGCCGGGGCGAACCGTTGGGCTCACCGGGCGGTGCGACCAAGCTTGGCGCCCTGGGAGTCGACACCCCGTTCGTGTCGGGACAACCGGTGCAGAACGTGCTGGAATCGACGCCATGAGTCGTGCCGCGGTCCTACAGGCGTTGCGTGAGGCCGATGGTCCCACGACCGCCGCCGTGCTGGCCGACCGGCTCGACGTCCACGTCAACACGGTCCGGTTCCATCTGGACCACCTGGTGGAAGCCGGGCGCGTGGAGTCTGCGCCCCTGGCGCAGAAGGGGGCTCCCGGCCGGCCGCCGCTGGCCTACCGGATCATCCCGCGGATGAACCCATCGGGCCCGCGCCGGTTCGTCGAGCTGGCTCAGGTGCTCGTCGCGGATCTGGCCGAGGAGCCCGATGCGCGCGGCCGGGCCGTCGGGCTGGGGCGCACGTGGGGTCGCCGTGTGGCAGCGGAGGGTGCCGTCGGCTCAGGGGTCGATGCACTCGTCGACGTACTGGACGATCTGGACTTCGCGCCCGAACCGGCCGACGGCCCGGCTTCGACGATCCGCCTGCGGCACTGTCCGTTCCTGGAACTGACCGAGGAGCGCACCGATGTCGTGTGCCCCATGCACCTTGGCCTGATGCAGGGAGTCCTGCAAGAGTGGGGGTCCGATGTGACGGTCACGGATCTGGAAGCATTCGTCGAACCCGATCTGTGCCTGGTCCACGTCACCGAACCCGAGGAGCCCCGATGACCGAACCGGTGTCCATTCCCGCGCTGGCCGACCAGCAGATGGAACTGGCCCATGCGGCCTCGTCCGGGCGGGCCTCCCACACGCTGCACGGGGGGCGCCAGCACCAGTTGCGGCACACGATGATCGCGCTGGTCGGCGGGCGGGCCCTCGGTGAGCACTCCGCGCCGGGCGAGGCGACACTGCATGTGCTGCGCGGCCGGGTCAGGCTCCGAGCCGGTGACCAGTCCTGGGAGCTCGGCTACGGCGAGCACATGGACATCCCCAGCGAGCGTCACGACCTGGAGGCCGTGGAGGACTCGGTCGTCCTGCTGACCGTGGTCGTCGGCAAGTATTGAGATCGCACTCAGGCGGTCGCGGCCAGTTTCTCCTTGACCTGCGCAACGGACGGGTTGGTCAGTGCCGAACCGTCGGCGAACACCAGCGTCGGGACGGTCTGATTGCCGCCGTTGGCCTGCTCGACCACGAGGGCCGAATCGGGGTCGGTCTCGATGTCGATCTCGGTGAACTCGATGCCTTCACGTTCCAGCTGTGACTTCAGCCGATGGCAGTACCCGCACCACGGAGTGGAGTAGAGGGTGAACGTTGTATCAGCGGACATGTCGAGACTTCCTTGATCGCGAGTTGAACGACACGAATCTCAACAACTGTCCCTCACCAGGGATTCCCGGTCGTCGGCGGGTCTCCTACGGTCGGGACTCGTTCAGGGGTGACAGCCGGCAGCGAGCGGCGCCGTGTCGGTCAACGCCTGCTCGGAGCCTTCCGGAGGGGCTGCATGCTCGCCGGGAACGGATGCCGCGATCGCGGCATCCTCCGAGTGCTGCCACTGGACGATCGCCTGATCGACATCGATCGTGCGGTAGTCGAAGTCGGACAGGAAGCGCTGGGCCTCATCAGCAGCGCGTTGTTGCTCGCCCTTGTCGTACTCGACTGAAGCAGGCTCACCGTCCAGCCCGCGCGGTTGAGCGACGAACAACATCTCGCACGACTGGCCGTCATCGGTGGCCCATGGGACCCAACCCGGCAGTACCCCAGCGGCGACGGCACCCGCGGTGCTGAGTCCGATCGTGCCGGCCGTCGCGGCGGCGACCAATCCGATCCGGCGCCATCGCTTCGGCGCACGGACCTGGGCCTCGGCGGCCATCATGAGCTGATCGACCGCCCGATCACGGTCCGGGGAGGATGGGGTCGTGTGCGGTGTGGCGTGCTGCAAGAGATCGTCGAGGTCCATCAGGGTCGCCCTTCTGTTCGGTCACTTCACCCCGTACATGTCCGGATCGGCGGGAAACGTCCAACTGTGTCATCGGGTGTCGGGGCCGCCACCTAGATTGTGAGTATGTCGTTGTCGTCGCCAGGAGCCGAGCCCAGCAGCCTCCTCGACGGTCTCGACCCTGAGCAGCGGGCGGTCGCCGAGGCGCTGCGTGGCCCCGTCACGGTCATCGCGGGCGCCGGAACGGGCAAGACAAGGGCCATCACGCACCGCATCGCCTACGGCGCCGCGACGGGCCTGTACAACCCCAGCGAGGTCCTGGCCGTCACGTTCACGACCCGCGCTGCCGGTGAGATGCGGTCACGTCTGGCACAACTGGGAGCCCCAGGGGTGCAGGCGCGCACGTTCCACTCGGCGGCGTTGCGGCAGGCGCGCTACTTCTGGCCGCAGGCCATCGGCGGCGAATTCCCGCAGATCGTGGAGTCCAAGTTCGGTCTGGTGGGCGCCGCGGCCGGCCGCGTGGGCATCCGCGGCGACCAAGCGCTGATCCGCGATCTGGCCTCCGAGGTCGAGTGGGCCAAGGTCAGCACGGTCAAGCCCGATGCCTATCCGTCGGCGGCATCGGCGGCGGGACGACAGGTCGCCGATCTGACGTCCACCCAGGTCGCCGACGTGCTGCGCGAGTACGAGGAGGTCAAAGGCCCCGAACGCATCGACATGGAGGACATCCTGCTGGTCACGGCGTCGATCCTGGCCGATGACGACCGCGTCGCCGCCACGGTGCGGCGCCAGTACCGATGGTTCGTCGTCGACGAGTTCCAGGACGTCAACCCGCTGCAGGCGTGGCTGCTCGACCTGTGGCTGGGCGGTCGCGACGGCGTCTGCGTCGTCGGAGATCCGTACCAGACCATCTACTCGTTCGCGGGTGCCTCGCCCACCCTGTTGACGTCGTTCGCGCAACGATTCGAGGCCGGCGAACGCATCGAGCTGGTGCGCAACTATCGGTCCACACCGCAGATCGTGGCGGTCGCGAATGCCGTGTGGGCGCGCACGCGCGGGACCGGGGTCGTGTTGCAGCCGCAGCGTGGAGGCGGTGACCCGGTCGCCTACGTGGGCCATCGGGACGAACCCTCCGAGGCCCAGGCGGTCGCCAACGAGATCCAACTACTGCACCGCAGAGGCGTGCCGTATCGCGACATGGCGGTGCTGTATCGCATCAACGCGCAGTCCGAGGCGTATGAGGAGGCACTCGGCGAGCACGGCATCCCGTACACGCTGCGTGGCGGCGAAGGCTTCTTCCGGCGCGCCGAGGTGCGTCAGGCGGTCGCACTGCTGCGGGCCGATGTCCAGAGCACGGCGGCTGACGCCCACGATGCGCTGGTCGACCACGTGCGCAACATTCTGGCCGGCATCGGCTACAGCGACGAAGCGCCGTCGGGGGCGGGGGAGATGCGCAATCGGTGGGAGTCGCTGCACGCCATCGTGTCCATGACCCGGGATCTGGTCGAACAGAATCCGCAGGCGGGCATGCCGGAGTTGGTGGCCGACCTGCAGCGTCGGGCTGATGCGGCGCACGCGCCCACCGCCGACGGCGTCACCCTGGCCACGATCCACTCGGCCAAAGGCCTGGAGTGGGATGCGGTGTTCTGCGTCGGCATGCAGGAGGGCACGGTGCCCAGCCCGTTCGCCCAGACACCGGCGCAGATCGAAGAGGAACGCCGGCTGTTCTACGTCGCCGTCACTCGAGCGCGGCAGGTGCTGATGATCTCGTGGGCGGCGGCACGTCGAGCCGGAGGCCGCGGCAACCGCCAACCCACGCGCTTCCTGGACGCGTTGTTGCCGGCCGACCACGCCTCGCGCCGGACGCAACGCGAGCCACGTCAACGCAAGGTGACCCGATGCCGGGTGTGCAATCAGGTGCTCGCGGTCGTCGACCGGCCCAAGGGCAGGTGTGCGGACTGTCCTTCCACGTACGACGAGGACCTCTACGAGGCGTTGCGGGCCTGGCGTACCAAGGAGTCCACCGACATCGGCAAGCCCGCCTACGTCGTGTTCACCGACGCCACCCTGCAGGCCATCGCCGAGATGAAGCCGGCCGATGCCGACGCGTTGCGCGCCGTCCCCGGCATCGGTCCGGCCAAACTGGAGAAATACGCCGACGCCGTCCTGGAGATCATCTCGGCTCACTAGTTGAGCCATCGGTCAGTGACCGAACCATCTCACCAGCGCCTACCCGCGGCTCGGCCGTGGCCGGCCTCTCCGCTGGCGACCGATGGTCAGGCGGCGAAGCCTGGTAATGATTCCTCGAGGATCGCGCGGAACGGGGCGGTGGCGCCCAGTTGGCTCAGCACGCCGAGGCCGCCCATCCAGACGCGGTGGATCAACATGTATTCAGGCGGCAGGTTGAACTTCATCGCCAGCCCGATGCCATCCGCGGTCGGTGCACTGACCCGGGTTATCTGATCGCGCAGCCACTCGCGGCTGAACGAGAACCGCTCGACCCGCGCCGGATCGACGAACGGGCCGAAATAGCGGCCGATCGCCTCGGACTCGATGCGCACCCCAGGTCGTAGGAAGCCCTCCTCTTGCAGGCCTTCGCGGACCGCATCGTAGTCCTCATCGGCGGCCAGGCGGATCAAGCGGCCCATCGCGACGGGCAGGCCCTCCGGCAGTCGGGCGACGGCTCCGAAGTCGACGACTCCCAGGCGACCGTCGGCCATGATCCGGAAATTGCCCGGATGGACGTCGGCGTGGAGCATCCCGGCCTTCTCGGGGCCGGCGAACAGGAATCGGGCGAACAGTTCGCCGTAATGATCGCGTTCCTCCTGCGATCCGTCGGCGATGATCCCGGCCAAGGACCGGTCCGCTTCCAGCCAGCGTGACACCAGCAGTCGTTGCGTGTGGTGCAGGGGCTCGGCGACCACGATCTCCGGATGGTCGGCGAATGCGGTGTGGAACGCCGACTGGGCGCCCGCCTCGAGTCCGTAGTCCAGTTCCTCGGCGACCCGTTCCTGCAGTTCGGCCACCAGTGGTTTGACGTCGAGGCCGGGCGCGATGACGCCGAACAGGCGCGACAGCCGGGCGATCTGTCGCAGATCGGACAGCAGCGCCTTGGCGGCACCGGGGTACTGCAACTTGACGGCGACCTCGCTGCCGTCGGACCAGACGGCACGGTGGACCTGTCCGATCGACGCGGCTGCTGCCGGAGTGTCCTCGAACGAGATGAAGAACGACCGCCAGTCCTGTCCGAGTTCGGCGGCCAGCACCCGGTGCACCGTTTCGGGTGGCATCGGCGGGGCCGCGTCCTGCAGTCGCGTCAACGTCTCGCGATAGGGGCCGATCAGCTCGTCGGGCAGGGCGGCCTCGAAGATACTCATCGCCTGACCGAACTTCATCGCTCCGCCCTTGAGCTGGCCGAGGACCGAGAAGATCTGGTCTGCGGTGCGTCGTTGGACGTCGGTCAGCACCGCCTGGGCCGGGGCGCCGACCATCCGTCTACCAAGCCCGAGCGTGGTGCGACCGGCGAATCCCATGGGCAGAGAAGCGAGCTTGGCGCCGCGCACGAACGCGCTTCCGGCGATGGTTCGGTCACGTCGGCCCTCGCCGGTCGACCGTCCGTCCCTCTCGTCCGCCACATGCCAAGAATAGGGCTCCGCCTCTATGCCGGCGTCGCGGTCCCGGTCACGAGCACCGAACACGGGCAGTGCGGATGGAACGCGAACCGCTGCAGATCGTGGTCGCGGTGATCCGGTCCGACCGCCAGAACGCCGCCCCGCAGTGGTGAGGTGTCACCGCCATCCAGGTGGTCCAGGATGACCGCGGCAGCCTCGATCGCCGCGGTGTGGGCGGTCAAGGCGGTCAGCGCCGGCGGATTGCGATGCATGGGGCGGGTGCCGAACTGGGGGATGAGCGCCGCCCAGGACCGGTCCCAGTCGGCGCGGTGGCGATCTTGGCACTCCAAGCACGGTGTGAACGCAGGTGTCACCGATGGTCCGATCAGGACACGGCCCTCGACGATCCGGACCGGAAGGTGAGGCAGTCGCTGACGGCGCGCCTCCATGAAGACTCCGCGCGCTGGTTCACCGGAGGAGACCACCACTAGGAAGTCGGGATCGTCCTCGAAGAGTCGTCCGACGCCGGAGCCACGCAGTACGTCACGGAGCACATCGGCCAGTGCGCGGCTGCCGCCGTCGTCATGGATCGCGACTCGACGACCGCCCCGGCGGGCGATCCGTTCCGGGTCAGGGGAGGCACGTGACTCGATGCCCCGCCACGACCTCGAGTCGACGATGACGCCGAGCGCCAGCAGCTCGGGCACCAGGGTCGCGAGATCGGCCACGTCGGCATGAGTGGACCTCAACTCATCCAGATCGCGTGAGCCGTCCAAGGACAGCAGGAGACTCAGCAGGCCGGGGCGGTCGGCGATCACGACGCCCGGTGCCGTGCCAATCTGCAGATGGTGGTCGTCGCGTCGCAGCACTTGGGCGCCGGGCCGCAGCGCAGGTAGGCATCGGTGGTCCATGAGCCCACCCTGGCCCGTCGCGCCATTTCGTGCTCAGGGTTGTCCACAGGGTTGTGGAAAGCAGCGACGGGACCCCCGAGTGGGGATCCCGTCGTCTGGGTGGGGAAGAGGTGGTGGGTCAGGCCTTGCCGAGGATGCGGTTCAGCTTGGTTCCGCACACCGGGCACGTGCCCTTGGCCATACGGGTGCCCTTGTCGCTGACATGCACCTCACCGGTGGCCTCGCGCTTCTCCTTGCATTTGACGCAGTAGAACTCGCCGCTCCATGTTTCCGCCATCTTCCGGCCTCCTTGCCAGCGGACCGCGGGCCCCGGATGTGGTGCCCGTCACATCCAGGCTACGCACATTCGGCTGGAATTCCGGGATTGACATGAAGAAACTCCTGGCGGTGTCCGCCTTCCCCTGCGGACTCCGCCAGGAGCCTGAGTGGCCCCAAGGTAGAGGCGGCGCGGGCGCGAGGTCAACAGTTCGGCCCCGAGGCTTGTCCCCACCTGTGGACAAAGGTGGGGACAAAGGTGTGCGAATCGCCATGTGTGGTGTGGATCACGCGGTGGACGACGGGAGAAACTTCGGTGAATTCATGGTTCTTTCACCGCCCTGGCCTGGGCAAACGTCGAGCTGACCCTGTGGACGAGGAAAGGTTCGGCGTCGTCCACGGCTCGGCGGTCCGACTGTCGGGGGTGGGGAATACCGTGGCCGCGTGGGAGAGATCGAGATCCGTCGCAGCGCACGACGCAAGCGCACCGTCCGGGCCTATCGCGAGGACGGCCGCACCATCGTGCTGATGCCGGCGCATCTGAGTGCGGCCGAGGAGGAACGACACGTCCGCGATCTCGTGGCACGTCTGGACCGTCGTGAGAAGCGTCAAGAACTCTCCGACGATGATCTGTTCGACCGCGCCCGGTCGCTGGCCCGCACGTGGCTGGACGACGTCCCGGACCCGGTGTCGGTCCGCTGGGTCGGCAATCAGCACGCCCGATGGGGCTCGTGCACCATCGCCGATCGCACCATCCGGTTGTCCGACCGGCTCATCGGCATGCCGGGACACGTCATCGACTATGTGCTGATCCACGAACTGGCCCATCTGATCGAGGCCAATCACAGTCCCCGGTTCTGGGAGCTGGTCAGCCGATATCCACAGGCCGACCGGGCCAAGGGCTTTCTTGAAGGCGTCGCCTGGCAGCAGCGATGAGATCGCGCACGTCCTGGTCGGTCGGCTCCGGCGGCTCGTCGCTGGGCCACCAGGCCAGCTCGTCGGACTCCTCCGAGCGCACCAGAGCGGTGCTGGACGTGACCGCCATGAACTGCACGTCGAAGTGATGCGCCGGCTGCACCGGACCACAGAACGGCACCCGGTGACGCGACAGCCGCAGCGGCTCGGAATCGATGACCAGGTCGTCCAGGCCGGACTCCTCGATGGCCTCGCGCAGTGCGGCGGCTGCCAGCGTGGCATCACCGATCTCGCAGTGCCCGCCAGTCTGCAGCCACAGCCCGGCCTTCGGATGGCGCGTCAGGGCCACCTGCTCGCCATCGGCGCTGATGACCAGGCAACTGGCCGTCAGGTGGTCCGGATGGCAGTCGCGGTACATCGCGGTGGGCTCGGCGGCCAGGTGCGCCAGATACATCAGCCGCAACTGCGCCTGCTGATCATCGCCGGGTGTCCAGTCGGTCAGGACGGCAGTCGCGTCGGCGTGAAGACTCACTCGTCGTCGGACGGGGTGTCGGACTCGCCGTCGAGCAGGCGCCCCAAGGCAGCGTCGAAGTCATCGGAGTCCTCGGACGTCTCGCCCGAGGCATAGCCGAGTGGGTCGTCCAGATCCGCCGCGGTGGGCATCAGGTCCGGGTGGGTCCATGGCAGATCGCGTGCTTCGGCGCCGCGACGGTCGCGGACCGCAGCCCACAGATTCGCCGCTTCGCGCAGCCGTCGAGGACGCAGTTCGAGTCCCACGAGCGAGGCGAACGTCTGCTCCGCGGGACCTCCCACCGCCCGGCGCCGGCGCATCGCCTCGGCCAGAGCCGCGGCGGCCGGCATCGTGGTGGACGTGGCCTGGCTGACGACCTCGTCGACCCAGCCCTCGACGAACGCCAGCAGCGATTCGAGCCGCTCAAGGGCGCGTTCTTGTTCGGGCGTGCGCTGGGGGTCGAAGATGCCGCTCTCCAGCGCCTCCTGGATCTGCTCGGGACGACTCGGGTCGATGCCGCTCATCTGCGATTCGATGGCCGAGATGTCGATGGTGGTGCCGCGCCCGAACTCCTCGATGGCGGTCACCAGCGCCGAGCGCAGCCAGGGGGAGTGCGCGAACAGCCGCTGATGCGCGCACTCGCGTAGAACGATGTAGAGCAGGACATCGGACTCGCTGACGCCCAGGCCCTCGCCGAACGTGGCGATGTTGGCGGGGAGGACTGCAGCCGTACGGTCGGGGCCGAGCGGGATGCCGATATCGGACACCGACAGCACTTCGCCGGCCAGCTCGCCGAGCGCCCGCCCGATCTGCTGGCCGAACATCGCGCCACCGGCCTGATTCAGCATGCCGAGCAGCGGCCCGGCCATCGCCTTGGCCTCCTCGGGGATGGCCTGCGACATGGCGGACACGACGTGGGTCGCAATGGGTTCGACCAGGGTGTTCCACGTACCGGCGGTGTGCTCGATCCATTCGGCACGACTCCACGCCGTGATCGCGGTGGCGCCGGCCGGGATGTCGGTGACCTGGTCGAGCCAGCTCTCAGCGAGCCGGGCCGCGTCGGAGACCGCGCCCTGCTGGTGAGCGCCCGGCGTGGGGTCGTCGCCGGCCGCCGCGACCGTGTGGCGGGCGACGTCCTTGGCCATGTCGAAGTTGACGGTGCCGTCGTGCGGCTCGAACATGCGCTGCATCTGGCCCATGAGCTGGCTCAGATCGAACTGCCCGGGCGTCGATCCGCCGGTGAAGGCGCTGAACATCTGCTCCAGCGGCGTGCCCTTGAACGGATTGTCCTCGGGGTTGGGTTGGTCTGCGGCGTCATCGGATTCGGCCATACCTCCAGGTTACTGACCACCGCGTAGGATCACCGCGTGTCGATCGAAGATCCCATGCAGATGAGCCGCCGCTACGTCACCCGGCTCGTCGCTGCGGTCGGTCTGATCACGCTCACCTGCATCGCGCTGATCATCCCGGTGCCGTACGTGACGATGAAGCCGGGCCCGGCATTCGACACGCTGGGCGACTTCGACGGCGAGCCGATGTTCACGTTCGGCGACAAGGTGAAGACCTATCCGACGTCCGGGACCCTGGACTTCACGACGGTCTCGATCACCTCCAGCGATCGCCAGTTGCGTCTGGGCGACCTGCTCAAGGCGTACTTCTCCGACGACACCGCCGTGGTGCCGCGCGGTCTGGTCTACCCGGACGGCGAGACCGCCAAGCAGTCCAAGGCCGAGTCCGCCGCCCAGTTGGACAGTTCGAAGGACTCCTCGAAGGTCGCCGCGCTACGCGCCGCCGGCTACGAGGTCGGTGAAGCGCCCGTGATCATCACGGTCGCCAAGGACGGCGCTGCCCGCGGCATCATCCGACCCAGCGACGTGGTGGTGGAGGTCGACGGTAAGAAGACGCCGACCAACGCCGAGGTCGTGGCGGCCGTGGGTGAACACAAGCCGGGTGAGGACGTGACGTTCCTCGTCAGTCGCCAGGGCACGGAGCACACGCTGACCGTCACGACCAAGCCGGATCAGGACGATCCCAGCGTGCCGCGTGTCGGTGTCACGATCGGCACCAAGTACGACTATCCGATCGTGCTGGACAACAACGTGGGCGATCAGATCGGCGGCTCCAGCGCCGGTACGATGTTCGCCCTGGCCATCTACGACCGGTTGACCCCCGGTGCGCTCACCGGAGGGCTCAAGGTGGCGGGCACAGGCGAGATGAGCGCGGACGGGGTGGTCGGCAAGATCGGTGGCGTCCAGCAGAAGATCTCCGGTGCCTGGCGGCACGGCGCGAAGATCTTCCTGGTGCCGGCCGACAATTGCGCCGAAGCGGTCAAGGGCGACACGCATGGCCTCAAGCTGGTCAAGATCACCCGGCTCGACGACGCGATCTCGTCGGTCGAGGCACTGGCGGCCGACCGCAACGCGAAGGTGCCGACGTGCGGTTGACGCCGGATTCGGCACCGCTTCAGCCTGATTCAGCGCTGCGCCAGGCGACTCTCGAGGTCGAGGCCCATGTCGGTTCACAGGGTTGGGATCAACCGGCTCGTCTGTTTGCGCTGGTGTCCACCGAGAAGCTCCTGGCCCAGCAGCCGCACCTGGCCGGTCAGCTGAACGGCGACGGCTACACCTCGGTCGAGCAGGAGGGTGCGGTGGAGCGGCGCGAGCTCGAACAACTGCTCACTGAGATCGAATGGCCCGAGGCGGTCGATGGGTGCGCCGTGGTCGTCGAGCGGGTCATGTTGCCGCCCGAGGCCGAGGACTCACTGCCCGACGACCCCTACGAGGCCGTCCAGGCGGCCGCCGCTCACCCCGATCGCACCGAGGTGAGGTTGGTCGCCGCTGTCCTGCGCGACGGAGACGCCCATAGCGCGGTACGCGCCCGGGAGCCGGAGTCGGCCGAACTGCTGGAGGGCCCCGACCTGGTGCCGGGTCTCATCACCCAGCTGCGGCGCACGTTCGAGCCGTCGTGATCCTGCCCTCCGAGGTCTGGGACGTGATCGGTAGGCTCGGGGAAACTGCGAGGCAGGAGTGACGTGAGCGACATCTTCGGGACCCCACGACCCCGTCAGCCACGGGGGCCGCGCCCGTCCGGAGACGGCGGAGGGCGTCGCGTCCTGGTGCCGACCCTGATCACGCTCGCGATCCTGCTGTTCCTGGGCTCGATCTTCGTCAACGTGTGGACCGACCGGCTGTGGTTCAAGTCGGTCGGGTTCTCCGATGTGTTCCGCAGCATCCTGCTGACCCGGATCGTGTTGTTCATCGTGCTCGGGCTGGCGTTCTCGGCCTTCGTCGTCGCCAATCTGATGATCGCTCACCGCCTGCGGCCCGAGACGGTGCCTGCGCGGCGCGATGACCCGGCCTTCCGGTACCGCACCGCATTGGCGCCGATCCTCAAGATCGTCACGATCGCGGTCGGCGTACTGCTGTTCGCGTTCGCCGGATCGGTCGCCTCCAGCCACTGGGACACCTTCCAGATGTGGCGCAACGGCACGTCGTTCGGCCAGAAGGACCCGCACTTCGGCAAGGACATCGGGTTCTACGTG
>Ga0164243_10000670_pt1 | contig 60785 bp, 56 predicted proteins | sample OricompcompostOP_FD_108781 | JGI IMG/M metagenome (GOLD analysis project Ga0164243, IMG submission 108781) | Organic Plus compost microbial communities from Emeryville, California, USA - Original compost - Organic plus compost (OP) | ecosystem: Engineered > Solid waste > Mixed feedstock >... | reverse complement strand
TATCCGGTGGACTACGACAGCCTGCCAGCCTTGCGCAAGCGGTGGCGCTTGCGCCGAAGCTCCTTCTGCTCGACGAACCAGCAAGAGCGCTCGACCTGCGCCATCAGCTTGATGTCATGACTATTGTCCGCGAACTCGCCCGCGAGGGTCCCATCGTCATGGTGGTCATGCACGACTTGACGCTGGCGGCCACGTGGGCCCGACCGCACATCGCACTCGACCGAGGCACGGTGGCAGCCGATGGAGCGCCGGAGGCTGCCTTAACCCCTCTGTACTCAGGTGCGTCTACGGAGAAGACACCCACGTCGAGGTCTGTGCGCGTGGCCTGCTGAATATCATCGTGGATGGTCCGTGCGATGCTCGCGAGCTCTACGAAAGCCGAGTGGATTGAGTTGATACACCGCCGTGCAGAAGCCCCATTATGTGGGAAACTAAGTTGATGCTGGGCCGGTCGGTGTCAGCGCAGGAAGGCGCCGAAGGCGCGGGGGCCGTCGCCAACAGCGGCCTTCCCGTCGACAGCGAGCGTGTCGACGTTGATGCGAACGAGCTCGTTATCGGACCAGCAGGCGACATAGACGGCTTTGCCGTCCTCCGTCGCCTCAATGCCTTCCGGATAGTCTCCAACCGGGATCGTCGCCAGCGGCTTGAGCTCGGCGAGATCGAAAACGCTCACCGAGCGCGCGGCCTGGTTGGTGACGAAAGCCTTGCCTGCAGCAAAGGCGACGCCATAGGGGCGTGCGCCAACTTTCACCGTTGCCACCACGCTGCGCGCGCCGAGATCGATGATCGACACGTCATTACTGACGACATTTGCCGCGAACGCGCGCCCATCCGGCGCGATCGACACTCCGAACGGATGCGTGCCGACTTTGATCTCGCCCACGCGTTGCAACGTGGAAGCGTCGATGATGCTGATGGCGTCGCTCTCTCGATCGGCGGACAGTATCGTGGCGCCATCCGCGGTGACCGCAATACCTGACGGCGCACGCCCTACCTTGACCCGGCCGACTATGCTCTGGGTCTCCGGATCGACGGCAACGATCTCGTCCGCGTACCAATTGGCGACATAGACAAGGCCGGTCCGGGGATTGACGGCGATGCCAAGCGGTCCCTCCCCGACCGTTTGCCTCCAGGCGATGCGGCGTTGCGCGGCGTCGATGGCGATCAGCTCTTTTCCCTCAGGGGCCGTCACGTAGGCCGTGCGTCGATCGGGCGAGAGGGCAATCCCGGCCGGCCGGCCGCTGACCGGGATCGCCGCAACCTGCTTCATGGACGCAAGATCGACAACGCTCACGCTGTCGGCAAGCTGGTTGGTGACGAATGCCTCGCGCGCATCCTCGGCGCCGGCCACAGACGGCATCCACGCGGCAGCAAAGTATGCCGACGCGACGAGACATCCCAAGACGCGCGCGTGGACCAGTCTCACTTGCCGCCTTCAAGCTTGGCCTTGAGCGCTTCGAGACCTTCTTTCTGAAAAGCGGCCACGGCCTTGACCGCCGCGGCGTCGGAGAGTTCCGGCGGAGGGTCGTTGTTCATGTAGCCGCGGTAGAAGGCTCCCTTCCACTCGACCTTCGATTTGCCGCTCTCGTCGGCCACGGAAATGGTCGACGAATAGCCTTCGACGGGGAGCGTCTTGGGGTCTTCGTCGTTGGTCAGGAAGGCGATGGTCCGAGCTTCCGGCTCATAGCGCGTCAGCGTATCGGTGAAGGCGGCGCCGTTCTTGAAGGTCAGCTTGCGCTTGGTGACCTCCTTCTTGTATTCGCCGGGGTCCGCCTCCGTCTTCGCGATCGCCGGGTGCCAGCTCATATCGCGATAGTTGCCAACGATCTCCCAGACCTTTTCCGGCGGGACATTGATCTCGATAGTGGTGATCTCCTTCTTGCGGCTGGGGCCATGGGCAAAGGCCAATGCGGGCAGGAGCGCGATCAGCAGGACGGCGACGATGCGGTTCAAGAAATGCCTCGTGTGGATCATTGTGGGCGGCATGAAGTAGCCGGCGGAGCTAGCAGTGGCTCCTGCCGCGCATCAAGCACAGACCCTGCGGCCGGGAAAAATTCCGGACTGAATTTCGCAATAATCTTGCCGCGTCCGAGAGAGGCTTGCCGTCGACTGAGGACCAGCAAGGCGCGCGGGGAAGTCAGTCGATGCCGCAATCTGCGCAGGTGCGCATCGTCCGAAACCCGGATGTCGATCCCCCGGGTTTCGGGCCAAGTCGTAGCGCCGAATTAGTACCCCTTCGGACACCAGGATTCAGTGGAGGACTTGCACGACACGGGGAAGGCCTTGACCATCCGTTCCGCCGCGGCCCACTCCTTTTCATCGACGCTATTGTTGCTGTTCGTGTCCATCGCGGCAAAGTCCGGCACCGGGTCTATCCCGAGCTTTCCAGCGTTCTTCTCGTACTCGGGGCGGCTGACCGTGCCGTTGCCGTCAGTGTCGACGGTCTTGATATCCCAGCCCCCAGCAACGGCGGCTGTTCCCGATAGCAGCATGACTGAAACGAAGGCGACCCAATTCTTCCTCATTGCGTCTTCTCCCTAATATCTAGTGGAGCGGTCGTCACCGTCATGGGCAACGGTTCCGCCACCGCTTTCCGCGGCCTCTCATCGGGCGCCTTAACTGCAAGTTCAATCAATGGCAGCCATTGCAAATTCACCCAGGACAAATTGGTCCTGAGACAGGGAACCGCTCTGCCTTTCTGCTGACCGGTGTCGGCATCCTGTGCGTGCGGCCCGTAACGCTCGGGGACAGCTCATGCAAGGCGATCAGGGGAATACGGCGGCAGCCTAAGGTGAACCTGGAACTGCAGATGGCGCCATCGTCAGGAGCGGGCATCCGAGAGCCTTTCGCAACGCCTTGACGAGGTCCTCCTCGGTCGAGGCGGTTACGTACTGGCCGCCGGTCTCGTCGGCCATGCATCGGGCCGTGAAGTAGCCTTGCAGTTGCTCATCGCGGTAGCCGATGACATGAACCGTCAAACTGGGGCCTCTCCTCTTGAGCTGCGCGGCGACCTTGCAGGGATCCTGGCCGCACGTCTCCTCTCCGTCCGTGACCAGAACAACGACCGCCTCATGTTGGGTATATCCGAGCTCCTCGGCCGCCATGCGGACTGATTGCGTCAATGGAGTGCGTCCCCGTGGATTGATGGATTGAATGATGCGCAGCATAGGGGCTGCCGCGTTGCTCGTCGGGCGCATGCGTAGCGCGATGCTGCTGCAGTCGTTGTAAGCGCCCTCGCCATAGACGATGAGGCCGAGACGGCGATAGGGGGCGATCTCGGGGAGGACACGCGCCATGGCCTGCTTGAGCCGCTGAATGCGAGGAATCTTGAGCGAATAGTCGCTGGTGCCCATCGAGCCCGACGCGTCGAAGACGATCATCGCGTCCGCGTGACAGGTGTCGAGTTCATCGCCGGCAATGACCGGGCAAGAGGCAAGGCCGAACAAAATGAGAAGAAGCGGTCGGACGAAGCGACCGCCGATGTGGCGTTCAGCTTTCACGGCAATGTCTCCCCCGGCCCGGCGAACATGCGCGCCGAGCAATGGTGGCGGGAGGCATGCTCGCGCGACGCAAATGACACCGCGAGCTTCGGCGGTGCTTGCAACAAAGGCTAGGGAGATTTGCCCGACGCCGCGCCTTGCCTCGGCGAGACGATTTTAGACCGGCAACTTCGGCTTCGAGACGCAGCCCCAGCCGGCCAGCAGCCAACCTTTCCGGTTCTGCTCGAGCCAATGCAGGGCCTCGTTGATGTCAGTGTTGTGGCAAACCTCGCCGGGCGGGGGCACGAGGTAGTGCGTGATCCATCGCTCCCGGTGCGTCCGGTCGCAGTCGCCCTCGCGGCAATATTCGAACTTCAGAACTTGGCCCGGCAGACCATCGGGAAGCCTGACGATACGCGTGCGGCAGTCATCTGCAGATGACATGCACTGCACGATGACGTTCGGCGGCTCAGCCGATTGGACGGCTGGAGCGAGCAACATCACAAGCGCAAGGATCGGTGGGAAGCGAAGGACAAGTCGGGTCATGATGTACCCCATCACGTTGAGCTCGACCCACAGAGTGGGACAGTTCCGCCTGGGGGCATTTCCCGATGCCTTTTCTTATTATCGGCAATGGTACGTCCGACTCGAGGCCGGCTCAAGGACGAAAAGCAGGAAGCTTTGCACGACTTTTGGCGCGAATTGAGATTTCCGGACGCCTGCCTCAATCCTGCGGCCACGGCTTCATTGCCGGATCGCCCCGACCTGATTTGCCACGACTTTCCGGGGGCTGCTGTGCCAGCGTGCGACCAGCCCAACTTGGACCAATTCGATCATGCGCAACGTGCTTATCGTATTCACGGCGGCTTCCTCACTCGTCACCGCGGCCCGCGCCGACTGCACCTCCGAAGTGACCGACGCCTTCGCCAAGCTGCGCATGTCGGCCGCCTTCCGCATGGAGACGACGATCACCAATCCGCAGGGCACGCTGACGATGAGCAACGACTACGTGCTTCCCGACCGCATGCACCAGACCGTATCGATGAGCGGAGGTGGCGCCCCGGGCACGATGCAGATGATCCTCATCGGCGGCAAGGCATGGAGCAACCAGGGCGATCAAGGCTGGGCGGAGGTCCCCGACTCGTTCGCATCCACTATTGCCAAGCAGATGAAGGAGACGGTCGTCGAACCGCCGAAGGATGAGTCTCAGTTCGAGTGCCTCGGCGATGTGACCTTCGAAGGGAAGACGTATGCTGCCTACCGCTCAAAGCGGCCTGCCGGCAAGGCGGATGGCGGTGCCACTCCCCCAACGGAGCCTGCCAACGTGCAGACGGTCTACATCGACAAGAGCGCCGGTATCCCCGCTCGCAATATCGTGACGCCAGAATCCGATCCCAACAAACGCCTGTTTGATGGTACATTCAGCTTACGCGCTGGCATCACGATCGAGCCGCCAAAGCTGTGACCATCCGGGAAGAATTCCCGAACATCGACAACGGCAGCACGGCGGCCGATCCAAACCCAATCATGGGAGGATTACGCATGCCTGTGCGCCATCTGATCTACCTTTGCATATTGATGTTCGCCGCCATCGGCGCGGCACACGCCGAGGATGACGCGTGGATGGACATCAAGGCTGGCGTCTTTAAGGGACGCAGCATCGCCGAGGATAACCTCTTCGCCCTCTATGCGCCCGCCCAGGCCGAAGATGCTGCCATCGTGCCGATCGCCATCCACATTCCGACGCAGGTAGCGAATGTCGCCAGGTCGCTGACACTCGTCATCGATCGCAATCCCATGCCTGTGGCCGCCACCTTCCGCTTCGGCGAAGGCTTCCCTGCTTCGCCGGAGGTCGGCGAGCGCAAAATCCTGACTAGGGTGCGGGTCGACAACTTCTCCAAAGTGCGAGCGGTGCTGGAAACCCCCGATGGCAAGCTGCACATGGCAGAGAAATTCGTTATGGGCGCGGGTGGATGCTCGGCGCCGGCCTCGAAGGATGCCAACCAAGCGTTGGTGAACCTCGGCAAAATGCAGGTGAAGTCCATCGCCGACACGGCACATGGTGCCCGCTGGCGCGAGGCCGTTGTCATGATCCGCCACCCAAACTTCACGGGGATGCAAATGGATCTCGAGACGCGCGGCTATACGCCGGCGCGCTATGTCAATGCCATCGACGTGACGCGCGGTGGCGAGCTGCTGCTGCGCGTGGAAGGCGGCATATCGATCTCGGAGGATCCCAACCTGCGCTTCAACTATGACGGCGCGGACGGCGATGCTCTCGAAGTCCGGGCCACCGACACGGAAGGCGCTGTGTTTCTCGGCAAGTCGCCACCGAGTGGGTCGTGACGCCTGGTCAATCGTTCGGATGTGCCTCGCTTACCATGGGGCACGCCAACGCGGTATCGAGAGCCGCAGCGACCTCGTCCACAGTGTTGGTCTCGGCGTAGATGCCTCCCGTATCGTCCGCGAGACAGCGCGAGGCGAAGATGCCTTCCGAGCCTATGGCGCTGGAGATATGGTAGCTGATCACGTGCACGGTCGTGCGTGCACCCTGCGCCTTGAGCATCTTGGCGAGCGCGCACGGTGCGCCATCGCACGTCTCCTCGCCGTCCGTGAGCAGCACGATCGTCACCGGCCTGTCGCGGAAGTTCAATGCCTCGGCTGCGCGCCGAACGGCGAGGGTCAATGGCGTGCGGCCATCCGGCTTTAGTGCCTCCACGCGTGAGAGGATTTGCTCGCCGGCATTGAGCCGAGGAGTGAGCTCGATGCTGACATTGACACACGCTGGCCGCGAGCCTGGGCCGTAGGTGATAAGGCCCAGGCGCCGCCTTGGCGCGACGCGCGGCAGAATGCGCGCCAACGCCGCCCGCACACTGTCGATGCGACGCAGGCCGGTGTTGTCCCCAGCCGCGGCTGCCATCGAGCGCGACGCATCGAAGATGATCATCGCGTCGTCGGTGCACGGCTGGGCCTCGGCGCGCATTTCCTTATGCTCGGGGCGCCTGACGCGGAGCGGCGGCGTGCCCTCTTGGGCTTTGCCGATGCTCGCCGGCGATAGGAGCGACGCTGAATCTGCAGCCATGCACGCAGGCATCGCGAGAAGCAATGCCAGGGCTCGCCCGTTCCAGCGTCCCCAGTGCATCTTTACTTTGCCTCCGCCTTGGCTTTGAGGCCGTTGAGGCCTGTGGTGATGTAGTCCTTCATCGCTTTGGTCGCCGCGGCGTCGTTCTTGTCGGGCGCCGGCTCGTTGCCCGTGTCGGCGCGATAGAAGCGGCCCTTCCATGTGACGGCGCTGCCGCCGTTGGCGCCCGGCTTGACGACGAGCTCGGCGGTGTACGAGCTGACCGGAAACACGTCGACCTTCTCCTTGCCCAGCCGATAGAGGTAGGTCATCTCGTTGTCGCTGTAGTAGTCGAGGCCCTCCTGCAGCTCGCCGCCCGACTTGAAGGTGATGATGCGCGTCGCGTTGGCGCCGTTGCCGCCTGTGCCTTCGCTCTTGGTGAGCGCCGGATTCCAATCGGCGATGCGTCCGAAATCCTTGATGATCCCCCACACCTTTTCGGGAGGCGCACTGATGTCGATAGTTTCCTCTACCTTTTGCGGCGTCGGCCCGTGCGCGTGAGCGCCAGTGGTCAAGGCGCAAAGAATGAGCCCAATAGCAAAACGCCGGTCGAGCATGCGAAGTCTCCTCAAGATCAAGCAGGATTGAGTTTTGCGGGGCGCAGTGCGCTGACGAGCCCCAAGCCGTACAGCGCGGCGAGCAGCAGCAGCGCGAGACTGGCTGGCACGGCGCTGATGTCGGTTGCGACCTCGACGGGCCGTGCGTGGGCAGCGGCAACGAGCGGTCTCAGCAGCTCCTGGTGGTTGCCAAGATAGGCGTAGTGGAGCCCGGCGACGCCAGCGAGCTGCTTCAAATACGCCTCGCGCACGTAGGCGAGGTGCTCGTTGTTGTGAGCGACGGCAGTACCGAAGGGGGCCCACTTCGGATGGTACCCGGGCCGCGATGCGGCATCCGGTGGCGGTGGACCGGAGCGGTTCTCCTGTGGCACCTCCTGCTCGGCAAAGGTGCCGATCTCGCGACCCTCGTCGTCATACTTGAGTAGCGGCGCCAGTGTGTGGCCGCCTATCCCGACGATCAGGCCACCAACGTCGCCCGGTTTCTCGGTGAAGGGTGGCAGGCCGCTGTAGGGCAGCGGCGGCAGCTCATGGCCATCGGTGATGAAGATAAGGTCGGCGTTGAGGCTCTTGGCGATGTCGATCGCGCTGTAGAGACCCTTGGCGACGTAGCTGTCGCCTTCCCAGGCCATGCGCCATTCGATCTGCGCGATGGCCTCGTCGATGGCAGCGAAGTTTTCGCATACCTCGACAGGATCGAAGAGCAAGAAGGTGCGCCGTTCGGTGAAAATGCCGAGCCCGAGACGTGATTGGCAAGGCAGCCGGGCGAGCAATGTACGCAATGCGGCCTTGGCACTTTCGAGGCGGCTCTCCGGCCTGCCGCCCGTTGCCACGTCGCGCGTGTTCATGCTCGTCGTTATGTCGAGCACGGCGAGGACGTCGTAGGTGCTGCGCGTCAGCGAGATCTGCGGGACGATGAGCGCGATGAGCGTCGCCAGCAGGGCACCAGCGACGAGCCACGTACGCGGATCCTTGAACGTGCCCCAGTTCATGGCAGCCCCTTCGGGACGCCGGGCAGATCAGTCCATAGCTTCTCGGGCGTCTCGAGCGGCTTCTGCTCGTCCTCCGGGACTCCCTGCGGCAGGTCACGGACGAGACGCATGGCGATGTCCAGGTTGTACTTGGCGTTCCAGTTGCAGGGATCGAGCCGCAGAGCGCTGCGATACTCCGACTTGGCCAACGACACGAGAGGGATGGCTTTGTCGTAGTCGCCCTTGCCGATGGCAGCGAAGGCGGCGCGCATCCGCGCATTCGCCATGTTGTAGAGCATGCCGACTTGCGTTTGCGTGTCGGCGCGCAGCAACGCCTGGTCCAGTAGGGGCTGTGCTTCCTCGATGCGGTCGCGGTAGAGAAGGAAACCAGCGCGAGCGTCAAGCAGGGCTGGTGGTGCGCTGGCGGTATCGACGGGGACATCATGGTTGGTGCGCAGCTGGGAGATGATCGCGTTCGCCTGCTGCTTGCCGATATAGAGATAGCCGGAGGCGGCGATCACGATCAGGCTGAGGCCGAGGATCAGCCACAACGCTGCAGCCCGCGTCTGGCGAAGCATATCCAGCGCTTGCGAGGCTCGCAGCATCACGCGGCCTCCTGTAGCGCACGCTTTGCAGGCAGTGGCCGGGCCGCGACCGACTGAGGCACAGCTTCCCTGCCGATGTGGACCTCGGCAAGCTTGGCGAGCAGCAGCAGCAGCAGGCAGCCGGCGGCGACAGCATAAGCAACGCCCGAGAGATCGTGCTCCGGGATCCGCTCCTGATAGTGGATCGGGTTGCGCTCGAGCTTATCGATCTCCTTGATCGCGTCAGCGACCGCCTGGGGGTTCTCCGCCTCGAAAGCGCGGTAGGGCACCTTCAGCGTCTGAAAGAAAAGGTTGAGATGGCGCTCAGGAAGCGCTTGCGGCGTATCGGGCACGTCCTCGCCCGGCGGATCGAAGATGCCTGGCGCGCCCGCTGTGCGCAGATAGAGCCAATAAAGATTGACCGGGCGCTTGGCGATGGCGGCACGCAATCTCTCCTGCACGCGGCGATCAATGACCGCGGCACCATCCGAAACCAGCAAAATCGCGCGCGAGGCGGCCGTCGGATCCGCTTCATGCATGGCGAGCGCCATCGCCAGCCCGAGGCCGACATTCGTATACGCAAGCCCAGGCCGCGTGATGGCATCGACCGCCCCGAGGACAGCGTCTTCGTGGCTGGTGATCGGCAGCACATACATCGGCATGGTGGAGAACGCGGCGACGCCGAAGCGGTCATGTGGGCGCCGGGCAATGAAGTCGCGCAGCAGCCGACGAGCGGCTGCCGATTTCGACGCCTCCCCCTCCCCTGGAGGCCGCCCCGCGAACGTGTCGTCCATGCTGCTCGAGCGGTCGAGCAAGAGCACGATATGCGCGCCCTCGCCCACGCGCTCGATCGTCTGGCCCTTGAGGTGCAGGCCACCGATGCCGGCTATGAGAGCGAGGACCGTGAGCGTGCCGGCAGCGTGCAGCCCCACATCGACAGCGCGCGACAAGGGGTCGGGCTCGATGACCGCCAGTGATGGATAGCCCTGCCTACGCTGGATGGCAAAAAGCAGAGGCAAGAGCGCCAGGGGAAACAGCGCCAAGACCTGAGGCGTGTCGAACGCGAGGTTCATGCCGCATTCCTTTCGGCAGCGCCAAGGCGCTCGCCAAGGTCGGTCAGCGCCTCGAGCGGCAACGCTTTGCGCGCCTGCTCGACGTCGTCGGCGAAGAACGCCTGGCGCGAAGACGCGAACATGCGTTCGACGTCGGCCGTCAGAGGCGCAAATTGTGGGTGCTGGCGCAAGAAATCATCGACATCCTCCGAAAGCACCCGCCGTCCAGCCGCGACGTCGAAGGCGCGATGCAATTGCAAGAGTGCCGCTCGATAACCGGCGCCGTTATTGAGTATCCTGGAGTTGTCACGCAGAAAACGCGCCGCCTGCGTGAATGGACGGTCGGGGCGTCGGCGGAACGGCCACCAGGCATAGTGCCGTGCCAGCAGAGTGAGCGCCCCTAATGCGATCAGGCTCGCTGCGAGAAGCGCGGTCCGCTCCGCGCCGGTGGCGAGACGGCGGCCGATGTGATCGGGCTGCAGCTTTGTCGCCTGCGCGGACGTATCGCCCTTGTCGGTGAAGAGCTGCCGGATCGGCGCAGCGATGAAGTTGAAAGCCGGCACGGCGAGGTCACCTGCGCCGCCGGCGGCGTCGATCTTGAACTTGAAGCCGGGGATGGTCAGGCGCCGCGGATCAAGCGGCGCGTAGAAGGTTTGGTACAGGAGCGAGAGGCGGTAGAGCTTGTCATCCCCGTCGCGCCCCTCGACCACATCGGCAGAGGTCAACTCGAGCCAGTAGTTGAGCGGTCCCGGGCGCGGCAGCGAACCAAGGTCGAGCGTCTCGCCGGGCTTGGTGCGCACGAGCAAGTCGCGGCGGAGCGTATCGCCAAGAAAGTAACCGAAGGCGCGCGGCTCGGTTACGGATATGGTCGCCGCCTTGACGGCGCCGGCCGCGGCGATGAGCGCGCACGTGGCAAGGAGTATGAGCCGCGCGGTCATGCGGCCGTGCCGTAAAGATAGGAGACGAACCGGTCCCAATCGATGCGGTCGCTCACTGTGAAGGGTGCACGCCCGTAGCGGGCCGCGATTCGGTCGAGTTCGGCACGACGGCGCCCACTCCTCCTTAGCCATGCCTCCCGCAGAGAGGGACGCATGACGATGAGGCGCCGCCGGCCGATCTCTAGATCGGTGAGGGAGAAAATCCCCCACCGAGGTAGTCGTTCGAGCTCAAGCGTGTCGGACAACACGACAGGGATGATGTCGTGCTGCGCGAGCGCGGCGAAAATCCTCTCGGTCTCTTCCGACGCAATGTAGAAGTCGGAAATGAGGAATACGAGCTTGCGGCGCCCAGCGATCACTGCCGCAGCGTCGAGCAGTCCTTGAGTTCCAGCGCCGCGCGGCACAAAAGTGCGCAGACGCTCCAGCATCTCCACCTCGCTGCCGCGTGCGCGCGTTGCGAGAAACATCAACGCGGGTTGTATGACGGCGTCGCATCCGATGAGTCCAAAGGCGTCGCCGGCGCGCCGAGCCGAGCCGGCAAGCGCGGCGCACAGATCAGCGGCGAGGTGCATCTTGTCGGTGCCACCGCGAAACCCCATGGAGGCCGATACGTCGACGAGCGCATAGACGGAGACCACCGCCTTCTGCTCGAAGCGGCGCACATGAAGGCCTTCGAAGGGGTCGCGCGCGCTCACGCGAAGATCGATGCGCCGCGGGTCAGGACTGCGCAGTAGCGGAGTAAAGTCGCGGAAATAGCCGCCGTTGCCTTCGAGCTTGCTGCGGTGAGCGCCGACGCGCACCTCGGCGCTGCGCCATGGCAGGCGGTAGGGAATGTCGACCGGTACACTCGTGTGCTCCCGCCCCGTCATGGCGCTGGCACTTTCTCAAACAATTGCCGGCACAGCTCTCGCACGATTGCGTCGCGGCGCAGCTCATAGATCGGATCGAAGAAGATGCGGTGCGCCATGGTCTCGAAGAAGACGGAGCGCAGATCTTCGGGGACAACCATCGAGCGGTCGTTGAGCCAAGCCGCAACGCGGGCGGCACGCAGCAGATAGCTCATGCCGCGCGGGCTAGCGCCGCCGACAATCAGGCGCTGCATGTCAACGTCGGGGATATCGATGCCGGCCGAGGCTGGATCGTGCAACGCCTGCCAGAGATCAAGCGTGTAGCGCTCGAGCGCGGGACTGGCCGCGATCTCGTTCTGCAGCGCGGCCGCCACCGCTGGCAACTGGCGATGATCGACCATGCCCTCCGGTACGCTTTCGATCAGCCTATCGCTGTCGTGAAAACGCGGGTCGAAGGCAAGCGCTCGGCGTACCTCGCTGTCGCGCGGCGTAGCGATCGAGATCTCCATGAGAAACCGATCGCGGGCGGCAGCGGGCAGCTCGAACGTCTCGTCACGCTCGATGCGGTTGCGATCAGCGAAGACGAGGAGATACGGAAAGCGATATTCGCGATTGAAGGCGCTGATCGAGCGCTCAGCCATGAGGCGCAGAAGCAGCGAATGCACCTGCGGGCGGGCGCGATTGATCTCGTTGAAGAAGAAGACGGTGAGATCGCTGCCGTGGCGGATGACAGGTCCCGGCTCTACGCGTGGGCGTCCGTCCTCGCCAATGTAAGTGTGGTAGATCATGTCGGCGGGCATCAGGTCGATGGTGCCCTCGACACGCTCGTAGGCACCACCAAGGCCGCGCGCGGCAGCACGCAGCAGAGTCGTCTTGCCGACGCCGACATCGCCTTCGAGCAGAACGTGGCCGCGGGCGAAGATGGCAATGGTCAGGAGGCGGATGACGCGCCGCTGACCCACGATGACCTTGCCGAGCTCGTCCTCGAACGCAAGCGCGCTCTTACGACAGGCGGGCAAATCCATCCCATGCGCGTCGTTGATCACCTGCGCGCTTTCGCGGGACAAGGGGCACTCCTTTGCGTGCAGTCGCAATGGTGGGCGCCAAGTGCAGCCGCCTCACACTATCGATCCGGCAAGCGCGGTGGGGTACGGCCGCGGCCGTACCCCACTCCTCGGGAGGAAGCGACGACGAGAGTGATGCCGCTCCGAGGAACTACTCCGCGCACTACTCCGGGATCTCGTCGACGTCGTAGACCCACTTGCCGGTCTTGACGAAGTGCGCGGTGCGCTTCGCGTTGCGTGCTTCCATCGCGCGCTCCGAGTCGCCCTGCTTGGCGAGTTCGGCCGGATCGTGCTTGGGGTCGTACTTCGAGCCGGCGACCTTCTCCGGGAAGCCGGGCTTGGGCTCCCAGCAGTTGCCGGGCGCCTTGCACTTGGTGCCGTCGTATGCGAAGGCTGACGTGGCAGCGATGAGAGCCGCTGCGGCAGTACCGATGAAAAGCAGTTTCTTCATGATGAGTTTCCTCCTGGCTTCGTTCACCTAATGTGGCGGTAGCCCGCCCTTCTTTGCTCGCGCCCGTCGGGAAGCGAACATTTCGTCAGTTTGCCATTGGACCACACTTGTCCACTGGCGCCGCCTTTGCCTCGTCAATGCTGCCGCCGTGCTCTCCGCCCTCTGGCTGCTTGTAAGGGGTGAAGGTCGCCTTCTGCTCCTTGCTGAGCCACGATGCTCCCGTCACCGGACCGGTGTAGAGATGACGAATCCACGCCATGACCAGCAGGATCTCGTTGAGCTGCAGGTCGTTGTGCGGACCCATCATGCCCTGGGCGCCGCCGAAGATCGTCTCGAATAGGCCCTTGTCGGACTTGTTCTTCGGATAGGTCCAGTAGTTGTCGTTGAGACCAGGTCCGACCTTACCCTCCGCGACGTGGCCATGGCAGCCCGAGCACGAGGAGAGATAGATGTACTGGCCGCGCGGGAAGCACTCGGCCGCTCCGTTGTACGGGTTGTGTCCCGTCTCGAGGAATTTTTTTACCGCTTCCGTATCGCGCCCTTCTTTGGGTGTCTGACTGAGGTCGAGAACGTCTCCAGTAACCGTATTGCGAAAAGGCTCATCGAGTGCGAGCGCTACGATTGGGAACAGAACGATAGCAGCGCCCACAAACAGTCTTCCAAACTTCGTCATCCAGCACGCCCCTCAGGAGTCTTGGCAATCTCGTCGAGGGGAATGCCTTCTTCCTTCAAGATGGTTTCAATTTCCGGCCGCACCTTCTCCAGCGCGGTATTCACTTCATCGAGTAGTTGCTTGTCTTCCTTGCGCACCCCGATCGACTGATCGAAGTGGAAAGGGAGATGCTGCCCATCGCTCCGCGTTGCATTGTCGGGAACGACGACCAGCTTCACGGCATCCCCACGCTGCTTGGCATAGCGCGCAACTTCCGGCGCGAAGGCCACAGCGAGATCAGCCTTTCCGGACGCTACCTCGTCGACGTAGCGTTGCGGCTCTATGCGGATGTACTGGTTCCGCTTGCTCTTGAAGCCGGTCAGCGACTTCATGTAGTTGAAGTTCTGGTTGAACAGCCCGAGCTTCTCCAGCATCACCTGGGCGGGGCCATCTTGCGCGATCGCCACCTTCCTCACCTGTTTCAGGTCGGGGCTGTCCCAGCTCGTGATGTCGAGCGGAGTGTCCTTGCGCTCCACGAAGACGTAAGGCGCGCGGTAGTAGGGCTTGGAGGTGAGCACCCGCTCATCGCCGGTATCAAGGCCGATGACGACGTCGCAGGTCTTCTTCTCAAGCTGGTCGCGAACCTGATAGATCGCCGGCTTCTTGAGCCAATCGAAGACGAGCTTGCGGCCCATGGCCTCGGCAAGCACCTTGGCGATCTTGTTCTCGAACCCCTCTCCGTCGCGCGAGGAATATGGCGCCTCGACCTCGGAGGCACAGACACGCAGGATCGAGTTGTCTGCGGCCTGCGGTGCCGTGACGTTGGCCCATCCGGGTGCGGCGAGAACCGCTAGCAGCCCAGCAGTCGAAAGCATCAAGCCCGCTGCGTGATGGGATTTATGCATGTTGCTCATGTTGACGCATCCTGAAGCAGATCTGCTCCGGCGCCGCCCTGACGGCTTCTTGCTGTTGGGTCGACGCTCGCACGGCGATGTGCAGTGCTCGGAGGCAGCATCCTTACCGTTGGAGGAGGTGACGGATCGGTCGCTGCGAGACGCTCGCCCCGCCAGGTCCTTGTGGCGACCCGGCGGGAACGATCGACTCGTTATCAGAGCTTCGGCATCTCAGGCGGGTACTCGTCGAGGTTCACGTTCTCCGAGTACGGGTTCTTGCCATCCAGCGAGAAGACCAGGAGGCCACCACCCATCTGGGTCCAGTTCTGGAGGTTCTTGAACGCGCCGACCGCGCCGAGACCGGCCGTCGGATCGTTCAGGTCGAACACCAGACCAACGCCAGGCCAGCCACCGACGCCGTAGTAGATAGCGACGTACTGCGTGCCCTTGTGCTCATAGGTCATTGGGTAGCCGATGGCGCCCGACGGCATCTTGAACTTCCAGAGCAGCTTGCCCGTGTCGCTGTCACGCGCCTTGATGTAGCCGTCGAGCGTGCCGTAGAACATCACGCCGCCGGCAGTGGCCATCGTGCCGCCCCATGCCGCGAAGCGCTCCATGATCGCCCATTTGTCCTTGCCGGTGATGACGTTGCGCGCCTTCACCTGGCCGAGGCCAAGATAGTTCTGACGATCACCCTTCGGACCCGGGTACATCCACAGCGTCGCGCCGACAAAGAACTGACCGGCACGATAGGGAAGCATGAACGGCTCCCAGTCCATGCAGATGTGATTGATCGCGAGGTAGAACACCTGCCGATCGGGATCGTAAGAGTCGTGGGCCTGGTCGTGATAGCCCATGGCCGACGGGCACACGTTGGTCGCCTTGTGATCCATGCGCGTACCATACTCGGGGTTGCGCACAGGGATGCCCGTCTTCAGGTCGACGTGCGTCCAGACGTTGACGGTGTCGTCAATCTTATCGGCGGATACGAGGCTGCCGTCGGTGCGGTCGAGCGTATAGATGATGCCGTTGCGGTCAGGGTGGGAAACGAGCTTGCGCAGCTTGCCAGTCTTGTCCTTCTGATCGGACAGCATCATCACGTTGACGCCGGCGTAGTCCCACTCGTCGTGCGGGGTCTTCTGATAGCCCCACTTGAGCTCGCCGGTATCAACATCGCGGGCCATCATCGTCATGGTCCACTTGTTGTCGCCCGGACGCATCGTTTCGTTCCACGGCGACGGGTTGCCCGATCCGTAGTAGAGCAGGTTCAGATCCGGGTCGTAGGCATACCAGCCCCAGTTGGTGCCGCCGCCGATCTTCCAGGCGTCGCCTTCCCAGGTTGCGGTGCCGAGGCCCTTCTGTCCGTAGTGCGGATTGGCCTTGTTGAAGTCGTCGCCGATGCCGATCTCCTCGTCGGGACCGGTGGCATACTTGCGCCACACCTGCGCTCCCGTCTTGACGTTGTAGGCGGTGGCGTAGCCGCGCACACCGAGCTCGGCGCCGGAGGAGCCGACGATCACCAGGTCCTTGACGACGAACGGCGTAACGGTGAGCGTCGAGCCGACCTTGATGTCGGAGTTCTCGACCTTCCAGTACTCCTCACCCGTCTCGGCATTCAACGCCACAACGTGGCCGTCGAGCTGGTTGTTGAAGATGAGTGGCGGAGTCTTGCCGTCACCCGGCCAATAGGCGAGGCCGCGGTTGACAAGGTCGCAGCACGCGACCGAGCGCGCGGCAGGGTCCTGCTTCGGCTTATATTGCCACTTGATCTTGCCCGGATTGTCGAGGTCCAGGGCGAAGACGTTGTTGGGGAAGGACGAGTTGATGTACATCACGCCGTTGACGACGCGCGGTGTGCCTTCATGCCCATGGAGAAGGCCGGTCGAGAACGACCATGCGACCCGCAGGTCCTTAACGTTGTCCTTGGTGATCTGCTTCATCGGGCTGTAGTTGTCGGATGCGTAGGTCCGACCCGACATGACCCAGTTCTCGTTACTCTTGGACAGCTCGATGAGCTTGTCGTTGGCGCTCGCGCCAGCGACATAGCCTACCAACGCCGCACACGATGCGGTCGCCAGCAAGCCTGACTTGAGGTGTGCTTTCATCAACAAACCCTCGCGGTTTCGCTCCCAGGAGAAGGCGGCTTGGTTCATCTCGCAGCCAATTGTCCGTAGAACTACGGGCAGCATTGGCGTCCCGCCTTCGTTAAGCTGCAGCCATCAGACCGCTGAGAGATCCGGGCTGCATGGGATGAGTGGCTCTTCATCGGGCGCAGGCACCTGAGAAAAAGCTTCTCATCCGTGAGCGAAGCTAGAACGCCGTGCAGGACGGGTCTGTAGGTCGAGTTCCAAGAAGGTGGCGGAACAGGTGGCAAGCATTTGTCCTTTCGTTGCCATCGCGCTGCGCTGCAAAGCGGGCTTAAGATTACGCCGCTCGCCGGAGTTCGCGCCAAAGGCGGATGCAGATGAATCGTTCTCGCAAATCCAGTCGGGAAGAAGCGGCACGCAGACGCCCACACTTCGCAGGTGCGGCGAACGCGTTCGTGACGTCGTTGCTCCTCGTCGCGGTTGCGCTCGGCGCCTGCAGTGATGAAAGCGCGCCGGAGAGACAACCAACAGCGTCGGCAGCGGAGGAGACGGGGCCATCGACGCAGCAAGTCGAGTGGCTGAAGGTGACGGACGGGATTGCGCCCGAGCAGTGGCTCGCCAGTCGCGAGGCCGGGCATCATCTCGACGCTTACGATTCCGCTGTGATGGACATGCGCCACGTTCTCGACGTGGCGACGGCGCGATTCCGCGATCAGCCGCGCATGATCGCCAACCGCGCCGTGCAGCTCGAGACCATGCTGAGTGAAAGAGCCATAACCGAGCGCGCTCCCTATCTGATCGTAACCCTGTCGCAGGTGCCAGGCGGACAGCGCTCGGTGGAAAGCTTCGCGGCCCTGACCCAGCAGTACTACAATCTACGCCTCGAGGGCCTCAGTCGTGCCGATGCTCTCGACGCCCTGCGGCAGCGGGCGACGGCAAATCGATGACGCAGCAGCATTGTTGCCACTTGTTCCCTTGCCCGGCCGCGACGCAACGCCGTAGAGGTAAAGCTGCCAATTTACGCGTATCGGCGCGGCGCCTACGCCCTGCGCGATCGCCAACGGTGCTCAAGGTCTCCGCAAGGATGAAAGTGCTCGTCATCGACGATCATCCGATCGTCATTCAGGGCTGCCAGCGCCTGCTCGAAGATATGGGCGTCGAGGAGGTCTTCCTGGCCTCCGCCCTGTCGGAAGGCTTCCGCATCTACCGGCAGAAGCATCCCGACATGATCATTGTCGACCTCTCGATGCAATCGGGCGCCCTGGTCGGACTGTCCTTCATCCGGCGCCTGCGCGTCCACGACGAGCGCACACGCGTGCTCGTTCTCAGCATGCATTCAGACCGCATGATCGTGAGCCGTGCCCTGGAGGTTGGCGCCAACGGCTATCTTCTCAAGGACACTTCACCGGAGGAGTTCGCCAAGGCGTTTCGGCGCGTGCGCGACGGCCAGCCATACCTCAACCACGATCTCGCCTCGGAGATCGCCTTCATGGATGCGCGCGGCGATCGCAATCCGCTGAGCCGCATGACCATGCGTGAGCTGCAGACGCTCTCCCTCATTGCCGAGGGCAAGCCTTATATCGCCATCGCCGAGGAGCTGCACGTCAGCTACAAGACGGTGGTGAATACCAGTGCGCAGCTCAAGGCGAAGCTCGGCGTGCGCACGCTGCCCGAGCTGATGCGCATCGCCATCCAGCATCTGCCGACGAGCCCGAGCAAGCCCGGCCTCTAGACTTGATTGCCGCTTAGCCTGCCGGCTTGGGAGCCGCCGCCACTTTGGGGCAGTCCGGTCCGACATACTTGCCGTCGATCGTGACGCCCATGTTCTTCACACCCTCCGGCGGATCGAACGTCATCTTCATCACGCCGTGATAGCGGGCGTTGAAGTCGCCGCCGAACGCGGTGCTCATGATCTGCTTACCGAAAGGCTTCTTGCAGACGACGTCAACGATGACCTCGCTGCCGGCCGCGGTGACCTTCGGCTCTGAGCAGTCGCCACTCCCGTCAGGCGTTGCAATGTTGTCGTTCTCACCAACACACGCATCGATCGTCGACATGCCCATGCCCGCAGCGACGGTTGTGATTTGCCAATGGCCGGGCTTGCGCCTGGGGAGTTCGGCTGCACTCGCCGCCGAAACGAGGACAAGGCACGCGAGACCGCTCATCGACATCGTGCGCAATTCGCTTCTCCCATGCAGACGACCTTGCTGAGCGAAAAATATCAGCAGCAGGTCCACGCAGAAACGAGAGGAACATCCGCACGCGAAGTGAAGCTATTCCCGATTTTGTTTGGGAATATTTCCCGTCACCGTGTGAGGTGCTGCCGAGCGAGCACTTATTCGCAGGCAAAGTAGGAAGATGTGGCAAAATGTGCATGCCCTGATGGCAAAGTTGGGCGTACGCTGATTGTAGGCAACGCACAGGATTGCGGAGGTGACGGTGCTCAATTTCATCGCTCTTCGTCGCTGCGTCTCACGCGGCAGCCGCCTCACTTCGCGGACGATACGGCTTGTCCTGGCCGGCGCGATCGCTGGAACAGCGGCACTCGGCTTCACCGCCTCCCATGCCGATCCGTCCGCCCCGCCGGAGCGCGTCCGGGGTTTCTTCTGCAATGCCAAGAACGATTCGCTCGATTTCCTGCTCAGTCAGGCGGGCGGAGAGAACGAGGAGATGGCCGCCAACGCCGTGAACAAGCGCATCGGGAAATTTTCCTGCGCATACTACCTTCCCGCCGATGCGATTTTCACCGGCGAGTATACGGTCATCCACGATGGCTTGGTTTTCAAACTGCAGAGCTACATCTTCCTTCCGGAACAGGTTGAACGCTGGAGCGGCTCGGTGTTCGGCTCACTGCAGGCCTCGCCCAACGCCAAGCATGACGTATGACTTGTAGTGGCGTAGCCCCGAGCGGTGTATGCCGAGCGGGCGCTCAGCCAACGGCGTGTTCTTTCACCAGCCAAGGAGGAACCATGATTAGGACGAGCGCTGCATGCCTTGCGGTCTTGACGCTGATAAGCAGCGCGGCCTGGGCGGATTCCAAGCCCTCGGATGAGGAGGCCGCGAAGATCAAGGCGACGCTGACTGAGTGGGGCTGCGAAGGTGGCGTCTACGAGAAAGAGACGGAAGCGAGCGGCGTGTTCGAGGTCGACGACGCAAAGTGCAAGGGCGCGCAGTACGACCTCAAACTCGATAGCGAATACAAAGTCATTTCGCTCAGCCGCGACTAAAAGCAGCGAGCTTACAGAAGGCCGGTCACAACTTGGTGGCCGGCCTTCACATTTGCGCGACCAGCGGCGATCGGGAACTCTGCCCATTGTGGCGTTGCCTCTCCTGACCGTACGAGATTTGCCAAACAGCAGGAAGAGTTCACAGCATGCATCGTCCAGTTCTCATTGCACTCGCGGCCGCAATCGTCTCCACCTCCGGCACGATCGCGGCCGACGACCTTCCCCTGCGCAAGGCCGGCCAGTGGGAACTGAAGACCGTGATGGACGAGGCCGGCAAGAAGCACGAGCAGACGCTGACGATGTGCATCGACGCGGACATGGAGCGCAAGACTGCGACTGCGAGTGATGCCGAGCACAAGCAGAGCTGCTCCAAGTACGAGGTGAAGAAGTCAGGCGGCACGGTCGTCGTCGACGCCACGTGTTCGATGAACGGGCGCGATGTCGAGAGCCGCACCGAGATGAGCGGCGACTTCACGACTGCGTTCGATGTAAAGATCGACTCGATGACCTCCGGCATCGACGGCGCACAGTCGGTGTCGATCAAGCGCACCATTACCCAGCACGGCAAGTATCTCGGGGAATCCTGTGGCGAGCTCAAAGCCGGCGAGGCCATGGGCTCGGACGGAACCAAGGTCATGGTGCAATAGCGAGCGTCGGCGTCGCGCTCAATCCGGCTTGATGACAATCCCCCAGGGCAGCCGACCAACCGGCAAGGACTTCTCTGCTTTAAGCGTCGGCACGTCGATGACTGTGATGTCGTTGGTCAGCCCGTTGGCCGAATAGAGCTTTTTGCCATCGGTCGACAGCGCCATGTGCCATGGGCGCTGGCCTGTCAGGATGTAGTTCGTTACCTCGTAGGTCTTGGTATCGACGACGGCGATGCGGTTGGCGCGGCCGATGGCGACGAACGCCAGCTTTCCATCCTTGGAGAACACGATGCCCATCGGCTGAACAAGCTCGGGCCGCACGCCGGGGATCTCGAAGTGCAGCTTCGTGTCGATCTTGCGCGTCGCGCGATCGATGATGGCGACGGTGCCTCCAACCTCGGCGGACACCCAGATCTTTGTTCCATCATGCGTGAACTTGGCGACCCGCGGGCGTGTGTCGACGAGAATATTGGCCAGAACCTCGAACGTGCTCGCGTCAATGATGTGCGCCATGCTGGTCGCCTCGGAGGTGGCAGCGACGAGCTTGTTGTCGGGGCTGACGGACATGCCCTCCGGCTCGACACCGACCTCAACCTCGGCGAGCACCTTGCCGGTCGCGCGCTCGAGGACGGTCACGTAACCATCGTCCTCGTTGGCGACGTAGATGCGCTCGCCGTTCGGATCGACGTCGAGCAGCTCGGGGTCGGGGCCGGTCCCCATGTGCCGCGTTACTTCCAGCGTCGTCGTGTCGATGACATCGAGGCGATTGTCGTCGCCGGCGCAGACCATCACCTCTTTGAAGTCGGGGGTGATGGCGATGCCGCGCGGCCGCTTGCCAACGGGGATGGTCTTCTTGGCCTCAAGCGTCTTTGCGTCGAGCACGCTGACCGTATTGTCCTTCTCGTTGCTGACGAACAGCGTCTCCGCCGTGGCCGGGAGGTAGAGCAGCGGTAACGACAGAACTGCGGCGCGTACGGCGAACATCACTTGCTCCCATTCTTAGCTGGTTCAGCATTCAACCGGCACTTGGTCTCCGGCTCGTCGAAGCCCATCGTGTCGGTGAGATACTTCGGGTGCAGGAAGCCTTCTTGCGGGGAGATCGAGACCAGCGCCCGCGGTCCCGCAATGAGGATCGGCTGGCGTAGCTGCAGGTCCCAGTGGCGGAAGTTCATCCCCTGCCCTTTAAAACCCGCGACCTCGAACTTGTCGGAGAGGATGTAGGTGCGCAGCACATCTGGCGCGTTCTCACTCGTGCGCGTGACGGCTTCGCCGATGATGCGCACGGCGAGCCAGGCCGTGTAGTCGCGCTCCGTCATGATGCGTCCCGTCTTGCGCTCGAAACGGTTCTGCATCTGGGTGCCGGCGTATTCCTCGAAGGCGCGGTGCCAGGCGACGGCGACGAGGCCGTGGGTGCCGGCGACGGGTCGCGGCTCGGCGGTTCGGAACAAGAGGTAGTCGCCGAACACGTCGGACTCGTCGGCGACGATGACGACGTCATGGTCGGGCACGCCCTGCGTCAGCATCGGCATCTGCGCTTGGATCTGCTGGTGTCCCGTGTCCGTACGCCGCGAACCCGCTTCGAAAGTGTAGGGCCGCTCGGCGACGATCTTGGCGCCGAAGCGGGATGCGGCGCGGCGGATGGCGGCGGCATACCCCTGGTCGGCCGGCGACTTGCCGACGATGAGCACCCAGTGGCGCCAACGCTTCCACATCAGGTATTGCGCCAGCGCGTCGGCGCGCATCGCCCAGTTCGGCATGATGTGGAACACGCTGTGCCGGCATTGCTCCTGGCGGAGCACATCATCGTTGGAACGCACATCGAAAATGAGGGCATCCTTCGCTTCGGGAAGATCGGCGACTGCCAGAATGTCCTCGCGCTCGAGGTCGGCGACGATGAGCGCATGCCCCTGCGCCAAGAGCTCCTTCGCCTTGTCAGCGGGCCGAGCGCCCCTATCGAGGAGAGCCTCGAGAAGGTCGTAGTGCTGGCCGAGCAGGCGCCCGGTGCGATTGTCCTCCTCGAGCGCAATGCGTGCGCCCTCGATGCCCTTATCCTTGACCTCCTTATCGACCAGAGAGAGCGGTGGCGGCTCCTCATAGTCCTTGGTCAGGTAGACGATCGTCGTGGTGAGCGACGGCGCTTGCGTTACGGTCGCATTCGGCGTGGCTACGGCAGTCGCTGCAGCGAGAGCGATGCCCAGACCCGCAGCAACGAGCGGCAGAGCGCCGCGCGCGGGCCGCGGCAGGGATTTCGGCGTGACAATCACAGTGTGCTATCACCTCACATCTTGAGCTGAAGCTCGCCGACGGTTCGAGCGCGGAGCTCGCGGTTCGCCGAAGGGCCGCAAGTTCCGCGCTCTCCGTATCACCAATGTCGCCGCTCGGGCGGCCCTTTGAACAGGGTGCGGATCCAGGCGATGATCTTCCACAGCTCCTGGTCCTCGTCGATCAACTCGCCGAAGGCCGGCATCGGGCCAACGACGCTCTCGGTCCCCTTGCGGTGGTAGCCGGCCTTCTGCAGGTCCTGGCTCCCCAGCGCCACGAGGCGGAACAGCGTATCGTCATCATCGCCATAGACCCACACCGTGTTGGTCAGCGGCGGGCACATGCCGCCGCCGCCACCGCCACCGTGGCAGCCGTTGCAGCTCTTGCCGAAGTAGATCTTCTTGCCTTCCTCGATCGCCTGAGGGTTGTCGGTATAGGGGTTCTTCAATGTGCCTTTTGGCGCTGAAGCAATACGCTCCAGCGGCTTCATCGGCTTCTTCAGCTCCTCCATGGAAAGAGGCGCCGGTGCCTGACCCTCAGCCTGCGGCGGCGCAGACGTGTCGGCGGCCGAGATCGGGTTGATGTAGGCAACGGCTGCACCCAGCGCGAGTGCAATCGCAACCTTGCGAACTAGACTTTGCATCATGCTTCCCTGTTCAGTTTCCCCAAGTCAGTCGACGACATCGAAGGCAACACCTCCGACATCGCAGCGCGGTTCTGTCGCCGCTTTAGTTGCGTCGGTGCGCCCGTCCGTCTGTGGCGAGAGGCGTCCGAACGTTACGGTTCCCGACTTCGGCTCGAGCCAATAGTCGGCGAGGTATCTTGCAAGGCGTGTCCCCTGGGCCGCGAACTCGGCGCAAGCGAAGTAGCGCCCGTCAGTCTTGGCGCGGCCGACTGGCTGCACGACGTCGATCAACTCCAGCGCGAGCGGCCTGCCCTCAGCGCCGGTTGGCAAGAGTCCGTCGCCGCGCTTGGCCTCGGCGATCTTCGTATGAATAGCACCCATCACCTGCCAAGCCGGCATCCCGGCGACAGCGCTCGCGCGCTCGATGGTCGGGAGCCACCACCATGGCAGCGGTGCGCGCGTGATGCTCACCCAAGAAGCACCCTCAGGCTGTGGCGCCTTGTGCACCCTGATGGCCATCAGCTTCAGGTGGCCGTCATCCGGCTTGAGCCAGATATCGAGCGCGTATTTCTTTTTCGGCTCCGACGCATCGTGAAAGTTGGCATTGGGAAACCAACCGTAGTGCGGCAAGCCGCGCACCACGCGGATGCCATCGAAGACCAGCGACAGTTGCTCGCCAGTCCGCAGGTCGGTGAAGCGAAGCGCACCGTCTTGCGATCGCTGAGAGACAATGGTGTCGACGGCCTCGGAAACGTCCTGCTCAGAGAAGCTTCTCGCAGGTTCGACAGCAGATGCCGCCGGTCCAGCGATCACCAGCAGGGCAGCAAGGACCACCGCCGATGAGGCGCGCCTAGTTGCTGCTGCCATCGGCCGCCCTTCCGATGAGCTTCAACGCCTTGGCGGCGGCGTCAGCGCCATTCTGCTCGGCGATCTGCAGAGCCGTCTCGCCCTCCGCCGACTTGAGTTTGGGGTTGGCGCCGGACTGCACGAGGAGTCCGATCATTGGCGCAACGTTGCGCGCGGCAGCGATCATCAGCGGCGTCACGCCGTGGATCGACTGCGCATTGACGTTGGCACCCCGCTTGATCAGATCGCGCGCGATGTCGATCGGACGCGTGCTGCCGGGGAGGAAGCGCGCCCCCTCCCCTGGTGACACCTGGCTAGCAGCGAGCATCAATGGTGTCAGCCGCTCCGGGCCGGCGGGCTTATCGATGGCTGCGCCCGCCTCAAGCAGCGCTTTCGCAACCTCGAACTTGGCCTCGGCGATCGACAGTGCCAGCGGTGGGTAGCCCTTGCCGCCGGGCCGATCAATGTCGGCGCCACGTTGCAGCAGCATTTGCACTGTGGGGACGTGGTTACGCATCGTCGCATGCAGCAGCGGCGTCAGCCCGTCACTGTCCTGAGCATTCAGGTCAGCGCCGAGATCAGCGAGGACGGCAATCAGGTCTGGATGTCGATTGCGCGCGGCGGTGTGCACGGGTGCGTAGCCCTGCGGGTCGCGCGCATTGATGTCGGCGCCCTTCTTGACCAGCAGCTTGATGCGCTCGACGTCGGCGGCCAGCACGGCATTGGACAGCTCCTGGATCAGGTCGGCGCCTTCAGCGAGCCATCCTTCCAGCTTCTCTGCGGTTACGACTTGATCCGGAGCTGCCTTTTCCGGATGCGGGGCAAAGGTATCTGCCGGCAGCGCCGTGTATGCGCCGTGCGCCGGCAGGGTTCCCTGCACGAGACAGCGGCTGCACTGCACGAGCGGCACGCCGTAGTCGGTGAGGATCTTCTCGATCTCCCCCTTGGAAGCCTCGAGCGCGTATTCGAGCATGTACTTGAGCTTGGCGTCGCGCTTCCTCACGCCTGCCGCCACCTCAAACTCGAGGGGAACGTAATCCTCCCACAAATTCACCGGTTGGATGGTGAGCGGCGCGCCCTTCATCGTCTTCAGCCAGCCGGCGAATGGTCCCCATACCGCCGCGATGTCGAGCTTGCCGTCGACGACCTGCTGCACTTGCGTCCAGGGCTGGTTCTTGGGATCGAGGTCGGCGTTGTGGCTGAGGGTGTGCAGCGACAGGTTTGGGGCAAGGCCGCGCTTCGTCAGCACCTCGCGCACGCCGGATGTCTGGAAGACGCCGATCTTCAGCTTCTTCAGTGCCGGGTCATCAAAGCCCTTGAAGTCGAACCCGCGATCGTTGCGATAGGCGAAGACGTAAGCGCTGCGGTAGATGGGGAATGTCGTCAGCGCCGGGCCGTAGTCCGCCGGCAGGTCGAGCAGCACGTCGCAGACGTTGGTCTCGAACGTCTCGCGTGTCAGCCCGCGCTCCAGATATGGGCGCCAGAAATAGATGAGGTCGGCGCCCAGCGTCTTGCCCAACACCTCGGCGATCTTGTTCTGATAGCCTTCGCGCGCCATGCTCGACAGCGGCATGTTGCCGGGATCGGCGCAGACGCTGAGCTTTCCCAGCGCCTTCTTCTCGAAGGTCTCCTTGGCCGCCGCGCGCGCTGCCGTCTTCTCCGCCGCCGTCAGCTCGTCGAACTCCTTCTGCATGTCGCGGGCCGCGTGCGCACCGCACGACAAGGCAACGAGGGCCGCAACCGCGGGCAGAGCCGACACGCGCATACCTTTCACGTTTCGTGTTCCTGTTCGCATGCTGAAAGCGCCGATGGCACCCCTGCCACGTGGGCAGGGGCGCCATCGACTTGTCGTCAGCGTCAATCCATGACGCGGAAGGTGAACAAGGTGCCGGCTTGCGGAATCTTGTCGAGGTTCGCCGCCTTGGTCATGGCCGTTGCGCCGATGGCGCCGAACTTGTCGTCGAGATCGAGGCCCGCGGTCACCGGCACGCCGATCCAGCCGCCGATACCGACGAGGATCGATACGTACTGCTTGCCCTTGACCTTGTAGCTGATCGGGTTGCCGATCATGCCGGAGGCGAGCTTGCGGTGCCAAAGGATCTTGCCGTCCTTCCTGTCCACCGCGCGGAAGTCACCGCCGAGCGAGCCGTAGAAGACGAGGCCGCCGTCGGTCACAAGCGTGCCGCCCCAATTCGGATAGGGATCCGGGATCTCCCAGTCCGCCTTGCCGGTCAGCACGTCGTACTTCTTGATCTTGCCAGTCGTGCCGGGCTTCTCGGGATACATATACACGTTGGCGAACACGTACACCGTGCCCTGCTGCGTGTGCGTGCGCTCCTGCGGCTCGAGCTCCATGCACCAGTTGTTGGTCGGCACATAGAACTTCGACGGATCCTTCGGGTCGACAGCGGCGGGCTGCTGGTCCTTGCCACCCATGGCCGACGGGCAGGCCGAGACGTTGCGACCACGCTCGAGCGGCGAGTGCTCACGCACCTTGATCGGACGACCGGTCTTGAGGTCGATCTTTTCCGCCCAGTCGACCGTCACGTACTTGTTGGCGCGCAAGAGCGTGCCGTCAGTACGGTCGAGAACATAAGCAAAGCCGTTGCGATCGAAGTGCACCAGCGCCTTGCGATCCTTACCGTCGACTTTCATGTCGACGAGGATGTTCTCGTTGATGCCGTCATAGTCCCACTGGTCGAAAGGCGTCATCTGGTAAGCCCAAACGGCCTCGCCGGTGTCCACCTTGCGGGCGAAGATGGTCATCGACCACTTGTTGTCGTGGCTACCGTCGTTGCACTCCTCATGGCTCTTGTCCGGGCAGCGATAGGCCGGGCTCCACAGACCAGGGTTGCCAGTCGAGTAGTAGACAAGCTTCAGGTCAGGATCATAGCTGTACCAGCCCCAAGCCGCACCGCCGCCGATCTTCCAGTCATCGTTCGGAAAGGTCTTGATGCCGAGGTCGGTGCCGGCCGTGCCATAGTGCGGGTTGGCCTTGTTGGTCTCCGGCGTCAGGCAGACGTCCTTGTCGGAGCCCGTGGAGTGGCACTCCCAAACCTTCTTGCCGTCCTTGAGATCGTACGCCGTCACGCGACCGCGGGCCGCGAACTCGTCGCCGCCGAAGCCGATAATGACGAGGTTCTCGGCGATGAGCGGAGCCGAGGTGATCGTCTCGCCCTTCTCAGGCCAGGCGTGCTTGACGACCCAGGCCTCCTTGCCGGTCTGTGCGTCGAGCGCGATCAGGTAACCGTCGAGCGTGCCATAGACGAGCTTGCCATCGGCATAGGAGGCGCCGCGATTGACGGTGTCGCAACAGGCGCGCGGCACAGCCGATTCGTCGCGGTCGTCCTTCTTAACGTAGTTCCAAACCTGCTTTGGATTGTCCGGATCGGAAAGGTCGAGGCCCTGCGCAATGTTGCACTGAGCCATGTTCGGGCAGCCTGAAATGAAGAACATCATCGGCTTGCCGCCGACATTCTCGATGAACAGCGGCTGACCTTCGTGTCCGCGCAGCGCACCGGTCGATTGCGACCAGATCATCTGCAGCTTGCCAACGTTGTCGGTGGTGATGTCCTTCAGCGGGCTGTGACGCGTCAGCTTGTTGTCGCGGCCGGGTGCGGGCCAGGTGTTCGGGTCTTGCGCCCGCTTCTCGATTTCCTCGTTGGCCATGCCGGGCCCGGCGAGGCCGATCAACGCGGCCATCAGTCCACCGGCAAGGCGGATGATGCCACTCCTCCCAATCTTCATTGCGCTTCCTCCGTGATCCACGCTTTCTTGCGCCACTCGAAGTTCCGCTGGCGTCGGGGTGTGCTTCCCCATCCGCAGTCCCGAGGGGATTGCGGCGTGGAAAGACGGCTCCGTTCAGCAGCTCCACCCTGGGCCGTTTGCCTTATGGCTGCGGCTTGCCGAGATGCGGGAGGATAGGTGGCAACGAATGGACCCCTGATCCGCTCGCTCGAGTAGCGCGGCGGATTGACCTTATGGGTGAGGGTTGGCAAGCGGTAGGGGATTAGTTCCCGCCCGGTGGCGCGAAGATTTCCCCCTCACGATCTCTTGAATACAGTAACACTTTGCATCATCGGCGCGGCGGCTCGGCAATGCCGCTGCCATCCACGCGCGCCGCAAAAAGGACGGTCCAGGCGACGGGAGAACTAGATGGAGGAAGCAAGTCGTCTCGGCGCCCGGACCGCAGAGCGTGGCGATGAAGACGCTAAGCGAGAAGCGCCGCTCGCGACCAGTGGCGGCGTTCCCGCGTAGATTGGAGACCTTTACCGCGCAGCGTTTCCTTTCTTTCCCGAGCATCAAGTTATGCCCGTAAAACAGGAATAACTTGAATGATCGCGGCGCATCACGTTCACGTCATCGATGCGCGACCTGACGCCTAGGGTTCGGCGCGCACGACGTCGATGATCTCGTCCGCGAGCTCATCGAGCCCATCGACGCCATCACTGTTGGCAAGCAAGGTCACCGAGATCCATCGGCCGCTCTGCCGATGCTTCAGGATCGCATTGTAGGCGGTAAAGCCCGGCACCGCTCCCGAGTGATAGTAGTTGTCCCAATCGTCATCATGGCGGATGAACCAGCCCATGCCGTAGTAGGTCAGCGGATCTACGCGCGCCGCGTCGGAGAACATGACCGCGCGACTGGCGCTGCTTAGAACGCGGTCGTCCATCAATGCCCTGTTCCACGCGAAGATATCGACGACGTTGCTCGCCATGTCGCCACACCCGTCGAGCCAATGAGGCTGCGCGAAGGCCGGACGACGGCGGTAGTGCCCTTCCGCCGGCTCCGAACCCGCCGCATAGTCGTCGATGAAACCGGTATGATGCAGGTCCGGCGGCCGCAGCAACGCCGCGCGCAGGAATTCACGCACCGTCATGCGTTCCCCAGTGCTGGCAGGCAGTGCCGCTTCGATGATGTGGGCCAGCAGGAAATATCCGGTGTTGCTGTACTCAAAAGTATTCGGCCAGCCGTGCGGCGACTGCCGCTTCAAGGCGGCCAAGAGTTTCGGCGTATCGACAGCACCCCAAGGATCGGCTTCGGGCGGCGGATGGCGCGTGAAGTTGGGAAGGTTGGAAGTCATGGTGAGCAAGCTGCGGACCGTGATCGGCGGCTCGTCCCCGGTGGTCCAGTTGTCAACGCCGTCGAAGATCTCGCTCGCGGCTGTCTCGAGCACCAGCGGCTTGCCGGAAATGGGCGCGCGCGCCGCGCTCGATGAGCTTCAGCAGCGCCGCAGCGGTAAACTGCTTGGTCAACGAGCCGATGTGGTAGACGGTCTGCTCGGTTGCCGGCAGCCCATGGCGTGCGTGGCCAAAGCCTTTGGCCAGCACCATCTCACCATCCGATCCCAATGAGATCGAAAGTGCCGGGGGAACGGCCTTTCCCTCGTGCGGCTCGAGGAAGCGGCGGACAAGCGTATCGACCTTTGCCGCCTTGTGCGCATCCCAAGCGGCCAATGCTGCGCCCGGCGCAACCAAGAGCGCGAGCGCGGCGACAACAATGGTCGTGATCTGGGCCATGTCGCTAGCAAGGATATTACAGCGCTTTTCCCCGGCAATAGCTTGTCGCCGAGGTTGGCTGGGTCACGGTGCGTCACTGCTGACTTGGAGCTGATGGAATTGATGCAAATGCCGGCGTGCTTTGACTAGAAGGTCAGGCTGACGCTCAACATCAGGTAGGCGAGCGGCGAGCTGACGATCTTCTGCTCGACCGCCATGCGCACGAGTTGCATCGGCGTGCGCGCATTGAACTTGGTGCGCAGCGCAGCGCAAGTCGTTGCCACTGTCTTGTAGGAGACGTTGATGAGCGCGGCAATCTCCGACATGCTCTTGCCCTTGGCCAGCAGCCGCAAGACCTCCCTTTCGCGCGAGGTCAGGGAGACCTGGTCGCCAGCATTGCGCAGAAAGGCGATCTTCTTTGCCAGGTCCTGCGGCAGCCAGTTGCCGCCGACGTAAACCTCGCGGACGGCGTCCAAGATGGCGTGCGGGTCGTCGCTCTTGCTTACATAGCCGCAGGCGCCGCCCTCGATGGCCTGGGCGGCGAACATCGGGTCGTCGTTCATGCTGAACATGATGATGCGGGCACGTGGATCACGCACCTGCAGCCGGCGCGCAAGCTCAAAGCCGGACACGTCAGGCAGATTGATATCGATGACCACGACGTCAGGTCTGTAAGACGCATAGAGATCTTGCGCGGTCGCAGCGTCACGCGCTTCCAACATCTCCATGTCGTCGGTCTCGGCGAGGAGAGCCCGACAGCCGGAGAGAACGATGGGGTGATCGTCGACGATTAGTACTTTCACGTTGTATGTCTCGGCTTACGGCAAGCCATTGTATAACATTACAAATAGCCAGGGGTCTCCGCCTCGTCAAACTGTGAGAGGTATCTCGCAGGAACGAGGGCTCCGTCTGCCGAAGGTCGTAGCATGTCCATACGAGTCCGCCTCAACGCTCTCATCATCGCCGTCACGGCACTGGGCCTTGCCACATTGGTGGCGGCGATGCTGCTCAACGCCGGGCCGCGCATCCGGGCCGAAAGCGACAGCACAATGCGCTTGGCCAGGGAGTTCGTGGAGACGGCGATCGAGAGCCTCGAAGGGACGCCCGATCCAGAACAACGCCTCAAGGTGCTGCTCGATGGCCTCAGGGACCTGCGCCACGTGCACATCTACCGCAGCGACGAGCCGTTCCCGCATCCCGTTCCCGAAGAACCTCTCTCGTCTCCCGCGGGCGAGGCCCCTGCGTGGCTGGCGCGGTTGGGGCGCGCTCCGCAGGCGACCGAGATGCCGGTTGTGGTGAACGGGCATGACTTCGGCACGCTTATTATTGCGCCGCGGCGCGCTGACGAAGCCGCCGAGATCTGGGATTCCATCGTGCGATTTACGCTCGGCGGCGCAGCGCTCGCCATTGCCGCCCTGCTTCTTATGAGCATCACGATCGCGCGCCTGTTGCGGCCGATCCAGGACGTTGGTGCCGCGCTCCTGGAACTCGATTCCGGACGATATGCGCTGGCGGTCCCTGAAGGTGGTCCGCCGGAGATTGCCGACATCTGCCGCAAGCTGAATCGCCTGGCGTCGACGCTGCAGAGCACCGTCTCGGATAACAAGCGTCTCGCCCAACGCGTCATCCGCGTTCAGGACGAGGAACGCAAGGAACTGGCGCGCGAGCTACACGACGAACTCGGCCCATATCTGTTTGCGGCACGCGCGGCGATCAGCACGCTCAAGATCGAAATCAACCGCAGCGGTGGCGGCGACCGCGTAAAGCTCCTCAAGTCCTGCGACACGCTGGTGGAGCACATGAAGACCATTCAACTCATGAACCGCAGTGTGCTGAAAAAGCTGCGTCCCGTCGGGCTCGAGGAGTATGGCCTGAAAGCCAAATTGACCTCCCTGCTCGCGCTCCTGCGCGAGAGCCATCCCACGGTCGCGATGAGCCTTCGTGTCGAGGACGAGCTTCCCGTCGGCGACGAGACGACCAACCTCACCATCTACCGGGTCGTGCAGGAAGGGCTGACCAACGCCCTGCGCCATTCCGAGGCAACGCAAATCGATATCGCCGTCGCCACGACCCCGGCCGACGAGGTTCCTGCGGGGATCGACAGCAAGGCGCGGGAGGTCGTGCACGTCAGCGTGGCCGATAACGGGCGCGGGCTGCCAGAAGGTGCCAAACGGAGCTACGGCATCTCTGGCATGAGCGAACGGCTCTGGGCTTCAGGCGGACAAATGTGCCTCGCCAGCCGCCCAGGGGGCGGCGTAGCGCTGGACGCCTGGGTGCCAATTGCCTTCCGTGCGGCCAATGAAAGCAGCAATGGAGTCCAGGTGGCAACATGATTGCCAACTCGCACTCGATGTTGCTGCAATGGCACAGGCAATAGTGTAGCACAGGGTGGCGTTGCCAAAGTTTGGAAGTGCTTTTCTCAATCTATGAAATTTCGGTCTGGCATAAGCGCCATTACTCCTTGAGATACGGGAGAAGAAGACGCGGCCATTATTGCCAACAAGCGCAGCGCTTTTTGCTCCCGCGTAGTGCGTAGCCGGCGACACTCGCCAGGGTGTCGGCGGACGGGGGGAGTAAGTAGTAATGCGTACGTTTTGCGTCGGAGCTGCGTCTGCCGCAGCTATCGTTGCCGTTATATCGACCACTGCAGTTGCCCAGCAGGCGCCGACACCGGCCCCAGAACAGTTGCCACCTGTCGACGTCATTCAAAAGCAGGCAGCGCCGGCTGCCAAAAAGAAAGCGGCCGCAAAGAAAAAGTCCGTTTCACCGGCTCCGCAGCCGGCGGCAGTTGCAGCGCCAGCACCTTCCAGCATAAATCCGAACTCCCCCTACGGCTCACCGGCCGCTGGCGGCGCCGCTGAGCGCGCATATGAAAGCGCCATCACGCCGGTCAACCCGACACAGCTCGTCCCGACCAATCTTCAGGGATACTCGAGCTCGGCCTCGCAGATCACGCCGGCAGACATCTCCGAGCGCCAGCCAAGCAGCGTCAACGAAGCGCTGACCCGCATTCCTGGCGTCATTGTCGTCAATGACGACGCCGATGCGCACCACGGCGGCATCGGCGTGCGCGGCTCGCCGCCACGCCGCTCGCGCAAGATGCTGGTCATGGAGGACAGCCACACCGTCAACTTGGCATTGTGGCTCGACCCATCGGTGCACTATTGGGCCCCCATGGAGCGCATCGAAAGCGTCGAGGTGATCCGCGGGACGGTGATCACTCACGGGCCCAACAACAACTTCGGCGTCATAAACTCGCGCAACCTGTCGCCATTCGGTCCCGACGAGACGGTCATCAGCTCGGCCATCGGCTTCACCCGCAACAAGGCGGGCTCTTATCGGCCCATCGAAGAAATCGAGGTCAATGGCAACGGGGACGTCGACATCGACTACGGCGACGCGGTGCACGGCAAGTCCGACACCGACGTCTCTGCCCGCTGGCACGTGCACACGCGCCAGCATTCCGGCAACGTTGGCCTCGTTGCGTCCTATACGGGCTCTGACATCCAGGGCGGCTGGGACACCGAGCATCTGCGCGTGCATGACTTCTACGGCGCATTAGGGTGGAAGGGCACGAGCTCCGACGTCGTCGTTTCCGCCATCCATGCACGGCAGCGGGACAAATACGACGAGCAGAACTTCCTCGGCAGCGAGCTCGAGATCGAGTTCGATGATCCCAGCATGGCCACAACGGAAAATGCCGCGCGCATTGCCGGGGGCCTCGCCGAGCAGCAGTTCAACATGCTGAAGCACTGCAAGACGTGCTACGCGCCGGCAGCCGGGCTCAACACTTACACCGGCGAAATTTGGCGCGGCCAAATCGTGCACAATGCCTACATTGACGACGACACGACCATTACGAGCCGCTTCTATGCCGGCTACCACCGTCGCGACCGCTATCAGCTCTTCTCCACTGAATCCAATCCAAGTGGTATTCCTGGGTCGGCGCCCGATATCGAAGACAACAACGGAGAGCAGGAGTTCAAGCTCGGGATCGACAGCATGTTCGGTCGTCTGCGCACCTTCCGCCACGTCGGCGGCGAGGTTCGCGGTGAGTGGGCAAACCAGGCCTTCCTGGGCCTCAGGCAGGACTTCCAGGCCGGCATCCGCTACGAGTACCAGGACATGACCAACCGCAATGTCCTTGGCCTCAACAATGAGATCATGACGGACGGCAACGAAGGTGTTGGCACATTCTTCGACCGGTCGCTCAAGGCCAATACTGTCTCGGCCTTCCTGCAATCCAATATCTACGTCGCCAAGAACTTCAACGTGCTGCCAGGTGTCCGCTTCGAGTGGTTCGACATCAGCCGTCGCAACAGCGTCGTCGCGGCGGAGGAAGGCGAGGCCGAGGAAGCGAACAACTGCAACGGCGTGCCGGGGGCAACAGAGTGCCTCGAGCTTGAGGATATTCTTTCCAACCCCGACCCGTCGCGGGAGAGCTTCTCGAGCTTCAACGCCTTGCCGGGAATCGCCTTCGCCTACACCGGGCTCTACCGGACCACGGTCTACGGCGGCTACCATCGCGGCCTGACGACGACGGTGCTGCGCAACGAGGACTTCCCAGCGCCAGACGAGATCGGCGACAATTTCAACCTCGGCCTGCGCAGCTCTGCCATCAAAGGCTTCGATTTCGAGGTTGCCGGCTTCTACCAATTGTTCAAGGACTTCCAGTACGGCGAATCCTTCTCGGCGGTCACCAGCGATCGCGAGTTTGGCCGCGCTAACGAGGTCACGATCAGTGGTGTCGAGCTGTACGGGCGCCTCAACTCGCAGCCTTTCACGGGTGGTCCTCTCAATTTCTTCGCCGAGGGCAACTACACGTACTCCCGCAGCGTGCTCGAGGAAGCCTTCTCTCATGATGGCGACAACTACAGCGGAAACCGCGTTCCTGAGGTGCCCTGGCACGTTGCCGCGCTAACGCTCGGCGTCGAAGGCACAACGGGCTGGCGCTGGAACGCCAGCGCGACCTGGACCTACCGTGGCGGTTTCTTCACCGACGCAGCGAATACGCCCTACGGCCTCGGCGGCGAGTACGAGTGCGAAAACGACGAGTGCGAGATCGAGGAAGCTGGCGAAGGCGGCGCCGTGCCGAGCGTATGGCTCCTCTCGGCCCGCTTCAACATGGATATCGGCAACACCGGTGCCAGTGTGTTCGTCGCCGGCACCAACCTGCTCGACGAGTTCTACATCACGGACCGCGAGGACGGCATGAAGCCAGGACTGGGTCGTACCGTCTGGACCGGCTTCAAGTACAAGTTCTAAACGCTACTGACCACGTGCTCCCGCACGTTGTAGCCGCCCTCACCACCCCCAGAGGTGAGGGCGGTTTTTTCTTGCCCAGGCGGCGAGACGCTCGCAGCTCAGAGAGCTGCGCTACCGACGTTCGCAGGCAGATGCTGGATGGCAATGCGCATCAGCTCGGGCAGCGATCGCGCGCCGAGCTTGCTCTTGAGTTGTGCGCAGGTATTGACCACCGTCTTGTAGCTGACGTGCAGCTCCTCGGCGATCTCACTGTAGGGCTTGCCTGCCGCAATCAGCGATAGGGTCTGCAGCTCCCGCAGCGTCATACCGCTCAAGGGGGTGCCGCCCTCCCCGCGCGCCTGTTTGAAGGCGATCTGCGAGGCCAGCTCGTGCGCCAGATATCGCCCGCCGTCGCGCACTGCGCGAAACGCCTTTACAAACTCGTCGGCGCCGGTGTCCTTGAGCACGTAACCGTTGGCTCCAACCTCCAGCGCCCGACTGACAATCATGTGGTCGGAATGCATGCTCAGCACTAGGATGGGCGTTCGCGTGTCGTGGATGCGCAGGCGCCGGATGAAGGACAGGCCCCCGAGCGCACCCGACTGCATGGAGAGATCGGCGATGATCACATCCGGCCGCTTCTGGCGATAAAGGCGGAAGCCATCGGCGGGACCTGTTGCCACCAAGACATCGACGACGCCAGTGTCCTCAAGCAGACGGCGGCATCCCTGAACAACGACGGGATGATCATCGATGACGAGTACGTTCATGATACGGTGTCCTCAACGGCTTCGGTTTCGGCCCGGCGCGTGTGATGCTGCAGCGGAATGCGCAGTGAGATCGTCGTGCCGGCCGGGGAGCTGTCGATCGCACTGCTGCCACCGAGACTGTGCACGCGCTCGCGCATGGCGGTTATCCCGATGCCAAGCGTTGCGCCCGCGGCGATGCCGCTGCCGTTGTCGCGTATGGCAACCTGCAAGACGCACTCGCTCGTGGCAGAGCCCGCCAAGCTCCGTTGCGTGCCGATCTCGATATCCACGCGCGACGCGCTGCCGTGCTTCATGGCGTTGGTCAACGCCTCCTGCACGCAACGGAACACGGTGAGATCGATGTCCTCTCCATAGCTACGAACGACCTCGCCAAACGTGCAGGAGAACGTGCATTCGGGATGCCGACGTGCGAAACCAGCTACAAGACTGCCGATCAGCTCCTCGAGGGAAACGCGCCCGAGCTCGACCGGACGGAGATTGCGTAGCAGGTCGCGGTTGATGGCTTTAAGGCGCTCGGTGATCGAATGGATCTCCGCGACGCGCGTCTTTATGGCGTCTGTCTGCTTGTCTGCTGCTTGCGTGGCCAGCCTGTCGATGGAAGCTGCGTTCGCCGTGATCCCGAACAGGCACGGCCCCGCTTCATCGTGCAGCTCGTTGGCGATCTCCCGCCGTTCGTTTTCCTGCACGGCGATGAGATTGTGGTAAAGCCTGGAATTTTCGGCTCGCGATTTCTCGAGCGCTTCCGCCAGCGTGTTGAACCTGCTTGCGATGGAAGCAAGCTCGTGCATCGGCGGATCCGCGAGGCGAGCACCATAGCGCCCATCCTCCAACTCGTGCATGCCTTCGGCCAAAGCCACCAGCGGGCTCAGTAGACGGCCGAGCACAACATAGAGAAGGGCGAGCATGACCACGGTGATGCCGAGCCAGATCATGGCGCGGCGCGTCACCTCCTCCCAGACTTCGGCAAGCTCGTCGCGCGGTTCTCCAGCAATGACAATGGCGCCGACGCGGTCCGCGCCGAGCATGACGCGGATCTGACGGGTGCCAACCTTCGGCCCGACAAGATCGGCGAACCAATGGGGGGCGCGTTCCGGGTGCGGAATGGCCTTCGCGGCATTCTCGTCGGGGGCGACCTGCAGGAGATCCCCGAGCCTGTCGGTGGCGAAGACACGCGCGTGGCGGATGTACTTCAGTTGCTCCGGGATGACTTCGAGCAGGTCGCTCTTCGGCGCGCCGGACGCCACCCGTCGGACGGCGTCGTTGACGAGCTGGTGGGCGATCTCCATCGAAGAGCTGACCTCGACCTCCACGCGCTCGCGCGCGTCGAAGACAGCAAGAAGAACCGAGAACAACACAGCCCCAATGCTGATCGCCGATATGGACAGCATGAGCTGCCATCGGACAGGCAGCGCATTCCAGCGGCGCCGTATCACGCCCTGCCATTGAGCAGTCCCGCCCAGACGATTGCCGGTTCCGGGCTCCGCACCAACCTGAGGCACGGCACCTTCGATGTCTCGCGGCAGTTGTATTGCCTCTTCGGTCACCTTAAGCCCTTCAAAAACCTGAATGCTGACCGCCAACCTCACTGCTGCCGACGTGCCGCGCCAGGGCAAAACATCCCCTGACGATTGCCATTTGTTCCCGACCGATGCGCCATGCGGCGCCCTTCTCAGACAATCTTCTGCTCCACGGCAATGCGGATCAGTTCCATGGCCGTGCGTGCATTGAACCTGCTGCGCAGCGAGGAGCAGATTGTGGCGACCGTCTTGTAGGAAACGTTGATGAGCGCAGCGATCTCCGACATGCTCTTGCCTTTGGCGAGCAGGCGCAGCACCTCCCGCTCGCGCAGCGTGAGCGAGGCGCCGCCTTCGCCAATTCCCACACGCAGCAACGCGATCTTCTGCGCCATCTCCGGCGCCAGCGAGTGCCCGCCCCGGTGCACGGCCCGAATGGCGGCTAGAAACTCCTGCGGGTGGTCGGTCTTGCTGAAATAGCCTTTCGCTCCCGTCTCGATGGCCTGTGCAGCAAACATGGAGTCATCGTTCATCGAGAACATCATGATGCGCGCCTTCGGGTCGGCCCGCAGGATGCGCCGCGCCAGCTCGAAGCCGGACACGTCGGGCAGGTTGATGTCGATCACGGCAACGTCGGGTCGCTCGGCGATGTACAGCTCTTGAGCTGTCGCCGCATCACCGGCTGCGATCATCTCCATGTCGCCGGCGTCGTTGAGCAGCGCCTGGCACCCCGACAATACGAGCGGGTGGTCGTCGACGATCAAAACCTTCACGGCGTGACTCGTTCCCTTGTCGGCAATTGTATAACATACCAGCGCTCATAACGCGCTGGAAGCCAGGACTTTTTCCCGCCTTCATCAGATCGACAATTGCGGAACTCGCATGTCTATCAGCTTTCGCTTGAACGCGCTGATCGTGGCGCTGCTGTCCGTTGCGCTGATCTCTTTCGTCCTCGCCATGGTCATCAGTGCCGGCCCGCGCATCCGTGCCGAGAACAACAGCATCACGCGCCTGGCACGTGAGTTCGTGGAGACGACGATCGACAGCCTGCAGGGCACGACGGACCCCGAGGCACATCTGAGGATCCTGCTCGATGGCCTCAAGGGCCTGCGCCACGTTCGGATCTACCGCGCCGGCGGCGACGTTTCGCGAACTGCCGCGCAAGAGCCGTTTACCCATGGGGCTGCCGGTTGGCTCGCCAGTCTCGCTGGGCCGATTCCCAGCCTCGAGATACCGGTCGAGGTGAACGGGCAGAGCTTCGGCGAGATCGTTGTCGCGCCGCGGGCGGACCACGAGGCGGCAGAGATCTGGGATTCGATCGTCGCATTCACCGTGGTTGGGCTTGGACTTGGGACAGCGACGCTCATCTTCATCAGTTTGATGATCGCGCATCTCCTAAAGCCCATCCGTAGAGTCGGCGATGCGCTCATGGTCCTCGATTCAGGTCGATACGACATCCTTGTCCCAGAGACGGGACCGCCGGAGATCTCCGACATTTGCCACAAGCTCAACCGCTTTGCAGCGACGCTGGAGCGGACCATTTCGGAGAACCGGCGCCTCGCCGAGCGCATCATCTACGTGCAGGACGAGGAGCGCAAAGAGCTGGCGCGCGAGCTGCACGACGAGCTCGGCCCGTACCTCTTCGCCATCAAGGCGGCCGTGACCGTGATCGACACCGAGATCAAACGCGGCGGCACCGACCATGCAAAGCTGCTCGAAGCCAGCACAACCCTGCTCGCCAGCATGGAAACCATACAGCGTGTGAACCGACGCGTCCTTCTCAAGCTCCGCCCGCTCGGCCTCGACGAATTCGGTATCGAGGCCAACCTCGCCGCACTGGTGGCGTTGCTGCGCCAGACCCATGCCAACGTAGCGATCAATCTTACTGTCGCCGACGACCTGCCGCGTTGCGATGAGACGACCAATCTCACCATCTACAGGCTCGTGCAGGAAGGACTGACCAACGCCTTCAAGCACGCCGAGGCGAGCGCCATCGACGTGATCGTCGAACCGGTGGAGACGGAGCTGCTCCCAAAGACGATGCGTGAGGATACGCGGCCCGTGGTGCGGGTTACGGTCGCCGACGATGGAAAAGGGCTGCCCAAGGACTTGAAGCCGAGCTACGGCATCGCCGGCATGAGTGAGCGAGTCTGGGCGACAGGCGGCGAGCTCACGCTGTCCAATCGTGGCTCTGGCGGCATGGCTCTCGAAGCGTGGATTCCGGTGGCCGTCCCTTGAGCTGCCTCCCCCATGGACGACTCAAGGCTTGATTGCGATGCCCCAAGGCAGACGCCCGACCGGCACCGACTTCTCCGCTCTCAGCGTGACAACGTCGATGATCGTCAAGTCATTGGTGAGACCGTTGGCGGTGTAGAGCTTCGAGCCATCGGGCGACAGCTCCATGTGCCATGGGCGCTGGCCGACAAGGATGTAGTTCGTAACCGCGGCCGTCGCGACATCGACGACGGCGATTCGATTGGCGCGGCCAAGCGCGACGAAGGCACGCTTACCATCCTTCGAGAAGCGGATGCCTAGCGGCTGAATGAGCTCCGATCGTACGCCCTCGATCTCGAAGCCGACCTTCTTGACCACCTTGTAGGTCGCGGCGTCGATGAGCGACACTGTCCCACCGACCTCCGAGCTGACCCAGATGCGCTTGCCATCCGGCTCATAGAGCGCAGCGCGTGGGCGCGTGTCGACCAGCACATTGGCGATAAGCTTGTAGGTGCCTGTGTCGATGACGTGCGCCATGCTCGTCGACTCCGACGTCGACACGGCGAATTTCCCATCCGGACTAAACGCCATACCTTCCGGCTCTATGCCGACAGGAATCTCCGCCAGCTCCTTGCCTGTAGCTACCTCTACGACGGTCACCATCGCGTCATCCTCGTTGGCGATGAAGATGCGCGTGCCGCTCGGCTCGACCTCCAGATATTCCGGATCGGCAAGCGTCGGGATGCTGCGGGCGACCTCAAGCTTGTCCGTATCGATAACATCGATCGCGTCGGCATCTCCGGCGCAGACGAGGACGAGCTTGTAGTCAGGCGTGATGCGGATGCCGCGCGGGCGCGCGCCGGTCTTGATGACCTTGATCGGCTGCATCGTCGTGCTGTCGAGCACCGTGACGGTATTGTCCTTCTCGTTGCTGATGAAAAGCTGGGAAGCGCTTGCCGGCGCTGCGGCAGCGAGCGCCAGGAGGGGAAGCAGGCCTATATCTCTGCGCATTCTTTCTCGCCCGTGCTAGTGGACGCGCCGACGTCCAAGAGTGATGTCGTACCGGCCGCTGCCCGGACACTCGTTGGCAGCGACGAGCGATCCTAGATGGCGTTGGTCAATTTGGCGCGGGAACGGAAAGCAGTTGCAGCGCACTTATTGCGACCTCGTTGCGGGCATCGCGAGCAATATCGAGCGCCGTTTTCCCGACATTGTTCTTTATCGTCGGATCGGCACCCTTGGAGAGCAGGAGGCCAATCATGGGTGCATTGTTGTGCCCGGCTGCGATCATCAGTGCCGTAACGCCGGCCGCCGACCTGGCGTTGACGTCGGCGCCGTGCGCGATCATCTCGTCGGCTATTTCGATCGGCGTCGGCCCGCTGGCGAGATGCGTCGTCCGCTTCTGCGGGCTGAGCTGGGAGGCAATAAGCATGAGCGGTGTGATCTTCTGCGATCCGTTCGCCGCGTTGATCTTGGCGCCAGCCTTGATGAGTGCGTCGGCAGCGAACAGCTGGTTGTCGCCGATCGCCACCTCGAGCGGCGTGTAGCCCTGACGGGTCTCCTTCTCGATGCTGGCCCCCTTAGCAACCAGCGCGTTGATCGACGGGACGTGATTTCGGTTCACGGCGTGGACCAGCGGCGTAACACCGTCGCTATCGGGAAGGTTCGCGTCGGCGCCGCGCTCCAGGAGGAGCTGCACGAGATCCGAGTTGCGGCTGCGGGCTGCGGTGTGCAGCGGCGCATAGCCTTGATCGTTGAGCTTGTTCACGTCGGCGCCTTTTCCAAGGAGATAGAGGACGCGGTCCTTGTCGAAGGCGAGCACGGCGTTGTTCAGCTCGGCGTTGACGTCAGCACCGGCGGCAAGCCAGTCGTCGAGCCGCTTTTGGGAAACGATCTGATCGTCGGAAGCGGCCTTCGTCACGGGGAGTTGCGCTGCCGACTCAAGGTAGCGCTCCCGATACTTCTTGGCGATGGCCTTGTCGTAGGAGCCGTGTGAGGCGAGGTCGCCAGAGACGACACAATCGCTGCACTGAACGAGCGGGACGCCATAGTCGGCGAGGATCTTGGCAATCTCGTCCTTCTTCGCCAGCAACGCATTGTCGAGCATAAACTTCAAGACGACATCGGTGTTCTGCACACCGACCGCGAGGGAAAACTCGAGGGGGATCTGGTCTTCCATCAGGTTGATGGGTTGCAGCGTCAGCGGCTCATGCTTCATCGCCTTGAGCCAACCGGCGAACGGTCCCCATACACCGACAACGTCGAGCTTTCCGTCGAGCACCTCCTGCACCTGGCGCCACGGTTGGTTCTCAGGCCGCAGATCGGCATCCGAGGTCACGAGCGAGAGCGAATCGAGATTCTTGATGCCGTGTTGCGCCAGGACGATGCGGATCGCCGAATGCTGGTAGGTGCCGATGCGCAGCGTCTTGAGGCGTGCGTCATCGAGGCTCTTGAAGTCGTAGTGCTTGTCGCTCGGGTAGGCGAGCACGTAAGTCGAGCGATAGATCGGGATGCTCGTCAGCACCGAGGCAGAGTCGGCCGGCATGTCGAGCAGGATGTCGCATTCGTTGTTGGCGAAGGTCTCGCGTGTCAGCCCGCGCTCGAGGTAGGGACGCCAGAAATAGTTGACTTGTGCACCAAGCTCCCTCGCAACCGCCTCAATGATCTTGTTCTGGAAACCCTGCCGCTGATTGTCGGACAGCGGCATGTTGCCAGGGTCCGCGCACACCGAAAGCTGCGTGATCTTGCGCTGTTTGGCGGCGCGCTTTGCAGCGGCGATCTCGGCCGGCGTCAGCTCCTCATAGGGCGCCGAGAGTGTGTAGTCCTTGCGCTCCACGGCGCTGGCGGGAAGTCCAAAGAGAACGATGAGAGCGAAGAGAATGACGCGCTTGAGCATGGATCCGTACGCGGCTGTTGATTGAAGGTGGAAAGGCGCCCGATGTCGCGAGGACATCGGACGCCAGCTTTTTCTTCAGCTCAGGCGTGCTCAGTCACCGATACGGAAGGTGTAGAGCATGCCGGCCTGCGGGATCTTGTCTAGCCCGGTAGCCTTGGCCATCGCCGTTGCACCGATGGCGCCGAACTTGTCGTCCATGTCGAGACCGGCAGTGACGGGAATGCCGATCCAGCCGCCCAATCCGGCGAAGATCGACACGTACTGCTTGCCTTTCACCTTGTAGGTGATCGGGTTGCCGATGATGCCGGAGCCAAGACGCGTCGACCAAACCACCTTGCCCGAGTTGCGATCGACGGCGCGGAAGTCACCGCTGTTAGAGCCGTAGAACACGAGGCCGCCGTCGGTGTTCAGCGTGCCACCCCAGTTCGGATAGGGATCCGGAATCTCCCAGTCCGCCTTGCCGGTGAGGACGTCGAACTTCTTCAGCTTGCCGGCGATGCCCGGCTTCTCAGGATACATGTACACGTTGGCGAACACGTACACCGTGCCCTGCTGCGTGTGCGTGCGCTCCTGCGGCTCGTCCTCCATGCACCAGTTGTTGGTGGGGCAGTAGAACTTCGCCGGGTCCTTGGGATCGACCGAGCACGGCTGCTGGTCCTTGCCGCCCATCGCCGACGGGCACGCCGGCGTGTTGCGACCGACCTCGAACGGAGAGTGCTCGCGCACCTTCACGGGACGGCCGGTCTTGAGATCGACCTTCTCGGCCCAATCGACGGTAACGAACTTGCTGGCGCGCAGCAGCGTGCCGTCCTCGCGGTTGAGAACGTAGGAGAAGCCGTTGCGGTCGAAGTGGACGAGGACGTCCTGCTTCTTGCCGTCGACGTCGACGTTGTCGACGAGGATATTCTCGTTCACGCCGTCATAATCCCACTGGTCGAACGGCGTCATCTGATAGGCCCAGGCGACCTCGCCGGTGTCCACCTTGCGGGCGAAGATGGTCATCGACCACTTGTTGTCCCACTTGCCGGTGTTGCACTCGTCGTGGGTCTTGTCGCCGCAACGGTAGCTGGGGCTCCAGTGGCCCGGGTTGCCGGTCGACCAGTAGACGAGCTTGCGCTTGGCATCATAGCTGCCCCACGCCCAGTAGGAGCCGCCGCCAATCTTCCACTCGCCATTGTTCGTCGACGGATAGCTCGTCACGCCGATGTCGGAGCCGGCCGTACCGTAGTGCGGATTGGCCTTGTTGGTGTCCGGCGTCAGGCACACGTCCTTATCGGGACCGGTCGAGTGGCAGTTCCACACCACCTTGCCGGTCTCGATGTCGTAGGCCGTGAGGCGCCCGCGAGCCGCGAACTCATCGCCGCCGAAGCCGGCAATGACGAGGTTCTCAGCAATCAGCGTCGGACCGGTGATCGTTTCGCCGTGCTCGGGATAGGCGTGTTTGACAACCCACACCTCTTTGCCGGTAGAGGCATCGAGGGCAATCACGAAGCCGTCGAGCGTGTGGTAGATCACCTTGTTCTTGGCGTAGTTGACGCCGCGATGAACGGTGTCGCAGCAGGCCCGCGGAACAGCGGACTCATCGCGGTCCGTCTTCTTGACGTAGTTCCAAACCTGCACCGGATGGTCCGGGTCGGACAGATCCAGCGCCTGCACGATGTTGCACTGGGCCATGTTGGGGCAGCCCGACGAGAAGAACATCATCGGCTTGCCATCGTGCTCGACGACCACCGGCTGGCCTTCGTGGCCGCGCAACGCGCCAGTCGACTGCGACCAGACGTACTGCAGCTTCTTGATGTTGTCCGTGTTGATGTCCTTGAGGTTCGAATGCCGGGTCAACTTGTTGTCACGACCTGGCGCCGGCCACCAATCAGGATTCTTGGCGCGGGCATCGATCTCTTCCGATGCGGTCTCGGCCGTTGCGAGACTAGGCATTCCTACAGCTCCGGCCAGCAGCAGGCCGGATAGCAGGAGAACCATACTACGTTTCATGTCGGTTTCCTCTCCTCTTGCGGGCATGCCACGTCCCCACCCGGTCACGTCGCAAAGGCGGCGTGCCCATTTTCCTCTGCCGATTGTTCGAATTGGCTGTTCGGGCCAATCGGATCGTGGTGCAGATAAGCGACCTGAAATCCGCTTCTCCCTTTGCGTTCAGGAAAGCGCCGCCAGGCATCGAAGACCTTTGTTGGAGGAAGCGCGGTGACCGATGCCTGGCTGCACAGTCGTGGCATGCGGACACTAGGAAAGCGGAGGCAAGCCAACCAGCGGCAGACTTCCTACGGAAGCCAGAACCTTTGGCATGCTTTTTCGGGGTCCTCCCGGCTTTGATCGGATAATCGTGCGCAGGTCACGTTAGCGTGTTTGCCAGTGGCGTTCACGCTTGCAGGCCGCAGATTCCGCGCGAGAAACATTTATGCCGTCACTATGCAATCACAGAGAAATGATTATGCCCCACGCTGCATGGGAAAAACTCCCATCCGGCGAGTAAGTACTTGCCTTACATCGCCGGGCATTTTTGGTCGCCACTTCTAGAACTCACACCTGCCAATCACAGGCTCGCGATGCATCGCAGATTGGCCTAACAGACACCGAGCAGCACTGCGATGCGCGCCAGCTCGATCGTCGTGCGCGCATCAAATTGGGCGCGTAAGCGATTGCAGGTTGCCGAAAATGGTCTTGTAGGACAGCTTCACCTCGGTCGCGATCTCCGTCATGCTTTTACCCTCGGCAAGCATGTTGAGAATGTCGCGCTCGACGTCATTCAAAAGGAGGCTGCTCCAAAAGCGCCCCTTGGCGTCCGCATCGATCGATGGATAGGCGATTTTTCCGGCTGGACGGAAGACGGTGGTCCACCTCTGAGCGTCAAGCAACAAGTCGCGTTACAAGGTCTGCTAACCCGTTGCCATTTCAGCGCAACAAATGCGCAACTTCGAGCGCAACAAATGATGATTTGGTGGTGACATCAATTGACGCAATATCAATAATATATGCTGCTTTCATCAGACGATTTCAGTGCTACCCGCGGAGCCAAACCTCGGAAATCCAAGCAGATCTATAGCTTGCGTTGCCCACGCCTTGCGCGCGTCCGCAAGGCGGAGCAGAGCGCCGGCGCATCACTGCCAATCGAGCTTCTGCAGCTTCTCCCGAAAGGCGAAGCGCGCCAGGTGCGTCTCGACGACACCCTTCATGCGGTCGAGGAGCTGATCGTCGGCGGCCTCGATCTCGAGATGCAGCGTGTCGCCCGTCACGTGCATATTGAGGAGACCGAACGGCATGTCGGCCCTGCCTCGTGCTGCATCATAGCTGACCGGTACCTTGTGGGCGAAGTGCCGGCACATCGCCTGAAGGTAGCGCGAGGCCCGCTCGGTCTCAAAAGCACTCGTCGATTTTGGCACGCTCGTTCCCCTCGGCTTGCAGTCGGCTACAGAATTCCCTCGACGGAGACCTGAAGATGTCCGAGCGACGTGCGCTCGACGACAGCTTCCACTCCATAGACGCTGGCTAGCATCTCGCCCGTCACCGCACTCTCAGGATGGCCCTCTGCAGCTTTGGCACCGCCCGAGAGAACAACGACGTGATCAGCCCAACGGGTCGCGAGATTAAGATCGTGCAGCACCACGACAACGACCCTCCCCTCCCGCGCAAGCTCGCGCACGAAGCGCATGACCGAAGCCTGGTGGCGCAAATCGAGAGCGCTGGTGGGCTCGTCGAGCAACAGCACGCGCGGCTGGCGCACGACCGCCTGCGCCAGGCTAACGAGCTGGCGTTGGCCTCCAGACAGACGGTTGAGTTGCTCCAAGGCGAGGTGGGCGATCGACAACCGCTCCAATGTCTGCAACGCGCGCTCGCGAATATGCCGCCGATGCATCGCGATCCCAGCAAGCGGCGCCGCCTCGAGCGAGGCGATGACGGACTCAAGAACGCTCAGCGCCACGCCCTGCGGAAGGGCCTGCGGCATGAAGGTGACGACGTTGGAGCGCTCGGCGATGGACATGGCTAGAATATCCAGCGTCCCGAGGCGCACATCTCCAGTGCAGCGCACGAGCCCGGCGAGGGCAAGCATCAGCGTTGACTTGCCGGCCGCATTCGGCCCTACGAGGGCCGTGACCTGCCCCGCGGGAAACGGCGCCAGCGTCAACCCGTTGATCACGGGCCGCTGCGGATAGCCGGCGGACAATCGCTCGATCACTAGAGGCTTGGCATCATCGATCATGAATGGTGCCTGCGGCCAAGGATGAGGACGAGAAAAAACGGAACGCCGATCAGCGAGCTCACGAGACCGATCGGCATGACGATGCCGGGGATCACGATCTTGCTCGCGCACGACGCCGCCGACATGACCAGCGCTCCGCACACCATGCTGGCAGGAAGGAAGAAGCGGTGGTCCTCGCCGATAAGCAGACGCGCCAGATGCGGTCCGACAAGCCCGATGAAAGCAATTGTGCCGACGAAGGCGACGGAGGTGCCCGTTAGGAGGCTCGCCCGCAGCAACCCAAGCATGCGCAGGCGCGAAACGTTGACGCCGAGGCTGCGCGCTCGATCCTCGCCTAGCCGCAGCGCGGTCAGGTGCCACGCCGACAGCATGGAGCACGGGATGACGACGGCAAGCACAACTGCGAGAATGAGACTCTTGTCGAGCGTCGCCCGCGTCAGACTGCCCATCGTCCAGAACACGAGTTGCTGCAGCGCCTGCTCGCTGGCCACGAACTGCGTGAGAGCCACGAGCGCATTGAAAGTGAAGAACAGCGCAATACCGAACAGCACGATGGTCTCGCCGCCATGGCCGCGCAGCCGCGCCAACGCATTGAGCAACAGTACAGAAGCAAAGGCGAAGATGAAGGCGTTGGTGGAGATGATCCAGCTCTCCGGCACGCCCGGGATGCCGATACCGAGCACGATGGCGAGCCCCGCGCCGAAGGTCGCTGCCGACGACATGCCGAGCGTGAAGGGGCTTGCCATGGGATTGTTGAGGATCGTCTGCATCTCGGCGCCGGCGAGCGACAGCGCCGCACCAACCAGGATCGCCATCAGCGCCTGAGGCAATCGTACCTCCCAGACGATCACCTGGGCCGCACGATCCAAAGTGTGCGGCGCGACCAGACCGCGTAGAGCATCGAGCGCGCTGAGCGACGATGGCCCCGTAGCGAGATCGATGACGAAGGCAGCGAACGCCAACACGCTGACGACCAGTACAATGGCGAGACGGACGCGCAGGATCGACGCATAGGCATCGAGAATGCCCGCGCCGCCTGCGTCCTCACGGGCCTTGAGCATGGGTAGCCTCTGCGGGCGCCTTCAACGCGATCCAATAGGTACCCTGCATCGTTACAGGCAGAAACCGCTCGTTCAACTCACGCAGGCTGGCGGCCGGATCGACGTCGGCAAACAGCTCGGGGTGAAACCACTTTGCCAGCACCTCGACAGCCAGAAAGTTCGCCGGATTGTTGTTGAAGATGTGCCAGAGGCCATACACGCGACCATTGCGCACGGCAGCGAGATCGGCAAGCCCCGGGCGCGCGACAACACTCGCGAGGGCGGCGCGAGAAACGCTCTCTTCGATGCCCGGCCCCATGACGAGACCGCCTTTCCCCTGCAGATGTATTCCACCGGTGCCAACGTAAAGGTCGGGGTTTTGCGCCAGCACGTACTCCAGGTTGAGAGTCCCGAACGGCTGCTTGAGGATATCGGCGGCAATGTTGTGCCCGCCCGCAGCATCTATGAAGGCCCCGATCGTATAGCGGGAAGGCGAGGCACAACAGTCGCCGAGGCCGGCATGCGCGTGCATGAAAACGTTCGGCAACTTGGGCTTGGCTTGTGCGAGCCGCTCGGCGATGCGCTTGACGTGTGCATCGTAGAAATCGTTGTAGGCTTGCGCCTCCTTCTCACGCCCAAGAAGCTGCCCGAGGATGGCGAGGCTACGCGTCGTATGTTCCAGCGGCTTGGCGATGAAGTCGATGAACACAACCGGGATGCCCGCCGCCTCAAAGCGCGAGATGATCTCAGTCGACTTGAACGATGGACCATAGCCGCCACTGAACACGGCAACGTCGGGCGCGACGGCCAGCGCCTGCTCGACGGAGAAGGTTTCAACGTGGCCGCCCCCAACAACGGGCACCTTCTCGATGCCTGGAAAACGCTCGCGGTAGCGCCCATAGGTCGTCGGATCCTGGTGTATGAAGTCGCCCTGCCAGCCGGCCAATACCGACACGGGATCGGAATGAATGAGCGACAGCGCCATGAGCTGCCGCCCTTCTCCGAGGAGGATACGCTTGACTGGGCGTTTCACCGTCACATGTCGCCCGACAATGTCGGTGATGACGATCGTGTCCTCGGCGTGCACTGCAGGCGCTGCCGCCATGGTTACGACTGCTACAGCGAGACAGATCAAAGCAACAATGCGCGTCATTGACGTCCTATCGGTAGAGGAAACACACAGCGCTCAATGCGCTGGAGCCACGGCAAAGCGCAGCGCGCGGCTGATGAGCGCTGGAATGACGGAGACGTGATTCTCACCCGCGAATTCCTCATAGGCAACGGTAAGGCCGGGCGCGCGCAGTGCCTGCAGCCTATTCGCCATCTCCCGAGCGTTGTCGACCATGCGGTTCTTCTCGATCCACGGCGCCCGCGGCGACCCGCCGGGCATCTCCTGCTCTTCCGGCGACAGCGACTGTTCCAGCCCGCCGACCGCGATCATTAATCGCAAATTGCGAAGCTCGTCTTGCGAGCCTGCCACGAATTTTTCCTCTGCCCCGAGGATGGCGCGCTCGCCGAACCAGATCGAAGGGCTCCCTGCGATATAACTTTGAAACCCCCCGGGTCGGGTGAAGAAGGCGTAGAGCGTGAACAGTCCTCCAAAGGAGTGCCCGAAGAGAACCTGACGCTTGGCGTCGATTGGGAACTCGCCCGCGATCATCGGCTTGAGCTCGTGCTCTATGAAGTCGAGAAAGGCGTTGGCACCGCCCGTCAGCGGCCACGGCGAACCATCGGGCCGCGCTGCCAGTCGCGAGCGATCGACATCAGGCGTATAGTCGAATGTCCGCCGCTCGAGGTCGAGCGGCAGTTGCGTGCGATAGCCGATACCGACGACGATGGCCGGCGCGACCTGGGTGGCACTAGGTCGCGCCGACTGCATCGCCACCGCTTCCGTTATCGTGCCGAACGTTGCGTTACCATCCAGCACATAGATAACGGGGTAGCCCAGCGGTGGAGGAGGAACGAGAGGGCGCGACACGAAGATGCGATATGCGCGCCCTGCCCTCGAGTTCACGTCCCGCTGCTGCGAGCGCTCGATATGCGCCGGGGGATAGTTCCCCACCGCTTCTGTCGCGCCCGCCAGCATGCTCACCTCGCCTCGTCTCTCGTCGCTCACCAGCGATAACGCAGCGTCGCCTCGACGGTGCGCTCTGTGCCCCAATAGCAGGCGACAGGCGCCAGGCCAGCGCCGCACGAGGCAACGTAGGTCTTGTCGAACAGGTTGCTGGCGTTCACGTTGAAGGAGTAGCCCCTGAAATCGCGACCGAGATACGACAGGTCGTATTGCAGCCCGGCATCATAGAGGGTGACCGACGGCACCCTGTAGTTGTTGACGGCATCTCCAAACGTCGAGCCGAAGTAGCGCACGCCAAAGCCCAGTCCAAGCCCCGCAAAGCCACCCTCGCGGAACGTGTAGTTGAGCCAACCGGAAGCCGTATGCTCGGGAAGCTGAATCGGACGCTTGCCGAGGTCGGTACCGTTGCTCTTGGTGATCTCGGTATCCTGGTAGGTGTAGGCCGCGATAAAATCGATATTGCGGTTGAGACTGCCGCGCGCTTCGAGCTCGATGCCGCGCGCCTCGACCTCGCCAGCCTGCACGTTGCAGCGGTTGCTCGGATTGCCGCTGCCAGGACAGTCGGTGTGCAAGGGATCAGGATCGAGCGTCAACACGTCCTGCTTTGTGAGGTCAAAGGCAGCCACGGTGAATACGCTGTTCCAACCGATCGGCTCGTATTTGACACCGATCTCGTACTGCTCGCCGGTGGTCGGCTTGAATGGATTGCGGTCATGATCGAGAACGCCACCGGCGTTCTGGCCGGTGACCGGCTCGAAGGATGTGGAATAGCTCGCATATGGCGCCAACCCGTTGTCGAACAGATAGACGAGGCCAGCGCGCCACGTGTAGGCATCATCCTCTCCAGCGACGTACGTCGTCGCAGTGCCCCCAATCGCGTGCTGATCGAAGGAGTACGACGTGCTGTCGTACCGACCGCCGACAACCGCAACCCAGTTGCCAAGCTTGATCTGATCTTGCGCATAGATGCCAAGCTGATCGTACTGCACCTGCGCCGTGGCGTTGAAAGGCGCCGGCGCTCCCGCGGGGATGGAGTAGATCGGATTGGTATAGTCGATCGTCGCAGTGACTGTCGGAGCTGTGAGGCGATCGGCATTGACGAGCTGATAGTCGAGGCCGGCCAGGAAAGTGTGACGCAGGCCCCCGGTCGCAAACTTCGCTTCGGCCTGATTGTCCACGGCAAGCGTATCAGCCGTCTCGTCGAGATTGGAATAAGCGCGCGTGATTGTCTTCTGATCCGCCGCGAATGCATTCGGCTGCACGCCTTGCAACGTCATGTCGATGTACATGTAGCGCAGGTTCTGGCGCACGGTGAAAACATCGTTGAGCCGATGCTCGAACTGATAGCCGATAGCCGTCACCTCGCGCTTGTACTCGTCATAGCTCGGATCGCCGACGTTGAAGTCGCGGGGGATCTGACCATTGGGATTGGCGAGCAACGTGCCCTGCGCCGGCAGGTACACTGAATAAAGGCTCTTGGGATCGTTCTGGTAGTAACCGAGGACCGTTAGTGTCGTATTGGCATCGGGCCGGAAGGTCAGTGACGGCGCCAGCACAAGGCGCTGCTCCTCGACATTATCGACCTGCGTATCACCATCCCGGATGAGACCGACGAAGCGATAGGCGAGCTTGCCCTCGGCATCGATCGGCGAACCAATGTCGACACCCACCTCCTTGCGCGCATAGTTGCTAGTGCTCACTTCGATCTCCCCGTGCGGAGCATCAAGCGGCTTCTTGCTGATGAGGTTCACGAAACCGCCGGGCGTGCTCTGCCCGTAGAGGACGGAGGCCGGACCGCGCAGCACCTCGATCCGCTCCAGCGTGAAGGGATCGATCGTGGGCGCCGCCATGCCGACGCCGCGCTGCAGACGCAAACCGTCCTGATAGCCGACGAAGGATTGCAGGGCGCCGCCCGTGGAAGGCCCAAAGCCCCTGACCGGCACGATGTCGTAACGGTTCGACGGGCGCAGATCGACGGTGACGCCCGGCGTGTAGCGCAGCGCCTCCGAGACGGTCGTCGCTCCCTGGCGCTCGATCTGCTCCTTGGTGACGACCGAGATCGACTGCGGGGTCTCGATGAGCGGCGTACCGGTCTTGGTACCGGTGGCGCTTTGCTTGGCCACGAGGCCTTTCACAGCACCAGTTGCCGCCTGGTAGGAGCTGGCGGGTGGCGTCGTCGGCGCCTGCGGCGTCGGCGACTGCTGTGCAGCCGCTTTCGGCGCCGGCTTCTTGGCTGCGGCCTTCTTCGCCTTCTTCGGTTGTGTCGCTTCGACGGTTACAGGCGGCAAAGGAACGGTGTCGGCAGATTGCTGCGCCACGGCCCGATCAACCCAAAGCGCCAAAACGCATGCAGCGCTCAATGCAAAAGACAACGAATACGCAAACAAGACGCGGCACAACTTCACGATACTCCCCCACGCTACACATCCGGAGCCTGATCAACCTGCTGCACCCCGGAACCCTCCCGGCAGATTGCGCTGCAGGGCGGGGAAATAAAGCGCGATCGGCTGCGTTGACGGTCTGGAGAATGACTCTGCCGTTTGCCGATAGTTTCGCCGTCCCTGTTTTGGACTATTCTAAATTGACGCGTGCCTGCAGGCGGTGGTTGGCATGCTCACTGCGGAAAGCGAAAGACCGGCATCCACGATGAATGCAGAGGCCCTCTCAAGCACGCACTTCGCCCGGGCAAGCGCCGTAGGCCTTCTTGAAGGCCGAGATGAAGCTGGAGGGGCTCGTATACCCCGCGATCCAGGCAGCTTCTGCCACCGTCACGCCACGCGCTTCGAGAGCATCGCGCGCCGCCTCGAGGCGCTTGCGCCGTATGAACTCGAACACCGTCATTCCGAACTGCTGCTTGAAGTGGCGCTGCACGGACGAGGCGCTGCCGCCGCTTTCCTTGGCAATGGCTTCGATGGTGAGGTTCTTCGTCAGATTTGCCAGCACATAGTTGCGCACGCGCTCGGCCTGACGTGCATTGAGCAGCGAGGATCTGTTCTCCGCCTTGTTGGCGTTCGCTACGAGCGCCGCGCATGCGAGCCGCACCAACTCGATAGCGCGAGCCTTCCGGTAGAGAGTGAGCAGCTCACCCTTGAGACTCACGGGAGGGTGGCTGATCTGCTCTGCGATTTCGATGAGATCGGGCGCCGGCTCGAAGGCGAAATGACTGAGATGCGTGGAGAGGAAGCGCTCGAGCGCAGGTGGCCTGTCCTCGCTGGTGCCTATCTCCTGCTCGAGCCAGCTCAAAGAGGCGGAAGCCTTCACCTTGCACAGCCCCGCTCCATTGTCATGATTGTTGAAGTAGAGCTTCGAAGAGTGCTTGACGTTGATCATCAGCACGCTCGGCCGGCACCGCTCGTCGTGAACAGCACTGCCGACGAACTGCCTACCATCGAGAACGAAGCGCTGGCCGCCGCGCAGATAGACGTTGATGATGAGCTTGGGACCCACGACGAAAGTTTCGTGGTCAGGGTGGCAACACCTACCGTCGATGGACCCGACGAACAGATGCGGAGCAAGCGCCGGATTGCCGCTGGTCACACTCTGCATCATACTCATACGCTATCTACAAACCGCCATCCTGCGCACGAGCGGGGCGCCTCTGATAGCCGCCCGTGCCTGGCCAATTCACTTATAGTATACTACGCTTGTCAAGTTTTGTGGAGTTTCCCCGGCTCTATAGTGCCCCTCCATAGTGGCGCCGTGGCCACAAATGTTTGACGGCTAAGGCTTGCCGGTTCCGGCCACCCAGCCACGCCGGACCCGCCAGGTAATCAACCCGACCATGGCAAGAGCGGCGGATAACGCCCCCACGTAGAAAGTGCTCTGCGGGCCGACCGCATCCCATAACGCCCCGGCAATGACGCTCGCGGCCAACAGGGCCAACCCTGTCGCCAGATTGAACATGCCGTAAGCCGTACCCCGCAACTCGGCCGGTGCGGCATCGGCGACAAGGGTCGCCAACAACCCCTGGGTGAGTCCCATGTGCAAGCCCCAAAGCACCACGCCGACTGCAAGCCCGGCGATGCTCGACGAACGCGCCAGCACTATGTCGGCGACAATCAGCAGGGCTATGCCAATAATCAGGACGGTATAGCGATCCGTTCGATCTGAGCGCACGCCGGCCGGAAATGCCGCCATGGCATAGACGATGTTCATGAGCACCATGACGGCCGGTACCAGCGCTATCGGCAGCCCGACCGATTGCGCGCGCAGAATGAGGAAGGCTTCGCTGAAGCGGGCGAGCGTGAACACCGTGGCAATGACGACGACCCACCAATAGTCGCCGCCGAGACGCTTCAACTCCGACCGACTGAGCGGCGACTTGACCAAGCGCAGGCCCGCAGGCCGGGCAGGCTCGTGGACCGCAAAGAAGATGAGCAGCACGGCGAGGATGGCAGGGATCACCGCAATCCAGAACACCAACGTGAAATCATCGCCCGTCAGGAGCATCAGGACGATGGCCAATAGCGGCCCTAAGAAAGCACCTACAGTATCCAACGACTGACGCAACCCGAAGCTCGCCCCCCGCACTTCCGGCGGCGTGATATCCGCGATCAGTGCATCACGCGGTGCGCCGCGAATGCCCTTTCCGACACGATCGATGAAGCGGGCAGCTATCAGCCAGGAGAGACCCGGCGCGAGCGGAAAGATAGGCTTGGTGAAGGCCGCCATTCCGTAGCCGAGCGCGGCCAGCATCTTGCGCTGGCCCAGCCGATCCGAAAGCGCACCGGAGAATATCTTGGTGATGGATGCCGTCGCCTCGGCAATTCCTTCGATGATGCCGACGGCCAAGGTCGATGTCCCGAGTACGGCAACCATATAGACCGGCAGCAGCGCATGGATCATCTCCGAGGAGATATCCATGAGCATGGAGACAAAGCCCAGCGCCCAGACACCCGCCGGAACGGACTTCAAATGCTCACGCACCGACGCGGCAGCCGTCATAGTCTCACTCATTTCTCGTTGGGGTTCCTACGGCAGGGACGGCGACGCTACCCCTGTAGCGGAGCTAAGAAACGGCAGATGCATTCTCGCGAGCGTCAAAGCATCTCGAGGCTCCTTTATCGCTTATCAGATGCGACAAATCATAGCTTTGGGGCTTATGGAAGCCGCCCCGGTCACGGCAAATGAAAATGAGCCCTCGAAAGAGACTGCACATAGGCATGTCGCTCGCGCCCACATGGGTGTCGGGTGACGCCTGGAGGCGCCCGGACAGCAACGTCGAGGCCTTCTATTCCAGCGACTTCTACCTTGACATAGCGAGGCGTGCTGAAGCGGCAAAGCTCGACTTCGTGTTCCGGCCCGACAGCCTCTACCTCGATACGCGCTCGCTCGAAGCTGGACCGGGCTTCAGCAGCCTCGACCCCACCGTTCTGCTCGCTTCGATCGCCCGCGAGACATCCTACATCGGGCTGCTATCGACCGTCTCGACAACATTCTTTCCGCCATACGTCGTGGCGCGGCAGCTGCAATCGCTCAATTGGGTCAGCAATGGTCGCGCGGGCTGGAACATCGTCACGGCGCTGGACGGCAACGAGAACTTCGGCATCGACTCGATGCCCTCAGCCGCGGACCGCTATGCACGCGCGGCCGAGTTCACCGAAGTCGTGCGTCGCTTATGGGCGAGCTTCCCTCATGCCGCTCTGGTGCTCGACCGGGAGGCCGGGAGGTATGCCGACGCCTCCCTGGTACAGCCGATCGACCACAGAGGCGAACATTTCAGCGTCAATGGTCCCTTGAACCTTCCGGCCTGCGGTACGACGCCTATTCCCCTCGTTCAGGCCGGTGCTTCCCCCGAAGGACGCAATTTCGCAGCGTCGATCGCGGATGCGGTCTTCGTATCGGCGCCGGACAAGGAAGCCGCCATCGAAGTGCGCAACGATCTCCGCTGGCGTGCCGTAGGTCATGGCCGCAATGCAGATGATATCCTTGTCCTGCCAGGCCTCAGCCTCTACCTCGCTCCGAGGCGCGCGGATGCAATTGATCTCTTCCGGGAGACCCATGCGCGGATGGGCGACGCGCGCAGGCTCGCTTTCATCAAGGAGGTTACCGGTCTCGACTTATCGGAGTGGCCCGGAGAGCAGCGCATCACAGTTGACGCCTTGCCAGAGCCACTCGCGAGGGTCCGCAGCCGCACACACGCAAGTCTGCTGCGGCGCCTGATCGAGCGCGATAAACCAACCGTAGCTGAACTGCTGACCCGGCCCGAGGTCATCGGTTCGGGGCATTGGCGCGTGATCGGCACGGTCGACGACGCCGAGGTACAGGTCAGGGAGTGGACAGCCGCCGGCGCGATCGACGGGTTCGTCATGCTTCCGGGGGGATCTATGAGCTCCGTGCGGCTCAGCTTGGAGCACCTCGTTCCGAGGCTCGCCGAGGCCGGACTATTCCGCAAGGAATATGCCGGCACCACATTTGCTGACCACCTGCAGGAGTGCCGTTAGAGACGCTTGCTACTTGCGCCGCCGATGACATAGCGGCCAGCAATCCCGACAAGCGTTGACATGGCTACCCACGAGATCACGTCCCAAGGGCCGTCGCCGACCAACGCGCAGCCGAGCCCGACGATACCGACGGCAAGAAGCAGAAAGGGCATCGTCCAGATACGCAGAAAAGTCGCCACGCTCTACTCCGCAGCCTTGGCCACCTCGGCGCCTTCCGCAGCGGCGAGGCGTTGTTCGATCTTGGATGTCCCACGCGAGAGCCACAAGTAAAGACCGCTGCCGAGCACGATGATCGTCAGCAGATCGAGCAGCCCCCATAGGATCTTGAGCGGCAAACCGCCATAGTCACCGAAGTGCAGTGGCTGGGATACGAGCAGTGCCCAGATATACCAGGGCAGCTCCCGCGTATCCGTAAGCGCGCCCGTCTTCGCATCGATCAGCACCGGCTTCAGCAAGCGCGAGGTGAGAGGCGTCGTGCCGCGCATGAACACCGCAACGTGCGCACGGCTGGTAAGCAACGCACCGGGCATAGCGATGAAATACGGTGTCATCCGCGGCGCGGCATCGCTGGCTGTGGCGATAACGCTCTCGAGCGGCACCGTCTGCGTCACAAGCACGCTCGACTGATATGGCCCGACCATCTCCGTCAACTCGGTATATTGCCATACTTTGACGAGCAGGTCCGCCCAGCTGTTGATCACGCCGGTGAGTCCGACAGTCACCGCCCAACTCACCGTGACGATGCCAATAAGGTTGTGCAGGTCCAGGCACTGCAGCCGCCGCGATTTCCTCTGCCGCACCGTGCCGAAGTCGAGCTTGCGCATGAACGGGCCGTAGACGACGACGCCGGAAACGATCGCAACGATGAACGACAGCCCGACGACGCCGAGAAAAAGAGTGCCGGGCAGGCCAAGCAGCAGCGAGGCATGCAGCCGCAGCAGGAAGTCCGTCAGCGGGGAGCCATGCTCGCCGAGGAGCTCGGCAGTACGTGCATCGACACGCACATTCTTATTGTCGTCCGGCAGTGCGTCCGGTGATTTTGCCATGCTGAGGATCACGGCATCAGGCTCATCGCGCTCCCAGACGATGAACTGCACATATTCGCCTGGCCGCGCCTTAGTACCGGTGGCAATGATTTTCTCCAGCGAGGCGCGCGGAGTACCGGGGAGAACGGCGGTCGTCACAGCCTCAGCGCCGAGCATGCGATCGATCTCGCCGCGAAAGATGAGCGGCAATCCGGTGATGCACAGCACCAGGAGAAAAATGGTCGAGACGAGACTCGACCATTTGTGCACCAAAGCCCAGCGGCGCAGCGTCGAAGTCTGCATTTCCTAGTACGACAGTCTGAGGCTCGCGCCGACAAGGCGCCCCTGGCCGAGCTGGTACAGGTTGCCTACTCCAGGATAGGTGAAGCCATAGACTGCGTAGGTCTCGTCGGTGATGTTGTCGACGAAGAAATTGGCTTCCATGTTGGCCGTCGGTTGCCAGGTAAGCCCGGCATCCCACAGTGTGTACGCGTGCTGCCCGAGCGCATTGCTCTCGTCGAAGTAGATCTCGCTTACATAGCTCAGCCCGACGTGCGGGATGAGCGTGCCGAGCCCATCGCCGAGGCGGATCAGGTGTTCGAGTGATGCATTCACCGTGACTTCCGGAGCGTAGGGCACGGTGTTTCCGGTGAAGTCAAGCAGCGCGGCGGGATTGCGGTATTCGGTGAACTTGGTCTTGTTGAGCCCGAGACCAGCGGATACGCGCGTGTCTTCCCACAGGTAGGTCTTGGCCGTGAGGTTGATGCCCTTGGCTTCGACCTCGCCCGCATTCTGCAGGATCTGCGCCGGCTGAGGGCCGACGAACAACTGATAGTCCTCGCTGACATTGTAGTAGAACCCGGCCCAGAGCTCCGTGCGCCCATCGCGTGAGCGAAACTTGCTCCCGACTTCGAAGTTGTCGGTGCGTTGCGGATCATACGTATACGTGGGCATCGGGATGAGCACGTTGCGCACGATGCCGCCAGGCTTGAAGCCGGTGCTGTAGAGACCGTAGAGCCGCCACTCGTCGGTCAGCTTGTAGCCCAGCTCCACTTTCGGCGTGACAGCATCCGAGTCCGTCGCCAACTGGAGCGGGACGACGCCGAATCCGGTGCCGTCCGCCTTCTCATACTCGTAGCGGACGCCGCCGGTGATATCGAAGCGGTTAGTGACATGCCACGTCAGCTCGCCGAAAGCCGCATACGTGTCGATGTCCTGATCCAGCGTCTGAGGCCCGAAGGGGCTTAGATTACGGGTATAGCGCGAAAACTGGATGTTCTGATAATAGAGGCCAAACAGATAGTCGATCGCGTTGCCGATACGTGGATTGGAGGCAAGCGTTAGCTCTTGGTTGAACGTCTGCTGATCCTCCGGAGTGTAAAATCCCGTCGTCAACCGATCGAACGCGCGATCCTGATATCCGGTGCGCGAGGCGAGCTTGGCGAAGCCGAGGTCGTAGGAGGCGGTGAGGCCGAAGCTGTCGGTTTCCAACCGGTAGAACGAGGGGAACAAGGCTTCCGGCATTGACGTGCGCTGGTCGATATACGGCTCCAGCACGAAGCGTTCCTCATCGGAGGATATCTCGCTATGCGCGGCCATGAGCATGACGTCCAACGGACCGCCCTTCGGAGCATAGCGTAGCCGCACGCGACCGGATCGATCCTCGGCATAGCCGAACTCCTCGTTCGTCAGCATATCCGAGTATTCGCCCTCCTCGAATTTGTAGGCGAGCGCAACATCGCCACAGAGGACGTCCTTGATGATCGGCGCGCTCGCGAGCACCGCAGCGGTTCGCTCCAAGTTGCTGTAGCTCGTCAGGCTCTCGAAGTGCGCAGTATTGTCCGGCTTGCGCGTGACAACATCGAGCACGCCACCCACCGCATTGCGGCCGTAGAGCGTCCCTTGCGGCCCATAGAGCAGCTCGACATGATCGAGGCCGAGGGGCAGAAGCTGCCCAAACGTCGTCTGATCCTGCGGCAGCCCGTCGATGTAGACACCGACCGACGGGTTGTAGAAGTCGACCGAGGATTGGCCGCGCACGGTAATGTTCGCGTAGGCGCGGTTCGATCGCTGACGGATGTTGGTGTCGACGAACACGCGATCCAGGTCAGTGACATTGGCAAAGTTGCGCGGCGCCAAGTCGGCCTGCGTCGCGACGTCGATCCCCGCCGGAACATCGAGCGGATCCTGCGCGCGCTTACCAGAGGTGACGACACGCGCACTTCCGCCGGCGCGGGTTGCCTCGATCGGCTGAGGTGCCGGCGCGGGCGTTGGGCTGGGTTGCTGTGCCGCCTTCTTCGTCGTCTTTTTTCCCTTCGGTTTTGCAGCGCTCTTTGCTGCACCCTCGACCGTCAGGGGCTCCAACGGAATGGTTTCCTTCGCTTGCTGCGCGCCGGCACTGCCTGCCAAGCACAGCATTCCCACGACAAGAACGCTTCCAAAGAACGCTTCACGCGCAGCAACGACGCAGCACATACGCACACAGACTCCAAACGACCCGAGGTCCTTCTTGGAGCCAGCGTCGAATCTCGGCCACCGTGTTCGGTGACCCACTATCGGGATCGGGGTCTAAAGTTTACAATCGGCGTCAACTATGGACTTTGGATCACACCGGAGAGTGCGCGTCATGAACGAGGGCGGAGCTCACCGCGAAAGCCTGCAATGCGAGGAACGGCCGCTGCGCCACGCTGGCGTGAGCGGCAACTACCGCCCCGACACATCACACACCGAGCGCATGGCGGGTGAGCCCGCACGTGGCCTGATGCGTCGTTTCACTGTCCGCGACGCGCTTTCCATGTCCTGCTTCGACCTTTGCTCACCGCAAGTATTCAGGGGTCGAGCCAAGAGCGATCCGACGTTTGTCGCCACTGTCCTTCTGGACTGCGGTGGCCGCAGCTTTTGCGCCACGCCGATGGCGAACGCAGGCCTCGAAGTACCCTTCACGCCCGAGACATTGATCTACACGTTCACGCGTGCCATCACCGAGGGCATCTATGATGTTCCCGCATGGACGCGCTTCCGCGGCGTTGAAGTGCGTCTGTCGCATCAATATCTGGCGCAGCTTTCGGCGTTCGACTTGTTCGAATCGGCGACGGCAGAGCACCCGTTTCACACCGTATCGAACGTGGACTTCTGGCTCGGGACAATACCCGCCTCTTGCGAGCTCAAGCTATGCGCCGAGCGCATCCTCGCAGCAGCCGTGACTGATCCTAGCGACGATCTCGCCATCGAGAGCAACGGCTTGGCAATACTCAACATTGCCGTTGCCGCCATGCGCGATGCGAGCGGCGCCGACAGCGCCGAGGTACGCCAGAGCCGGTCGCGGCTCGAAGCGGCGAGACAGATCCTGCTCGCCGATATCGCCCACCCATGGACCATCAAAGAGCTCTCGGCCAGAAGCGGTTTGAGCGAAAAGCGCCTGAAGAGCGGCTTCCGCGCGGCCTTCGGCATGCCGGTCTATGCCTTCCTGCAACAAGCGCGGCTATCACGCGCGCGGCTTCTGCTCGCAGCCGGTGGCATGTCCGTTACGGAAGTCTCGCTAGCCGTTGGCTAC
>Ga0164243_10000669_pt1 | contig 60837 bp, 48 predicted proteins | sample OricompcompostOP_FD_108781 | JGI IMG/M metagenome (GOLD analysis project Ga0164243, IMG submission 108781) | Organic Plus compost microbial communities from Emeryville, California, USA - Original compost - Organic plus compost (OP) | ecosystem: Engineered > Solid waste > Mixed feedstock >... | reverse complement strand
GCGGCCCGATCACCGCCCATTCTTCATCCGTCAGTCCTATCCGTTCGCCCAAGGCTGCCTCCAAATGGAAGCCTTGAATCAAAATTCGATACCTCAGTCAATCTTTGTCCACGAGCGCTAGTGAAGTCCGAATTCAGATAGGCATAACCGATCACCTCACCGCGCTTCATCAGGGGGGCGATTGGCGGTTCGCCTTGCGGCTTGCCCATAGTATCGGCCTCATTGAAGAGCGCGCTTGCCTCGACCTTTGGAAGATATTTTTCCAGATCAGCGGCAGATACGGTGGTTTGCCAGCAGAGCACCAAAACCATCGCAGCCAACGCGACGACCCTGAAGGCTTCCAGTAAAAATGAGAATGGCTGGCTTACACCAAGATCCTGCTCCGGCAGCCGGAAAGCTGGAGTGACCGTACAGCCCCATATTGTTATTTTCACGTCCAACCTGCATTCGCTCTGCTATTGGTTGCAAGCATGTCTTTCGGTTGGAAATTAGCTGATCGGACAGAGAGTTCATTGAGCTGCAACAAATACCGCCTGCAAATGATCAAAGGGCTGGTACTCCTTTGGCAGAAAAGAAAGTATTTGAGCCTCAGAAACGGTTTAGCAGTGCGGACACCGTTCGGAGCCAACGCTAATAGGTCGGATAGCGGGCAGCGGGTTTAGGCGGGCCGCGCGTTCTTTTTTCCCGCTTTGCGTTGTGTAGGCCCTGATGTCGCAAGAAGGCGCAAGCGATTATTGTCATCAGCGCGTGACGACTGCATTTTTTAGTTCTACGGATTGTGGAGTCTTAGCGTCGCTCACGTCCCATGACCGCCCGCCTCCAGCAGCCTATGCGAGGCCCACGTCATTATGTCAGCGCTGCGTTTGCTGGCGGAATACTATCGCGCGCGGCGCACGGTCTCAGAGGGGAGATAGCCGAAGCGCTGGCGGTAATCCGCTGAAAACAGGCCCATATGGTTGAAAGCCCAGGCCATGGCGATCCGCGTAATATCGCCCGGCCCGGCATATCCGCGAGCAAGTTCTGCATGTACCTTGTCCAGCCGCATGTTCTTGAACACGCCGAGCGGCGTGTTGCCCCGTACGCGGCGAAAGGTGCGGTGCAAGGTGCGGGCGCTGGTGCCTGTTGCGTCGACAATCTCCTGCAAGGTCAGTTGCTGGTCGAGATTGTCGAGCATGAATTTCTCGGCGCGCTGGACATAGCCTGGCACCGCATTCAGCAGTGACCGTGGTCGCGGCTGCATATCGAGCGCCGCCGCAAGCGACGCTATTAGACTGTCTTCCAGCCGCTCCGACAGACCGCCATGGAAAAATGCTTCCTTGTCCTTCTCAATCTCGTTCATAACGAAATGCGCCAGATGATAGAAGGCATGGCCCGCCGACGTGTCGAAGGACACGACCCGCTCTTTATGGGTAAACTGCTCGATGAATTCCTTGCCCCCCAGAATATCGATCTGAGTATCGTTGAGGCTGAAAATCAGCATGCGCGTGGACGGGTGAAACTCGAGATCGATGGCCGAATGTGCATCGACCAGCTGCGCATTCATGCCCGACTGATACAAAAGCTCGTCGCCGCGCCGGTCACGTGAGACGAAGATGCCCTGCAACGGAACCTGCAACAGGGTCATATCGTTATGCGCGTCGACCTCGATGCGAGCATGGCCGCCAATGCGGATGGCCGTCAGGCCGAAAGGGCGCATGCGCCCGTGAGCAACTTCCGTGCGGTAGGTCCGGCTGGATTTCTTCGAGATGCGGCAAGGCCGGAGCAGCCCGGACATGGTATCCTGGAATGAATCGATGGACGGCGAAAGCCGGTGCATATAGCTCGTAGTCAGCATCACGATATTCCCCGTATCTCATTTAGAGAGTATTTTATTTTAAGATTAAACTATCACGCTGTGCTGAGAGCGCAAGCATCGCGAAAATTTTGCCAGAAAGCGTGTTTCTGGCGGTTTCCTGCCAGGCATGGCGTTTTGGTGATAGACAGCATCGTTCCCGCTTTTATCGTTGGGCCCAGGCGCCAGAGAGCAGCCACGAAAAGGGAACCGCGAATGAAAGCGATTATCGTCGGAGGAGGCATTGGCGGCCTAACAATGGCACTGATGCTGCATGCACGGGGCATGGACTGCCAGATTTTCGAAGCAGCGCCGGAAGTTCGCGAATTGGGCGTTGGCATCAATGTTCTTCCGCACGCCATCCGCGAACTGGCGGAAATCGGCCTGCTGCCCGCGCTCGACGCCACCGGCATCCGCACCCGTGAGCTGATCTACGCCACACGACAAGGCCAGGAAATCTGGCGCGAACCGCGCGGTATGGATGCGGGCTATGACGTGCCGCAATTTTCCATCCATCGCGGATATCTGCAGAAACTGCTTTATGACGCGGTGATCGAGCGGCTTGGACCAGACGCCATCGTCACCAACCAGCGCTGCGTCGGCTATACCCAGGACGAAGGTTCGGCAACCGTTCATTTTGCTGAAGGGTCGAAAATCGCATCCGCAACTGCCGATGTCATTATAGGCGCTGATGGCATCCATTCCGTCATCCGGCACCAGATGTTCCCGAACGAAGCTGGCCTCAAATGGAACGGCGTCATGATGTGGCGCGGCGCGGTTGAAAGCAATCCGTTCCTCGATGGCCGCACCATGATCGTCGCTGGCGGCTTTACCTATAAGCTGGTGCTTTATCCGATAGCCAGGAGCACCACGCCCGGCAAAATCCTCAACAACTGGGTCGTCACCTATCGTCCGGGCGCTGACGGGTCGCCTGCGCCGAAGCGCGAGGACTGGAGCCGTCGCGGCACGCATGAAGAGCTGATGCCCCATGTCGAAAAATTCGGCATCAATGTGGTGGACCTCGCCGCTTTGGTGCGTGCCACCGATACATTCTTCGAATATCCGATGTGCGACCGCGACCCCGCTAGCTGGTGGACCGATGGCCGCGTGGCGCTGATCGGCGACGCCGCCCATCCGATGTATCCGGTGGGGTCCAACGGCGCGAGCCAGGCAATCATCGACGCGCGCACGCTGGCTGATCATCTTGCCGCCGCTGAGCATGGCCGCGCAGCACTTGCCGCCTATCAGGCCATCCGACTGCCCGCGACGGCGGAAATCGTCAGGCTTAACCGGCTGGGTGGCCCGGAAGGCGTCATCGATGAGGTCGAACGCCGCGCACCGTCGGGCGTTGCCGATCTGGATGGCGTCATCAGCTTTGCCGAGCGCGAGGCGATCGTGCGCGGCTATGCCGCAAAGGCCGGCTTTTCAACACAACAGGTCAACCGGGAAGTGACCCGGGCGACCGCCTGAAAACTTGCGTCTGTAATAATGTAAAGGGGAATGAGAGTGACCGATCTTCCAGCTGGCGTGACCAAATCCGGCTCCTCCGTAGACGGTGTTGTCTGGCACATTCTGGGCCAGACCTATGTGCCCAAACATGTCTGCGAAAGCTCCATGTCGTGGCACGCAACCTTTCCCCCCGGCACCTTCGTTCCGCCGCATATCCACACCACGCAGGAAGAATTCATCTATGTGCTGGAAGGACGATTCGACCTGCTGCTCGACGGCAAGGAAGCCGTTGCAGAAGCTGGCGATCTCGTCTGCCTGCCGCGGAACGTATCGCACGGCATTTTCAACAAGACCGAACAGCCGGTGAAGTGCGTTTTCTGGGTTTCGCCCACTGCGAAGCTCTGGGATTTGTTCGTTCGCATCAACAATGTCGGTGATCCTGCTGAAATAGTTCGCGTTGCACCGGCACATGAGGTTGAATTTTTGCGTGCGCCAGCAGAATAATGCATCCGCCCGGCAGGCGTATGGGAGTACATTTGCCGGGTAATAAGCATTTCCAGCATCGGACAATGCGAAAGAATAAGAAAACAAAGCAAAAATCTGCAATCGAGGTGGAACTATGAAAATTTCGACGAAAGCGGCTTTCGCGCTGCTCGCCGCAACTATGCTAACTGGAACCGCGCAGGCCGAGGACGGCAAGATCAAGATCGGTTTGATCTATACGCTCAGCGGACCGTCCGCCCTTTTGGGCGAACAATCCCGTGACGGCTTCCTGCTTGCCATGGAGAAGCTCGGCAACAAGCTCGGCGGCCTCGATGCGGAAATTATCATTCAGGACGATGAACAAAAGCCGGATATCGGCGTCAACAAGGTCCAGCAGATGATCCAGCGCGACAAGGTGGATTTCGTGGTCGGGCCGATTTTCTCCAACGTGCTGAACGCCATCGTCAAGCCCGCGACCGATTCCGGCGCGTTCCTCATCTCCACCAATGCAGGCACGTCCAATCTGGCCGGTAAGGATTGCAACGCCAATCTGTTCGTCACCTCCTATCAGAACGACCAGATGCATGAAGTTTCCGGTAAATATGCCGAAAAGCAGAACTACAAGCGCGTTTTCCTGATCGCCCCGAACTATCAGGCGGGCAAGGACGCGCTCGCCGGTTTCAAGCATTCCTATAAGAACGAAGTCGCGCAGGAAGTCTATGTACAGCTCGGCCAACTGGATTATTCGGCAGAACTGGCGCAGATCGCCGCTGAACAGCCGGACGCGGTCTATGCTTTCCTGCCCGGCGGCATGGGCGTGAATTTCGTCAAGCAATATCGCCAGGCCGGACTTGAAGGCACGCCGTTCCTCTCCGCATTTACTGTGGACGAAACCACCCTGCCCGCGCAGCAGGATGCAGCCGTGGGTTTCTTCGCCGGCTCAAACTGGGCGCCGGATCTCGATTCCCCCGCCGCCAAGGAATTCACCACCGCCTATGAAGCGAAGTTCAAGCGCGTTCCGGCAACCTATGCCGTGCAGGCCTATGACGCCGCCATGCTGATCGACGCAGCCGTCAAGCAGGTCAAGGGCAATATCACCGACAAGGACGCGTTGCGCGCAGCCATGAAAGACGCGAAATTCACCTCGCCGCGCGGCGAATTCAGCATTGGCGACAACCACTTCCCGGTCCAAAACTTCTACCTGACCAAAGTCGTCAAGCGTGACGACGGCCAGTTCGCCACGTCCTATGTTGAAACGGTTTTCAACGACTACAAGGACAATTACGCAGCGGAATGCAAGATGTAACCCGGTGGAAGAAGGGCGCTCCGATGAGCCCAGTCTTCTCAATTTCCAAGTCTGAAACAGGCCACGTCAGCCCGTCTGGCGTGAGCCGGGCTTCAGTACAACGAGTTCCGGACATCCCCCATGCTCAATCTTTTTCTGCTGCAATCCCTTAACGGGATTCAGTTCGGCATTTTGCTCTTTCTCGTCGCCGCCGGGCTGACGCTGATCTTCGGCGTCATGGACCTGATCAATCTGGCGCATGGCGTGCTTTATATGGTCGGCGCTTATCTGACCGCGAGTTTCACTGCCATGACCGGCAGTTTCTTCTACGGCATTTTGATCGCACTTCCCGTCACGCTTGTCATCGGCATCGTGCTGGAAGTGTTGGTCTTTCGGCGATTATATGAACGAAGCCATCTCGATCAGGTTCTGGCGACCTTCGGGCTAATCCTGATCGTGAACGAACTGGTGAAGATCATCTGGGGTGCCGCACCGCTCAGCGTGCCAATGCCGGAATCGCTCTCCGGTTCCATCCAGCTTTTCGGAAACCTGCGCTATCCCGTCTATCGCCTGCTGATCATCGCGGCGGGGCTCCTGACGGCGGCAGGTCTCTATGTCCTCGTCAATCACACGCGCATCGGCATGCTGCTGCGCGCCGGTGCCACCAACGGCGACATGGTGTCGGCTCTTGGCATCAATATCCGCCGCCTGTTCATGGTCGTGTTCGGCTTGGGCGCAATGCTTGCAGGCTTTGCCGGCGGCATGGTCTCGCCCATCCTCTCGGTCGATCCGGGCATGGGCGATTCCATCCTGATCCTCACCTTTGTCGTCATCGTGATTGGCGGCGTCGGTTCCGTGCGCGGCGCTTTTGTTGCGGCCATCGCCGTCGGCCTCGTCGATACGCTTGGCCGCACCTTCGGGCCGATGCTGCTCCGTAACCTGCTCGATCCCGCCGCAGCCTCGCAAATGGGGCGCACGCTGGTGCCGATGCTCACCTATATTCTGATGGCAGCCGTGCTCTATTTCCGCCCGACAGGTCTCTTCCCTGCACAGGGAGGAACGCGATGAGCGAGATCACCCATAACAGCACCCGCGATACCGCCATCCCGGACAAGACAAAGCGCCGAACCTCGCCTTTGCTGGATGCAGGACCGTGGCTGGTTTTCGCCGCCTTCGCGATCGTTCCGCTTCTTGCCTCCGTTCTCGGCGACAGCTTCCTTCTGGTGATCGTGACCCGTATCATGATCTTTGCGCTGGCAGCACTTTCGCTCAACTTCATCATGGGTTACGGCGCGCTCGTATCGTTTGGTCACGCCGCCTATATCGGGATCGGCGCTTATGCAGTCGGCATCCTGTCCAGCTATGGCATTGACGATCTGATCATTCAGCTGGTCGCGGCCATCATTGCAGCAGCGCTCTTCGCGCTTGTCACTGGCTATATTTCGCTCAGAACCAGCGGCGTTTATTTCATCATGATCACGCTGGCCTTCGGTCAGATGGCCTTCTTCTTCATGGTTTCCCTGTCGGCCTTTGGCGGCGACGACGGGATGACGCTGCCGACCCGTTCCACCCTGTTCGGCAATACGCTGCTTTCCAGCAATCTGGTGCTGTTCTATTTCGTGCTGGCGCTGCTGGTCGGTGCGTTTCTCACCTTCCGCATGTTAGTGCATTCAAGGTTCGGTCGCGTACTACGCGGAACGCGGGACAATCCGGTGCGCATGCGCGCCATCGGCTTCTCGCCCTTCTCGTTTCAGCTCACCGCCTATGTGATTGCCGGTGTGGCGGCGGCGATTGCCGGTGTTCTGCTGGCCAACCAGATCCAGTTCGTTTCGCCTGCTTTCATGAGCTGGCAGCGCTCCGGCGAGCTGATCGTCATGGTCGTGCTGGGCGGCATGGGCACGCTGATCGGCCCAGTCCTCGGCGCAACCGCCTTCATCGTGCTGGAAGAAGTGCTGGCGCATTTCTCCGAGCATTGGAAACTCGGTCTCGGCCTTTTCCTCGTCCTCGTCGTGCTCTTCAGCCGCGACGGTATTGGCGGGCTGATCCGCAAGCTGCGTGGAGGTTCCGATGTCGGATGAACTTCTTCATGTCCATGACCTGCACAAGAGCTTCGGCGCGCTCAAGGTGACGGACGGCGTCAATCTCACCGTCAAACGCGGCGAAATTCACGCGCTGATCGGCCCGAATGGCGCTGGCAAGACGACGCTGATCCATCAGCTTTCGGGCAATCTGAAAAGTGACCGTGGCTCGGTCGTTTTTGATGGCCGTGACATTTCCGGCCTCGCCATGCCCGCGCGTGTTCACTTGGGCCTTGCGCGCTCGTTCCAGATCACCTCGGTTCTCGAAGGCTTCAGCGTGCTGGACAATGTTGCACTGGCGGTTCAGGCGCGATCAGGCTCAAGCTTCCGCTTCTTTCAGGCGGCGAGCAAGGAGGCCGAAATCAACGAGCAAGCCATGGCGGCACTTGCCCGCGTGCGGCTTGACGACCGCGCCCATCGCCGGGCCGGAGCGCTGTCGCATGGCGAAAAGCGCCAGCTTGAGATTGCCATCGCGCTAGCCACCAAAGCGCAGATGTTGCTACTCGACGAGCCACTGGCTGGTACCAGCCACGAGGAATCCGTGGTGCTGGTCGAATTGATGCGCTCCCTGCGCCAGACCCACACGCTGGTTCTGATCGAGCATGACATGGAGGCCGTTTTCTCGCTGGCCGATCAGGTGAGCGTGCTTGTCTACGGGCGCGTCATCGCATCGGGAACACCCGCCGCCGTACGCTCCGACCCGGACGTACGCGCCGCCTATCTCGGCGAAGAGGAGGCCGCATGATGCTGAAAGTCGAAGGGCTTCAGAACGCCTATGGCCAGTCCCGCATTCTCTTTGGCATAGATTTTGAAGTCGGCGCGGGAGAGGTCGTCACCATTCTCGGCAGAAACGGCATGGGCAAGACGACAACTATCAAATCGATCTTCGGCTTGCTACCGCCCAAGGGCGGCAAGGTTTTCGTCAATGGCCATGACGTGACCGGCAAACCGCCCCATGCGATTGCCCGCGAGGGGCTGGGTCTGGTCCCGGAAGGGCGCCAGATATTCCCGACGCTCAGTGTCGAGGAAAATCTTTTGGCCACACGACGCTCGGATGCGCGCTCGTCCAAATGGACGCTGGAGAGCATCTACCGGATGTTCCCGCGCCTGAAGGAGCGGCGGCGCAATATGGGCAACCAGCTTTCCGGCGGCGAGCAGCAGATGCTGGCGGTTGGTCGCGCCCTGATGACCAATCCGAAAATGGTCGTACTGGACGAGGCGACGGAGGGCCTGTCGCCCCTGATGCGCGAGGAAATCTGGTCCTGCCTGCGCAACATCAAGGATGAGGGCGAAGCGATCCTTGTCATCGACAAGAACGTCGATGCGCTGGCGCGTTTCGCGGACCGTCACGTGGTTATCGAGAAAGGCCGCGTGGTGTGGAGCGGCGACAACGCCGCGCTTTTGAGCACTCCGGACGTCAAGGAACGTTACTTGCACGTTTGACCAAGAGTACATCGCCCTCCGAGAAGATGGGCATGAAAACAAATAGTTAGGACGGCTTCAACGGTTCAGCTTTCACTGAAGCGCTTGGGCAGTCGAACGCAAATGACTGGCTTTGACAGGAGACGAGCATGCACCCCAGCGCTCATGTGGACACATTCGTTCTGGATAATCTCCCGGCTGCGGAACTTCTGCCCGATATCATCAACCTCGAAGAACTCGGTTACCCGGAACAGCTGAACGCGACCACCGAGCTGGTGGACGCCCATCTTGCAAACGGCAGAGGCGACCGCATCGCCTTGCAGGCGCCCGGCGTGCGCTGGACCTATCGCGATCTTGCCACGATGATCAACAAGATCGCCAATGTGCTGACCAACAAGCTTGGCATGAAACCCGGCAATCGCGTGATGATCCGCTCGGGCAACAACCCGACCAAGATTGCGCTCTATATGGCGATCATCAAGGCGGGCGGCGTTGTGGTCGCGACCATGCCGCTGTTGCGCGCCCGGGAACTGGTCCAGATCATCGACAAGGCTGAAATCGGCATTGCCTTTTGCGATCATGCTCTGATCGGCGAAATGCAAACTGCGATGGCGCAGACAGGTTTCGTCAAGACATTGGTGACGTGGGAAGGCAATGCAGGCGGAGAGCTTGGCGCATTGCTGGCCGATGCCTCCAGCGAATTCGAGGCAGTTGCGACACGCGGGGACGATCCATGCCTGCTCGGCTTCACATCCGGCACCACCGGCCTGCCGAAGGCGACAATCCATTTCCACCGCGACCTGCTGATTGTCTGCGACTGCTATGCGCATCACATTTTGGATGCGACGGAAGACGATATCTTCATCGGCTCGCCGCCGCTCGCTTTCACATTCGGTCTTGGCGGGTTGGTCCTGTTTCCGTTTCGAATTGGGGCTTCGACAGTGCTACCCGCAAAAACCGCGCCGCATGATCTGGCACTAGCCATCGGCGAATATAAGCCGACCGTCTGTTTTACCGCGCCGACTGCCTATCGCGCCATACTTTCGAAGATCGAACAATATGATCTTTCCTCGCTGCGCAAATGCGTTTCAGCCGGTGAGGCCCTGCCACTCCCCACTTTCGAAGCGTGGAAACGGGCAACCGGGCTTTCGCTGGCAGACGGTATCGGCGCAACGGAAATGCTGCATATCTTCATCTCCGCACCGGAGGGCGAGATCCGCCCCGGCGCGACCGGCAAACCCATTCCCGGCTATGAAGCGCGTGTGATTGACGACAATGGGCAGGAATGCCCGCCCGGCACTCCTGGACGCCTTGCTGTTCGCGGACCGCTCGGCTGCAAATATCTGGCCGACCCGCGCCAGACCAAATATGTCGAGAACGGCTGGAACATCACAGGCGACACCTATGTCATGGATGAGGACGGCTATTTCTGGTATCAGGCGCGCAATGACGACATGATTGTTTCCGCCGGATATAATATTGCCGGACCGGAGGTCGAAGCCAGCCTGCTCGCGCATCCAGCGGTGGCGGAATGCGGTGTGGTGGCGGCGCCCGATGACGAACGGGGCTGCATCGTGAAAGCCTATGTGGTGCTGAACGAGGGCTACAATGGCGATGCGAGTTTGCAGGAAGCGCTGCAAAGCCACGTCAAAAGCGAACTCGCGCCTTATAAATATCCCCGCGTGATATGCTGGGTTTCCAGCCTGCCCAAGACGGAATCCGGAAAATTGCAGCGATCCGCCCTGCGTGCGCAGGCAGCAAGCGAAGCTCGCGCCTGACGCGGCTGCACACGTGGATATGCAGGAGAATTCAGTGCTTCACGACTTCGACACCGCCTATGACAATATGAATGCCATCAGCGATTCCGCCAGCTATCCGGCGCACTGGACGGAACTGGCCTCCAGCTTTCGCGGAAAACTGCGTGATCAGGGACGCCTGATACCCGATATTGCCTATGGCGACGGCGCGCGCAACCATTACGATCTCTTTCTGCCGGAAGGTTCGGCCAAAGGCACACTCGTTTATGTCCATGGCGGCTATTGGAAGGGACTGGACAAAAGCTTCTGGTCGCATCTGGCGCAAGGCGCGCTTGCGCGCGGTTATCGCGTGGCCATGCCAAGCTATACGCTGTGCCCCGAAACACGCATTTCCGGCATCACGCAGGAAATCGGTCGCTTCCTCGACCGGTTGGCGCAGGAAGTGGACGGCGACATTGCCTTGACCGGCCATTCTGCCGGGGGGCATCTGGTCAGCCGCATGGCTTGCGAGAACGCGTCCATTGCGGCCGCAACGGATGAGCGGATCAAACGTGTCCTTTCCATCAGCGGACTGCATGATCTGCGCCCGCTCCTCAAAACCACGATGAACGATATTTTTCAGATGGATGCGGCGGAAGCGGTCGCGGAAAGTGCCGCTCTCCAGCGCCCGCGCGCCGATATCGCCGTGCATTGCTGTGTCGGCGGCGACGAACTGATGGAATTCAGACGACAAAATGCGTTGCTGGCAAATATCTGGTACGGATTGGGGATCGAGACCAGCGCCTGGGAAATCGACGGTACGCATCATTGCAATGTGATCGATACGCTGTGCGACCCCGAAAGCCGCGCCATTCGATTTCTCTGCCCCTGACACCAGCCTGCGATCTGGCGACCGGATTGGCGGTGTTTTCGAAACCTAGACGCGAAGCTCGGTGCGATTGTCGCTTCGGGCTCGCTTTTCACTGGCATCTTTGCGCAACCGATATTAACACCGATGAGAGCACCTTGTTGCGCCTGATGCTGAAACGCATCGGGCGTATGACTCTGCAACCATGATCAATGACGAGGGAATTCATGGAGGAACGCTTCTCAGGCACGGTTCTGGCTTCCGAGCATCAGGAGGAGAACCCCGCGCGTTCGCTGGGCGAAATCGGCCTGAACAGTTTTGCGCCCTACCTGATGAACCGCCTGATGGCGCGCTATAACGCCAACCTTGCCGAAGCTCTGAAGGACCGTCAGATCACAACCGTCAAATTGCGCACGCTGGCTGTCTTGAGTGTCACCCCTTCGGCCACGATCAATGAGCTTGCGGTCTTTACCGTGACCGAACAATCAACCATGAGCCGCACGCTCGATTCCCTTGAAGAACAGGGTTACATCCGCCGTCAGGCGCGCGCTGAAGACATGCGCATCCGCGATATTTCGCTGACCGAGGAAGGACGCAACGTCTTCAACGAAGCATGGCCGGCCATGTATGATCTGCTGCTGCAATTATTTGAAGGCATCGATGAAGACGAACATCGTGCCTTTGTCGGCACCTTGCAGAAAATGCTGCGCAATATCCGTAAAAACGACCTTTGATCTTATGTTGAATAAAAGGCCGATCCGCTTTGGGAGCGGATCGGCCTTTTCGTAGCTTAGAGCGATTCCTGTTTTGTCGGAATCGTTGGAACCGCTCTATCTATTTGTTTTTGCCGCATTTCCGAACGCAAAACCGTTTCACACTTTTGCTGGAAATGCTCTAGTCCGTCGAGCGTGACGGGATCAGAGCGGTTGCCCCAGCGGCGACAGCGGCAACGATAGCAAAGATATAGAAGTTCCACTGCGGACCAACATTGAGGCTTGCGATCAGGCCGCCCAGAAGCGGACCCGACAGCGCGCCAATGCGCGAGAAGCTCAGCGCCCAGCCGGTTCCGGCGGAGCGGATCGAGGAATCGAGCCGCTGGGCCAGAAAGCCTGTCAGAACCAGCGATGCCGAAACCGTGCCGAAACCGGCAATTGCCACGAACACATAGTTCATCAGCAGTGAGCCCTTGAAGGCGAGCGCCACAATGCCAAGCGCACCCAGCGTATAGGAACAGGCGACTGTGCGGCGCACACCGAAGCGATCTGCCCATGTGCCCAATACAATACCGCCGATTGCCGAGCTGAGGCTGAACACGGCGAGGAATAGCAGGCTGTTGCCGAGGTCGTATCCGTTCTTGCGCATGATCTGCGGCAGCCATTGCGCGAGGCCATAAACCAAGAGCAAGCCCATAAAGAGCGCGATCCAGAAGCAGGCAGTTTCGAAGGCCTTTTTCGGGGAGAAAATTTCACTGAAAACGGTGCGCCACCCGACCTTGCCATACTTGCGGACAATTGCCACCGGAACGCCGACGCCCATGCGCGCTGCAGTCTTAAGCGCCGCATCGTGCTTGCCGCGCTGGACCAGCGATTCCACGCTTTCAGGAAGAAATGCGAGGAAGATCGGGATGAACAGCAGCGGGATTGCACCGATCAGAACGATAGTGCGCCAGCCATGAGCTTCAAGAAAGCCGCGACCGCACAGGGCCGCCGCTAGCAATCCCATTGAATAGCCCGAATACATGAGACCATAATTGAAGCTCTTCTTCTTGATCGGGGAATACTCAACCGTCAGCGCCGCTGCGACCGGAATGATCCCGCCAAGACCGATACCGGAAATGAAACGGCTCAACCCGAAGATGAAGGGTGACGGCGCCATGGCGCTGACAATCATGCAGAGCGAAAACAAAGTGATGCAGGCGATGAAGAGCGGCTTGCGTCCATGGAGCTCGCTCAGCGTGCCCGCAAGAATACCGCCGATCAGCATGCCGATCACCGTGTAGCTACCGATGGCGCCAAGCTCTATTGGCGTCAGTTGCCAAACCGGATCGACCGACAAGGCGGGCAGAATGGCTCCGATGACACCGACATCATAGCCTTCCGCGAAAATCGCGAGCCAGCAGAGTCCGACGACGAGCAGGCTTTTGCCTGCCGATATTTCCTTTCCGGCAACAGCCGGCGCATCTATGCTCTGGGCTTGAGACATAGTCATTCCCCTTTTTGTTTTAAATTGGCGAGGCGCGCTCTTTGATCAGAGCGTCGCGATTGTTTTCAGAGCACCCTCAAGCGCAATGCCTTGCTCATCCAGCAAAGCCGCTTGTCGCAGACGCCGCAGCCAGGCCGCGCCGTCTTCTCGCTCGCCCAGAAGAGGCAAAGCAGATAGCACGCGATCGAATTTCGACAGGCCGCGTGAATGCGTATCGGAATAGCCTTTGACCAGGCGGCGGCAGGCAAGAATCTCGACCGCGAGATCGTAATTCTTGGGCAATGCGGCCATAGCCTTTGCCAGCCAGGCTTCGCGGTGCTCGACTTCACGCTGATGACGCAGGCTACCGCGCCGAAAACGACGCAGGCCAGACACAACATAAAGCCCGGTGAACCAGAACAGTGTTCCCGTGTTGACTCGGCGGCCCTTGCTGACGCGCTTGTCGAGCCACGCAAAGAGTTTTGGGTGATTTTCGATCCACGCGCCGATGCCTTTCGGCAAGGTGCCACACACTTCTTCCATGCGCGGATGCATATATTCGGTCGTATAGGCGATCTGATCTTTCTTGAGGCCGATTTCCTTGCGCACCCGCTCGAACCGTGAGCCGCGCACCTTGATATCCGCCACCCGCACCACATCGTCATAAGCCATGGCGACAGCGACATATTTCGCCGCCTGCTCGGTGAAGGCAAAGCCATGCGCTGCACCGCCGTTCGCAAGATCAGCCTCGAGCAAGGCGGCGCAACGGGTCAGATACTCATCCGCATAGGCCGGGTCCTGAAACTCGGTCAGTTTTTTGATGCCTGCAAAGAGCATCGCATGGCACTCAGCGGGAAATTCATTGCGAACGCGCTTGATAAGCGCGTCCAGTGCTGGATGATCGGCCCATTCGGGTAGAGGGTCGAGCCGTTTTGTAGGCGTTGCCGCCAGCTTGTCATTCGCGCCGCCAAGCGCGCGCTGATAGGCAGCTTCAAAAGCTCTGAGGCTTGCCTCGATACCCTTACCTCCAGACTTGATTGTCGCTTCAAAGGCGGCTTTGTCGAAAGGCAAGGCGCCGGAAGCCGCAAGCGCGCCGAACAAGGCTGATGACACCACGCTGCCGCTTTTGGTTGCCAGTGCTTCCATGTCGAAAGCGATGGTCTTGCGCGCGGCAAAGGCTGTCGCGTCCTCTACGACCACCGGATTGCCGGTGCCATCGCCCGGTTTTTCCTTTTCGCCCACCGCGAAGGAACGGTGCGTGGAGGTGATGAGTAAGGTCTTGTCCGGCGTCACGAGGCCGCGGAGTACCGAACGCCCTGCTTCCATCAATTCGGCCGCGATGACGATATCGACATCGCCGGGCGTCGGCATCAGCGACAGGATCGGATGCGCGCCTTCGCGGGCCCGCAACAGCTCAAGATAATAGATCGTCGCGCCGGTTCTCTGCGCCACGCCGGGCACAGAGGTTGTCTGCGCGACCCAGCCATTGGTTTCCGCCAGCGCCACAATCCAGTCGGCCAGAACGCCGCCGCCCTGACCACCCATGGCGAGGATGGCAACCGACAGTGGTTTATCCTGCGAAAGAAGAATGGACGGCGATGCATTCAGTGTGGCCATGGCCTATTCCTCAATCCGCAAACACGATGCGCGACGCGCGGCGTCGTTTTTGCAGCCAGCCAATGACGCCGGAGCGCAGGCGATGCATGAACTTGTCCCATCCAGTCGGGTTGTGGATGACATCGGCGCGATAGAAGGACGGACACAGAACCGCCGCTTCCGAAACCTCGCCGCAATTGCCGCAACCGACGCAGGAATTGTCGATGGCCGCAACCGGATCGTCCTTCAGCGGATCGTCGGTGTGTTTCACCGAAAGCGACGGGCAACCCGACAGGCGTATGCAGGCGTGATCGCCGGTGCACACATCCTCATCGACGCCGAAACGCTGCTTGACCATCCGCTTGCCGTCCTTGACGGCCTTGGCAAATTGCGGCTTCACGCGGCGCTGCTTGTTGAGCATGCATTCCGACGAGGCCACAATGATCTTTGGGCCTTTTTCTTCCGTCGTCAGCGCTTCCTTCAAAGTGTCGCGCATCTTTGCAACATCATAGGTATGGTCGATCTGGCGGACCCAACCCGCACCAATTCCCTTGACTGCATCGACGATGGAATTGTTTGTCTTGCGGCGCGGATTGATCGCTCTGGAAGACATGATGTCCTGACCACCCGTCGCCGACGAATAGTAATTGTCGACCACGAGGATGACGCCATCCTGCTTGTTGAAGACCGCGTTGCCGACCGAAGTGGCAAGGCCGTTGTGCCAGAAACCGCCATCGCCCATCACCGAAATGGAGCGCTTGCCCGCAGGCACGTTGAAAGCGGAAGCCGAGGCCGGACCGAGGCCATAGCCCATCGTGGTGCCGCCGATATTGAACGGCGGCAGAATGGAAAAGAGATGGCAGCCGATATCGGCAGACACGTGATGCTCGCCCAGCTCCTTTTCCACCAGTTTCATGGCGGCGAAGATCGGTCGCTCTGGACAGCCGGTGCAGAAACCGGCGGGACGCGGCGGCACCACTTCGGCCAGCGCCTTGACGCGCGCATCGGCCAGAACCGGCGACGGATCGGGCAGCGGCGGACGGTTTCCGAGCAAGTGCGGCGCGTGGGCATCGAAGAATGCCGTCAGGCCTTTCAGAAGCACGGGCGTCGTGTATTCGCCGCCCAGCGGCAGCACATCCTTGCCCGACAGTTTTGTCTGGATATCGCGGCGGCGCAGCAGCGTATGCAGCGCATGCTCGATATATTCAGGCGCGCCCTCCTCCAGCATCACCACGGCTTTTTTACCGGCAACGAAGTCGACGACCTCGTCGTCTATCATCGGATAGGCGACATTCATCACATAAAGCGGAACCCGGCTTTCGCCGTAAACATCGGCCAGCCCCATTTGCTGCAATGCCCGCATGGCGCTGTTGTAAAGCCCGCCTTGCAGGATGATGCCGACATCGCCCTCTTTCGGGCCGAAATATTCGTTGAGACGGTTGGCTTTGACGAACTCGACGGCTGCGGGCCAGCGCTGTTCGAGCTTTTCCTTCTCATGCAGGAAAGATGCGGGCGGCAGGACGATGCGGTTCACATCGCGCCTTGGATTTTCCAGCGCTTCGGCCAGCGTGTGGGCGGGTCTCTTATTATCCTTCGCCACAAACTGACCATGCACATGGCAGCTGCGAATGCCGACCTGCAACATGACCGGTGTGTTGGAGGCTTCCGACAATTCAAAGCCTTTTTCAACGGCCTCCACAATCGAAGGCAAATTGGGCCGCGGGGTCAAAAGCCACATTTGCGATTTCATCGCATAGGCGTGGCTTCGCTCCTGCATGATGGAGGAGCCTTCGCCGTAATCCTCGCCGATGATGACCAACGCGCCACCGGTCACACCGCCAGAGGCAAGGTTGGACAGAGCGTCGGAGGCGACATTGGTGCCAGCCGTCGATTTCCACGTCACTGCTCCGCGCACCGGATACATCACCGAGGCGGAGAGCATGGCCGCTGCTGCAGCTTCCGATGCGGACGATTCAAAATGGACGCCCAGATCCTCCATCACGTCCTTCGCATCGGCGAGAACGTCCATGAGGTGCGAAATCGGCGAACCCTGATAGCCGCCAACATAGGACACGCCTGACTGCAACAGCGCCTTGGTGATGGCGAGAATACCTTCGCCGCTGAAAATATCGCCTTCGCCGAGCTTCAGATCCTCGACCTCGCGGGCGAATGACCGCTCCGCCATGACAGTTCCCCTTTTCCGTTTGCCGGAATATCAATTCATTTGCATCAGCATATTTTCCAATTCCAAAACATGTCAATAGTGGTTTTTGGACTAATGATAATTATTGCATTTGCATATTTTTTCTCGCCGCCAAACTTCTTGCCTTCGAAGCCATTTAAAAAATGGTAGCGTTTTTTCGCTTGACGCATCGAAGTCGCCAATTATATTTTAAACTTAAAATAATTAACCGGCGCCGTTTGGCAGCATATCGGGAAGGGAACTCAACATGCGTATCGTGTGTATTGGAGGAGGTCCGGCCGGCCTTTATTTCGGCCTTCTGATGAAGAAGCTTCATCCAGAGCATGACATCACGGTCGTGGAGCGGAACCGCCCCTATGACACGTTCGGCTGGGGCGTGGTGTTTTCCGACGCGACGATGGAATCGATGAAGGTCTGGGACTCGGAAAGTGCGGCTGAAATTCAGGACGCCTTCAATCACTGGGACGATATCGAGGTGCTGTTCAAAGGCACCCGCCAGCGCACCAGCGGCCATGGCTTCGTCGGCATCGGACGCAAACGCCTGCTCAACATTCTTCAAGCGCGCTGCGAAGCGCTGGGCGTGAAGCTTCAGTTTGAAACTGAAGTGGAAAGCGATCTCGATTTCCCCGACGCCGATCTTATCATTGCGTCGGATGGCCTGAATTCCCGCATCCGCAATCGCTATGAGGATGTTTTTGAACCCGATCTGATCGTTCGCCCCAATCGCTATATCTGGCTCGGCACGGAAAAGCTGTTCGACGCCTTTACCTTCGATTTCCGCAAGACCGATCACGGCTGGTTCCAGGCGCATATCTACAAGTTTGACGACAAGACCTCGACCTTCATCATCGAGACCACAGAGGAGGCCTATCTGGCGCATGGTCTGGACAAGATGGACCAGACCGCCTCCATCGATTTCTGCGAGAAGCTCTTTGCGGAAACGCTGGAAGGCGCGCCGCTGATGACCAATGCGCGCCATTTGCGCGGCTCGGCCTGGCTGAACTTCAACCGCCTGATTTGCGGAAAATGGAGCCATTTCAACGGCAATTCCCATGTCGTCTTGATGGGTGACGCAGCCCATACCGCGCATTTCGCCATCGGCTCGGGCACCAAACTCGCCATCGACGACGCAATTGAACTGGCCAACCAGTTTCAGAAGCTCGGTCACGGCAGGGAAGGCATTCCTGAAGTCCTGCATGCCTATGAGGAAATCCGCCGGGTCGATGTCGCGCGCATTCAAAACGCTGCGCGCAACGCCATGGAATGGTTTGAGGTCGTAGGCCAACGTTATGCCGATACGCTGGAGCCGGAACAGTTCATGTATTCCATGCTCACGCGTTCACAGCGCATCAGCCACGAAAACCTGCGCCTGCGCGACAAGAACTGGCTCGAAGGCTATGAGCGCTGGTTTGCCCGCAAGCAAGGGCTGAACGTGACGGAAGACGAGCGTTGCCTGCCGCCGATGTTCACGCCCTATACGCTGCGTGGCGTAACACTGCCGAACCGCATCGTCGTGTCGCCAATGGCCATGTATTCCGCAACCGATGGCCTGATCGACGATTTCCATATGGTACATCTCGGCAGCCGCGCCATGGGCGGCGCGGGTCTGGTCTTTGCCGAAATGACCTGCGTGTCCCCCGACGCGCGAATTACGCCCGGCTGTCTCGGCATCTGGAACGATGCGCAGGCCGAAGGCTGGAAACGCGTTGTTGATTTCATCCACGGCAACAGCAATGCCAAGGTTGGCATGCAGATTGGCCATGCCGGACGTAAAGGTGCGACCAAGCTTGCGTGGGAAGGGATTGACCAGCCACTGGAAGTAGGTTCGTGGCCGCTTCTGTCTGCTTCCGCCCTTCCCTATCTCAAGAACAGCCAGACGCCGAAGGCGATGGACCGCGCAGACATGGATCGGGTGAAAGCCGACTTTGTCGCCGCCACCAAACGCGCCGCAGAAGCGGGCGTCGATTGGCTGGAGCTGCACTGTGCACACGGCTATCTTCTGTCGAGCTTCCTCTCGCCGCTCACCAACCGGCGCGAGGATGAATATGGCGGCACTTACGAAAACCGCGCGCGCTATCCGCTGGAAGTCTTCCATGCGATCCGCGAGGTCTGGCCGCAGGACAAGCCAATCTCGGTTCGTCTTTCCTGCCATGACTGGTTTGAAGGCGGCAACACACCGGAAGACGCAGCGATCTTTGCCGAGATGTTCAAGGCCGCAGGCGCCGATCTGATCGACTGTTCGTCGGGACAGGTCTGGAAGGAAGAAAAGCCGGTTTATGGCCGTCTGTTCCAGACCCCGTTTTCCGATAAGATCCGCAACGAAATCCATATTCCAACGATTGCCGTAGGTGCGATTTCGGAAGCTGATCATGCCAATTCGATTATCGCGGCTGGGCGTGCCGATCTCTGCGCCGTGGCCCGTCCGCATCTGGCCGATCCGTCCTGGGCGCTGCATGAGGCCGCGAAAATCGGCATCAACTCCATCGCATGGCCGAAGCAATATCGCTCCGCCAAATATCAGTATGAAGCCAATCTCGCCCGCGCAGCAGTTGCGCCACAAAGCGCGAAGTAACGGGAGATTGCGATGAACGATGCGCCTGTTGGCCTTACCCTTTCCGGCAAGCATGCGCTGGTCACCGGCGCCGGTAGCGGCATCGGCGCGGCTATCGCCGTTGGCCTTGCGCGCGCCGGTGCCAATGTGACACTGGCGGGCCGCCGCCGCGAACCGCTGGAAGCAACCGCCGCCCTATTGGGCTATCAGCGGTGCTTCATTGCCGACGGTTTCGAGGTGACCAACCGCGAAGCCATTGCAGCCGGACTGGACAGCGCTCGCGCCGCATTCGGGCCGGTCAGCATTCTTGTCAACAATGCCGGAGAAGCACCGAGCGCGCCGTTCGAGAAAACCAGCCTCGATATGTGGAGCCGTGTTCTCGACGTCGATCTGACCGGCGTCTTCAATGTAACGCAGGCGACTCTCGACGACGTCAAGGCGGGCGGCAAAGGCGGGCGCATCATCAATATCGCCTCCACGGCGGGCCTCAGCGGCTATGCTTATGTGTCGGCCTATTGCGCTGCAAAGCACGGGGTCGTGGGCCTGACCCGTGCGCTGGCGCTCGAACTCGCCCGCAAGGGCGTGACCGTCAATGCCGTTTGCCCAGGTTTCACCGATACGCCGATCATTTCCCGCTCGATTGCGGCCATTGTCGCCAAGACCGGACGGTCGGAAGAAGATGTTCTGGCAGAATTCATCAAGGCGAACCCGCAGGCACGCCTGATACAGCCGGAAGAAGTGGCTGAAACCGTGCTGTGGCTCACATCGCCCGGCGCGCAATCGATAACTGGACAGGCGATTGCAATCGCCGGTGGGGAGGTAATGGCAGGATGAACGACGGCACTGTTTCGATGGCCAGCAATCTGAAGCCCTTCAAGGACTATCAGGCCACGCATTTTCTATGGCAGACAAGCGAAGACGGTCGCGTCGCCACGCTAACCCTGAACCGCCCGGACCGGAAAAACCCGCTGACGTTTGAAAGCTATGCCGAGCTTCGCGATCTGTTTCGCAATCTCGTCTACGCCTCCGACGTGCGCACCATCGTGCTGACCGGCGCTGGCGGAAACTTTTCGTCGGGCGGCGATGTGTTCGAAATCATCGAACCGCTGACCCATATGACAATGCCCGATCTTCTCGCTTTCACGCGCATGACAGGCGATGTCGTCAAGGCCATGCGCAAATGTCCGCAACAGATCATCGCCGCCGTTGACGGCATTTGCGCCGGAGCTGGCGCCATTCTGGCCATGGCATCGGATTTGCGCATCGCAACGCCGGAAGCCAAGACGGCCTTCCTCTTCACCCGCGTCGGCCTTGCTGGCGCCGATATGGGCGCATGCGGCATTCTCCCGCGACTGATCGGTCAGGGCCGCGCATCGGAACTGCTTTATACCGGGCGCTTCATGAACGCTGACGAAGGCGAGCGCTGGGGCTTCTTTAACGCGCTGCACCCGCAGGGCGACCTGCTTGGCAAGGCCGAGGCGCTGGCGCGCAATATCGCCGACGGTCCATGGTTCGCGCATGGCATGACCAAAACCATGCTCAATCAGGAATGGGCAATGGGCATTGAAGAACTGGTGGAATCGGAAGCGCAAGCGCAGGCGATCTGCATGGCGACGCAGGATTTCCGCCGTGCCTTCGAGGCTTTCGCAGCCAAGCAGAAGCCCGTCTTCGAGGGGAACTGATGATGGAAAGTTCCGCAGCACTGCCGCTCACGCGGGAGCATCTCGACTGGCCGTTTTTTGACGAAACCCATTCAGACTGGGCCGCAAAACTGGATGCCTTTGCGGCAAGCCCGGTTCTGGCCGATGTCGATCACAGCGACACGGACAATGCCTGCCGCGCTTTGGTGAAAGCGCTGGGCAAAGCCGGGCTACTGGAAGCAGCCGTCAGCCTGACGGGCGGCGAAGGGATCGATTCCCGCAAGCTTTGCATTGCCCGCGAGACACTGGCCTATCACGATGGTCTGGCCGATTTCGCTTTTGCCATGCAGGGCCTAGGCACCGGCGCGATCAGCCTCACCGCATCGGACGAACTCAAGCAGGCCGTGCTGCCGAAAGTGGCAAGCGGCGAATGGATCTCTGCCTTTGCCCTTTCGGAGAAACTGGCGGGGTCCGATGTGGCGGCGATGAGTTGCGCTGCCCGAGCCGATGGCGATCATTATGTGCTCGACGGCGAAAAGACATGGATTTCCAATGGCGGCATCGCCGATGTCTATACCGTTTTTGCCCGCACGGGCGAAGCGCCCGGCACGCGGGGCATTTCGGCCTTTGTCGTTTTCGCCACCGATCCCGGCTTTTCCATCGCGGAGCGCATTGATGTGATCGCGCCGCATCCGCTGGCGACGATCCGCTTCGACAATTGCCGCATCCCCGCCTCCCGCCGCCTCGGCGCACCGGGCGAAGGCTTCAAGATCGCCATGCGCACGCTTGATATTTTCCGCGCATCGGTTGCAGCAGCAGCACTTGGCTTCGCACGCCGCGCTGCCAGCGAGGCGCTGTCCCATGCGCGGTCACGTCCGATGTTCGGCGGGGCATTGGCCGACTTGCAGCTGACGCAAGCCACGCTTGGCGACATGGCGACCGATATCGACGCCGCAGCGCTCTTGACCTATCGCGCAGCGTGGCGACGAGACGTTCAGAAGCTGAACACCACCAAGGAAGCCGCCATGGCCAAGATGGTTGCGACGGAAAACGCTCAGCAAACCATCGACAAGGCCGTGCAGATGTTTGGCGGTCGTGGCGTGAAAAGCGGCGAAATCGTCGAGCGGCTTTATCGCGAGATACGCGCACTTCGCATCTATGAGGGCGCAACGGAAGTGCAGAAACTCATTATCGCGCGCGAAATGCTGAAGGCGAATTAAAGCCCGCCTCCCGCGCGCATTTTCTGGAGACACAACATGCTTAAGACACTTCAGCCGCAAGGCTGGGCCCGCCCTATCGGATATGCCAATGGCGTTGAAGCGCGTGGGCGCACCGTCTATATCGGTGGACAGATCGGCTGGAACGAACAGCAACAGTTCGAGACCGACGATTTCGTCGAGCAGACCGAGCAGACGCTGAAGAACATCGTCGCCATTCTGGCGGAAGCTGGCGGCAGGCCGGAGCATATCGCCTCCATGACCTGGTATTTCACCGACAAGGCTGAATATACCGCCAATCTGAAAGGCATCGGCCGTGCTTATCGCGATGTGATCGGGAAGCATTTCCCCGCCATGGCGGCGGTGCAGGTTGTCGCGCTGGTCGAAGACCGGGCCAAGATCGAAATACAGGCTTTTGCCGTTATACCGGACTGAGACCGCCATGGCCGATAGACGCGAATTCTCCCCCGTTGTGACCGGCACCGTTGTCGATGGCATTCTTGTCGTCACAATCGACAACCCGCCGGTCAATGCCACCTCCGCCGAGGTGCGCAAAGGTTTTGCCGCAGCCATCCGCCATGCTTCTGGAGAAGCGGCGATCCGCGCCACCGTGCTGAGCGGCGCAGGCAAGATCTTCATCGGCGGGGCGGATATTCGTGAATTCGGCAAGCCGCCGGTCGAACCGACATTGCCGGATGTCGTCGCGATCATCGAAAGCGCCGGCAAGCCCGTGGTGGCAGCGATTAACGGCCCTGCTTTGGGCGGCGGACTTGAGGTTGCACTTGCCGCTCACGCGCGGATCGCATCGACCAGCGCCACTTTTGCCTTACCCGAAGTCAAGCTCGGGATCGTGCCCGGCGCTGGCGGCACACAGCGCCTGCCCCGATTGATCGGGACGCTTGCCGCACTGGATATGATCGCCACTGGACGCCAGATCGCCCCGGACGAAGCGCAGCAATTGGGCCTGATAGACCGAATTTCCGGCGGCGATCTTGTGGCCGACGCCATTGCGCTTGCCAAAGCGCTGGTTGGCAAGCCGTTGCGCCGGACTGGCGATCTGCCGGTTACCGCGCCCGATGCTGCCGCTTTTGAACAGGCCAAGGCGAAGATACTGAAGAAAGCCCGCGGCGCCACCGCCCCGGGTGAAGCGGCGCGGCTGGTGCAGCTCTCGACAACGACTGCGATTGCCGAAGGTCTGGCCGAAGAACGCGCAACCTTCATCCGCCTGCGCGACAGCGAAGAGGCTGCGGCCTTGCGGCATCTGTTTTTTGCCGAACGCGCCGCTGGAAAAGTGGAAGGCATGGATGCAAAGCCTCGCGCCCTTTCCACTATCGGCATTGCCGGGACCGGCCTGATGGGATCGGGCATCGCCGTTGCCTGCCTTGCTGCTGGTTACAAGGTCATCGGCTATGAAACGACTGCGGAGGCAGCCGCCAAGGGCCATGCGCGGATCAGCGATATGATCCAGAAGGCCGTCGATACCGGCAGGCTGTCCACCGAGGCCGCAGACGCGCAGCGTGCAAAGCTCTCCGTCAGTGCCGACATGGCTGCGCTTGCCGATGCCGATCTCGTCATTGAAGCCGTCTTCGATGATTTCACCGTCAAGGCCTCGCTGTTCCGCGAACTCGACACTTTGCTGCCTGCGGCAGCCATTCTCGCGACCAATACGAGCTATCTCAACCCGGATGAGCTGGCCGCAGTCACCAACCGTGCCGACTGGGTGCTGGGACTGCATTTCTTCTCGCCAGCCAATATCATGCGGCTTGTGGAAGTGGTGCGCTGCGCGGAAACGTCCGACGAGACCCTTGCAACCGGCATCGCTTTTGCCCGCAAGATCAAGAAGCTGCCCATCGTCACCGGTGTCTGCGAAGGCTTCATTGGCAACCGGATGTTTTCGGCCTATCGCACCGAAGCCGAGAAAATGCTGGCCGAGGGTGCCTATCCCGAAGATATCGATCGCGCCATGGAAGCCTATGGCTTTCCGATGGGGCTCTTCGCTGTTTACGACATGGCCGGGCTGGAAATTGCCTGGGCGCGGCGCAAGAGAGCAGCAGCAAGCCGCGATCCGAACATTCCCTATTTCGACGTTGCCGACAAATTATGCGAAGCCGGGCGTTTTGGCCGCAAGGCCGGTCTCGGCTGGTATCGCTATGCGGAGGGTGTTCGCACAAACGATCCGGACGTCCATGCACTGATCGATGATTACCGAGCACGCAATGCCATTGTTCCTCGCAGTTTCAGCGATGAAACGATCATGCAGCGCTTGCTCGCCGCCATGGCACATGAGGGGCAATCGCTGCTCGAAGAAGGCATTGCGCGTCATTCCGACGACATTGATCTGGTTCTGGTCAATGGCTATGGCTTCCCCGCGGTCAAAGGGGGCCCCATGTTTGCGCTACGCCAGATTGGAGAAACACTATGACAGAAGCTTTCATCTGCGATTACATTCGCACGCCGATAGGGCGTTTTGGCGGAGCGTTGTCCAGCGTCCGTGCGGACGATCTTGCCGCTGTACCGCTGAAAGCACTCGTCCAGCGCAATCCGGCACTCGATTGCGAGGCGATTGAGGACGTGATTTTCGGATGCGCCAATCAGGCCGGGGAAGATAATCGCAATGTTGCGCGCATGGCAGCATTGCTTGCGGGCTTTCCCGTTGCTGTTACAGGGACGACAATCAACAGACTTTGCGGCTCCGGAATGGACGCAGTACTCGCCGCCGCACGAGCCATCCGTGCAGGCGAAGCAGAACTTATGATTGCGGGCGGGGTGGAAAGCATGAGCCGCGCCCCCTTTGTTTTACCCAAGGCTGACAGCCCGTTCTCGCGTCGTGCGGAAATCCACGATACGACAATTGGCTGGCGCTTCGTCAATCCGGTAATGAAAGCTCAATACGGAATCGACTCCATGCCGGAGACCGGGGATCATGTGGCTGTCGATTATGCGGTCACACGCGCCGATCAAGATGAATTCGCCTTGCGAAGTCAGCAGAAAGCTGCGGCAGCACAAAGGAATCGTCGGCTGAAACAAGAAATTACGCCTGTTTCCATTCCTCAGCGCAAGAGCGATCCCGTGATTGTCGGCGCTGACGAACATCCGCGTGAAACCACCCTTGATGCATTGGCCAAACTGAAACCAATCAACCAGCTGGAAGGAGCCACGGTTACTGCTGGCAACGCGTCCGGCGTCAACGATGGAGCAGCCGCACTCATCATTGCTTCGGAAGCCGCTGCCCGCAAATTCGGCCTTTCACCTGTCGCTCGCGTTTTGGGCGGCGCGACAGCTGGCGTTCCTCCGCGCATCATGGGTATTGGTCCGGCGCCAGCCAGTCAGAAATTGATGACACGGCTGGGAATGAGACAAGAGCAGTTCGATATAATCGAACTGAATGAAGCCTTTGCCAGCCAGGGATTGGCCACGTTGCGCCTCCTTGGAATTGCCGACGACGATACCCGCGTCAATCCGAATGGTGGTGCCATCGCTCTCGGACATCCGCTTGGCATGTCCGGAGCGCGTATCACCGGCACGGCAGCGCTGGAACTGAAACTTGGTGGCGGTCGCCTTGCCCTTGCCACGATGTGCATCGGAGTGGGGCAAGGTATCGCCATCGCACTCGAAAGGGTTTAGCGCTTATAACAATGATCTGGCGTTTGGCACATCCGCGGCTTTGCCAACGCCAAGATGAGCACATCTGCGCCTAGAAGAGTTTCTGCAAGAGCTTTTGCGTAGCTTCTATATCCTTGATCATCAGACCGCCCGCTCTCTTTGCCGTCGCCAGCGCAGACGGCGTTCAAATGCAGCTCACGTGGAACAGGTGGGAGAAGATACTATTCTTCATTGTCATCGATAAGGTGATTTCCGACCGATGCCTTGAGGTGTTTCATATCTCTCAGTAGCGAAGCGATCATGTCACGATCGAGCTCAGCCATCAGGTCCCGTAGCCAGCTTTCATGGGCCCGTGCCATCTTGGCGAATATCGCTTGTCCCGAGTCGGTCAATTGCGCAACAGTCACCCGTCTGTCGGCGCCGGGCGTCTCACGACGCACCAGTCCATCGGATTCCAGCCGTTCAACTAGGCCGGTTATGTTTCCGTTCGTCACCATGGTCCTGCGCGAGAGCTCTCCCAGCCGCAATCCGTCCGGTTCTCGATACAGCTGGGCAAGAATGTCGAATTGTGGCAGTGTGACGCCAAATTCATTGCGCAGACGGCGGCGAATTTCCTGCGAAACCAGTCTCGTTGTTGCCAGCATACGAAGCCAGAGGCGCAATTCCTGCTTCTCGCCCTCATCAACTTCAGTGACTATAAATTCAAGATCCATTGCCCGCCCGGTGATATTGTTGCATCGCAATCCACGAGAATTGCGTTAGGCAGACGATATTTCAAGCCTAAATAAACCTGAGTGCCTCACTCCGTGACTTTTATTGCCCGATGGTCAGGTCACAACATTCCTGAAAAGCGATTAAACTGCGAGGATACAATATGCAAGCTTTGCACATGCATGCGCAGTTTCCACCGCTGCTCGCTATTATACTTAAATGCATATAATTACACCCGTCTCCGCCAGGGATTTTATTGCCAGTTCGGCTGGTTCACCTCGCGGAAAGTCCAGAAATTTGCCCTTCGGATGTTTTTTCTTCCGCATCAACAAATGTTTCTGGAAGATTTTAATAGACAGATACTTGCAAGAGCATATTCTCTGCCCTAGGCTTCGACCGAACGTCCAAACGAGACCGGTTCATCAACGACCGCATAATAATGCCGGCGCCGGCTCAGGACGAAATGGGGGATTTCATGAACGATACATCTGCTCTTTCCAGCCTTGCATCTGGACTGCTTTCTGGCGCCGTCAAGGTCGTTGACATAACCGCTCCACTCGGTCCGGATACGCCTGTCCTTTACCTTCCCCCTCAATTTGGCAAGAACACCCCGAATGTTAAAGTTCACACTATAAGCCAATACGACCAAGACGGGCCGTTTTGGGCTTGGAACTGGATAGAGCTGGGCGAACATACCGGCACGCATTTCGATGCTCCCTGTCACTGGATCACCGGCAAAGATCATGCCGACAACACCACCGATACGATCCCGCCGCAAAACTTCGTTGCTCCTGTAAACGTCATTGACCGTTCCGCACAGGCAGCCGCCGACGCCGATTATCTTCTGACAGGAGAAAGCATCAGGGAATGGGAGGCAGAGCACGGAGAAATTGAAGCCGGGTCATGGGTTTTGATGCGTACCGACTGGTACAAGCGCAATGGTTCGACCGATACATTTCTGAATGCCGATGAAAATGGCCCGCATTCCCCAGGACCGACGGCCGAAGCAATCGAGTATCTGCTTTCCAAAGGCATTATCGGCTGGGGTCAGGAAACAGTCGGCACGGATGCAGGATCGGCGGGAAATATGACACCCCCGTTTCCAGCACACAATCTTATGCACAAGGCAAACCGATACGGCCTGGCAAGTCTTAGCAACCTCGACCAATTACCGGCCAAGGGGGCCATACTTATCGCAGCACCGTTGAAATTGATAAAGGGAACCGGATCGCCTGTCCGGGCACTCGCACTTGTCGCCCAAGGGTAAACATCCTGATCCCGGCCTCAGGTTCGTATCGCAAATACTCGATTGAACCAGAAAGCTGAAATGAAGAGCGAGAGAGGGGGACGTTTCAAGCGATTATGGCAGAGACGGCGGGCGTGGCATTCCCTGAGAAGGAAATTGCCGAGGTGCTCGCCGTCCCGCTGCCCCTTACCATTTCACGCGGAAGCCAACATTGCCTTTCAGCGAATAGCTGTCGGCGAAATTGTTGAGGCTGGTATTGATCAGACCTTCACCGTAAATGGAATACTTGTCGTCGTTCCAGTTGTAGGACCCGCCCAGGCCGACACCGCCCCAAGCCCGGTCATTGCGATTGGCAAAGCTCACATCTGCAACCTCGACCTTGGTGCCTTCAAGGAACTCGTAGTAAAGGTTGGCGATGCCATAAACATGAGCCCGGTTCAGCATGCCGTTGGCGTTCTGCCACGAGCTTTCATGATCCAGTGTGAGGCCAATCCGGCCTTGCAGGCTGTCGCCCTTGCTGAGATGAACCGCAGTGCCGGTCATATCTTCACGGAAATCATCGAAATCGACGCTGGAATATACCAGTTGCGCTTGCGGTGTGAGCGACCATGCCGGATCAATGGCAAAGCGCTTGCCGCCTTCGATGGAAAGTGCGTAGCCAAACCCGTCATTGCCGTTCACGAGGGACTGATTGCCGCCAGAAAAGCTCAGGTCGCTGTTGTACCAGGTAGCCTGCGCCTGCGCATCGACGTAAAATCCATTCTCGCCATACCAGGTCAGTGATCCGCCAAGGCCGTATCCATCTGTACTGATCCGGCCCCCGCCGACCGAGGTGTCGTAAAGGGAGGCAGTTTTGGTAAGCCCATGCACATAATGGACACTCACGCCGCCGATCAGCTTCCCGCTTTCATTCTCCATGAACATGCCGTCAACGCCGGCCTGCAATTTGAAGATATTCTGGTCATAATCGACATCGGTGGTCGAGCGGCCGGTCTCGATGTGATTGTGCGCCCCTTCCACGCGTCCCCACACCCCGTTGCCCTCGATATGGACGCCGGCTTCTTCCGGAGCGGCATAGGGCGTTTCGATCGCATCGGCCCCTTGGGCAATCACCCTGTTTCCATTGCCGGCCCAGACGCGGTTGCCGACGCGCTGCTGCAGCGTGGAAACACCGTTCAATGCGAGGAGCGACTGCGGATAGGCCTCGTAGACGGGTGCACCGGCCTGATAGCGGGGAGCCTCGGGTTCTTCCGGGTCCGTCGGTGGCGCAGGAATGAAGCTTGAACGCAGGTACCAATCGCCGTCAGTAGGGTTACTTACGCCATTCTTTTCCAGCGTATAGGCATAAGCCCCGGCACGAATGGCTTGCTTGTTATCGAGTGTCTCGTAGTCCCCCAGCAAGGTGAAACTACCGCCGGAGTTGCCTGCAATCTCGATGATCTTGATGCCTTCGCTTGTCTGGCACCCGTGCCACCGTCGTTGAAGACCTTCACAAAAGAGGTTCCGCTGGTATCGCCGCCGACGAACAGGCGGTCGGTCGAGGAATTGTCATCGCCCAGAACCGTGTCGACGGTCAACATGCCATTGTTGCCGGTATAGTTACCAGTCACGGCAAGCGTATCGCCAGACGAGATGTCATTTCCAGTGGTATATTGATTGGAAAGAAGAATAGAGCCCGAGTTATACACCTGACCGTCAACTGCCGAAGATCCGATCGACGACAAAGCGGCACCGTTTTCAATTGTCAGCGTCCCTGTCGCTGCCGGCACGGACCCTGCAACAGCCAGCCTTAGATCGGCATTATCGAGAGCGAGGATACCAGCGTTGACATCGGCCCAAAGAAAGCCGTCTGCCGGATCGGCGCTATTGGCGCCGTTCAATGTCCAGATACTGTCGCCAAGCTTGGTGAGCGTCCCAAAACCGGTGATACGATCGGCGTTGCCCGATGTTATGGCTGTTTCGCGATTGTCGATCCTGGAAAGGTCCAGCTCGGCGGTGCCGCTGCCGCCCAGAACCAGATGGGTATTGGGCAAGTCGAGTTCCGGGTTGCAGCAATCAACCAAAACTGTCGCCCGGGTTATGCCCTCAAGAGCGTAACCAGGACGAAGTTCAAGTGTCACCGAACGCTCAATGCCGTCCTGCCGGATCACGTCAATGGCGGTCGGTTCAACCGAATAGGTTGACCCGCCCCCACCATGAACGAGACCTGAAACCGTGAGATAAGTGTCGGCATCATTGGTCTCGACATGAATACCCTTGCCATATTCGGAGGATATATCGCCTGCAGTTGTGATGTTGATTGTGGAATGCGCGGAAGCGTTGTCATAAGCAAGACCTTGAACGTGCACGGCGTCGTCATCTATGCTGAAGACATTGTTCACATTCAGGTCGATCTCGGAGCGTCCATAGTAGGTCGTATTGGTGGAATAGATTCCATATCCCGCATCACTCGAAACGGTCCCTGTGGTCGTTATCGCCGTCGAGGCATCGCCCCGCATTGCAATCTGCAGGTTATTTATGCCATCGAAGTTGGATTGAATGTTGCTCGCTTGGATGCGGATTATGTGGTTGCCGTCAGTAGCAGAGCCATAGTTCTCAATTCCGTATCCCTGATCCGCCGTGATTTTTCCGGCGACCACGATCTCCGTTAGAGCATCACCTTCGATATTGGAGTTGTCGACGAAAATGCCACCGAAACCGCTGTGAATTTCATTGGCATTTAACCGGAGTGTGCTGTTGCCTCCAGTGGCGAAACTCATGCTCTGGATGCCGTCTCCGTAGCGTGTCGAGATGGTTCCGCTGACCGAGATTTCTGACAGGGTATCGCCTTCGAAACTAGTTTGGCGACTGTAGATACCATGGTTACCGGCCTGAATGTCGGCAGCATTTATCTGAACTATGCTATCGCCATACAGCGCGTTCAACTCATTTTCAATGCCGCTTCCTTGGGCTGCCGATATGGTTCCGCTGACCGAGATTTCTGACACGGTATCACCGTCGAAACTGTAGTTACCGACGGCAAGGCCGCTGGAACCGGCGCGAATTTCATTGGCATTTATTCGGACTGTGCTGTTAGCATGTCTTGAGATACTTGAGCTGAAAATACCGTTTCCTTGGACCGTCGAGATGGTCCCGCTGACCGAGATTTCTGACAGGACGTCGCCAACAGAAAAAGCTTCTTGATGATTGTGGATGCCGTGGTCAACGGCCTGAATGTCGGCGGCATCTAACCGGAGCGTGTTGTCGTCTCCTACGGATTGACTAAAGACGACTATACCGCTTGTCTGACTGGAAATGGTTCCGCTGAGGGCGATCTCCGTCTGGACATCGCCGAGAAAACCATAGTTACTGACAACGACGCCCCCGTCAATGTTGCCTCCGGTGACTACTGAAGCAAAGGCGGTTCCCGATTGGGGAAAATTTTCAACAACTAAAGCCCCTGCTGAGCCGGAAAGCGGCGATAAATTGTCATCCCGATAACTGACAGAACCATATCCGACAAGCCACATTGCCGGGTCTTGGCCTGTAACAGCAATGCCAAAGCCGCTTTGGGTGGTGACGGAAATGTTGGTATCATAGATCGTGACCGGATCCGTCAAAGCGCCATCGCAGCTATAAATACCCGCAGCTCCAGAACAGGCCGCTTGAGCGGGGGTAGCGATAAGCCCTGAAACGAGCCAGAGGACAGACACCAAGGCCGTTCCACTGTATAATCTCGACAAAATCTCATTTTTGTCAAAGTTATGCATGGTAATCAACACCTTCCTGGAATTGCATCGCTTCAGTTCCGGTTATTCTGTCGATGTCGGTACTGCGATATGGGACAGGGAATGAACTAAACTTGCTAATTAAGCAGGCGGCAATACATCATCATTGATTCAGATCAATGCGATCACCCAATTGTCGGGTGTCCGATTGCGTAGATGCGGGATTTCCCTGTAAGTATCATGCGATGAGATGCAGAATATGCAAAGAATTTATATTAGATATTTCTGCTTCTACACTTGAGGCAAGATTTGCATTGTGACAAATCTGATTTTTATGCAGAGTTTAAACACAATGATTGGTGTCATCAGCACCAATGCACACAGATTAACGCCATTCTTTCTGTAATGATGCTATCGAACCGTAATCAGGCGACGCGCGATGACCACACCTTGCGCTGCTGGTTCCGCGCGTTCCAAAGGGCCTGATTGGTTAAATAAACCGAGGCGTACGCGCGTCACGACCCGAGGCGGATATGATTGGACGCCGCGATTTGGCTATATCGTCCAGAACAGCTCAAGATTCCGTTTTGACCGGAACCGCTTCAACTAGCATGGACGCAGAATAATCCTGTCAATCGGACAGAGACCCGCAATTACCTCAGTAATCAACGGCATCGCGAATGATCGGGCAGGTCATGCAATGGCCGCCGCCACGTCCGCGCCCAAGTTCCGCGCCGGCGATGGTGATGACCTCAATGCCTTGTTTGCGCAGCAGCGTATTGGCATAGGTGTTGCGATCATAGGCAAAGACCACGCCGGGCGAGGCGCAGACGAGATTGGCTCCGCTGTCCCATTGGGTGCGCTCGCGCATGTAATCATCGCCACCGGTTTCGACGATGCGCATCTTCTTCAGTCCCAGCGCGTCGCGCACCGTATCAACGAAGCTGCCCTTGTCCTTGTGCAGTTCGACGCCGCCTTTTCCATCCGGGCGATAGGAAAAAGCAGCAATCCCGTCCACAATGTCCGGATAAATCAGCACGCAATCGCGGTCGGCGAAGGTAAAGACCGTATCGAGATGCATTGCGGCACGTAACTTCGGCATCGCGGCGACGATGACACGTTCCGCCGCACCTTTGGCGAACAGGGCCTGTGCGACCTGACTGATCGCCTGTCTTGAGGTGCGCTCGCTCATGCCGATCAACACATTGCCCTTGCCGATCGGCATCACATCGCCGCCTTCCAGCGTTGCAAGGCCCCAATCCTTTGTCGGGTCACCCCACCATACATTGACCTTCCCCGCAAAATCCGGGTGGAACTTGTAGATCGACGTCATCAGGATCGTTTCTTCATGACGAGCTGGCCAATAGAGCGAATTGAGCGTCACGCCGCCATAAATCCAGCAGGTGGTGTCGCGAGTGTAGAGCGTGTTGGGCAGCGGCGGCAGCAAATATTCGTTGGTCCCGGCGGCATCGCGGATCAGCGCCAGCTGTTCACCGCCGATTTCCTCGGGAAATTCGGTCGTGGACAGGCCGCCAATGAGTGTTTCCGCAAGCTCGCGGTTGGACAGGCCTTCCAGATAGGAGCGCACTTCATCGATCAGCCCCAGCCCGATCTGGTTGGGCACGATCTGATGGTCTAGAATCCAAGCCTTGGCTTCCGGCACAGCCAGCGTTTCGGTGAGGAGATTGTGCATTTCCAGAACTTCGATGCCGCGGTGACGCATCTTGGTCATGAAGTCGAAATGGTCGCGCTTGGCGTTATCGACCCACATGACATCATCGAACAACAGGTCGTCGCAATTGCTGGGGGTGAGGCGTTGATGGGCGCGCCCCGGCGCGCAGACAAGCACCTTGCGCAATTGACCGACTTCAGAATGTACACCAAGCGGAGTGCCGTTTGTCATGGTGCGTGAATCTCCCTACGCGTGATTATTCCCCGAACATTCAATGGGTGATGAGGCCGGTCAGCAGACCGTAGAAACCGATCAAACCGGCAATCACGGTGATGGCAAAGATGACCAGTTCCACCGTGGTGAAAAGTTGCACCTTCTGTTCACGCCTTGCCCAGAAATAAAGGATCGTGCCGGGCACGAAGAGCACGGCCACCAGCAGCACATATTTCAGCCCGGCGGCGATGAACATGAAGATGGTGTAGATGGCGGCAATCCAGGCAAAAACCTGATCTCGCGCGCGTCCGCGCGCATCGGCCTCATAACCTTCGCCGCGACGGGTCACCAAAATGCCGTAGCCCGCCACAAGCAGATAAGGCAAAAGCGAAGTCACGCTCGTCATGTCGAGCATAAAATTGAAGGGATCCCGCGACCAGTAGGTCGAGATGACGAAAAGCGAGACGACGATATTGGTCAGCCACAGCGCATTGGCCGGAACCCGGTTGCTGTTTTGCGCGGCGAACAGTTTCGGCATGTCCTTCGATTTTGCGGCCGCAAACAGAACTTCGGCGCAGATCAGCGACCACGCAAGATAGGCACCGAGAACGGAAACCAGCACGCCGATGGAAATGAATACCGCCCCCCAGTGGCCTGCCACCGCTTCAAGAACACTGGCGAGCGATGGCTGCTGAACGGCGGCGATTGCAGATCGCGGCATTGCCGCATAGGGCAGCAGCGTGACCGCAACCATCAGGCCCAGCACGCCGACAAAGCCCAGAATAGTGGCTGTGCCCACATCGGAGCGCTTCTTGGCGAAGCGGGAATAAACGCTGGCGCCTTCAATGCCGATAAACACGAAGACAGTGATCAGCATCGTGTCGCGCACCTGCGCGATCAGCGGCTTGGCAGACATGTCCGGGCCACCGAAGAAATTTTCTGCAAACTGGTCGTAGTTGAAAGCAAAAATCAAAATGAGAATGAAGACGATGATCGGCACGATCTTGGCCACGGTGACGACCGTGTTGATGAAGGTGGCCTGCTCGACACCGCGCAGGATCATCAGATGAAACGACCAGATACCGATCAGCGACACCACGATGGCGGGCACGCTGCTGCCGTCGCCGAATATATCTGGAAAGAAACGTCCAAGCGTGGAGCCGATAAGGACCCAATAGAACACGTTACCGAGGCAGCTACCGAGCCAGTAACCGAAAGCCGACAGGAACCCCACATAGTTTCCGAAGCCGGCTTTGGCATAGGCAAAGACGCCGGAGTCGATATCGGGTTTCTTCTCGGCCAGCATCTGGAAGACACGCGCCAGCATATACATGCCGGTGCCGGCGATCAGCCAGGCGATGATCGCGCCGAATGGGCCCGTGGCCGCGCCAAAACGACCGGGCAGGTTGAAAATCCCTGCACCGACCATTGATCCCACAACCATGGCGGTGAGCGCGAGAAGCGGAAGTTTTTGATTGTCGCCTGACGCCATAGTCCCCTCTCGCTTAGAAACGAATAAGAACAAAATACGGGAGCAGTTAATTAGCGGCAAGTTTAATTTGAGACCAATACAACAAAATAGGAAATCTTGACCTCGACCCAACAATAACATCCTCAGAATGGAAGCTATGTGACAGAACGTTTCGTAGAAGAAATGAATAAAGAAGATAAGCAACTCACAATTCAAAACAGTCTTTTTAACAATACATCAGGGATTTCTGAAATTGTTCAGTATAATATTTCAACTGACTTGATAGAATTTTCCTGCAAATTACTCGGAACCGAGAATTAATCCTATTTTTTGGTGAACTTACTTATACTATCAAGGAGGCAATTTCCGTAAGCTAGATATTCCGTAACCAAAATCTCTTTTATCAAGATGGTAATATTGTTGGCGAAATGGCATCAAGCCATGATGATAAAACCTTGCGGCGTATTCGTTCTCGCTTCAGAATATTGAAGAAGCTCCCGGCCATCGCCTTGGCATGGTAATTGCCGCGTCGGCTTGCCGAGTAAACCAGTTTGCGGTGCCTGAGGAACGGGGCCGGCATCGATAGATCTGGCGGTAGAAGTTCGGTCGAATTCTGGCGCCCCTAGGCAAGAACGGAACTTAAATCATCCGAATAGTTATTGACTTCGTGAAGATCGAGTTGGCGTTCCACATGATCGAGGTGATGCATCATAAGACGAACAGCGTTCGTCACGTTCTTCTGCAATATCGCATTCACGATCTCGGCGTGTTCGTCCGGTCCGCAATTGAAGTAATTCGCGCTGCGATAGACTGCGGTAATAAGCGATGTTCGAGACACGAGATCACGCATCATCGTGAACAGAAAGTCCGAAGATGCCAGTTCAGCCAGAAGAAGATGAAAGCCACCCGACAATTTGATGATGTCAGTCGTGATATTCTTCGCGTTGGCAACCCGCTCCTTGGCAACGTGATCACCAAGCCGCTTGAGATCGGCGCGCGTTGCTGACCGGCAAAGCCGCTCCACGACGCAATTCTCAACCGTGCGTCGTACAAAGAACACATCCCGAGCCTCATCGACTGTGGGCTTGCAGACGAATGCACCGCGATTGGGAAAGATATCGACAAGCCCCTCCCGTTTGAGGGCGGCAAGCGCTTGCCGGATGCGCGCGCGGCTGACATTGAAAATCTCCGCCATCTGCTCTTCCTTGAGCTGCACACCCGGGCGCAAACGCCGTTCTGCAATAGACAACCAGACTTTCTCAACAATCTGCTGTACAGATGCACCCCTCTGCTCTGCCATGCGCCATACTCCCCTTCCTTGTCACCAAGCTTGATGCGACAATAAAAGTCAACCATCATCGGCGGTAAAAGAGGACAATATTGTCAACAATTATTGGAAGTCATGCCTCTTGAGTGAACACCTGGCAACCGGTCGCGCTTTTGACCCGAGGATAGTCATAGCTGTTCGCCTTGGACGTCGCATATCCGGCGCCAACCAGCGCTTCCGCCATTTTGACCGCAGCCGTTACGCCGTCGATGACCGGCACACCAGTCGCTTCCTTCAGACGTTCGCACAAGGATGACATTCCCGCGCAACCCAGCACGATGGCTTCTGCTCCGTCCTCGGCCTTCGCGCGTTCGATCTCTCTCAGCAACAATTGTTCCGCTTTATACGGATCTTCCTCCAGAGCCAGCACCGGAAGGTCGATCGCACGCACCTTGCGGCAGTGTCGATCAGCACCGTAATCGCTCACAAGATCCTCGATGATGGCCACGGAGCGAGGAAGCGTCGTTATCACTGAAAAGCGGCGGCTGATCGTCATGGCCACCTGTATCGCGGCCTGACAAATGCCGATCACAGGACCTCGCGCCACTTCGCGCGCGGCATGCAGGCCGGGATCGTCAAAGCAGGCGATGACATAGGCATCCACCCCCAGAACCTCACCCTTTCGGATTTCTGCCAGCATTCCCGGCACGGCCATTGCCTCGTCCGCGCTGCCTTCGATGCTAACAGGGGTATCGGTCGGGTTTGCGGCGGAGATATGCGTATGATCCTGCTTGACCAGCAAGGCGCTTTCCAGTGCCTGCGCCGTCATGGAAGCCGTGGAATTGGGATTGATGAGATGAATATGCATTATGGTATTTCTCTGTTATCTGGCTTTCAACCTATTGTTTCGGCTTCTTGAAATCGCCAATAGGCGGAGCTTTCAAAACGAACTGGCGGTCTGATGTCACATAATTGTCGGCATGAAGCCGGGCTATGGGCTGATAGGTTTCCGGATCCACGTAATGGCCCTCGGCATCAAGGCAATTGCGGCGCACGTGCATCTGCACCACCTCGCCCAGAACCAGAGTCCGGCGCGGGTAATCGATCAGACGTTCGACCCTGCATTCAAAAACACATGGCGCTTCCTGAGGATAAGCGACATTGATCTTGCGGCACGGAACGGGGCTCAATCCTGCAACTTCCAGCTCATCGACCTCGCTGTCGAAACCCAGTCCGCAAATCAGCATCTGTTGAGACAAGGCCATATCGACCATGCTGATGGCGAACTCACCGGACCGGCGTATGTTGACCATCGTGTCCTTCTGCTCTCCTGTCAGACGCGGTTGAATCCCCAATATGACGATAGCCGGATCATGGGAAAACACATTGAAAAAGCTCATCGGCGCAGCATTGTTGTGCCCCGCTTCGGATCGTGTCGTCACAAGCGCAATCGGACGCGGACCAATGAAATTCGTCAGCAGTCTATAACGGCTTTGCGAGTCAATCGCTTCGAAATCGAATTCCATGGGTAGCCCAGATCTTGATATTATCATCTACAATAATCTTTCATATTGTCGACAATACTGCAAGCAATTAAATCCGCGAGTTGACTTTTTCACGCGTTTGGCGCTTGTCTGCGTCAACAAGGAGAAACCACAGATGAACGCACCAGCCGCAATGTCGGTCGAGCAGATAGTTGAAAGGGTTTGGCTTTCGATCGCTGAACGGCGATTGCGTCCTGGCGTACAGCTCAAAGAAGAACAGTTGGCCTCGATCTTTCACGTCAGTCGCGCCCGTGTCCGTCAGGCATTGACGGTCCTCGAACGCGATGGCCTTGTGACCATCATTCCCAATCGCGGGGCCTTCGTCAGCAAGCCGTCCGTCGAAGAGGCGCGGGACGTTTTCTTTGTCCGACAAGCCGTGGAACGGTGCATTGTTGAAAGGCTCTGCGCCTCGACGCTGAAAGACAGCGTGAAAAGGCTTCGCGATCACGTGAATCAGGAGCGGGTTGCCAACGCCGAAGACAGCACCACCGACATCATCAAACTTTCTGGCGGCTTCCATCTTTTGCTGGCGGAACTGACCGGTTCCGATTTCCTGTTTACCACGATGCGAGACCTGATTGCCCGCAGCTCGCTTATCACGGCCGTTTATCGAAACACTGCCCGGTTCAATTGCGGCCCCGACGAACATGCCGAAATCGTGGAAGCGATTTCGGCAAAAGAGGCGCAGAAGGCCGTGCATCTTATGGCGCACCATCTGGAACATGTGGAATCCGAACTGGATCTGAGCGAGATACGCGATCTTTCCCACGATCTGCGAGCAGCATTGGCGTGAAGCGAAGAAGCCGGTATCCGGCTTCATCGCTGGCTTTCTTCTTCAAGCCTCCGTGCCGACCCGGTGACAGGCGACACGGGTGCCGTTCGGCAGGGCCAGCATCGCCGGCACTTCTTTTGAGCAACGTTCCATGGCAAGCGGGCAGCGCGGATGGAAGGTGCAGCCGGATGGCGGCTTGAGCGGGCTTGGCACTTCGCCGCTGGCCGGTTCGCGGTTGCGGTTCGGGGCCTCGATATTCGGGATGGTCTGCAACAGAAGCTGCGTATAGGGATGACGCGGCGCGCCAAACAGCTCTTCCGTGTCACCTTCTTCCACAATACGGCCCAGATACATTACCGCGATGCGGTCCGACATGTGGCGGACGACGCTCATGTCGTGGCTGATGAAGAGATAGGTCAGACCCAGCTCGTCTTGCAGCCGGCGCATCAGGTTCAAAACCTGCGCCTGCACCGACACGTCGAGCGCCGAGGTCGGCTCGTCGCAGACGAGGAACTCCGGCTCGCTCGCCAATGCGCGGGCAATCGAGATGCGCTGGCGCTGGCCGCCGGAAAATTCATGCGGGAACTTTTCGCCGTCAGACGGTGAAAGCCCGACGGTGCGCAAAAGTTCCTCCACACGCTCGGTCACTTCGGCGGCAGTATTGCGCAGCTTCAGTTCACGCAGCGGCTCGGCGATGATGTTCTTCACCCGCCAGCGCGGATTGAGCGAGGCATAGGGATCCTGAAAAATCATCTGCGCTGAAAGCGGCTTGCCGCTTTTGCCCGGCGCGAAACGCATTTCGCCGCTCGTCGCCCGATGCAGACCGGTGACAAGACGGGCAACGGTGGATTTTCCGCAACCGCTTTCACCGACGATGCTGAGACACCCGCCCGCTGGCACCGTGAAGCTGATATCGTTGACGGCTTGCAGATATTGCCGGGGCTTGCGTTCGACCACCCGGTTGAGCCATGGCGCGGACACGTCGAAGGTCTTGACCAGTCGATTAACGGTAAGGGCCGGAGCTTTTTGCAACGGTTTCGTCATGCGGTGCCTCCCGCGTTCAGCCAGCAGGCGCTGGCGGTCTGGTCGGAGAATACGAGTTCCGGGCGCTCGCGCAGGCAGCGCGGTCCCGCCATCTTGCAGCGCGGATTGAAGGCGCAGCCCTGGGGGATCGCATCGAGACGCGGCATGGAACCGTCAATCTGGTTGAGTTTCTCGACCCGCGCGCCAAGCGACGGGATCGAAGCCATCAACCCTTGCGTATAGGGATGACGCGGCTGATGCAGCACCTGCGCCACCGGCCCGATCTCGATCAGCCGCCCGGCATACATGACCGCGATGCGGTCAGCCGCCTCGGCGATCACCCCCATATCATGAGTGACGAGCATGACGGCGGTGTGCTTTTCCTTGCACAATTTGCGCAGGAGCGAGATGATCTGCGCCTGGATCGACACGTCGAGCGCCGTGGTCGGCTCGTCGGCAATCACCAGCTTTGGCGAAGCCGCGAGCGCAAGCGCAATCACCACGCGTTGGCGCATGCCGCCGGAGAACTGGTGCGGATACTGGTTGACCCGCTCTTCCGGTGAAGGAATGCCGACATCGCGCAGCAATTGCACGGCGCGGGCGCGAGCTTCCGCCTTGCCGAGCCCCAGATGCCGCCGGATTGTTTCGACAAGCTGCGCGCCCACCGTAAACAGCGGATTGAGCGAGGTCAGCGGGTCCTGGAAGATGGCCCCGATCTCGCGCCCGCGGATTTTTTCCATGGCGCGGTCGTCAAGCGTGTCGATGCGCGTTTTGCCGAGCCAGACCTCACCGCCAGCGATATGGCCGGGGGCTTCGAGCAGGCCCTGAATAGCGAGGCCAGTCATGGACTTGCCCGCACCGGATTCCCCGACCACGCCGAGGATTTCGCCCGGACGGATCGACAGGCTGACATCCGACAGCGCGGTTACCGTGCCGCGACGGCCCGGAAAATCCACGCGCAGATTGCGCACCTCAACGACAGGTTCTTGCATGTCACCCATTTTCATTTTCCTCTACAGGATAGCTGGGTGGGAAGATTTCGCTGACCGGAGGGTTGTTCCAGCTCCGTTCAGGATATTTGGCGATCAGCCCGTCATATTGCGCCTGCGCCTGATCGCGGGCCTTCTGCATGTCGAAAGCGGCCAATTGGCGGTTCACCATGGAAACGCGACCGTCAACGAAAACGGCTTCCGTGATCTTGCCCGAACCGCCGGTGACGATTGTGGTGATCGGATCAATAGATGGCGCCATGAAGACGTCATCGAGCCGGAAAATCGCAATATCGGCCCGTGCACCCGGCGACAGATGGCCGAGATCGGAACGCCCCAGCGCCTTTGCACCGCCGATTGTCGCGGCATCGAACAGGTCTTTGGCACGCAGGCGATCCGGTGCGCCATCGGCGACACGGCCGGTGATGAGACCGGCCAGCAGGTTCATCAGCATGTCCGGCGGCGTGGTATCCGTGCCCATGGCGATATTGATCCCGCGCTCGCGGCAGTCGGAGAACGACTTGAGGATCGAACCGCCACGTCCCGAAACCAGCGGGCAATGCACGATGGAAACGCCATGTTCCGCATAAAGGCCCAGATCTTCGTCGGTGGCATTGGTGGCGTGCGGCGCAATGAGACGGTCGCTCAGCAGGCCGTTTTTGGCAAGCCAGACCGGTGCCGTCGAACCATGCAGCATCCGCACCGTATCGACTTCCATCGCGCCCTGCGCCATGTGCAGGCGGAACTTGCAGCCCAGTTCGCGCGCGGCGGCATCGGTACGCTGGATCAGACCGAGCGTCGATGTCTCCACGCGATCCGGCGCCAGCATGCCGCGCACCAGATCGCCATGACGGCCATTCTGGCGTTCGATATAGGCGATGGCGTCCTTCAGTCCCTGAAAACCGCGTTCCTCGTCGAAGACCGGTACCATCTTGCCCGGTACTTCCAGCACCATGCCGCCGGAACGGTAGGCGGGGCTGAGATAGACGCGCAGGCCGAGATCACCTGCCGCTTCCGCAGCAGCATCGAACTCGGCAACCGTTTCGCCCCATTCGCGGTAAAACAGCGAGGCAATCGGCGCGGCAGTGGTGATGCCGTTCAGCAAAAGCTGGCCGAAAGCAAACCGCTTCTGGAAGGCGAGTTCTTCCTCGCTATACATTTCATAGGGGCCAGCCTCGACATAGGAGCGCGGCCAGACCCGGCCCTTGGCCCAACCGGGATGATGGTCGATGCCAAGGATAGTGGTGTCGAGATCGGACAGCGCGTCGAGGTCGATCAGGCCGGGGCTGATCAGCGCATTTCCGAAATCGATGCGGCGAGCTACTTCGCCGGCAAAATTATGCCCGACGAACAGGATTTCACCCTGCTCGAAAACGACTTCGCCATTGCGGAGAAGCCGGTGGCTACCGTCCTTGTGCCCGACCACCCAGCTTGCGGTGATCAGGGTGCGGCCTTCCGGCCTCGATCCAAGCGGAAGGGTTTCCAATGCCTTGTTCATCATGGCATCTCCGCCACGGCAACGCCCTGACGGGCCGTAACGCGACCGCCCTTGACCACCAGCGGACGCGGGGCGATATCCACCACCGCATGGGCCAGAGTTTCACCGGTCAGAAGGGTGAAATCGGCATTGCAGCCGACGTTCAGTCCGTAATTTTCAAGGCACATGACATCCGCACCGCCCTGCGAAACAATGTGCAGCAGATGCTCCAGATCGTGATCGGAACGCAACCCGTTCTTCATGCCGATAATCCTGGCACGGTCGAGCATGTCCGGCTGGCCCCACGGGCCCCATGTATCGCGAATGCCGTCGCAGCCGCCGCCGATGCGCACGCCAGCTTGCCTGAGCCGCTTGATTGACGGCACCGTGGCCGAAGGTGCGCCGGTGGTGAGGATGGCAACGTCGAGAAGAGCAAGCTGATCGATCAGTTGGCCGACGCGCTGATAGTCGTTCATGCCGAGTGCGAAGGCATGGCTGATCGCCACCTTGCCTTCCATACCATTGGCGCGGATGCGCTCGAAAATAAGCTCCATCGTGAAGGCACCAAGATCGCCCGTTTCATGCAGATGAATATCGATCGGAACGCCATGCCTGGTGGCAAGGGCGAACAGAATATCGAGCTGGCCCTTCGGATCGCGGTCGATGCCGCACGGATCGATGCCGCCCAGCACTTCACAGCCCTGCCGCAGCGCCTCATCCAGCAGTTCCTTCGTGCCCGGCATGACCATCAGGCCGGACTGTGGGAAGGCCACGATTTCAATATCGATGATGCCCTTCAGCTTTTCCCGCGTTTCCCACACACCTTCGACCAGAGACAGGCCGTGGGTCGGATCAATGTCCACGTGAGTGCGGATATGCGTGCTGCCATGCGCGACCAGCCCGATGGCGTGGCGCATCGACTGGCGATGCGGATCAATGCCGATTTCCAGCCGATGCTCGCGTTCGAAATCGATGCGCTCGCGCAGGATCGCGGCGCGATTGTTGACATGCCAGGGCATGCCCCAGGTGGTCTTGTCGAGATGGGTATGCGCATCGATCAGGCCGGGTGCGACGATGGCGTTGCCGCCATCTTCCACAGCCATGCCCGCCTCTGCATCAAACCGCCCGAAACCGGCAATCTTTCCGTCCCTGATGAGGATATCGCAGGTGTCACCTGCCATCGGGCGGACGTTGCGGAGCAAGAGATTGTTCATAGGACTTACCTCAGTTTCGGATTGAGAGCATCGCGCAGCCAGTCGCCGAGCATATTGACGGCCACGACCAGCAGGCAGAGTTGGATGACGGGAAAAAGAACGATCCACCATGAACCCGAGAACAGGAACTGGTTGCCGATGCGGATCAGTGTTCCGAGTGATGGCTGGCTCGGCGGCATGCCGATGCCAAGGAACGAAAGCGTCGCTTCGGTGAGGATGGCCATGCCGAAATTGAGCGTCGCCGCCACCATGATCGGCGTCAGCGTATTGGGCAGGATGTGCTTGGCCATGATGCGCCGCGCGGGCACGCCGATCAGTCGCGCCGCCGACACATAATCCTTGCCGCTTTCGACGATGGCCTGCGCGCGCACCGTGCGGGCATATTGCACCCAGGCCGAAAGCGCGATGGCGAGAATGAGAACCGCAGACGCCCCGACCTCACGCAGGCTGACCGGCAGCATCTGACGCACGACGGTCGAGACCAGGATGGCGACCAGAATGGTCGGGATCGACAGGGTAATGTCGCCGAAGCGCATCAGCAGATTATCGATGAAACCGCCGAAATAGCCGGATACCAGCCCGGCGCTCATGCCAATCACAAGCGAAAGAACCACCGAGGCAATGCCGATGACGATGGAAATGCGCGTGCCGTAGAGGATGGCCGACAGCATGTCGCGACCTTGCGTATCGGTGCCGAGAAGATAAGGCCATTCGCCGCCTTCTTCCCATACCGGCGGCAGTTCTGCCTTCCACATATCGAGCGCAGCGCCGTCATAGGGGTTTTGCGGCGCGATCATGGGAGCAAACAGGGCGGTCAGGATCAGGATCGCCAGAAGTGCCGCGCTGAACATCGCCGTCTTGCTGTGCGTGAACGACCACCAGAGATCGCTTTTGCGGATGCGCTGGAAAAGCGATGGAGATGCAACGGGGGTGGTTTGAGAGGTTTGGGTGCTCATCGGTCTTTCTTCCCGTTGGATCAGCGTGCGGTGCGCAAGCGGGGATCGATTACCGCATAGGCAATGTCCACCAGCGTGTTGAGCACGACGAAGATGAAGGAAATGATGCAGAGATAGGCCGCCATCACCGGGATATCGAGGAAGGTGACGGCCTGAATGAACAGCATTCCCATACCCGGCCACTGGAACACGGTTTCAGTGATGAGCGCGAAGGCGATCAGCGAGCCGACATTCATGGCGGTCATCGTCACAACTGGCATCAGGCAGTTGCGCAGTGCATGGCGGAAATAGATGCGCCAGCGCGGAATGCCGCGAGCGCGGGCGAATTTGACGTAATCGGATCGCAGCACTTCCAGCATTTCGGCACGCACGAGACGCATGACCAGCGTGACCTGATAGAGCGAAAGCGCAATGGAAGGCAGCAGGATCGCAGCGCGTCCCGAAGGGGTCAGCAGGCCCGTCGACCACCAGCCAAGCTGAACCACATCGCCGCGACCGAAAGCCGGGAACCAGCCGAGCGAAACCGAAAAGACGAGGATCAACAGAATGCCGACAACGAAGCTTGGCAGCGAGACGCCGACAATGGAGAGGAATTGCAGGCTCTCCGTATACCATTTGCCGCGTTTGATTGCCGTCAGCACGCCAAGCGGCAGACCGACCAGCAGAGAAATCAGGGTGGCGACCAGCACCAGCTCCAGCGTTGCCGGAAAGCGTTCGCCGATCAGGCCCAGCACATCCTGACCGTTACGGTAGGAAATGCCGAAATTGCCTTGCGCCGCATTGACCACGAAGCGGGTATATTGCGTCATAAGGCCATCGTTAAGACCAAGGCGCTCACGCAGATTATCGCGGTCAGCCTGCGTCATCTGCTCATTGGCCATCATTTCGACAGGGTCGCCCGCCAGCCGGAAAATCAGAAAGGCAAGCAAAGCGACGGCCAACATCACCATAACGGCGTTTGCCAGGCGCTTAATGATAAAAACCAGCATTGGGGTTCCTCGGTAACAGCAGGACGCACCGGGGATTCGGCGTCCCCCGGTGCGTCATGATTGAATTATTCGGCAAAGTGCGTCAGCCAGTGACGCGGCTTGTTGTCCGGCAGTTGCACGATCTGGTCAATTTTCTTGGACATGACCCAGGCCATCGGCTGCTGATGCAGCGGCAGCATCACGATTTCGTCCTTCACTATTTTCAGCGCTTCGGTCTGCAACGCCAGACGCTTGGTGCGATCCATCTCGGTTGAAGCCTGCTCGGTCAACTGGTCGATCTTCGGATAGCTCCAGCCACCCCAGTTGAACACGCCTGCCTTCTCCGTTCTGGTTTCCATCATCTGCAACAGGATCGAATAGCTGTCGAGCATCGGCTCGGTTGCCCAGCCGATCAGATAAACGTCAGCCTTGCCTTCCGTCCGTTTCGGCGTCTGCGCAGCCACGGGCGCGATATCAAGCTGCGGCTTGAAACCGGCGCGGCTCATCATGTTGACCATACCCTGGCAGAGTTCTTCCTCGTTCACATAGGCATCGGTGGTGCAGACCAGCGTGAAGGGGAAGTCGGTAGCTCCGGCTTCGGCCAGAAGCTTCTTTGACAGTTCCGGATCGTATTTCAACGTCGTGTCGAGGTCAGGCGTGTAGCCCGGAATTTCCGGCGCGACCACCGCGCCTGCCGTGCGCGACTTGCCGCGCATGATGCGCTTCTGGATTAGCTCGCGGTCGAGAGCATGAGCAAAAGCCTGACGCACGCGCAGATCGTTGAACTTGTTTTCCGAACCGTTGGCAAGCTTCGGCTTGCGGTTGAAACCGATCATGACGGTGCGCAGATCGGTACGCTCCATCACATTCAGCTCCGGCTGAGCCTGTAGTCGCGGCAAATCCTGCGACGGCGCATTTTCCGTGAAATTGATCTCCCCCGACAAGAGCGCTGCCACACGCGTCGCCGCAGAAACAATCGGCGTGAACTCGATGCGATCGATATTCGACTTCGACTTGTCCCACCAGTCCGCGTTTTTCACCAGAACCGTCTTGGAATCCGGCGTGCGGCTTTCCAGCTTGAACGGCCCCGTGCCGTTGGTGTGGTAGGTGGCGTAACCTTCGATTTTGGCGCCCACATCGGTCGGTTTTTCCGAATTGTTGGCTTTGAGCCATCCGGCATCGAAGATATGGATGTTGGTCAGATCGTTAAGCAGCAACGGATAGGGGCCGCTCAGCTCGATATCGACAGTGTAATCGTCCACTTTCTGGGACGACTTGTAGGCCGGCAGATTGCCGCGCAGCGGCGAAACCGGATCGCTGACGCGCTTCAGCGAAGCAAGCACGTCATCTGCCGTGAATTCCGCACCATCGTGGAATTTTACGCCCTTGCGCAGGTGAAAACGCCAGACCGTCTCGGAAACATTTTCCCAGGATTCGGCCAGTGCCGGTTCGATCTTCAGGTTGGCGTCATAACGCACCAGACCTTCATAAACGTGATTGAGGAAAGCCAGCGTGTAGCTGTCACCGTAGGAATAGGGATCGAGCGAGTAAATATCATGCGCCGCCCCCCATTTCAGCGTTGCAGCCTGTACCGGTGAGGTCAAGCCTGTCAGGCCAGCCAACAGCGTGGCCGCAAGGCCCAGTTTTTTAAACATTGATTTGCTCCGCTTCTGGAAATTTGCGCCCCTTTTTGGGGTCTGTTTTCATTTATCGCCGTAACCATCGCTCGCGCGGTGATTTCGGTGGCTCGCGCCCTTTAGGCGCGCTTCAAAATTGAGTGTGGTTTCCTCCCTCCAATATGGCCCCGCCTTTCCGGCTTCTTCCTCGGACACGGGAACAGTATGTCTATTAGCCAAAAGTTGTCAACTCGATTGTTGACAATATTATTGTATTTGCGCGTCCGGCATGTCGACAAAGGTAGCCGTGACGGACGTCGCTTCATCAGAACTTCCATACCGGGTAACTTGGCGAAAATATCTCTTCGACCGGCGGGTGTTGCCAGCTCCTGTCGGGGTATTTGGCGATCAGCCCATCATATTGCCGCTGCGCCCGCTCCCGCGCTGCGGCCATGTCGATTCCGGCGACCTTGCCATCCAGCATGGACAAGCGCCCATCGACAAAAACCGCCTTTGTCACCTTGCCGGAACCGCCAACCACCAGCGTGGTAATAGGATCGACACTCGGCGTCATGTAAAGATCATCGAGGCGGAAGACGGCAATATCCGCCTTTGCGCCTGCGGAAAGCCTTCCGATATCCTGGCGTCCGAGCGCTTTGGCCCCGCCCAGCGTGGCCGCATCGAACAAGTCTTTCGAGAAAACCGCGTCCGACGCTTTTTCGCCGATACGACAGGCGATCAATCCGACGAGCATATTCATCAACATATCCGGAGGCGCCGTGTCGGTGGCCATACCGATATTGATGCCGAGTTTGCGACAGGAAGCGAAGGAATGCAGGATGCTGCCCATCCTTGCCGAAACCAGCGGCGAATGGGCAATGGAAACACCGTGTCGGGCATAGAGCTGCAAGTCCTGCGCCGAGGCGTGGGTGCCGTGCGGCGCGTAAAGCCTTTCGCTCATCAGCCCGTTATCCGCCAGCCATTGCGGCCCCGAAACACCATGCAGCTTGTGCATGGTATCCAGTTCCAGCTTGCCCTGCGCCATATGAATCCGAACCCGGCAGTCGAGATCGCGCGCCGCTGCCATGGTGCGCTGCAACAAGGGCAATGTGCAGGTTTCGATACGGTCAGGGGCAAGCAATCCATTGACCAAGCCACCATGACGACCGTGATTGCGCCCGATAAAATCGATGGCGTCAGCGAGACCCTGAAGTCCGCGCTCTTCATCGAACATCGGCTCTATGCGCCCCGGTGCTTCCAGTATCATGCCGCCGGAACGATAGGCGGGACTGAGAAAGACACGCAGGCCAAGGTCGCCTGCCGCGTCTGCCGCCGCCTCGAACTCCGCGACCGTTTCCGCCCATTTGCGATAATAGAGCGAAGCGATAGGTGCAGCGGAAGTAATGCCATTCAACAAAAGAAGGCCGAAGCCGAAGCGCTTCTGGAAAGCCAGTTCTTCATCGGAATACATTTCATAAGGCCCGCGCTCCACATAGGAACGGGGCCAGATACGTCCTTTCGCCCATCCGGGCTGATTGTCATGAACCAGCAGATAAGTATCGAGATCCGACAATGCGTCGAGGTCGATCAAACCAGGACTGATCAATGCCTTGCCGAATTCGACACGGCGCGCCACCTCACCCTCGAAATGCGGCCCGGCATAAAGCACCTGATTGCCTTCGATGACGATCTCGCCGTTGGGGATCAGGCAATGGCCGCCGTCGCGCCAGGCAAGCACCCATTCCGCTGTCAGCAGGGTCGGCCCCCGTGACCGCTCGCCCAAAACGAGTTCGTGTGCCAGTTCAGGCTTCATCGCATATCTCCGCGTTGCATATCAAAAGAGCGTTTCACCGGAATGAAACGCCCTATTTGTTAACCCACTGAAAAAGATGCGGTTATTCCGCCATCATGGTGTGCCAGTGGCGCGGCTTGTTGTCGGCACGGAAGTCCACGCTTTGCACCTTATCGAGCATGCCCCATGCAATAGGCTGCTGGTGGAGCGGAATCAGGATCGCCTTGTCCTTGGCGATCTTCAGTGCCTGTTCTTCCAGCGCAAGACGCTTGGCGGTGTCGGCTTCCTGCGCAGCCTTCTTCACCAGTTCGTCGAGTTCTGGATAGGACCAACCGCCATAGTTGGAAACACCGGTCGAGCCGCTGCGTGTCGATAGAACCTGCGAAAGCAACGAATAGGCATCAAGTGTCGGTTCGTTGGCCCAGCTCAAGTTGAACATATCGGCCTTGCCATTCGTCCGCTTCGGCTGCTGCACCGCACGCGGGCCCATATCGATGGTCGGCGCGAAACCGGCACGCTTCAGCATGTTTGCAATCCCCGAGCAGATATCTTCCTCGTTGATGCTCTCGTCATTCATGCACAGATAGGTGAAGGCCAGCCCCTTCTGCCCGGCTTCTTCAAGCAGCTTCTGGGCCTGCTTGGGATCGGCTGGCTGATAGGTGTCGAGCGACTTGGCGTAACCAGCGATTTCCGGCGCTATGAGCGAACCGGAAGGCCGGGCCAGACCGCGCATGATCTTCTTGTTGATGAGATCGCGGTCGATGCTCGCTTCCACAGCCTGACGAACGCGAACATCCAGGAACGGGTTCGGGCGACCATCCTCAAGCTTTTCCTTGCCGTTGAAACCAATGAAGACCGTTCGCAATTCGGTACGCTTGCTCACCTTGATACCCGGTGAGGATTCCAGCCTTGGAAGATCCTGAATAGGAGCGGAATCGACCAGATCTATCTCGTTGGAAAGCAATGCGGCAACGCGGGTAGCAGCAGAGGAGATTGGAACATACTCGATACGGTCGAGATTATGTTTTTTCTCGTCCCACCACTGATCGTTGACCAGCAGAACCGTCTTTGAATCCGGAACGCGGCTGTCGAGCTTGAAGGGGCCGGTGCCGTTGGTGTTGTGGGTGGCATAGTTTTCGGTCTTGGAGGCAATATCGGTCGGCTTTTCGGCATTGTTGTCCTTGAGCCATTTCGCATTGAACATGAAGATATTGGTCATATCGTTCAGGAACAATGCGGTTGGCGCAGAAACCTCGATATCGACTGTGAAGTCATCGACTTTCTTGACACCGACATAGAGCGGAATGTTGCCGCGCAGGGGCGAGGTCGGGTCCGAGACGCGGTTCATCGAGGCGACCACATCGTCCGCAGTGAAGTCCGCACCGTTGTGGAATTTCACGCCCTTGCGCAAGGTGAAGCGCCAATATTTGTTGTCGATGAGCTTCCATTCGGTGGCAAGCGCCGGCTCAATCTCGAAATTGGGACCGTAGCGGATCAATCCCTCGTAAATATGGTTCAGAAAAGCGAGATTGGAGGTCGAGGGAACCGAATCCGGATCAAGGGAGTAGATGTCCGCGCGGCTGCCCCAACGCAATGTCGCAGCACCTGCCGATGAGACCGCAAGTGGAGCGGCAATAGCCGCTGCGGTCAGTGCTGATATGAGAAACCTGTTGAGACGCGTCATGCTCTTCCCCTCATGAGTGGCGATTATTTCCGTTCGTCCGGATCTTCGACAGTATCATAATCTGCATTGTTATTGTCAACGATATTGTATGCAATTATGCTTTAGAACATCAACAGCATAAAACGTGCACCGAAATCCAGACATAAGGGGAAGGTAAATGGGTGGGCTCCTGCTGCTTCACGGAACGATTGTAACAGTCGACAGCACTCGGCGGATCATTGATGATGGCGGTCTGGCGATCGAAAACGACAGGATCGTCGATATCGGTACTGCAGAAGAACTCCACGCCAGACATGTCGGGAAAAAAGTAATCGACTGCAAGGGGAAGATGATCATCCCCGGGCTGATTGACGCCCACGGCCATGCAGGTCATGCGTTGATCCGCAGCATTGGTGCCGACACCAATTCGCTATGGATGCGGATCGTCACGCCAACCTACTACCACTATGTCACACGAGACTACTGGTATGCGGATGGTCTGGTTTCCGGCCTCGAAAGACTATGCGCTGGCGTAACGACGTCCGCCAGCATCATCACCTCCATGCCGCGCAGTGACGACCCGGCCTTCGCAATCAATCATGCCCGGGCCTATTCGGAACTCGGGTTGCGGGAAATCATCTGCGTGGGCCCTGCCGGCCTGCCCTGGCCGCAATCGGTTACGCGCTGGGAAAGCGGCCAGCCGGAGCGGCGCAGCGTTTCCTTCGAGGAAATGGTAGAGGGTGCGGAGGCCGTTATCGAAAGCCTGAACGGAACTGCCGACGGACGCATAAAAGTCTTCCTGACGCCATTCACCATTGTGCCCTCGGTCGAGCCGTCGAATGCCTCGACGCCGGACTTCGCTGTAAACCTGACCAAGGACGACCGGATGCAGGCGCGGCGCATCCGCGAAACCGCGCGCAAATGGGGCGTGCGCATTCATTCCGATGCCTTTGCTGGACAGATCCGCATGGCATGGCAGGACAAGGAAAACGCCCTGCTCGGGCCTGACGTTCACCTCCAGCATTGCTGGGGCATTTCGCATGAGGAAATAGATATTCTCGCGGAAACAGGCACGCATGTCACCCATGCCCCGCCCGGCCGCTCGACGCCGATCATGCAGATGATGGCCCGCGGCGTGCCGGTCGCCATCACCTCGGACGGCGCCGCCCCCAGCCGCCATTTCGACATGCTGCAGATCGCACGCATTGCCCAGTCGACGCAGCATATCCTGCACAATCACGACCGGTATATCCTCCCGCCGGGCAAGGTCTTCGAAATGATCACCATCGACGCGGCGCGCGCCATCGGCATGGATCACGAGATTGGCTCTCTCGAAAAGGGCAAGAAAGCCGATATCGCCATCATCGATATGCGCAAGCCCCATCTCACACCCAACTGGATGCCGGTTCACCGCTTGATCCATCAGGCCTTGGGAAGCGACGTAGATACGGTGATTGTGGATGGAAAAATCCTTATGAAGGACGGCAAGGTGCTCACCGCCGACATGCATGAGGCGCTTGCCTTCGGTGAAGCGGAAGCGCGCGCGCTGGTGAAAAGAGCAGGCTTGCAAAACCATATGCATGATCCCGGCTGGGGCCAATTGCAGCGCACCTTTCGTGAACCTGTGAACCTGCCCTCGTTGCCTGAGGTCCGGGGATAGATTTCCGCCTCTGCGAATTCTGAAATTTTGCGGCTGACGATCGAGGCCGCGCCTCGCCTCGGGGGCATGTCATGGCGAGCGCAATTGCTTCCGCTTCGTCATCATGATGGATATCCCGAAAGCTGAACAATAAAGGAAGAATGGTCGGTATTCAGTTCGCTTCTACCCGATGGCGGCATGAAAATCGCAGCCATTCTCTGCTCTCGCTTGCCTCAATCGAGAATTGTCATTATCTCAAATCTACTCAGCCTCAATGAAAGCCGCGTGAACTTTGCCGGGACAGAATTCGAAAATGGAGACAAGGCCGGCGGTCATTCAGGTGAACGATTTATCCGTCGATTATGACGGTGCGCCTGCGCTGAAATCCGTCAACGTTTCTGTCAGCTCCGGCCGGATAACCGCGATATGCGGCGCCAACGGTTCGGGCAAAAGCACATTGCTGCGTTGCATGGCGCGCCTGCAAAAGCCGTCGCGCGGCGAGGTGCTTTTCGAGGGGCATGACATAAGCCGAATGCGCCGCAACGAACTCGCCAGAAAGGTCGCGGTGCTGGGGCAGATGCCCGAGGTTCCAGCGGGCCTTACGGTCGAGGAACTCGTTGAAAATGGCCGCCATCCCCACCGGGGACTGCTCTCGCGTCTGGGTCAGGCGGATCGGGCCATAATCGCGCAGTCAATTGCACAGGTCGGTCTGGAGAAGCTTCGGCACCGGCAGGTCGCTTCATTGTCGGGCGGTGAACGGCAGCGAGCCTGGGTCGCTCTTGCCCTCGCGCAGAACCCCGCCGTCCTTTTCCTTGATGAGCCGACGAATTTTCTCGATATCCGCCATCAGTCCGAGCTGCTCACACTTCTGAAAAGGCTCAACACGGAGCGCAACCTGACCATTATAACCGTGCTTCACGATCTCAATCAGGTGATGGAACTGGCGGACGATGTCATTTTGATGCGCAAGGGGCAGCTTATGGCCTCGGGCGACCCGCAAAGCGTCCTGACGAAACAGCATCTCAAGCAAGCCTTCGAGTTCGACATGGACGTTATTGCCCATCCGCTCCTGCCGATCTCCTTCTGCCTGCCGCGCTGGATTGTCGATGATCACGATCAGGCCGCGCGATGACGCCACGGCAAGCCGTCGCGGAAGTCGCGAAGCCAAGGATTCCTGTTTTCAGCCTGTTCATACTGGCGGCAGTGCTCCTGCTGGGGCTGATTATCGCAGAACTCGTCGTCGGCAGCGGCAACGTCGCGCTCTCCGACGTTGTGCACGCGGCATCGCGGCCACAGTCGCTGGCGCAGATCATTATCGAGACCATCCGCCTGCCTCGGGCCCTTGCCGCCATTCTGGTCGGTGCCGCACTTGCAGCGGCGGGCGCGGTCATGCAAACGGTTTTGCGCAATCCGCTGGCCGCGCCTGACATCTTGGCAGTGACCAGCGGTGCGCAACTGGCTCTCGTCATTGCCAGCCTGCTGCTTCCATTCGCTTTTCCGGGTTTTCTCGCGACCATCCTCGGTGGAGCCATCGGTGGCGGTCTCTGTCTTCTGGTGGGTGGCGGATTGCGTGCGCAGCCGGTCCGGCTTGCGCTCGCGGGCGTGGCTATCTCCCTCGCCTTCTCGGCGCTGTCATCCGCGATTGTTCTTATGGCCGATGATCGGGCATCGGGCGTTCTTCTGTGGTCGTCAGGTCTTCTGGAGCAATCCGGCTGGACCAAGGTTGCTTCACTTGCGCCCGCAATATTGGGCGGAATATTGCTGCTTTCCCTTTTGGGACGGCAGTTCGATGTCATGGCGCTCGGCAATGACATGGCCTCCGGCCTCGGGCTGGGGAAAGCGCCCGCCATCATCGGACTGCTGGCTACGGTCGTTCTTTCCGGAGCAGCGGTTTCCATCGCTGGACCGATTGGCTTCATTGGCCTTGCGGTCCCGAACTTCCTGCGGGCCGTGGGTTTCCACAAACATGGCGTCCTGCTGCCCGCCGCTGGCCTTATGGGGGCAGTTGCACTTCTCGCGGCTGATGTTTCGGCGCAGCTGTTGAGCAGCAACGGCACGATCATCCCAACCGGAATCTTTGCCGCCTGTTTCGCGGCGCCGGTCCTGATTCTGGTCCTGCGCAGGATCAGGGGGGAGACGCGCACGCGCGCAAACCTCGTTTCGGAGAGGGTTCTGTTTCAGCGGAAAACGGTGCTCTATTCCGCTCTCGCCGGAATGATGCTGGCGGCTTTTCTGCTCGGCCTGCTCTTCGGCGATGGAGTTGCCGGTTGGCAAACCGACTGGCAAACCGTCTCCGCACTGCGCATGCCCCGCGTGCTGATTGCCATGGGTTCGGGAGCGTTGCTGGCATGTGCCGGCCTGCTGCTTCAGCTCGTCACACGCAATCCGCTTTCGGGCCCTGAAACGCTGGGCTTATCACAAGGAGCGGCCCTTGCCGGGCTTGCCGGCCTTTTGATCGGTGTCGTGCCCGGCAGCCCGCTATTCGCGCTTCTCGCGGTGCTTGGAGCAGGTCTGGTCGTCGTGTGCATTTCCCTCCTTTCGGCCCGCATGTCGCCGGAGCGCACGGCGCTGACCGGCATCGCGGTTGCTGCCAGTCTCTCCGCCGTCAGCACCATCATTGTCATTGAGGCCAAATTACAGGTCGCCGAGGCGCTTTCCTGGCTGGCAGGGTCCACACATGGGCGAAACTGGCAGGATGTGGCGGCGCTCGCACCCTGGCTCGTCCTCATTCCTTTGATGATGGTGCTGGCAAGGCGGTTCGATATTTTGGCAATGGGGCGGGATGAAGCGGAATCCATCGGTCTCAATACGATGTCCGCCCGCATCTGGACGATGCTTCTGGCCGCGCTGGCGGTGGCGGGGGCCGTGGCGACGGTCGGTGCAATAGGTTTCGTGGGGTTGATCGCGCCGCATGCTGCCCGTTTGTGCACTGGCGCGCGCTATCGCCAGCTTGTGCCAGTTACAGCGCTTGTGGGAGCAATCCTCGCCGCCCTCGCAGATGTGTTCGGAAGGTCGCTTATCGCACCGCAGGAAATTCCGGCAGGGATCGTTACCGCCTTTATCGGCGCGCCCTTGTTCATTCTATTGATGCGGCGTCAATCGCGTTGACAACCCCCTTCAGATGGGCAAAGCGCTTTCCACGCGTTCAAGCAGGCGCAACATGGATCGTGTAGAGCCGAACGGCCAGATGTCCGGCCCGATTGTGTGCACCTGATTGTTTGCAACCATCGGCAGGACGGGCCAAAGGGCACTTTCCGTCAGCTCCCGCGGCGGCTCGTCGCCAAGAAGGCAAAGATGCGTATCGGAGCCCAGCATGGCGAGATCTTCCAGCCCCAATGTCGTAAAGCCGAAGGATTGGCTGCCAAGATCGACAGCCGGTGAAAATCCCGCTTTCGCCAGCGTCGCCATAGCCGCGGAATTGGACGTGAAGATGCGCAGGCGGGCAACGCCCGGCAATGGCTGCGCGATGACAACCCTGCTTTCCTTCGCAGAGCGCTTCGCCCTTGCAGCGGAAAGTCGGTCTTCAAACGACACCCATTCCTTGCGTGCTTCCGCCACCCGCCCAACCGCCTCGCCAGCGGTCGACAACCCGGCTTCCATATTGCTGTAGAAATCGGACTTCTCGGAACCCGTATCGATCAGCAAGGTTGGCGCAATTTCATTGAGGCGGGCGGCAATGGCGCCATGGCGCAGCGCGGACGTGATAATCAGATCGGGCTTCAGCCGCATCAGGGCTTCGAGGCTCGGCTGCTGACGTCCGCCAACATCGACCGCTCCGGAAAGCTTATCATTCTCGATGTTCACCCATTGGCGATATCCCGCCAGATCGGCAACACCGACCGGGATGATATCGAGCGCAAGAAGAATCTCCGTCGCATCCCATTCGAGCGTTACAATTTTCGTAGCCTCCGCGCGGGCAACAGAAGTAAGGGCAGCCAAGGCCGCCCCCACAAGAATATCACGCCGCGAAAAAACTGTTACCATCGAACGCTCGTCGTCGCCACGATGGAGCGACCCTGACCATAATAGCACTGGCTTGTAGAATTGCAGCCAGCCACATATTTCTTGTCGCCGAGATTATAAGCGTTGACCTGCAAGCGGTAGTTGCCGATGTCGTAGCGCAGAAACGCATCGACCAGCGTATAGGACGGCACATAGAAGGTGTTGAGGGTGTCGCCCGCCGTCTTCCCGATGCGGCGCACGCCGCCGCCCACGACAAGGTTGCCTTCGACATTGCCCGGCAGCGGCATGTCGTAGCTCAGGAACAGGGATTGCTGGTTCTTCGGCACGGTATAAGGCAATTTGCCGATCTGGGCCGGATTCTGGCTTTCGCTGACTTCCGGGTCCTGAAAGCTCAACGCGCCGGTGACGTTCAGCCTGTCCCAGAGACGTGCGGTTCCCTCGAGCTCGATGCCGCGAACACGCACCTCGTCGGTCTGATAATAAACGCCGGAGATGCGGTTCACGACATTCTGCTGCTCGGCCTCGAAAGCCGAAAGCGTGACAGTATAGTCCTCTCCCTCCGGTGCATATTTCAAACCCACTTCCTTCAAGGTGCCGGTCGTGGGCTTGAGCGGCGTATCGGCGAGCGTCAGTGTCGGCAGGAAGGACGTCGAGTACAGGGCATAAGGCACGAAGCCCGAATCGAACAGGTAAGCCACGCCGACGCGGCCGGTGAACTTGGCGGGGTCCTGTTCGTAGTCCGTGGTCTTGCCCGATGAAAGCGCCGTCTGCTCGGAACGGATGCGGACGAAATCCTTGCGGCCGCCCAGCGTCACGCGCAGCTTGCCCGCTTCGATCTGGTCCTGCACATAAATGCCGGTCTGGTACTGTTTCTGCAAAAGCCGTGTCGTCGGAGACAGATCAGCGAGAGGCTGGTCGTAGGTCGGATTGAAAAGATCCTGCGACGGGCCGCTTGCCGAGGCGGTATAATTGTCGAGACGTTGCCATTGCTGGTCGACGCCCACAAGGAGCGTGTGCGCCAGCGGCCCCGTATCGAAACGCGACTCCAATTGCGTATCGAAGGCTACCGCATCGAGTTCCGGCTGGGCCAGATAGTTGGTACGCGGGATCGTATGACCATCCCAGCCCTTGGTCGGAATGACGCCGGTGAACAGATTGCGGTAATCCGTCTTCATATGCGAATAGCGAAAATTCTGCCGCACGGTGAACGTGTCGTTGAAGCGGTGCTCGAAATCATAGCCCGCATAACCGATCTCTTTCTTGTAGATCGCATTGCGCGGGTCGCCATCGGTAAAGTCGCGTGAGATCGTCTGTCCGGTCGGGCTTGGCAATACGCTGCCATAGGCCGGGATTATGACGCCGGCCTGCCCCATATTGTCCTTCAGGTAGCCGCCCGACACAACAAGGCTCGTATCCGTATCCGGCCGCCAGGCAAAACTGGGATTGATCGCAATGCGATCGTTCTTGCCCAGATCGTAGGACGTGTTGCTATCGCGGAAAATGCCGTTCAGGCGATAGGTGAAGCGGGGATCGTTGTTGATCGGCCCTGTAATATCGGCACCGAATTCCTTGCGTTCAAAGCTTCCGCCGCGCAGATAAATCTCGCGCGACGCTTCGGCCTGCGGCTGCTTGCTGACCATATTGACGATGCCGCCGACATTGCTCTGGCCGAACAGGGCGGAACTCGGGCCGCGCAGGATTTCCACGCTTTCCAGAGAATAGGGTTCGACAACAAAGCCCGAATAGCCCCCGGATTGGCTGGCAATCTGCGGAATGCGCAGGCCATCCAGGTAAAGATCGGCTGGGAAACCGCGCACGGTAAAATAGTCCGAACGAACGTCGGCACCATAGCGCTGTGCGTTCACATTGGCGCTATAGAGCATCGCTTCGCTGACCGACTGCACCGCGCGGTCATTCATATTGTCGCGGGTGACAACCGAAATGGACTGGGGAACCTCGCGGATCGGCACGTCACTTTTGGTTGCCGCACGGCTGTACTCCGCAACATAACCTTTCACAGGCGCACGCGGGCCTTTTCCATCCGAGGTCTGTATCTCAATCGTGTCGAGCTTGAGGATCCCGGCCTCTTGCGCTGCGGATGGCGCGGCGATTGCGATGGAAGCCGCGCCGCCAAGAATTGCAGTTTCCAGCAGGTATTTGACGCTCCTGCGGCGTGGCTTCCTTGGGCCCTGTTTGCGCGCAGCACCACTCGTATTCAATTCGGCTCTCCTTGCCGACCGGCCAGCGGGCGGCATGTTACCCCGCTGGCTATGATGGCTGCGGGCTATATCGTGATTTTGGCGTTGCGCAAATTTGAATTTCAGAATAATTCTAATTTGTGCTTATCAATGAACGCGTTATGTAGCTGAATATATTTCAGCAACCTTGATGGAGTCAGGCCAAACTCCGTTGCAATCGGGTCGAAATTCTGCAATTTCCGTGAAATATGACAATTTCAGTCAAATTGGGCCAAACGGAAATTTGCATGCGACCGAAACACGCCATCGACTATCAGGATCTGCCGCGGCCACTGGCGGTCATGCGGCGTGAATATAAAACCGGCATGAATTTTGGCTGGCACAGTCATCGGCGCGGACAATTGCTCTACGGAAATACCGGCTACATGACGGCCCTGACCGAAGAAGGCGCCTTCATGCTGCCAAGCGGTTATGCGGTGCTGCTGAGACCCGATCTGCCGCACGCGGTGGAAACGTTCGGCGAAACGGAGATGTATTCGGTCTATCTTGAAGGGAACATTTCGCGGGACCTGTGGGAGGAGACGCGGGTGCTCAAGGTCTCCGCATTGCTTGACGCCAGCATTCAGGCGCTTGCGCAGGAGCCCGTGCTTTACGATGAAAACGGACGCGGCCGGCATCTTTCCGCCCTCATTCTGGACGAAATCCGCTGTGCGGACAGACAACCGCTGACGGTGCCGCTTCCAGCCGAAAAACAGCTGCGAAAACTGTGCCGGAATCTTCTCGAGGATCCCGGCCTGGATCTGACCATCGACGATTGGGCCGAACAGGTGGGAATGAGCCGCCGGACGATGACGCGCAAATTTCGTCAGGAAACGGGGATGAGCTTTATCGAATGGCGTCAGCGCCTGCGTGCCTCCCATGCCATGCGCCGGCAGGCCGAAGGCGTCCCATTGGCGGTGGCGAGCGTGGAAGCGGGCTATCAAAGCGTTTCAACGCTTCGCAAGGTGATGAAAAGTCTTAGCCTGGCATGACAAGTATTGATGGTCTGTCGTCAAAAACCGGCTAAGTTCTCTTGTTCTCGGAGAAGACCAAGCCCTTCCGGACCAGCGTATCGTGTGTTTCCGCACAGATTTGCGATAGATGCTTCACAAGGGCTTCCGAGCTGGCAACAATTGGCCGGTTGAAGGGGCTCAGGACGGACAGCACAAAATCCTGAGCAGGCAGAAAGGGTTTCAAGACCAGGCCTTGTGGCTCGTAGCTGAGTGCCGTGAGGGGATTGACGATTGAAGCGCCCAAGCCTCGCAGAACCAATTCGCATACGCCGCCGGCTGATTGTGACGACAGGAACAGACGGCGCTGTGTGCCGGCCATATCGAGTATGCGTTCCACACTCAGCCTGTAAGGGTCCCGGGGCCCGAGGCTTATGAAGTTGACACCTTCAAAATCAGCCGGTTCGAGAAAATCCCGGGTTGCAAGAGGATGCTGCGGGGGCAGCACAGCAACGAGCTTGAAAGTCCACAGAATGCGAGCATCGGCGTCACGCTCGGTGTAAACGTCTTCAATCAATCCGATGTCGAAGTTAAAGCCTGAAATGCTTGACTGATTGCGTGGGTCAACGGTGCTGATTTGCAAAGTCAAATCAGGATAGTCCGCACTCAATCGCCTAACCGCCTCCGGCAATATGGTCAGCGCAAAGGCCGGCAGTGAGGCGACTGTCAGGATTTCCTCAGAGGCTTCGCGCAGGCGATCGATGAAGCCGTTGATACGATCCAGGCCAATGAATGAAGCCTGCACTTCCTCAAACAGCTTGAGCGCTCTTGCCGTCGGCACCAAGCGCTGCAAGCGCCGCTCGAACAGGCGAAACCCGATATGCTCCTCCAGTCTGGACAGCTCGCGGGTGATGGTGGGCTGGGAAGACCCAAGAGCAGCAGCAGCGGCCGTGACAGTACCAAATTTCATGGTCGCGCGAAAAATTTCCACTTGACGAAGATTGATATGATTTTTGCGTGGATGCATGGATTTCTCGCTTTGTCCGAGCCTCAAGGCCGTTACTTCATATCGGATATGCATGAAGTTCGAACAAGTTTTCTATATCAAAAGAAGGATTTCCTTGGCTAAATCAGCGTAAAACAAGGGGATAAAAATGGACACCAACACTCTCATCTCCCATCCGGCGCAGCGCGCTCTGGCGGACGCACTGGCGGCGACCGGCGGGAGGCTCGATGAGAGTCAAGTTGGTGTTGCCGCTTCCATCTACGATGCAACATTGCGGTCGCGCGATCCCGGCCCCTTCCTGCAAACGCCATGGTATGGGCATCGGGCAGACAAGCCGATCTACCCGGCAAGCGTTATCAAGCTGTTCTTTCTGGATGCTCTGGCCGCATTCCGTGAGATGGGTATAATTGCCGAAGACGAGGAAGATGATCGCGCTGCAGCGCAGATGATGGCGATTTCATCCAATGAAGCCACGGTTTACCTCGTTGGCCGCCTGACAGGGGCGGATGACGGCGCCTGCCTGCAAGGCAAGGCGCTTGAAGACTGGTGTGCTGCGCGCCACCGCGTCCAGCAATGGTACGATTCACAAAACCGCGTG
>Ga0164243_10000668_pt1 | contig 60916 bp, 47 predicted proteins | sample OricompcompostOP_FD_108781 | JGI IMG/M metagenome (GOLD analysis project Ga0164243, IMG submission 108781) | Organic Plus compost microbial communities from Emeryville, California, USA - Original compost - Organic plus compost (OP) | ecosystem: Engineered > Solid waste > Mixed feedstock >... | reverse complement strand
CCGACCGGACCTGGCCGAGGATCTGGCTCTCCCCGATCACCATCGAGTCCAGCCCGCCGGAGACGTTGAACGTGTGGGCCACTGCACCCTCGTCGAAGTACACCGAGCAGATGCCGCGCAGCTGGGCCGTACCGACGCCGGTGGCCTCGGCCAGTTGTTCGGTGATCTCGTCCAGGCCGGCGTGGAACCGGGCAACCTCCGCGTAGACCTCGCTCCGATTGCAGGTGGACAGCACCACCGCCTCATCGATGTGTTCGCTGCGGGTCAGCGAGTCGGCGAGTTTGGCCGACGCATCGGCGTCCATCGCCAGCTTCCCGAGCACCTCGAACGATGTCGTCTTGTGGGAAACGCTGACCACCAGAATGCTCACGACGCAGTTGCCTTCTCGATGCTGCTCTTCTTGATGTTGACACCGGACTTCGCGACGACCGATTCCTCGGCCTCCTCGGACTGGTCGCCGGCCTGCTGTTCGTGGTAGGCCAGGATCTGCAGTTCCTGACCGAGATCCACCTTGCGCAGGTTGACGTCCAGCGGCACCGTCAACGCTGTCGGTGCGAAGTTCAGGATGCTCCGGATTCCGCAGGCGATCAGCCGATCGGTCACATCCTGGGCAGCCGAGGCGGGCGTGGCCAGCACCGCGATCCGCGGAGCCGTCTGCCCGACGACCTTCTCCAGGTCGGCAAGATCGGAGATCGGTACGCCGACGACCTCACGGCCGATCAGCGCCGGGTTCGGGTCGAGCAGTGCGACGATCCGGAAGCCGCGGGAACCGAATCCGGAGTAGTTGGCCAGCGCCGTACCCAGGTTGCCCAGGCCGACGATGATCACCGGCCACTCCTGGGCCGAGCCGATCTCTCGGCCGATCTGGAAGCGCAGGTACTCCACGTCGTAGCCGACACCGCGGGTGCCGTAGGTGCCCAGATAGGAGAGGTCCTTGCGGAGCTGGGCCGAGTTGACGCCGGCCGCGTCGGCCAGTTCGCCGCTGCTGATCGTCGTCACGCCCTCGTCGGCCATCGCGTTCAGGGTCCGCAGGTAGACCGGGAGCCGGGCGATCGTGGCATCCGGGATGCCCTTCTCGGTTGCCGGCCGCTCGGAACGCATCTGCTCGCCCTGGTGGCCGAGTCCCCCGCCGTGTGGCCGGGGCTGTGAGGGCGTCACGTGCCTTGTGCCTCCGATGTGTTCCGGTTCTCCGCCCACTCACTCTAGGAGCTTGTGAACGCGATAACAAACCATTCGGTGGGCTGCTGCTCAGCCGGGAACTGCCGAGCTCCGACCACTGTCCTTTTCGGGTGAACTCTGCCCCGATGCTTGCCAAGATCACCGGAGCGGTGCTTGTGTGGGTCGGTGGCTGGAGCACAGGAGCTTCCAGATGTCGACGGTGCGGCAGCACGCACACTGCTGAACACCGCACGTTTCTTCACGCGCTGGGAAGAGTCCGACGACCGTCGGGCGGTCTTCCGTCGCGGCGGGCGGGCCGGCGATGCGTTCTACCGGGACCGCTGGAGCCACGACAAGATCGTGCGGTCCACCCACGGCGTCAACTGCACCGGTTCGTGTTCCTGGAAGGTCTACGTCAAGGACGGCGTGATCACCTGGGAGAGCCAACAGACCGACTATCCGTCGGTCGGCCCCGACCGGCCCGAGTACGAGCCGCGCGGCTGCCCGCGCGGTGCAGCCTTCTCCTGGTACACCTACTCGCCCACCCGGGTGCGCTATCCGTACGCCCGCCAGGTGTTGGTCGAGGCCTACCGCAGCGCCCGGCGGCATCATCGGGATCCGGTGGACGCCTGGGCGGCGGTGGTCGGCGATCCGGAGACCCGGCGGCGTTACCAGCAGGCCCGCGGGAAGGGCGGTCTGACCCGGATCAGCTGGGACGAGGCGCTGGAGATCATTGCGGCGGCCCACGTCCACACCATCAAGACCTACGGCCCGGACCGCTGCGCCGGCTTCTCCCCGATCCCGGCCATGTCGATCGTCAGCCACTGCATCGGCACCCGCTTCATCCAGCTGATCGGCGGGGTGATGACCTCGTTCTACGACTGGTACGCCGACCTGCCGGTGGCCAGCCCTCAGGTCTTCGGCGACCAGACCGACGTCCCGGAATCCGGTGACTGGTGGGACGCCACCTACCTGATGATGTGGGGCTCCAACGTGCCGGTCACCAGGACCCCGGATGCGCACTGGATGACCGAGGTGCGCTATCGCGGTACCAAGGTGGTCAGCGTCAGCCCGGACTACGCCGACAACACCAAGTTCGCCGACGAGTGGCTGCCGGCCCAGGCCGGCAGCGACGCCGCCCTGGCGATGGCGATGGGCCATGTGGTGCTCAAGGAGTTCTTCGTCGACCGGCAGACGACGTTCTTCTCCGACTACGTCAGCCGGTTCACCGATCTGCCCTTCCTGGTACGCCTCCAGCAGCGGGACGACGGAACGTACGTCCCCGGGAAGTTCCTGACCGAATCCGACCTCGGTGTCACGGGTGCGCCGGAGAGCGACTGGAAGACCGTCGTGCTGGACGACGCCACCGGTCGGCCGGTGGTGCCGAACGGGTCGATCGGCTTCCGTTACGCCGAGTCTGGAGAGGGCCGGTGGAATCTTGATCTGGGCGACGTCACGCCGCGGCTCTCGCTGGCCGATGGCGGCGCGCCGGTCGAGGTGTCCCTGCCGGCCTTCACCGCAGCCGACGGCACCGGCGAGGTGCTCCGGCGCGGCGTCCCGGCCCTGCGGATCGGTGATCATCTGGTCACCACCGTCTTCGATCTGATGTTGGCCCAGTACGGCGTCGGACGGCCGGGGCTGCCCGGCGACTGGCCGACCGACTACACCGATGTCGATCATCCCTACACGCCGGCCTGGCAGGCCGAGATCACCAGCGTGCCCGCCGAGCAGTGCATCCGGGTGGCCCGGGAGTTCGCGCGGAACGCCGTCGACTCCGGCGGCCGGTCCATGATCATCATGGGCGGTGGGATCTGCCAGTGGTTCCACGGCGACGCCACCTATCGTGCCGTGCTGGCGCTGTTGATGTTGACGGGCTGCCAGGGTCGCAATGGCGGCGGCTGGGCGCATTACGTCGGCCAGGAGAAGTGCCGGCCGCTGACCGGGTGGCTCTCCCTGGCCAACGCGCTGGACTGGTCGCGGCCGCCGCGCACCGTGCCGGGGACGTCGTACTGGTACATGCACACCGGGCAATGGCGCAACGACGGGTACAGCGCGGACGCCCTGCTCTCCCCGCTGGGATCGGGGAAGATGGCCGGCCGGCATACCGCAGATCTGATCGCCCAGTCGGCCCGGCTGGGTTGGATGCCGTTCTATCCGCAGTTCTCGGCCAATCCGCTGGATGTCGCGGACCGGGCCGAACAGGCGGTGGCCGACGGGCGGGCGCCGGATGCGGCGAGCTACGTGGCCACCGAACTGAAGGCCGGCCGGTTGGAACCGGCCATCGCCGACATCGACTCAGAACAGAACTGGCCGCGGACCTTGATCGTCTGGCGGTCCAACCTGATCGGTTCGTCGGCGAAGGGCAATGAGTACTTCATCAACAACCTGCTGGGCACGCCGTCGAACCTGCCGCAACCGCCGGACGGGCAGTCCGCGCCGCATCCCGACGACGTGCGCTGGCGGGAGGATGCGCCGCAGGGCAAGTTGGATCTGTTGGTGTCGGCGGATTTCCGGATGACGTCGACGACCCTGCATTCCGATGTGGTGCTCCCGGCGGCCACCTGGTACGAGAAACACGATCTGTCCTCCACCGACATGCACCCGTTCGTGCACGCCTTCAACCCGGCGATCGAACCGCCGTGGCAGGCCCGGACCGATTTCCGGTTGTTCAGCGATCTGGCTCGCAAGTTGTCCGACCTGGCGGTCGGTCACCTGGACACCCGCAAGGATCTGGTGTCGGTGCCGATGCAGCACGACACGGCCGGGGAGACGTCCCAACCCCGCGGCGTGGTCCGCGACTGGTTCACCGACGATCAGGTCGAGGCGGCACCCGGCCGGACGATGCCGATCTTCACCGTGGTGGAACGGGACTACACGGCCATCGCCGACAAGCTCGCCGCTGTCGGTCCGCTGGCGGACCGGCTGGGCTTCACGGTCAAGGGCACCACCTTCCAGTTGTCCGAGGCCCTGGACGGGCTGGCCCACAGCAACGGGGTGATGCTCGGCGGGCGGACCGACGGTCGGCCGGCGATCGACACCGACGCGAAACTGGCCGAGGCGATCCTGCGGTTCTCCGGTACGACCAACGGATCCCTCGCGGTTCAGGGGTTCCGGGACTTGGAACGGCGGGTCGGCCGGCGGCTCGCCGATCTGGCCGAGGGATCGGAGGAGCGACGGATCAGCTTCGCCGACACGCAGGCGGCCCCCACCCCGGTGATCACCTCGCCGGAGTGGTCGGGTTCGGAGACCGGCGGCCGCCGCTATGCGCCGTTCACGGTCAACATCGAACGCCTGAAGCCGTTCCACACGCTGACCGGGCGGATGCACTTCTACCTCGATCACGACTGGATGGCTGATCTCGGTGAGTCGCTGCCGCTCTACCGGCCGCCGCTGGACATGCACCGGCTCTTCGGTGAGCCGCGACTCGGGCGCAACGGCGCCCAGGTGACCGTCAGGTACCTGACCCCGCATTCGAAGTGGTCGATCCACTCCGAGTACCAGGACAACCTGTTGATGTTGTCGCTGTCCCGCGGCGGGCCGACGGTGTGGATGAGTGCGGCTGACGCGGCATCGATCGACGTCGCCGACAACGAATGGGTCGAGGTGGAGAGCGGCAACGGCGTCTTCGTCGGCCGGGCGATCGTCAGTCACCGTCTTCCGGACGGGATCGTGTTCGTCTATCACGTCCAGGAGCGCACCATCGACGCGCCCAAGTCCGAACGCACCGGTCGGCGCGGAGGCACGCACAACTCGGTGACCCGGCTGATGATCAAGCCGACCCACCTGATCGGTAGCTACGCCCAGCTGTCCTACACCTTCAACTATCTCGGCCCGACCGGCAACCAGCGCGACATCGTCGCGACCGTGCGGAAGCGCAGCCAGGAGGTGACCTATCGATGAGGGTGATGGCCCAGGTCGGGATGATCATGAATCTCGACAAATGCATCGGCTGCCACACCTGTTCGGTGACCTGCAAGCAGACCTGGACCAACCGGGCCGGCACCGAATACGTGTGGTTCAACAACGTCGAGACCCGGCCGGGTCAGGGCTATCCCCGGCGGTACGAGGATCAGGAGCGTTGGCGCGGTGGCTGGCACCTGAACAAGCGCGGCAAGCTGCGGCTGCGTACCGGCAGTCGGTTGCGCCGGCTGGCGACGATCTTCGCCAGCCCGGTGCAGCCGAACATCTCCGACTACTACGAGCCGTGGACCTACGACTACAACATGCTGACCGAGTCACCGCTCGGCGACGATGCGCCGGTGGCCCGGCCGAAGTCGTTGCTCACCGGCGAGGACACCAAGATCAGGTGGTCGGCGAACTGGGACGACGATCTCGGCGGCTCGCAGCAGTACGGCTCGGCGGATCCGCTGGTGCAGAAGGTGCGTGAGCGGTCGGAGGAGAAGATCAGGTTCGAGTTCGAGCGGACCTTCATGTTCTATCTGCCGCGGATCTGTGAGCACTGCCTGAATCCCAGCTGCATGGCTTCCTGCCCGTCCGGTGCCATCTACAAGCGATCCGAGGACGGCATCGTGCTGGTTGATCAACAACGCTGCCGCGGCTGGCGGCAGTGCATCACCGGCTGCCCGTACAAGAAGATGTATTTCAACCACAAGTCCGGCAAAGCCGAGAAGTGCACGCTGTGCTACCCCCGGGTGGAGGTCGGCCTGCCGACGGTGTGCGCGGAGACCTGCGTCGGCCGGTTGCGGTATCTGGGCATCTTCCTCTACGACGCCGACGCGGTGACCGCGGCAGCGTCGGTGCCCGACGACAAGGATCTCTACCAGGCACAGTTGGATCTGATGTTGGATCCGAACGATCCGATCGTCGTCGCCGAGGCCCGCAAGCAGGACATCCCGGACTCCTGGTTGGACGCCGCGCGCCGGTCGCCGGTCTACCAACTGGCCAAGGTGTACAAGATCGCGCTGCCGCTGCATCCGGAATACCGCACCATGCCGATGGTCTGGTACGTGCCGCCGTTGTCGCCGGTGGTGGATCTGCTGTCGGAGCAGGGACACGACGCCGAGGACGCCGGTGTGCTGTTCGGCGCCATCGAATCCCTGCGGGTGCCCGTCGAATACCTGGCCGAGCTCTTCACCGCCGGCGACACGAACGTGGTGTTGGGCGTATTGCACCGGCTCGCGGCGATGCGTTCCTACATGCGTGACGTGACCCTCGGCCGGGCGACGAATCCCGACATCGCGGAAGCGGTCGGGATGACCGAGCAGCAGGTGCAGGCGATGTACCGGCTGCTGGCTCTGGCCAAGTATTCCGAACGGTACGTCATCCCACCCGCGCATCTGGAGGAGGCGCACAATCTGGAGGAGATCGGCTGTTCGCTGGAGTTCGAGGACGGTCCCGGCATGTACGGCTCCGGTCCGATGGGTGAGGCCAGCGGCCAACCGGTGCCGGTCGCGGTGGAGACGTTCCAAAGTCTGCGACAACGGCAACAGACCGACAGCGCCGCCGACGCCTCCGAGCTCCGCGGCCGGGTCAACCTGCTGAACTGGGACGGCAACGGCCGACCACCGGGGTTGTTCCCCGACCACGAGCCGGAAGGCCGAGCATCCGACCAGTCCGAACCGGCGGCGGGATCATGATCACCAAACGGAGGCGGGAGGCCGTGCCCGCCGTCGATCGGGTGATCAGGCAGGTTGCGTCGTACTGCCTCAGCTATCCCGACGATCTGGTCAGCGCACAGCTCCCGGAGTTGGTGACGATCATGCAGGCGCAGCCGGTCGGTCGCGGCCGGGACGCGCTGTTGGATTTCCTGTCCGCCTGGACCGCGGTCGATGCCGACGAGCGTCGCCGACAGTATGTCGATCTGTTCGATCTTGATCGGGGCCATGCCCTGTATCTGTCCTACTGGACCGACGGGGACACCCGACGGCGTGGGCAGGCGTTGGCCCGGTTCAAGGCCCAATACCGCAGCAGCGGGTTCCTGCTCACCGACGATCAGGAACTCCCGGACTACCTGCCGATCGTCCTGGAGTACGCCGCAATCGTCGACCCGCAACAGGGCAGCCGGTTGCTGCAGGAGTACCGGGCGTCCCTGGAGATGTTGCGGTTCGCACTGGTCGACAGCAGGTCTCCGTTCGCGCTGGTGCTGGCCGCCGTGTGCACGACGTTGCCGGGAGAGTCGCCGCGGAGCCGCGCCGAGGTGCAGCAACTCGCTCCGCCGACGCCACCGGTCGAAACGGTCGGTCTGGAGAGTGTCGGTCCGGTCAGTGTCGAGCTGGAGGCGTACTCGTGAATCTGATCTTGTGGGGCATCCTTCCGTACGCGATGATCGTCGTGCTGGTCGGGGGCACCATCTGGCGCTACCGCTACGACAAGTTCGGCTGGACGACGCGATCGTCCCAGCTGTACGAATCCCGCCTGCTCCGTTGGGGTTCGCCACTTTTCCACTTCGGCATCCTTGTGGTGATCATCGGCCACGTCGCCGGCCTGGTCATCCCGGAGTCGTGGACCGCGGCGGTTGGCGTCACCGAGCACGACTACCACCTGGTGGCCCTCACTCTCGGCGCGTTGGCGGGCTTCTGCACCCTGGTCGGGATCGGGATTCTGATCTTCCGCCGACGGACCACCGGGCCGGTGTTCATGGCGACCACCAAGAACGACAAGACGATGTACGTCGTCCTCGTCGCGGCGCTGGTCTTCGGGCTGCTGACCACGCTGCTCTACGCCGGTGTCGGCGGTGGGCAGACGCACAACTATCGGGAGAGCGTCTCGCCGTGGTTCCGGTCGCTGTTCATCCTGCAACCCAAGATCGATTCGATGGCCGCCTCGCCGCTGTCGTTCCGGGTGCACACAGTGATCGGTATGGCGTTGTTCGCGATCTTCCCGTTCACCCGGCTGGTGCACGCCTTCACCGTGCCCGTGCACTACCTCTTCAGGCCGTACATCGTCTATCGGAGCAGGGACGTCGGACCGGCGGGCAGCCGGGCACCGCGCCCCGGGTGGGCACCGGTCGGAACCCGCGACCGGGACCGCTGAGGTGCAGCGATGGCGGAGCTGAGCCCGGCCGGGACGACAACCATCGCTCCGCGCGGTCAGGACCGCAATCTGGCGATGGCCACAATCGCCTTCGGGGTGAGTTTCTGGGGATGGAACGAGATCGGGCCGCTGGGCGCCCGGTACGCCGATGATCTTGGGTTGAGCTCCACGCAGAAGTCCTTGTTGGTGGCCATCCCGGTGCTCGTCGGGTCGCTCGGCCGGATCGTCTCCGGTGCGCTGACCGATCGGTACGGCGGACGGCTGATGTTCACCATCCTGCTGACGATCTCGGCGCCGTTCGCCTTCCTGGTCGGGGTGGCCGGTGCCGAGCGCTCCTACCTGTGGTTGTTGATCATCGGCTTCTTCCTCGGCATCGCCGGCACCACCTTCGCGGTCGGCGTACCGTTCGTCAACGCCTGGTTCCCGCCGGAACGTCGAGGTTCGGCATTGGGCATCTTCGGTGCGGGAATGGGTGGCACCGCCCTGTCGGCGTTCTTCACGCCGCGGTTCGTCGGCTGGTTCGGTTATCTGCCGACCCACGTGATCATCGCCGTCGCGCTGCTGGTCGGCGCCGCCCTTTGCTGGCTGGTGATGCGCAATGCGCCGGACTGGCAGCCGAGCCGCCAGCCGGTGGTGCCCAAGATCGCCGGAGCGCTCCGGCTCGGCGTCACCTGGCGGATGTCGTTCCTGTACGCGATCGCCTTCGGCGGCTTCGTGGCCTTCTCCACCTATCTGCCCACCTACATCCACGACATCTACGGCTTCAGCCTGACCAGGGCCGGGACCCGGACCGCGGTGTTCGCGATCGTCGCGGTGATCGCCAGACCAGTCGGCGGTGCGTTGGCGGACCGGATCGGGCCGCGGACGGTGGTGGCCATCTCGCTGGCGGGCACCGCGGTGATGGCGGTGATCGTCGCCCTGCAGCCGCCGCCGGACATCGCCTCCGGTAGCACCTTCGTGGTCTTGGCGTTGTTCCTCGGGCTGGGCACCGGCGGCGTCTTCGCCTGGGTCGCCCTGCAAGCACCGCCGGACCGGGTCGGCAGTATCACCGGAGTGGTCGGTGCGATGGGTGGTATCGGCGGCTTCTTCCCGCCGCTCGTCATGGGGGCGACCTATCACCTGGTGTTCCGCGACTACGGCCTCGGCCTGGCCCTGCTGACCCTGCTCGCCGTGGGCGGTCTGATCTTCAGCCTGCTCACCAAGAGCCGACCGCAGGTCGCCTGACCATCCCTGCTCGCACTCATCGGTGCGGCCCTCCCCCTCCCTCGCCCCACCGCAAGGTCAACGGTTGAGGTTGCATGCCCGAACTTTGAGCGTACGCACCGAATCCCGGCCGAAAACCAGCCACAGGATCAAACCTTGAGGTTCGAGACCAGAAGCCGCTCGGGCACACACGAACCCGGACCCGGACCTCTGTCGCAAGGTCAAAGGTTGATCTCGCAAGGTCAAAGGTTGATCTCGCAAGGTCAAAGGTTGAGCGTACGCACCGAAATACGGCCGGAAACGAGCCGCAGGATCAACCTTTGAGCTTCGAGCCGGACACACCTGCGGGGCGTGCACACCGACCAGCCGAGCGGCCGCCGGTCCGCCCCGTCGGTGCGGTCAGTCGACGTGGAAGACCTCCTCCGCCGCCGCCCACCACTCGTCGTCCGAGGTCGACTCCAGTGATTCCTGCATCGGATCGGTTATCTTCCACCATTCCTGGGTGGTCGGGTCGGCAGCCATGCGCTTCATATCCGCAGCCAGGTCTTCGCCGTGATATTCGAAATAGGCGAAAAGCAGATTCTCCGGTTCGCGGAGGAAGATCGAATAGTTCTTGATCCCGCACTCTGCGATCTGGGCCAGAACACCCGGCCAGACATCGGCGTGGATCCGCTTGTATTCCTCGATCGCCTCGGGCTTGAGCCGGATGATCTGGGCAACACGCTGCATGCTTTCTCCTGTGAAGGCGGCCGGTAAAACACTAGCTACGAGCGGTCGTCAATGCGGCATGGAGTCGGTCCCGGTCGACCCGCCAGAAGTCATGCTGGCGACCGTCGACGAAAGTGACCGGGACCTGATCGTTGTAGCGCCGCACCAATTCGGGATCGGAGTCGACGTCGACCTCCCGATAGCGATCTCCTGTTGTGGCACACACTGCGGCGATCACGGCGATCGCATCGGCACACAAATGGCATCCCGCGCGGGTCAGCACAACGACCCGGGCATCATCGCCGTCGACGCTGTCTTCGCTCATGGCCAGAGTCTGGCACGAGCCCCGACACGCCCCGCACTATGGTTGGCGTCATGACGACGCCGGCGCCGCTGATCCGTCCGGATCCCCAGGCGGCGGCGTTCTTCGATCTCGACAACACCGTCATCCAGGGTGCGTCGATCTTCCATCTCGCCCGCGGCCTGTACCGGCGCGGCTTCTTCCCGACCCGACTCATCCTCAAGGGCTTGTGGCTGCAGACCTGGTTCCGGGTGGTCGGCAGGGAGAATCCCGAGCACATGCAGCAGGCCCGGGACTCGGCGCTGAACTTCATCGCCGGTCACACTGTCGAGGAGATGGCAGCGGCCGGTGAGGAGATCTACGAGGAGTCGATCCTGCCCAAGATCTGGCCGGGCACCCGGGCGCTCGCGCAGATGCATCTTGATGCCGGCCAGCAGGTCTGGGTGGTCACCGCGGCGCCGATCGAACTTGCGTCGATCATCGCCAACCGGCTCGGACTGAGCGGAGCCGTTGCCACGGTGCCGGAGACCGTCAACGGCGTCTACACCGGCCGGCTGGTCGGTGAACTGTTGCACGGTCCGGCGAAGGCCGAAGCCGTACGCACGCTGGCCGTCGAGCACGGTTTCGATCTTGCCCGGTGCTTCGCCTACTCCGATTCCTACAACGATCTGCCGATGCTGTCGCTGGTCGGCCATCCGTGCGCGGTCAATCCGGACCGTCGGCTGGAACGGCACGCCCAGGAGTACGACTGGCAGATCCGGGAGTTCCGCACCCACCGCCGTGCCGTACGCCTCGGCCTGCTCGGTACGGCATCGGCCGGTGCAGCCGCCGGTGCCCTGGCGGCCGGGCTCAGCGTGCGCCGCATCTTCAAGCGCTGAATCGCCTGCGCCGTTTCTCCACATCGCCGGCGCGCGCGGCCTCCGAGAATCGAGTTGTCACCAAAAAAGGGTGACCCATCGGCGTCGGCTGTCGGATTCAATTTCCAAGTGCCCTTGCGCCTCAGAGGTTGACGCTGGCAACGTAACCCCAGGACGGAGGAATCCGGCTGTGCTTTGTGCCGCGGAGAAGGAATTCGTTTCTCCGGTGACGCTCACGGACCGACGACGGCCCCTGGCAGCCATCCGGCATTTTGCGCTGCTTCTGCACCTCACTCCCGATGTTCCATTTGCCGAACACGGTCCCGGTTTGGCAGTTGAATTCGTGACGACCGCGACGGAATTCCCATATTGCGGCGGATCCCGTCGCGAGGTGCCGCCCCCTGACCACGGGAGGGGGGATTCATGGCACGAACCATCCACCGCTCGACGCATCGGCCGCGACGCCGGCGGGCGGCCTCGGTCCTGACCGCAGCGCTCACCGCACTGGGCGGATTGTTGGCTCTCGTACCGAACACCTCACCGGCCACGGCCGGATCACCGTTGACCGTCAGCGCGACCGCAAAGCCCACATCGGGCGGCACGGTGCAGCCAGGCGACACGATCACGTACATTCTGGAAGCCCGCAGCGCAGAGCCGCTGTCGTCGAGCGTCACCGTGGTCGACGACCTGTCCGATCTGCTGACCAACGCCGAACTGACCTCCTCCAAGCAGGACCTCGCCACCCAGGACCTCACCCTCGACGCGGCCTCGAAGGAGCTCACCTGGACACTGCCGGCACTGGGCGCCGACGGCGCACCAAGATCAACAACCGCCAGCTTCACGGTCAGGGTCGCCGCCGACGCGCCGGCCGACACGAAGTTGATCACGGCAGCCGCTCCGGCCGGGAGCCGATGCGCACCCGGTGATCTGTGCGCCACGACGCTGACCGTTACGGCGGCAGCAAAGTCACCGTCTCCCGATCCGCCCTCGGCACCGAGCAAGACACCGACCCCATCGGCCGACGTGCCGACGCCCGACCCGAAGCCTTCCAAGTCGGACCCAACCGCTGCCGAACCGTCGCCATCGGTGGAGACATCCCCGACCAGCAAAGGCGAGCCGACGACCTCCGCATCGCTAGACACCAAGACGGCAGCGAGAGCCAAGTCAACGGACAAAGCCAAAACGACAGACACAACCAAAACGGCGAAGAAGGCCCCATCGACAACGACCAAAGCTGACTCGTCGGAGCAGGTCGAACCCTTCTCCGTGGTCAATCCCGGGCAGCCCTGCCCGACGACCGGCCAGACCGCAAACCAGGTCGTGCAGGGATTCGAGATCGACGGCAACTGCCAGGTCAACGTCGCAGGCAATCTGGACTGGGAAAGCCCTGCGGTGGGTGATCAGCCCGTCGACCGCGACGGCCTCGGCGACAACACGCAGTACACGAGCGGCAGTGAGGGGAACTGGCCGAACTGGACCAGGACCACGGGCGGGGGCAGCGCGTCCGGCCAGGCGGACATCAACGACGTCTATTCCGTCTCGACACGAGATCCGGCGACCGACGACATCTGGGAGATGTTCGGCTTCAGCCGGGCCGGATCGAGCGGGTCCATCGGCTACACCCTCGAGGTGAACCAGCTGCCCAACCGGTCGGCCAACCCGGCGATACCGGACCGTACGACCGGCGACTGGCGATTCAACCTCACGCAGAACGGCAGCCGACCGTTGGCGCTTGCCGACTGCCAGCGCTGGACCTCTGCGGGTCCCTCCTCGGGATCGTGGACCGCTGTCAGCTGCCCCGCCGGTGACTTCCTCGCCGCAACCAGCACCGACGGGTTGTTCCTCGAGGCCGCGATGAACCTGACCGCGCTGACCGGCCAGGTCCCGGGATGCGACCTGATCGACAAGTTCAGCACGATCAACTTCCGCTCCCGCCAGTCACAGCAGTTCGACAGTTCGGCACTCAAGGACTACATCGAACCCATCCAGGTCACGGCACCGCAGGTCTGCCTCGACCGGGAGATGACCACCACCGCCACAGACGTCACACTCGGCGGCTCGGTGACCGACACAGCCACTCTGACCGCAACCGGAGGCGGCCCCACACCGGCCGGGACCGTGACCTTCCGGCTGTTCGGCCCGTCCGCCGCACCGGATTGCAGCGGCGCACCGGTCTTCACCTCCGGTCCGGTCACGCTGGTCAACGGCGTGGCGACCTCTCCGGCCTTCACACCGAGCGCGGCCGGCAACTACCACTGGATGGTCTCCTATTCCGGTGAGGCCAACTACCTCGGCCTGACCAGTGACTGCGGCGAGACGGGCGAGACATCCAGCGTCGCCAGGGCCGCGGTCGCCATCGCAACGTCGGCGAACGATGCGACGCTGCCCGACGCCAGCATCTCCGACTCGGCCACCGAATCCGGGGTCGACGGCGGCCCGACGCCAACCGGCACGCTGATCTTCACCGCGTACGGGCCGACCGATTCGGACACCCCGGTGTGCGACACGGCCGCCTTCACCTCCGACCCGATCGAGCTCGAACCGGGCCAGACAGGCACCGTGCAGGCGTCGGCCTCGTTCCACCCGACAACGGCGGGCAACTACTTCTGGCGTGTCTCGTACTCGGGTGATTCGAACTACGCCCCGGTGACCACCGAATGCGGCGACGACAACGAGCAATCGGTTGTCAGCAAGGCAGAACCGGTCATGGCCACCACGGCGACCTCCGGCGCCCCGGGCCAGGAGATCTCCGACAGTGCGGTCCTTTCCCGGATCCGATCCCCGATCAACGGCACGGTCACCTTCAGCCTGTACGGGCCGTTCCCCGACTCGACCGGCCCGGAATGCACCGCGGCCAATCTCGCCTTCCAGTCCACCGGTCGTCCGCTGACCGAGGTCAACGGCGGCTCTGCGGCACGTGCCGCCTCCGAGCCGTTCGTCGTACCGCTCGATGCGTTGGGCATGCGGTACTTCTGGGTTGCGTCCTACACCGGGGACGACAACAACGTCCCCGTGGTCAGCGAGTGCGGCGCCAACGGCGAGACGTCGCTGGTCCGCGGAACCTTGCCGACGATCACCACCACTGCCACCGACACGATCACCCTCGGCGAGTCAATCACCGATGCCGCCGAGGTCTCCGGACCCGCCGGTCAGCCGACGCCGACCGGCACCGTACGGTTCCTGGCCTACCCGCCCGACGATCCGGAGTGCGTCGGCAACCCGCTGTTCGAGTCCGACGCCATTGACCTGGTGGACGGGCAGGCGACGTCGGACACCTTCACGCCTCCCGCGGTCGGAAGCTACCGCTGGCGGGCCGCCTATTCGGGCGACGACGAGTACATCGGCCTGACCAGCGCCTGCAATGCCGCCGGCGAGACCTCGGTGGTGACCAAGGCAATCCCGTCGATCTCGACCCAAGCGACCTCGGTGCAACTGGGCAGCTCGCCCAGTGACACGGCCACCGACGTCGGCGTGACCGGGGTCGCCGGCATGCCCGCACCCACCGGCACCGTGACCTTCACCGCCTACGGACCCTCGCCCACCCCGGACTGCACCGGCCAACCGGCGTTCGACTCCGGACCGGTGGCGCTGCGGCCCGGCACCGGCCCGGTGGAATCAACGGCGACGGCCTCGTTCACTCCGCCGCCCGAGGCGGGCAGCTACTACTGGCGGGTCTCCTACTCCGGTGACGACAACTACGCCGCCCTCCCACCGAGCCCTTGCGGCGAGACCGGTGAGACGTCCACCGTGACGCCCGCCGCTCCGTCGATCGCCACCCGGGCAACCACCGCGACGCTGCCCGACGCGTCCGTCTCCGACGCGGCGACGGTGACCGGGATACCGGGCGCACCGATTCCGACCGGGACGGTGACCTTCCGGCTGTACGGCCCGTCGGACACCCCGGCCTGCACCGGAGATCCGGCGTTCGGCCCGGCAACGGTTCCACTCACCGACGGCACGGCGACCTCTCCCGAGTTCTCACCGACCGTGGCGGGCGACTACTTCTGGCTGGCCGACTATTCGGGGGATGCGAACTACGAGCCGGTCACCAGCACTTGTGATGATCCGAACGAGAAGTCACCGATCACCAAGTCGGCGGTCCTGCTCACCTCGTCGGCGACCCACGCCCGATTCGGGGACAAGATATCCGACACCGGTCTGCTCGTCGGGGTGGGCGATGTCGCGCCGACCGGGACGGTGACCTTCACCGCGTACGGCCCGACCGACTCGGACGAACCGGTGTGCGAGGACGTCGCCTTCGTCCAAGCGGGCACAGATCTGCTGACCACCTCGCCAGGCACCGCTACCGCTGACGCATCCTTCACACCCAGCGAGCCGGGACGATATTTCTGGCGCATCAGCTACTCCGGCGACAGCAACTATGTCGACACCGTCAGCGACTGCGGTGCGCTCGACGAAGAGTCGAGGGTGACCGTCCCGAGCATCGACATCCAGAAGACTGCCTCACCGGACAGCTTCGGCGAGGCCGGGGAACACATCAGCTACCACTACCTGGTGACCAACACCGGCGACGCGACGCTGGACGACGTCCGGGTCACCGACCCGCATGCCGGCCTCTCGACGATCTCCTGCGCACCCGCCCAGGGCGCCAGCCTCGAGCCGGGCGACACCATGACCTGCACTGCCGCCTACACCACTACTCAGGCCGATCTGAACGTCGGCGAGGTCACCAACACCGCAACCGCCGTCGGCGCACCGCCGACCGGAGCGGACGTCACCGATACCGACCAGGCGGTGGTCACCGCCAACCAGGGACCGGCCATCGCGATCGAGAAGACAGCCGATCCGACCGAGTTCGGCGCTGCCGGCACGCCGGTCACCTACAGCTATCGGGTGATCAACACCGGCAACGTCACCCTCGATGACGTCCGGGTCAGCGACCCGCATGCCGGGCTGTCGGGGATCTCCTGCGCACCCGCCCTGGGGGCGAGCCTGGATCCCGGCGATCAGATGACCTGTACGGCGCACTACGTCACCACTCAGACGGACGTGAACGCCGGCGAGGTCACCAACACCGCAACGGTTGTCGGCACACCGCCCAGCGGACCGAACGTGACCGACACCGACCAAGCCGTCGTCATCGCCGGTCACGACCCAGCGATCCAGATCACCAAGACCGCCAGCCCGGACAGCTTCGGCGCCGCGGGCACCTCGATCACCTACAGCTATCACGTCACGAACACCGGCAACGTCACCCTCAACAACGTCCGCGTGACCGACCCCCACGCCGGCCTCTCCGACCTGGCCTGCGCGCCGACCCAGGGCGCCAGCCTCGATCCGGGCGAGCAGATGACCTGCACCGCCGCCTACACCACCACCCGGGCCGATGTGAACGCCGGTGACATTGCCGACACCGCAACTGTGACCGGCGTCTCGGTTGCCGGCGACAACGTCATCGACAGCGATGAGGAACTGGTCGTCGCCAATCACGACCCGGCGATCGACATCGACAAGACCGCAGAGCCGACCGAGTTCGGCGCTGCCGGAACGCCGATCACCTACAACTATCTGGTGACCAACACCGGCAACGTCACCCTGACCGATGTCCGCGTCACCGATCCGCATGCCGGTCTCTCCGCGGTGTCGTGCGCACCCGCCCAGGGCACCGACCTCGATCCGGGCGACACGATGACCTGCACCGCGGCCTACACAACGACACAGGCCGATCTGAACCGCGGTGACGTGACCAACACGGCGACGGTGGTCGGGTCCCCGCCCACCGGCGCCAATGTCACCGACACCGATCACGCACTGGTCACTGCGACTCACGACCCGGCCATCCAGCTCATCAAGACAGCCTCGCCGGACAGCTTCGGTGCGGTGGACACCCCGATCACCTACACCTATCGCGTGATCAACACCGGCAACGTCACTCTGGACGATGTCCGGGTCACCGATCTCCACGGCGGATTGTCGGCGCTGGACTGTGATCCGGCTCAGGGCACAAGCCTCGACCCCGGTGCCGTGATCACCTGCACGGCCGACTATGTCACAACACAAGCAGATCTGAACGTCGGCTCGATCACCGACACCGCGACGGCCTTCGGCAGTCCACCCACCGGCCCGGGCGTCAGCGATACCGACCAGGCATTGGTCGTCGCCAATCACGCGCCCGCCATCGACATCCGGAAGAGCGCCGACCCGACTGCATTCAGTGCGGCCGGAACGCCGATCGCGTACAGCTTCGTGGTGACCAACACCGGCAATGTGACCTTGGACAACGTCCAGGTCACCGATCCCCTGGACGGCATGTCGGCGATCACCTGTGACCCTGCTCAAGGCGCAAGCCTCGAGCCCGGTGATCAGCTGACCTGTACGGCCTCCTACATGACTACCCAAGCCGACCTCAACCGGGGCGAGATCGCCAACACAGCCACCGTGATCGGTTCACCGCCGACCGGCCCGAGCGTGTCCGCATCCGACGAGGAGTTGATCACCGCTAGTCAGGGTCCTGACATTCGGATCACGAAGACCGCCGATCCGACCGAGTTCGGTGCGCCCGGGACACCGATCACGTACACCTACCGAGTGGTCAACACCGGCAACGTCACCCTCGACGAAGTACGCGTCACCGACCCCCACGTCGGACTGTCCGCAGTCTCCTGCGCACCGGCCCAAGGGGCGACTCTCGACCCCGGCGACGCGATGGACTGCACCGGTCGCTACACAACCACCCAGGCAGACCTGAACGCCGGATCGATCACTGACACCGCAACCGTCGTCGGCACACCACCCACCGGACCGAACGTCACCGACACCGACCAGGCATTGATCACCGCCACCCACGACCCCGCGATCACCATCCAGAAGACGGCAGACCCGACCGAGTTCGGTGCAGCCGGCACGCCGATCACCTACAGCTACCGAGTGGTCAACACGGGCAACGTGACCCTCGACGACGTACGCGTCACCGACCCCCACGTCGGACTGTCCGCAGTCTCCTGCGCACCGGCCCAAGGATCCAGCCTCGACCCCGGTGACGTGATGGACTGCACCGCGCGGTACACAACCACCCAAGCAGACCTGAACGCCGGGTCGATCACCAACACCGCAACCGTCGTTGGTGAACCACCCACCGGACCGAACGTCACCGACTCCGACCAGGCCCTGGTTACCGCCACCCACGACCCGGCGATCACCGTCCAGAAGACGGCCGACCCGACCGAGTTTGGCGCAGCCGGAACCCCGATCACCTACACCTACCGAGTGGTCAACACCGGAAACGTCACCCTCGACGACGTACGGGTCACCGACCCCCACGTCGGACTGTCCGCAGTCTCCTGCGCACCGGCCCAAGGGGCGACTCTCAACCCCGGCGACGTGATGGACTGCACCGCGCGGTACACAACCACCCAGGCAGACCTCAACGCCGGATCGATCACCAACACCGCAACCGTCGTTGGTGAACCACCCACCGGACCGGAGGTCACTGACGCTGACGAGGCCCTGATCATTGCCAATCGTGCACCGAACATCGACCTCGTCAAGACGGCCTCGCCGACGGAATTCGGTGCTGCCGGGACGCCGATCACCTACACCTACCTCGTCACCAACAACGGCAACGTCACCCTCGACGACGTGCTGGTCACCGATCCGCACGACGGGCTCTCGACGATCACCTGCGACCCGGCTCAGGGCTCCCGGATGGATCCCGGTGACCAAATGACGTGTACCGCCGGCTACACCACCACTCAGGATGATCTTGACGCCGGAGAGATCATCAACACGGGCACGGCCACGGGCCTGCCTGTCACCGGCGACGCGACCAACCTGCGACCGCTTGCGGTGGTCGCGCCGGAGCGGGTCTCCGACTCCGACACCGCGATCGTCACGGCGATCCAGGCACCGAGCATCGACCTCACCAAGAGCGCCGACCCGACCACTGTCCACTCGGTGGGCGACATGATCACTTATTCCTACCGCGTGATCAACAACGGCAACGTCACTTTGCGCGATGTTCGGGTCACGGATCCGCATGAAGGTCTGTCCGACATCACCTGCGAGCCCGCCCAAGGTTCAGGGCTGGATCCCGGTGACGAGATGACCTGCACAGCGACCTACCGGACCACACAGAGCGACCTTGATCGCGGCAGCATCGTGAACGTCGGATCCGTTGCGGCCCTCACCCCCGACGGCGAGGCCGTGACCGATCACGACTCGGTGACGGTCACCGCACTTCCAGAACCGACACCGCCCCCGACACCAACGCCGACACCGCCAGAACCGACGCCCACGCCACCAACACCGACACCGCCGACCCCGACCTGCCCGCAGACGCCGAGCCCCACTCCTCCGGAGGTCAGCCCCACTCCTCCGGAGGTCAGCCCAACTCCTCCGGAGGTCAGCCCAACGCCGCCGGAGGTCAGCCCAACGCCGCCGGAGGTCAGCCCAACGCCGCCGGTGACCAGCCCGACGCCGCCGGTGACCAGCCCGACCCCGCCACAGGCCAGCCCGACTCCGGCCGAGCCCGGTCCACCCACTCCACCGCCCTGCGGAAAGCCGGCACCGCCCGCGTCAGGGGCGTTGCCCGAGCTGCCCGGGACGGGCCTCGGTTCGTGGGCCGCCTTGCCGATCGTCGGCGTCGGCGTGCTGTTGTTGGCCGTGGGCGTGGCTCTGATCGCGTACGGCACGCGGCGCAAGGCCCGCTGACGACGCCGCCGCCGACCGGCCGAGATCAGCTGAAGATGCCGCGCCGCTGGTTGAGCAACTCGTACAGGCTGTGCTGGATGGTGTCCCTGACCTGATCGGTGACGTTGAACACCACCATCGGATCCTCCGCGGCGCCCTGGGGAAGTTCGTCGGTGGCGATCTGCTCGCCGAAACGGATGATCCACTTGCTGGGCAGCGGAATCATCCCGATCACTCCCAACAATGGGAACAGCGGGGTGACCGGGAAGTACGGCACCCCGAGGATCCGCGCCAGCGTCGGCAACTGCCCGATCTGCGGATAGATCTCCTCGGAGCCGACGATCGAGATCGGCACGATGGGAACGCCGGCACGGACCGCAGCCGACACGAATCCGCCGCGACCGAACCGCTGCAACTTGTAGCGCTCGGAGTAGAGCTTGCCCAACCCCTTGAACCCCTCGGGGAAGACGGTCACCAACTCACCGCTGCCCAGCAGGCGTTCGGCATCCTCCTGACAGGCCAGGGTGACGCCGATCTTGCGGGCGAAATCACCGACGTACGGTGTTTCGAACACCAGGTCAGCGCCGAGGTTGCGGGCGTGCCGTTCCACCTCCTCGAAGATCACCGACTGCAGGATCAGAGCATCGATGGGCAGGGTGCCGGCGTGGTTGGCGACCAGCAGGGCGGCACCGTCGGTCGGAATGTTCTCCGCACCCTGCACCTCGACACGGAACCACGTCCGGGCCACCTGACGCAGCGCAGGGAGAACGATCGTTGTGGTGAACTCCGGGTCGAAACCGAATTCGTCGACCGCATAGTCACCCGACATCCGATGGCGGATGTAGTCGGCGACATCGTCGGTCGTACCCGACCAGTCGACACCCGCGCGAGTCAACAGCCCAAGCAGTTCGCGCAACGGATCATCCGCCACGGTGCGCAACTGCTCCATGGGCAGCTCCGCCAGCCCGGTGACAAATCGCTGAGCGGCACCGATCAGGTCCGACAGCTTCCCAGAGAACCCGGGCGGCACCTGATCATGATCATGGTCATGATCATCACGATGATCGTCCAGTGAGATCACGTCCGCATCACCCATCGGTGCCTCCCGACGATCGGCCGGCCTGCTGCTGCCGAGCCGTTTCCACTGCCCGCTGCAGCAGCTCACCCACCCGGGGCACCCGGAGCCGACCGGGCCGAAGGCTCGCGGCGAAGTCCTCCAGCGCGGACCTGGACGAGTAGGCCGGACGGAAGCCCGTGGCGGCGGCGAAACGGCTGATGTCCATACTGCGACCATAGGTGACGGCATCGATCCGGTCACCCGTCATATCCGCCCAACCGCTCTGTCGGCCGAAGAAGGCCACCGTCGGCGCCATCGGGGTCGGCACCGGGACCGCGGCCCGACCCAGCACGGCCAACGCCTGGCGCAGCGTGATGACGTCCGGCGCGGCCACGTTGAAGGTGCCCGGGAGATCGGTGTGCGTGACCAGGTCGAGCGCGGTGACGGCGTCGACCGGATGCAGGAACTGCAGACGGGCGTCGTAGCCCATCGGAGTCGGAACCACCGGCAGCGACAGATAGCGTGCCAGCGCGGAATCCGCGTGAGCGCCGATCAGATCGGCGAAGCGCAGGACGGTCACCACGAGATCGGGGCGGCGGCGGGCCAGCCCGTCGACGTAGCTCTCCATCTCCCGGGCGTCCTTGCCGAAACCTGATCGTGGCTCGCTCCGGGCCGCCATGTCCTCGGTGAACCGGGCCGGGTCCCGCGGTGAGGCGCCGTAGACCGCCGCGGAGGAGCGCGCGATCAGCCGGCGTACCGATTGGGAGGTCTGACAGGCGGCCAACAACTGCATGGTGCCGATGACATTGATCTCCTTCATCATCGACCGGCCGCCGGCGCCGGGAGGCGAGGAGATCATGCCGAGGTGCACGACGGTTTCGACGTCGGATCCCGAAATGAGCCGCCCGATGGCTGCGCTGCGGATGTCGGCCCGGACGTACCGGGCGCGGCCGATGTCGTACTTGGGCGGGAGCACGTCAACGCCGATGACTTCGAGTTCGTCATCGGCAGCGAGAGAACGCGCGAAGCGGGCGCCCAGGGGCCGCGCTACGCCGGTGATCAGGATGACCCGCACGCGCACCAAACTAGCCGGTCCACGGCGCAGCCGAACGACAGCGTGGCGAGGCCGCGCTGTGATGACCGGCTATAGGCTGCGCTGTGATGACCCGCGCTGGTGATGGGTCCGACAGCGCCGGACCGCCGGGCCGGACTACTTGCCGGCGCGGCGGCGCTGGATGCGTGTGCGCTTCAGCAGCTTGCGGTGCTTCTTCTTCGCCATCCGCTTCCGGCGCTTCTTGATAACCGAACCCACTCTTGGACCTCTCGATTTCCCCGGACCGGGGCCCGGGACCAACCCCTTGTTGGCATTTCAAACACGTGATGCGTCACGATCACCACTGCGTGTCGCCCGGTCGCTCGACCCGCGCAGCACAGCATCGTCGGACAAGAAGTGAATCTTACCGGCGCGTAGGGATCGTGGCCAATCGTGGGCCGGTCCCGGTGGCCAGGTGGGTCCTAGAGACGCCGTCCGAGGCCCTGGAACCGGTACTGGCTGACGTGATAAACGCTGTTGTCGCCGGTGTTCCACTGGCTGACGGTCAGGTGCAGGTCGTCCAGCGTCGAACCCGGGATGACGTAGCTGCCGTAGAGCTGGGCGACGTGGTTGGCGTCCTGGGCGTCCCAGCTGGTGCCGTGCAGCAAGGTGATCTTCTCCGTCTGCCGCAGATCCTGGGTCGGATCGTCCAGGACCATCGCGTCGATCCGGTAGTTGGTCGTGTCGAACCAGGTGAACACCCATCGGTCGCCGAACCGGCGCAGCGAGGATTCGCCCATGATGTCGTCGCTGACCGTGTCCGGTCCGGCGCCCCAGCGCCAGGTGTTGCCGTCTCTGCCCCACGGTTGGTAGGCGTCGGGGTTGGTCAGATCCTCCGGCCGGACGCGGTGCAGGATCATCGGAGTCTGGCGGAGGAACTTGGAGGTGTAGACGTACACCCAGCCGTCGGCGCCGAGTTCCCAGGTGGCCAGCTGCCACATCTTGTCGTACGCGTCTCCCGGGAACCGGGCACCCGAATCGTGCCAGGTCGCGCCGTTGTCGGTGGAGGTCCAGATGCCGCTCCAGATCACGTTGCCGAAGCCCTGGTTGACCACGGCGTGCAGATAGATGGTGTCGCCGAGGGTGATCAGATCCGACGGGATGATCGTGGAGATCTCGTCGCCGTGCTGGTACGGGATCAGCTGAGCCGCCGGGCTTCCACCGACGGCGCCGGAGAAGGTGACACCGGCCCGGGGATTCCTGGTGTTGGAGCACAGCGCGGTCGGTGAGCGCCAGTTGTCGCCCCAGTTGCCGCTGAAGCTGTCACCGAAGACGTACAGCGACCGGCCGTCCGGGCAACGCCGCACCACGCCGAGATCGACCCAGTCCAGGCCGAACTTGCTGGTGATCCCAGGACCGGTCAGGTCCTTGACCTTGGTGATCTTGATGCCGTCCTCCTGGACCGGCGGATACTCCAGCCCGGAGTCCGCTGCGGCCGGCAGCGTCGAGCCGGCCAAGCTCGCGCCGAAGGCGCCGGCCGCGCCGCCGAGCAGCAGCCTGCGGCTGCGACTGCGCGGGGCCTGGGTCCGGGGAGTCGGGTCTGTCGGGTGGGGTGCTGAAACCATCGGGTTGCTCACTTCCTTGTGTGCCATCAGGTGTCATGCCGACCCGGGCATCCTAGCCACACAGTAGATTGGACCGATGACACAGGCCGGGGATGATCTTGCCGCGGGTCTGGGCATCGCCGGGGTGACCAGCGTCACCACGTTGCAGGCCGGCCGGGGCGGAAATGACCTGTGGCGGCTGGAACGTGCCGACGGCGATCTTGTGGTCCGCAGCTTTCCGCCGGGCGCGCCACCGCTGCTTGCCGAACGCGAGTCGCAGGCGCATCGGTACGCCATCGATCACGGGCTGTCCGTGCCGGAGGTGCACAGCTGTCAGGTCCTGGACGGTCGGAGCTACCTGGTGATGGATCACGTCGCGGGGGTCCGGGTAGCCGACGCACTGTGGTCCGGCGCGGATGCCGATGATCTTGGCAGTCGGTCCGGTGTCGCCCTGGCGACGCTGCACGCCGTCGCCGATCCACCGCCGCCGCTGATCGCCGCTCGGTCCTGGCTGGATTGGCCGGGGCCGATGCCCGACCTGCGGCCGGTGCTGGAGCCGTACGACATCGGCGCGCGAGTCCTGCATCTGGACTTTCATCCGGAGAATCTGATCATCGCCCCCGACGGTCGGATCACCGTTCTGGACTGGGCGAACTGCGTGATCGGGCCACCGTCGGCCGATCTGGCGCGGACCCTGTCGATCCTGGAGTTGATCATGGACGCCGTGCCGGATCTGCCCGGAAGCGCCCGGCAGGCGGCCGCTGTCTTCCGGGACGGAATGTTGGCGGGCTACCGACAGGCAGGCGGGGATGACACGGTCCCCGATCCGGTCCGGGCCTGGGCGTACGCGGCCCAGCGGCGGGATCTCGCGGACAGCTGGGTGCCGTCGTGGTATCTGGATCGGCTGGAGGAACGCTGTCGGGCCCTGATCGCCGGTCAGAACATCCCGTAGCTGTGAAGGATCTCGAACTGGTAGATCAACCGTCCCTCGACGATCATGGTCTGCCGGAACTCGTCGATCGGTAGCGGCTTGCCGTTCCAGAAGAGGACTCCGTCCGGACGGTCCATTCCGGCCTGCATCTCGGTGAAGAGTCGGACGTTCTGGTCTGCGGCCTCGGGCCCGTCCAGGATGGTCACCCGAGTGTCCAGGCTGAGGTAACTGTACGGATCCTGCTGGCTGTTGCCGAACACGAACAGGGTGCAGCGTGGATCCCGACGCAGATGGTCGGTGCGTCTCCGTGTTCTGGTGCCTGAGCTCCACAGTTTGCCGTCGACGAGGGCAATCCCGCAGCGCACTGCGTGGGGGCTACCGTCGGGACGCAGCGTGATCATGGCTGCCGCGTGATGACCGGCCAGGTAGTCGACGACCTTCGGGTCCATACCTCCCAGATTACCGCCGGCCGGCACTCCGGTGCCCTTCACACCTGAGGATCAGCGCACCACCAGAAGGGATTCGCAGCCGCGGTGGACTGTCTCCTAGGCTTGCGCCTCATGACCGAGTCCGTCCTCTCTGGGCGGCCGGCGCAGCGACCCGGGGAGTCCGACCGCCCGGGTCCGCGGACCAACCGTCCCGCTGCGCCGGCCTTCGCCAAGCTCTCCAGTCCCTACTTCGGCATGCTGGTCGCCGGTTTCATCGGCGTCATGCTGATCAGCAACATCACCGGCACCAAGGGTGTCGTCCTCTTTCCCTTCCTCCGTTTCCATGCGGGCCCGTTCTCGATGCAGGGCCTGGTCACCGACGGAGCCTTCTATCTCTTCCCCGCCGCCTACATCCTGGGCGACGTGATCAGTGAGGTCTACGGTTTCCGCGCCATGCGTCGGGTGATCATCTCCGGTTTCGGCGTCCTGCTCTTCGCCTCACTGTGTTTCATCATCACGATCCACCTGCCCGCGGCCCCGTTCTACACCGGCCAGCAGGCGTTCGAGACGGTCGCCGGTGTCGTCCCCCGCTTTCTGGTCGCCGGTCTGGCCGGTTATCTGTGCGGCGAGTTCCTCAACTCCCTGGTGCTGGTGAAGATGAAGGAGCGCAGCGGCGAGCGCAAGTTGTGGGCGCGGCTGCTGGGTAGCACGGTCGTCGGGGAGTTCGCCGACACCCTCGTGTTCTGTTCGATCGCCGCCGGTGCGCTGGGCATCTCCACCTGGGCCGACTTCACCAACTACACCGTGATCGGCTTCCTGTGGAAGACGCTGGTCGAGATCCTGGTCATGCCGATCACCTACCGGGTTACCGGCGCCCTGAAGCGCCGCGAGCCGAGCTATCAGGAAGCGTTGCGGGCTGCCGGATCAGCCCCTGGAACCATGGCCTGAGATCAGTTCGACCATCCGGGGAACACAGCCCGGGCGGCGTCGGTGATCATCTCCTGCATCCAGAAGAGCGCGTCGCCGCGTTCGTGCGGATCGACGGCTGCGGCCAGGCTTCCGACACCGCGGATGTTGGCGTAGATCCGGGTCAGCGCTGCAGAACGATAGGCGGCATCTGCCTGCTGCAGCAGGGATTCCTGCGACCATCCGTCAGCCCGCCACGGCTCGAGGTAGATGTCGACCAGCCGGCGGATCTCCGGGCTGTCGACCGGTCTGTTGATCCGTCGGGCAAGTCGACCCAGCGTCACCCGCAGCGTGCCGAACGGGTGGCTGATCACGCTGTCACCCCAGTCGATGATCTTGAGAGTGCCGAGCCCGGTGTCGGTGAGCAGATTGCCCTCGTGCAGATCGTCGTGCTGGAGGGTGGCTGCCACACCTCCGGCGAGCACCGTGGACAGTCCGATGATCTGAGGTCGGAGCGTGCTGATCGTGGCCACCTGATCAGGTGTGATGCCTGGGGCGTCGCTCGGCAGCCGGGCCAGGCCGGCGACAAGCTCGTCGTACCAGCGGGTGAGCCGGTCCGGCGAGAAGTCGGGCACCCCGGCAACCGTCAGGTCGGCAACAGGCACACGACGTTGCAGGTCCGCGTACGGACCGAGGGCCCGACTCCAGATGTCGAGTTGCTGTGCGGCGGACAGGTCATGATGATCAAGTCGGCGACCAGCATCGGCGATCAGGCTCCAGGGTTGCTCGGCGTGGGTGATCACCTCCGGCAGCAGCGGGTCGGCCAGGTCGCCGAGCAGGGCCAGCAGCCGGGTTTCGTAGGTCGTGTCGGCCTTGTTGATCTTCAGCCACCAGAGCCGGCCCTGCGCCCTGACCTCCGCGATGTCGGACCACGGCCGGCTGCGTACCGGCGTGATCGACGCGTCGGGCAGGACGCCGCGTGCCCAGTCGATCGCCCGTTCGTCCACGACCGTCGACCCTGCCCTACCGCCGCCGGTACGTCCACTTCATTGCTGGACCGTTGCCGGCGTCGATTCAGCTGCGCCGCTGCGCCAGCATCCAGCCGTAGAGTGCCGGGTCGTCGTAGGCGGCGGTCCAGGAGTCGTGTCCGCCGGTCGGTTTGATCGTGGCACGGACGTCGGCACCCAGCTGCTGCAGTGCCTCGACCATGCGGGTGGTGCCGGTCACCGGGACCACCGGATCGTCCTCGTTGTGGAACGCCCAGATCGGCAGTCCGACCAGCCGCCGGGCCATCCAGGGCCCGGCGTTCCCGCAGATCGGCACAACGGCAGCGAACCGCTCCGGATAGCGCGCCGCCAACTGCCAGGCGCCCATGCCGCCCATGCTGAGTCCGGTGAGGTAGACCCGGTCCGGATCGACCGGATGCGATGACAGCAGCTCGTCCAGCAAAGCGGCCAGGGTTTCCTCCTGCCAGGTCCACCAACTGTCGGTCGGGCACTGTGGAGCGGCCAGGACGAACGGCAGCTGCTGCCCTGCGGCGACCTGCTTGGGCGGACCGTGCACGGCTACCCGGTCAAGGTCATCGCCCCGCTCACCGGCACCGTGCAGGAACAACACCAAGGGCGACGGCTCGGTCAGCCCTTCTGGTCGGTGCAGCCAGTAGGGCAGGTCGTACGATCTGGCCACCGTTGCCTGGAATCTCTTGGCCTCCATGCCAACAGTTGATCATGGAACCGTCATCGACGCCACACCGGGCACGCCCGACACGCCGTAGCCTCAGACCAGCGCGTCGACCTGCCGCAGATTGGCAATGGTGAGTTGGCGCCTGCGTCGGGTCCACGCCGTGGCCAGGCCTTCGGGGGGCGGCGCGCCGATGATCGTCATCAGCAGATGCACGGCCGGCCAGTCCGGGAGGTCGCCGCCGCGGGTCTGTGCATAGCTCTCCCAGAACGCCCGTCGCAGCCTCCCGAAGTCGGCTTCCCAGGCGAAGATCCCGAAACCCCACTCGCCGAAGTCGAAGTCGCTGAGCGGGTGTTGCACACCGGCACTCTCCCAGTCGATCAGGCCGATCACCTGTTGATCGGCGCCGATCATGATCTGTCCCTCGTTGATGTCGCGGTGCGTGAAGGTCGGCGCAAGATCGAGACACGGCCGGATCACCTCGAGCCAGTGGGCGACCCTGGTCCCCGGAATCCCGGACGCGTCGGCCAACCCGTAGCTGATCTTCTCCAGCCGACCGGGCTCCAGGTAGTCGACGAAGTGTCGCAACTCCGCCTCGAACGGATCCGGACTCCGCGGTGTCGGCGCCGCGATCGGCCGGGGCACCTCGTCGGTCGGGATGGCGTGACAGGCGGCGACGATCCGGCCCAGCCCGGCGAGCATGCGCTCGACATCCGCCAGACCGGCGGATTGCTCGTACGTCGCCCAGGATCGGGCGTCGTAGCGGGTGACAACGGTGACCGGATAGGGCCAGAACTCGTCGTCGGTGATCCGGTCCAGCAATCGGGGCGCCGGAACGTCGTGGCGCGCCAGCAGCGGCAGGGCCGCAGCCTCGCGATCCAGGTACGGCACCCAGCGGGGACCTCGGGGAAGGAGCAGGACCCGGTCGGGGGCCAGCACCGCGAACCTGTGCCACCCCTCTCCGGTCAACTCGATGCCGGACAGGTCGGACACCCCGAGATGGATGCGAAGACGGCCCCGTTGGGGCGGCGTCAGAACGACGTCGAGGGCTTTCACCCGGGAAATGATGCCGTGCCCGGCACCGGGGCGTTAGCCGGTTTCGTAGTAGCTGCCGCGGAGGTAGTCGTGGACCGCCTTCTCGGGCACCCGGAAACTGCGGCCGAACCGGGCCGCCTCGAGCTCACCGGAGTGGATCATCCGGTAGACAGACATCTTCGATACGCGCATCACGGCTGCCACCTCGGCCACCGTGAGGAACTTGACTCCCGACAGCGACCCGTCGAAAGGGGTCACATCGGGAGAATCGTTGTTTGCCATGTGTGCACACACCTATCCGAAACGCGTCCCGGCCGGCTTCCCCTCCGGCTCTTGTTACGCGCATCTACTGTGAGACTAGTGGCAACAGTGGCACTTGGGAAAGTCGCGAAGCAGGAATTTGCCCGACACGCCGGGTCGGATGCTTGACGGCCCGGAACTTTCGGTCGCGTAGCTGAGAGTGCCCGGTCGGTCCGGCCAGAGCCGGAACGCCTCACAGTCCGGGATCGAGACCGAGGTCGGGGAACACCGCGCGTCGGGTAGCAAGGATCGCCTGGTCGACCCGACTCGCCGGATCGATCCCTGCAGTGATCGGGGTGAAGTCGACCGGGCAACCGTCGGTCATGCTCATCGGCGCATCGTCCCCGATCTCGTCCCGCCAGTCCTGCGGGATCGAGGTCTGCGGTGGGATCGGCCGGTCGGCGACGATGCCGAGCAGATGCGCCCAAGCCCGAGGTACGACGTCCTGCAGGACGTAGCCGCCGCCACCGGCCGCCACCCAGCGGCCGCCGGTCAGTTCAGCGGCCAGGCCGGCCAGCGCCAGGTAGGACGCCCGTTGCCCGTCGACGCTGAGCCGCAGGTCGGCCAGCGGATCGGCGTAGTGCGAGTCGCAGCCGTGCTGCGTGACCAGGACGGTGGGCCGGAACGCGGCCAGCGCCTCCGGCACGATGGCGTCGAAGGCTCGAAGCCAGGCGCGGTCGTCGCAACCGGAAGGCAGCGCGACATTGATCGCGGACCCCTCGGCGTCCGGTCCCCCGGTCTCGTGCGGAAAGCCGGTTCCCGGGAACAGTTGGACAGGTGTCTCGTGCAGGCTGATCGTCAGCACGCGCGGGTCGTTGTAGAAGATCGCCTGCACCCCGTCGCCGTGATGCACGTCGACGTCAACGTAGGCCACCCGCTCACATCCCTGCTCCAAGAGCCAGTCGATGGCGATCGCCAGGTCGTTGTAGATGCAGAAGCCGCTGGCCGCTGCCGGCATTGCGTGATGCAGGCCGCCGGCGATGTTCACCGCGCGAAGCACCTCGCCCTGCCAGACCGACCGGGCTGCGTCGACACTCGCCGCGACGATCCGGCTCGCCACTTCATGCATTCCGTGAAAGACCGGGTTGTCGTCGGTGCCCAGGGCGAAGATCGGATCGGGTTCACCGGCTTTGACAGCATCGATATAGGCGTCGGTATGCACCCGGCGCAGCAGTTGATCATCAGCGGGTGACGGTTCGACCACCTGTAAATGATCAAGAACACCCAGGGCGCGGGCCAGGGCGACCGCGTTGCGCACCCGGCCGGGCCCCATCGGATGGGTCGAGCCGAAGTCGTACCGGGTCAGGGCGTCGGAGTAGACCAGCCGGCCGTCGGGTCCGCCGTGGGTCACGAGTCGTGGTCTTCCGGATCCGCGGCGCGGCCGGTCGACCGTCGGGTCGCATCGGCCAGTTCCGCGCCGCGATCGCGGGCGGCCTCCAGTGCGCCCAGGAAGGCGGCGCGGACCGTGTGGTCCTCCAACACCCGGACCGCCGCAGCGGTCGTACCGCCGGGCGAGGTGACCCGTTCGCGCAGCAGGCTCGGATGGTCCCCGGTCTCCTTGAGCAGTTTCGCCGAGCCGTAGATCGTCTGGACGACGAGTTCAGTGGCCAGCTGCCGCGGCAACCCGAGGTGCACACCCGCCTCGATCATCGATTCGGCGACGAAGAAGAGGTACGCCGGACCGCTCCCGGAGATCGCGGTCGCCGCGTCCTGGTACTTCTCCGGAACGATCGTCACCCGCCCGGCGGAAGCCAACAAACCGGCCACCTCCTCGACCTGGCTCGGATCCGCATGGCTGCCGGCTGAAACTGCAGCCATACCTTCGCCGACCTGTGCCGGGGTGTTCGGCATCACCCGGACGACCGGCGTACCGGATGGAAGGTGTGCCTCGATGACGTCGGTGGGCACGCCGGCGGCCAGTGACGCGACTGTCTGCTCCGGAGTGATCACTGGCGCGATCTCGTCCAGTACGGCGGTGACGTCCTGCGGTTTGACCGCGATCAGCACGATCCGGGCACCGGCAGCGGCCCGGACGTTGTCGGCCGTACGCACCCCGTATCGGCGGGTCAGCTGTTCCTGCCGCTCGGGGCGTCGGGTGGTGACCACGATGTCGTCGGGCGTCCAGCCCGCGCGCAGGAGGCCGGAGAAGACGGTCTCCCCCATCACTCCGGCGCCGATGACCGCGAGCCTGGTCCCGGGCTCGGTCACGCGACTCCCTGGACCTGACGGGCGGCGACCAGTTCGGCGATCTGCACGGCGTTCAGGGCCGCACCCTTGCGCAGGTTGTCGTTGGACACGAAGAGCACCAGACCGCGACCGGCCGGAGCGGACTGGTCCGCGCGGATCCGGCCGACGTAGGACGGATCCTGACCGGCGGCCTGCAGCGGGGTCGGGATGTCGGTCACTTCGACACCAGGAGCTGCGGCCAGCAGTTCGGTCGCCTGCTCCGGCGTGATCTCGGAGGCGAACTCGGCGTGGATGGCAAGCGAGTGTCCGGTGTAGACGGGGACCCGGACGCAGGTGCCGGCGACCAACAGGTCGGGCAGGTGCAGGATCTTGCGCGACTCGTTGCGGAGCTTCTGCTCCTCGTCGGTCTCCAGGCTGCCGTCGTCGACCACCGACCCGGCCACCGGGAGCACGTTGTACGCGATCGGCCTGACGTACTGCTGCGGTTCCGGGAAATCCGCGGCCGAGCCGTCGAAGGCGAGCTTGGCGGCTTCGCCGGTGACAGCTTTTGCCTGACGGTCGAGTTCGGCGACGCCGGAACCTCCGGAGCCGGAGACGGCCTGATAGGTGGCGATCACCAGACGGGTCAGTCCGGCTGCCTTGTTCAACGGGGCCAGCACCGGCATCGCCGCCATCGTGGTGCAGTTCGGGTTGGCGATGATGCCCTTGGGCGGATTGACCGTGTCCTCCGGGTTCACCTCCGAGACCACCAGCGGCACCTCGGGATCCATCCGCCAGGCCGAGGAGTTGTCGATCACCACGGCACCCGCCGCGGCGACCTTGGGCGCGATGGCCTTGGAGGCGTACTTGCCGTTGGAGAACAGCGCGATGTCCAGGCCGGTGAAGTCGGCCAGATCGGAGTCCTCGACGGTGATCTCGGTGTCCTTCCACGGCAGCTTCGTACCGGCCGACCGCGCCGAGGCGAAGTAGCGGATCTCTGACACCGGGAAGTTGCGCTCGTCCAGCAGACGACGCATCACGCCGCCGACCTGGCCGGTCGCACCGAAGACTCCAACACGCATGGGATCGAGCATAGGAGGCGCAGCGCCGCGAACCGGCATCGTTTCCGTTGGCCGGACGCCGGCCGGGCCCCTCGGCCCTTCTCGTCAACTTCGTGACACCTGGCAGCAATTCGCGGCCCGAACGACCGTACGACCGCCAACTTCGTAACACGCGGCACGAAATCCCGGGCCGAGCGACGTACGGCCGCCGATTTTCGCAGCAGGTGATACCAAATCGACACCGCAGGTCCGCCGTCGGCCGGGCCGCCACAGGCCGGACGGCCGTTGAGCGGCGCCACAGGAACGCCGCCCTGATGGGGGAGGATGGGCGCGTGTTCCGACTGACGGTTGCGCCCCCGCCACGGGCCTGGATCGGTGCCGAGGTGCTGATCGTTCTCGGGCTGTCCCTCGGCCAGTCGGCGATCTATTCCATCCTGAGTATCGTCGACCGACTGACCCGCCCCGAGGCGCTCAACCAGCAGTCCTCCCAGCTGAACTCCTCGGTGACCCCCGACCGGCCGTGGCTCGACCTCAGCTATCAGATCGTCAACATCGCGTTCCCGCTGGTGCCGGTCGCGCTGGTCCTCTATCTGCTGGCCCAACGCAATCCGGTGGGAGCGCGCAGCCCGTTCCGGTTGATCGGCTTCGACCTGCATCGTCCCGGGTTCGATCTGGGCGTCGGCGCCTTGTTGGCACTCGGTATCGGCATCCCCGGTCTCGGGCTCTATCTCGGCGCCCGCGCACTCGGCCTGAACACCCAGGTGCAGGCGTCCGGGCTTGCCGACAACTGGTGGACGATCCCGGTGCTGGTGCTGTCGGCCGCACAGAACGCGGTGCTGGAGGAGGTGGTCATGCTCGGCTTCCTCTACACCCGGTTCCGACAGTTGAACTGGGCGTGGCCGGTGATCATCATCGTCAGCGCCGCGATCCGCGGCAGCTACCACCTCTATCAGGGATTCGGCGGGTTCGCCGGGAACCTGATCATGGGGGTGATCTTCGGGCTGGTCTATCTGAAGTGGAGGCGGGTGATGCCGTTGATCATCACCCACACGCTGCTCGACGTGTCGGCCTTCGTCGGGTACGCCCTGCTCGCCCCGCACGTCAGCTGGCTGTGAGCCGCGGCGGTCGACCCACAGACTCAGGTGTGACTGGCGACGCCCGCCGAGTCCACCTGGTACGACGTCCGCGCGGTGCCCGCCTCCAGATGCAGCCGGGCGAACGCCAGCGATTCGGCGAGGTCGATCTCCCGCTGCGCCCGGGTGGCGCTGCGCCGGGAATTGACCTCGAGCACCACGTGCCCGGAGTATCCGGATCCGGCCAGATACTGCAGTGCCCGGTCGGCGTGCTGGTCACCACGCCCGGGCACGAGATGTTCGTCCTTCATCGAGCCGGTGCCATCGGTCAGGTGGACGTGGCCGAGCCGGTCACCCCAGGACTTGGCCAGGTCCAGCGACTGCTGCCCGGCTGTTGAAGCGTGAGAGAAATCGAGGGTGAGATCGTCGTAGGCGAGTTCGGTCGGATCCCAATCCGGCAGGTACGCCTTGAGCTCGGTCCCGGGCATGCGCCACGGATACATGTTCTCCAGGCAGAACCGAACGCCGGTTCGTTCAGTGAGATCGCGAAGCTTCGGTACGAAATCGCGGGCATAGTCGCGCTGCCAGCGAAACGGCGGATGCACGACCACGACATCGGCGTCCAGTTGCTTGGCGGCCGCCGCCGAGCGCTCCAGCTTGACCCAGTTGTCGGTGCCCCAGGTGCGCTGGCTGATCAACAGGCACGGCGCGTGGACCGAGACGACGGGGAGTTCGTGGTAGTCGCGCAACTTCTCCACGGCGTCGATGTCGGTGGAGACCGGATCGATTCCGACCATCAGTTCGATGCCGTCGTAGCCGAGCCGACCGGCCAGTTCGAAGGCACTCGACGTCGTTTCCGGGTAGACCGACGACGTGGACAGCGCGATCTTGGGTGTCCGGACGTCGATGTTGTCTCTCACCCCTCCAATGTAGTGCCGCGGGGGCAAACCAGCGTGTTGCTCACCTTCGAACGCCTATGTACCCACCCTTGTCGGCACGTCAATACCCAGCTCGACCTGGGGGTTTCACACCACGTCGGAGCGCTCCGCGTAGGCTGCGCCACGTGCCGGAAGTCTTGATCGGTTTCCCCCGGGCCTATGCGGAGTTCCCCAACCCGGAGGACGACACCGAAGTGTTCAAAGTCGACCTCACCTGGCTGACCTCACGGTGGGAGTGCATCTTCGGTCGGGGCTGCCCGGGCATCTACGCCGACCGTCCCGACGACGGCTGCTGCACCCTCGGCGCCCACTTCGCCGACAGGGACGACGAGAAGCGGGTCCGCAAGGCGGTCAGGCGCCTCACGCCGGCCCTGTGGCAGAACTACAAAGAGGGCAAGAGGAACGGCTGGGTCGAGTACGAGGACGAGTCAACGGTCAGCCCCGGTGAGGAACCGGACCGCAAGACCCGCGTCCACAACGGCGCATGCATCTTCCTCAACCGTCCGGGATTCCCGGGCGGGTACGGCTGTGCCCTGCACCACCTCGCCGCCAGCGAAGGCATCGACTTCGTCGAGACCAAACCGGACGTCTGCTGGCAGCTGCCGATCCGTCGGCAGTTCCGCGAGGTGACCAGGACCGACGGCACCGAGTACACCGAGGTGAGCATCGGCGAGTACACCCGTGAGGGCTGGGGACCGGGCGGACACGACCTGGACTGGTACTGCACCGCCAACACCGAGGCGCACACGGCGCCGCAGCCGGTCTACCTCAGCAACCGGGCGGAGCTGGTCGCCCTGATGGGCGAGCAGGGCTATCAGCGGCTGGTCGAGTTGTGTGAGGAATTCGAGAGCCGGAGGGGTTCGCTGCTGCAGCACCCTGCCGACCCGCCCCGCCGCTGACCCGGTCGACTTTCCACACAGATCGTCCGGGACGATCGTCACCGGTTCGACCCCCGGCTGCACGAGAGACCCGCTGATCGGGCAGCATGACCCTATGGAACTCGACCACCTTTCGTTCGCATGCGGCCATGAAGGGCTGGCCGAGACCTCCGACCGTCTGGGCCGGAGTCTCGGAGCAGAGTTCGTCGACGGCGGTTTCCACCCCCGGTTCGGAACCCGGAACCGGATCCTGCCGCTGGCCGACGGGACCTATCTCGAGGTCGTCGAGGTTCTTGATCATCCGGCCGCCGACAAGGTGCCCTTCGGTCAGGCGGTCCGGGCCCGTTCGGAGGCCGGAGGCGGGTGGCTGGGCTGGGCGGTCCGCGTCGATGATCTTGCTCCGATAGAGAAGCGGCTCGGCCGGGCAGCCGTACCCGGCAGTCGACACGTGCCCAACGGCGACGAACTGACCTGGCAGCAGATCGGGATCAAGGGTCTGCAGTCCGACCCGCAGTTGCCGTTCTTCATCAAGTGGTCCTCCGACATGGCGCTCCACCCGTCGAACTCGGGCCCGACCGATCCCAAGATCAAACTGCTCGGGCTGGAGATCGCCGGCGATCCGGACCGGGTCGACGACTGGTTGGGCGGCCACGCCGATGCGGTGCTGACCGACTTCGAGATCAAGTGGGTCGCTCCGAACGGTCAGCCGGGGATCCTGGCGGCCACCTTCGCGACGCCCGAGGGCGAGGTGCGTATCTAGTCCGCAGACCGTCCGGCCGGCTGCAGTGAGATAGTTGGCGCTATGCCGATTTCGATCCACCCCGCCGTTGCGTCGGTCCCGCCGTACAAACCGGGCAAGCCGGCGCCGGTGGGACCGGGCGGAGTTTCGTACAAGCTGTCCAGCAACGAGAATCCCTATCCCCCGTTGCCCGGCGTGGTCGAGGCCGCCCACCGTGCCGTCCTGCAGATGAACCGGTACCCGGACATGGGCAACACGGAGTTGACTGCCGCGCTCGCCGACCGACACGGCGTCCGCCCCGACGAACTCGCCTTCGGTACGGGATCGGTCGCGGTGCTCTACACCCTGTTGCAGTCGGTGGTCGGCGAGGGTGACGAGGTGCTGTATCCCTGGCGGTCCTTCGAGGCCTATCCGATCGCGGTGCAGTTGACCGGGGCCCGCAGTGTGCAGGTGCCGCTCGGCCCGGGCGCAGTCCATGATCTCGACGCGATGGTGGCGGCCATCACCCCGGCGACCAAGGTCATCCTGGTCTGTACCCCGAACAATCCGACCGGGCCGATCGTCGATCATGATCAACTGGCGGCGTTCGTCGACCGGGTCCCCGACCACATCATGATCGTCGTCGACGAGGCCTATCTGGAGTTCGCGACAGCGCCGAACCGGGCGCGGTTCGGCGATCTCCGTCGGCCCAACGTGGTCAGCCTGCGTACCTTCTCCAAGGCGTACGGACTGGCGGGTTTCCGGGTCGGCTACTGCATCGCCGACCCGCAGGTGGCGGGTGCGGTCCGCGCTGCGGCCACGCCGTTCGGTGTCTCCGCCCCGGCGCAGGCGGCGGCCGTCGCGTCGTTGCAGGCCGAGGAACAGCTGCTGGAGCGGGTGGGCGAGTTGATCACCCGACGCTCGCTGGTCCTGTCCGGTCTTCGTGATCTTGGTTTCGACGTCCCGGACAGCCAGTCCAACTTCGTCTGGCTGCCGGCCGGCGACCGGACTGCGGCCTGGGCCGATGCCTTCTCCGCCGCCGGTCTGGCGGTCCGCGCGTTCACCGACGAACCCGATGCCGGCATCCGGATCACCGTCGCCGAACCGGCTGCGAACCGGCTCGTGCTCGAGGTCGCGGAAAAGCTGGCCGCCGGCTGATCGAACCGACGGCTGGATCAATCACCACGTCAATCACCCCGGTCAATCACCCCAGTCCAACTGCTGCTCCGGAACACCCAGCCGCCGACCGTGATCAACGGCCTGCGCCCGGCCCTCGAGATCGCCGATCCGGTAGCGGAAGATCTTCTGCGGGAAGATCACGAAGTGCTCCGATCCGTTCCTGAAGTCGGCGTACCAGACACCCGGTTCGGCGATCAGCGCGTCGGCGAACCAGGCAGCCAGCCGGTCGGCGTCAGCGTCGTCGACCTGGAAGTGCAGCACCGTCCACCGGGTCGGCTGGTCCGCCGAGGCCGAATCGTTGTCGACCGTGCTGATCTTGGTCACCACCAGCCGCACATCGTCCAGTTCGCTGCCGGACCGCAGGCTCTGGGTGATCAGGACGCCCTCGTACATGTATGTCCTCCCGACTGGCCGAATCACAAATCGGTTCGAACGTAGGACAAGCCTCGGACACCGATTCGACACCGATGCAACATCCACTGCACTGTCGGAGCCGCCGTCTACGTTTCCGGTATGGCCAAGACCAAGAACCGCCCCGGCTTCTGTTGCACCGAATGCGGCTGGACGTCCGCCCGCTGGGTCGGACGCTGCGGCGAGTGCCAGACCTGGGGCAGCGTGGTCGAGGAGGGTGCGCCGAAGCTGAACCAGATCCAGACCAATGTCCCCGAGTCCAAGGCGATGCCGATCGGCGAGGTCAGTGCCCGGGCCGCAACCCGCGCCAAGACAGGGGTCGGCGAGCTGGATCGGGTGCTGGGCGACGGACTGGTCCCCGGCGCTGTCGTGCTGCTGGCCGGCGAACCGGGGGTCGGCAAGTCGACGCTGCTGCTCGAGGTCGCTGCACGCTGGGCGAAGGCCGGACGCCGGACCTTGTACGTCTCCGGCGAGGAGTCGGCCGCCCAGGTCCGGCTGCGCGCCGGTCGCACCGACGCGCTGGCCGACCAGCTCTATCTGGCGGCCGAGACGGATCTGGGCACCGTGCTCGGCCACATCGAGGAGGTGCAGCCCTCGCTGATGGTGCTGGACTCGGTGCAGACCGTCGGCACCGCCGAGGCGGACGGCTCGCCGGGCGGGGTGACCCAGGTCCGCGAGGTGACCGGCGCACTGGTTCGGGTGGCCAAACGGCGCGGCATGGCGGTGGTGATCGTCGGCCACGTCACCAAGGACGGCTCCATCGCCGGCCCGCGGATGTTGGAGCACCTGGTCGATGTCGTGCTGGCCTTCGAGGGCGACAAGCATTCCGGCTTCCGGATGGTCCGGGCCACCAAGAACCGGTTCGGGCCCGCCGACGAGGTGGGCTGCTTCGAGATGGCCGAGAACGGGATCGTCGAGGTCCCGGACCCGTCGGGGCTGTTCACCTCCCGGCATGACGAACCGGTGTCGGGGACCTGCGTCACCGTAACCATGGAAGGACGCCGGCCGCTGCTCGCCGAGTTGCAGGCGTTGGTCGCCCCGAGCAACCTGCAGGCGCCGCGCCGGACCCCTCACGGCATCGAGTCAAGCCGGCTGGCGATGATCCTGGCCGTGGTCGAGCGGCGCGCCGGTATCCGGCTCTACAACCGGGACGTCTACGCCTCCACCGTCGGCGGCGCCCGGGTCAGCGATCCGGGAGCCGACCTGGCCATCGCTGTTGCGGTTGCCTCCGCCGCCATGAACACCTCGGTTCCCCGCTCGCTGGTCGCACTCGGCGAGATCGGGCTGGCCGGCGAACTCCGCCGGGTGCCGGGCACGGACCGTCGCCTTGCCGAGGCCGCACGGCTGGGATTCACCGAGGCGGTCGTTCCGACCGAATCCGGTCGGGACCGGGTCGGGGGTCAGGAGACCCGCAACGGCATGACCGTGCACCGGGTCACCACGATCGGACACGCGTTGGCGGTTCTCGGTCTGTTGCCGACCGGCCGCCGGTCCGGCAGCGGGGAACCCGAGTCCGCGGAGGACTCGATCGCCGATCCGCCCCTGCTGCGCAAGGAGCGGCTGGCCCAGGAGTTGCGCGAGTTGGAGCGGCAGTTCCCGACCGCTGAATGACCCTGTCGGCAGCGCTCGGGCCGTCCCGTACGATGACGCGCGGACCATCCATCGGACGAGTCACGCCGCGGCGGCGTGCAGCGAGGTGAATCTGTGGCACCGGATCCGGAGCAGCGTACGCGGGAACTGGAGTATCTCGCCCGGCTGGCGCCCGGCACTCCGCTCCGCGACGGTTTCGAGCGGATCCTGCGCGGCCGAACCGGGGCGCTGGTGGTGCTGGGCGACACCCCCGAGGTGATCGGGTTGTGCACCGGAGGGTTCGTGCTGGACGTGCCGTACACCCCGACGGCGCTGCGCGAACTGGCCAAGATGGACGGCGCGATCGTGATCACCAGCGACTTGTCCCGGATCGTTCGCGCCGGGGTGCATCTGATGCCGGACCCCCAGCTGGAGACCGTCGAGACCGGCACCCGGCACCGGACCGCGGACCGGGTCTCCCGGCAGACCGGGGTTCCGGTCGCCACCGTGTCGGCCTCGATGTCGACGATCGCGATCTTCATCGACGGTGTCCGGCGACCGCTGGAGACCTCCGAGCAGGTACTCAGCCGGGCCAACCAGGCCGTGCAGACCCTGGAGCGCTACCGGGAACGGCTCTGGCAGGTGACCGGCCGGCTCTCGGTGCTCGAGGTCGAGGATCAGGTGACCATCAAGGACCTGGCGCTGGTCGCCCAACGGCTGGAGATGATCCGGCGGCTGCAGAACGAGATCGAGGCGTACGTCCTGGAGTTGGGCACCGACGGTCGGCTGCTGGCACTGCAGTTGTCGGAGTTGGGTGCCGGCCTGGACGAGCTGGCTGAGCTGCTCTCGATGGACTACGGCCCGAGCGACGACACCGGCCTTGATCTTGCCGGTTTGGCCGGGCTGACGACCGGCAAACTGCTCGAGCCCGGTGAGGTGGCCAGGGCCCTCGGCTTCGCCAATGCCCATCTCGACACGAGGATCAGCGCCCGCGGCTATCGCCAACTGGCCCAGATCAACCGGCTGCCGACCGCCTATGGCGCGCGGCTGGTGGAGCACTTCGGAAACCTGCAGGGCATCTTCGGCGCGACCACGGCGGAGTTGCAGGAGGTCGAGGGCGTGGGTGAGAGCCGCGCCCGGCTGATCCGGGAGGGCCTGACCCGGTTGGCCGAGTCGGCGTACGCGGAACGACTCGGCTGACCGGTCCGGCTGACCGGCTCGGGGCAGGCGCTACTTCAGAATCAACACGTAGTCCCGGGCCGGCGTGCCCGTGAGCTTTGAGATGGCGTGGTAGTAGCCGGGGCGCGGCGTCTCCGGTCGGTTCGCACAACTCTTGCCCTGCGCCGACCGCTTGCCGTTCCAGGTCACCGACCAGCCGATGCCCTCGTCCGGCTCCAGCGTGGTGTCGGCCTTGCGGACCAGTTTCGTGCAGTCCTCGGTGGACCAGATCCGGTCGGTGCCGGACCGGATGGTCAGCTGGTAGTCGTCGGCGTTCACCGCCACCGAACAGGACTTGTCGGACCTGTTGACGTACGACACGTCGAAGGTGACCTTGGATCCGGCGCGGACGGTGCGGCTCTTGGTCTTCACCGATGCGGTGAGTTGGTCGGCGGTGCAGGCCGCGACCGGGGTCGCTGACGGGCTCGGTCTCTTCGACGCGTCGCCCGCAGGTTTGCCCTTGTCGGGCTTCGTCTCGGATCCGCCTGCCTTTCCAGAATCGGACGCCGAGGGCGTGGCGGAGGTCTTCGCCGATGGCGTCGGGGAGGCCTTCCCGGAGGGTGGCGGCGAGGGCAACGAGCCCTCACCCGTCGCGCCGGTTGTCGGGCTGGCGCCGATGCTCGCTGAAGCGCTCGGGGATGCCGAGGGTGTGGTCGGGGCGGATGGGCTCGGCGAACCGGTGTCGTTCGGCGTGCCCGCCGGAACCGCCGACTGGTTGGTCGGCGGGGCCGCGCGACCGGGGCTTCCGCCGATGTTGACCAGGAAGATCAACACGATGATCAACAGCACGAGCATCGCGCCGACCACCAGGGCGCGGCGCATCCAATAGGTCTCCGCGGACTCCGGGCCGACCGGACGCATCACCCCACCCATGGCGCGACCATAGACACGCCGCGCGCGGCTGCCGGGTATGCCACGCCGTCGGGCCCGACGAACGCGCGGCTCCGGAACCGGCGCACGAGTGATCTGCACCGGTGATTACGGTTGCCGGGTGGACTATGCGGAGGTGGTGGGCCGGACATTGCGCTGGTACCGCCAGTCGGCCCGCGATCTGCCGTGGCGGCGGACCGACGCCGGCCCGTGGGCGATCATGGTCAGCGAATTCATGTTGCAGCAGACGCCCGTCGCCCGGGTGCTGCAGCCGTGGCAGGAGTGGATGCACCGCTGGCCGTCGCCGACCGCGCTGGCCGACGCGCCCGGCGGTGAAGCCGTACGAGCCTGGGGACGTCTGGGATACCCCCGTCGCGCGCTGCGCCTGCACCAGGCGGCAACCGCCATCCGGGACAAGCACGACGGCGAGGTGCCGGACGACTACCCCAGCCTGCTCGCCCTGCCCGGTGTCGGCTCCTACACTGCCGCCGCGATCGCCAGCTTCGCGTTCGGCCGCCGGCACGTCGTGCTGGACACCAACGTGCGCCGGGTCCAGGCCCGGATCGCCACCGGCGTGGAGTTCCCGCACACCAGTCCGACTGCGGCCGAGCGCGAACTGGCCACACAGTTCCTGCCGGCCAGGGCGGACCGGGCCGCCCGCTGGGCCGTCGCGTCGATGGAGCTGGGTGCCCTGGTGTGCACCGCGCGCAACCCGCGCTGCGACCGGTGTCCGGTCCGCACCCTGTGTGCCTGGCGGACTGCCGGACACCCCCGGTACGACGGTCCGCCCCGGGTCGGGCAGCGATATCAGGGCACCGACCGGCAGTGCCGCGGCGCGCTGCTTGCCGTGCTGCGGTCCAGTGACGAGCCGGTGCCCGCGGAGGAGCTGCGGCCGGCCTGGCCGGAGGCCGGGCAACGGGAACGGGCCCTGGCCTCGTTGATCACCGATCGGCTGGTGGTGCCGCTGCCCGACGATCGGTACGGCCTCCCGACGTGATCGATCGGCGACCTGATCGAACGGCCGACCTGATCGAAGCGGCGACCCGGGCGGCCTGGTCGCGCTCCGGTCCGTAGTCTGAGAACCATGACCGTCACAGCTCCGACCATTGGTCTCCTGCACGGCGCCCAGATGCCGACGCTCGGCCTGGGCACGTCGCCGATGAACGACTCCGACACCGCAACTGCCGTCCGCGCTGCGCTCGAGGCGGGCTACCGGCTGATCGACACCGCCGAGAACTACCACAACGAACAGGGCGTCGGTCAGGGTCTCAAGGACTCCGGAGTGCCGCGCGAGGAGGTGTTCATCACCACCAAGTTCAACAAGCGCTGGCACAGCGTCGACGGCGCTCGGCAGGCTTTCGAGAACAGCTGCGGGCGGCTGGGCGTCGACTACATCGACCTGCTGCTCATCCACTGGCCGAACCCGGCCGAAGGTCAGTACGTGGAGGCCTGGAAGGGTCTGGTCAAGTTGCTCGAGGCCGGCTCTGTCCGCGCCATCGGCACCTCCAACTTCAAGCCGGCCCACCTGGACCGGATCATCGACGCCACCGGAGTTGTACCGGACGTCAACCAGATCAACCTCAACCCGTACAAGATCCGAACCGAGCCGGTGAGCTACCACGCCGAGCACCGGATCGTCACGATGTGTTGGAGCCCGCTCAGTCCTCGTGAGCTCCTCGACGAGCCGGTGATCACCCAGATCGCCTCGAGGTATCAACGGACACCGGCCCAGATCGTGCTGCGTTGGCAGACCCAGCAGGGTTATGTCACCGTGCCGAAGTCCTCCTCACCGCAGCGGATCGCGGAGAACATCTCGATCTTCGACTTCGATCTGACGCCTGACGAGCTGGCAGCGATCAGCAGTCTCGACCAGGGCGAGGCGGCGGTCACCGATTCCGACGTGTTCGGTCACTGATCGGAGTCGTTGATCACTCCTCGTCGAACGGCGACGTGCCGCCCCGGCCGATGAAATCGTCGACCGCGTTGTCGATCACCGGCAGCGGGACGCTGCCCAACGACAGGATCTGATCATGGAAGTTCCTGACGTCGAAGGCTGAGCCGAGCAACTGTTCGGCCCGGCGGCGGGCCTCGGTGATTGTGAGCATGCCCAGGTAGTACGCCGTCGCCTGACCCGGCCAGGCGATGTAGCGGTCGACCTCGGTGACGATTTCATGATCACTGATCGCAGTGTTGTCCCGGAGGTAGTCCTGGGCCTGCTCCCGGCTCCACCCCAGCGCATGCATTCCGGGATCGATCACCAGCCGCACCGCCCGCCACATCTGATAGCTGAGCATGCCCATCATCTCGAACGGCGTCTCGTACATCCCCATTTCGACGCCGAGCCGCTCGCTGTACAGGCCCCATCCCTCGCCGTAGGCGGAGATGTAGACCTTCTGCCGGTACTCGGGGTGTTGGGTCTGCTCCAGGGCGAACGGGATCTGGAACGCGTGGCCCGGAGCCGCCTCGTGCAGGGTGAGCGCCGGGATCGAGTACAGGGGCCTGGCCGCGAGGTTGTAGGTGTTGAGTATGTATCGGTGTGATCCGCCGCGGCCGAAGGTGTAGAAGGGTGCCAGGTCGGGCGGCGGTTCCTCGATGCCGAACCGCATCCGCGGCAGCCGACCGAAGTAGTGGTGGGCGATCGCGTCGAACTTCTTGGCCTGCCAGGCCGCGAACTGCAGCAATTGGGTCGGCGTGGTCGCGTAGAACTTGGGGTCGGTCCGCATGAACGCCAACATCGCGTCTGCGTCGACGAATCCCACCGATGCTGCGATCTCGGTCATCTCCTCCCGCAGCGCGGCCACCTGGTCCAGCCCGATCTGATGGATCTGCTCGGCAGTCAGCTCGGTGGTGGCGTACTCCCGCAGCTGGGAGGCGTAGAACTCCTCGCCGCCGGGTCCGTCGATCGCGGCGATGCCGGTCGGCAGACGTGGGAAATACTCGCCGGTGAAGAAGTCGAGCAGTCGGCGGTAGGCCGGCAGGACCTTGTCGGTGATCACCTGCCGGCCGGCATTGATCAGCTGATCGCGGTCGGTGACCGACCCGGACAGCGTGGTGAGCGGTTGGAAGAAGCCGGTCTGCTCCGCGGACCCGGCTTCGGCCACCGATCGGATGGTCGACTCCCGGCCGATCATGGAGATCTGCGCCGGGCCGAATCCGCGCTCGACACCGGAGCGCATGTTCTCGATGTTCTGATCAACGTAGCCGGGAATGCCGCCCAACCACTCGATATAGGTCTGCGCCTCGTCGGCGGTGCCGAGCCGCCGTTGCGACTGGGCGCCCAGTTCCATCCAGAAGCCGGAGTCGGCGTTGGCCGGCCGCTCGAACATCCGGTACGCCTGCCGGCCGATCAGAGTGTTGATCTGGTAGCGGTAGACGTCAAAGTCCTGCGCCTGCTCGGCAGTCAGCAACGACCGGTCGATGCCCTCGAGTTGATCATCGACCTCCCGCCACCGGTCCAGGCGACGCTGCTGGGCCTCCGGGCCCACGTCGGGCAGCCGCGGCGTGAGTGGCTCGTCCAGTGACCGGTCAGGGAACTCCTGCTGCCGCCACGCCCATTCGTCCGCGGCGATCTTGCTGAAGATCTCGTACGCGGTCCGGTCCTGGTCACTCATCGGTCTCGCCACGGACGAAGGCGGCGATGTCTTCGGACTGGGCGACCCTGGACTCCTCGTGCACGTAGGTCATGTGGCCGGCCGGATAGTACTTCCGGACGATCTTGCCGGTGACCTCGTCCGGAACATCGAGATGATCAAGGACGTACTCGCTGGCCGAGAACGGAGTCGCCGCGTCGTAGTAGCCGAAGCCGACGTAGACCCGCAGGTCGGGTTGGGCCCGCAGCGCTGCCGACAATTCCTCGGTCGTGGTGACCGCCCGGCCCTCGAATTCCTTGTAGGACCAGGGTTGCACGCGGCCGGTGAGGATCTCGTACTCGAGATCGCTGTGGAAGCCGAGCTCGGCACGGACGTACTGGTTGAACGCCGCGGTGTAGGGGAAGAAGATGAACATGTGCGAGGGATCGGTCTCCTGCACCTCGTTGTTCAGGTTGGCCGGAGCCATGGTGAACCGGGTGTCCAGGCGGCCGGTGTCCAGGCCGCGGTCCCGCAGCAACTCGGCGAAGAAGTGCCTGTGCTCGATCCGGAACCGGGCGCGTTCGATGTAACCGGGGTCGAGCCCGATCAGCTCCGACATCCGGGTGGCCAGGGCCGTGCGTTCGGTTGCCGACAGTCGCGAGCCACGCGCCAGCGCCGGGGCGTAGGTCTGCTCGGCGAACTGTCGGGCCCGTTCGATCCGCTCCTCCACCTCGGCGACGCTCAGTCCCTGGTGATAGGCCGCGGTTGCGGCATAGGTCGGCAGGAAATGGATGTAGGGCAGGTCATTGCCCCGGGTGAACCGGATCGTGCCGAAGTCGAGCACGGCGCTGATCAGGATGATCCCGTTCAACGCTATGCCGTGCCGGGTGATCAGGTGGCCGGCCAGGGATGCGGCGCGCGTGGTGCCGTACGACTCCCCGGCCAGGAACTTCGGCGACAGCCAGCGTTGGTGTCGGCCGAGCCAGATCCTGATCACCTCGCCGACAAGATCACGATCTCGGGTGTAGCCGTGATATTCCTTCGGCTTGCCGCCGACGACGCTGCGGGTGTACCCGGTGGTCATCGGGTCGATGAACACCAGATCGGCGTACCGCAACAGGGTCTCGGTGTTGTCGGTCAGTCCGTACGGCGCCGGCTGCGGCGCGTCGACGTCGCCGGCGAGCACCCGGCGGGGACCGAAGAGGCCGAGATGCAGCCACACCGAACTCGATCCCGGGCCGCCGTTGAACGCGAACACTACCGGCCGACTGCTGTCACCGCCCTTGGCGACGTAGGAGGTGACGAACACTTCGGCCTTGGGCTTGTGTCCGGAGAACGTGTCGTCCTCGAGATGCTCCTCGTTGATCACCATCGTGCCGGTGATCGCCTCGTACTCCAGCTGCCAGTCGGGGCCGGTGATGGTGTGGCTGGTGGTCACCAGGTTGTCGGCCGGTTCGGGCTTGTCGCCCGCTCCCACCTCACGCTTCTCGTTGGCCGTATCGGCGGTCACGCAATCAATCCCTTCGATGATCAAAGAACCTGCGATGTTCGGACGGTTCGTGGTCAGGCACCCGGCTCGGAGTCTGCGGCGTGCTCGGAGCGCGGTCCGGCCCAGTCGGACCGGACGTGGGCGATGTGGCGATGCATCAGCGCCTCGGCCGCCGACGCGTCACGTGCCTCGATCAGGTCGAGGAGTTCGTGGTGTTCGGCTGCAGAGGCTTGCAGCCGGCCGGACTCCAGGAGCGGTTTCAGGCCGAGCAGCCGGGTGCGTGATCGGAGGTCGGAGACGATCGTGCTGAGCACCGGATTGCTGGCGTGCTCCAGCAGCGAGAGATGGAACACCCGATCGGCCTCGATGTATCCCACCAGGTCCTCACGATCGACCGCCTCGACGATCGCCTGGGCGAGTTTGCGCAGCGGCGGCAGTTCCTCGGCGGGGACGTTCGGGGTGATCTCGCCAACCACCGGCGGCTCGAGCAGTTGCCGCACTGCGGCGATCGCGTCCAGGTCCGCGTCGCTGATCTCGGTGACCCGGTAGCCCTTGTTGGGCAGGGCTTCGACCATGCCCTCCCGGACGAGATCGAGCATGGCCTCCCGCACCGGTGTCGGGGAGACGCCGAGCATGTTGCCGATCGCGGGTGCCGAGTGCACCTCTCCGGGACGCATTGCCCCCGACACGATCGCGGCCCGTAGGGCGTTGCCGACAGAGTCCCGCAGGGACTCCCGCTTCCGGAGTCGCGCGAAGCCGGTGATCGTCCGGGAAGCCATCCATCAATCCTCACACGTTATGGCGCTTGGAAGCACCAACCGATGTGTGACATGGTACAGCTCAGGATGTTCACGCCGTCATCAGACGCCATCGTCGTCGGCGCCGGAATCGTCGGCGCCGCCTGCGCGTACGCCCTGAGCCGTGCTGGGCTGTCGGTGACGGTGATCGAGGCCCGGGCCGCGGCATCGGGCACCAGCAGCCAGGGCGAGGGCAACATCCTCGTCTCGGACAAGGAACCCGGCCCGGAGCTGACCCTCGGACTCTATTCCCTCAGCCGCTGGGAGCAGATCACGGGCGAACTGCAGGAATTCCTGCCAACCGGATTCCCGTCCATCGAGTACGACCGCAAGGGCGGCCTGGTCGTCGCCACCACCGAAGCCGGTGCCCCGCCACTGCTGGATTTCGCCCGGACCCAACGGCCTGCCGGGGTCACGGCGGTCGAAGTCGATCATGACGAGGCGCTGCGCCTGGAGCCGCAGCTCAATCCGGCGGTCACCGCAGCCGTCCGCTATCCGCAGGACGCCCAGGTGCAACCGGTGATCGCCACCGAGGCCTTCCTGGCCGCCGCCCGACGGCTCGGCGCCCGGACCCTCTTCGGCGAAGAGGTGGTCGGCCCGATCATCGCCGACGACGGCCGGATCGCCGGGGTACGGACCCACCGCGGCAGCCGGCCGGCGGGCCTGGTGATCATCGCCTGCGGACCGTGGTCGGCGCGCGTCGCGGATCAGCTCGGCAGTTGGCTACCGGTCCGGCCGCGGCGGGGAGTGCTGTTGGTCACCACGCGCATGCCGCACCTGATCATCCACAAGGTGTACGACGCCGACTACGTCGGTGCTGTGGGCTCGGACGATCAAGGCCTGCAGACCTCGAGCGTCATCGAATCCACCGCCGCCGGAACCGTGCTGATCGGATCATCCCGCCGGCAGAGCGGTTTCGACCAAGCTCTCGATCTGGCCGCCGCGCGGGAGATCGCGCGCAAGGCGATCACCATCTTTCCTTTCCTGGCCACGGCATCGGTGATGCGCACCTACGGCGGTTTCCGACCGTTCATGCCTGATCATCTTCCGGCCATCGGGCCGGACCCCAGGGTGCCCGGCCTGTGGCACGCGACGGGCCACGAAGGAGCCGGCATCGGTCTGTCGATCGGCACCGCCGATCTGATCACCAGCCTGATCGCCGGGACGCCGCCGCCGGTCGATCCCGCCCCGTTCGCACCGTCCCGTCTTGGAGAGCCGGCATCGGTGGGTGACCCATGACCGCCGCGCCCGATCCGACCGAAGTCCGGCTCACTCTCGCGGGGACACCGCTGGTGGCCCGCCGGGGACAGACGATCGCCGGTGCCTTGCTGACCTCCGGACTCCTCTGCTGGCGGACCACGGCACGGGACCGGCGTCCACGCGGGCTCTTCTGCGGCATCGGTGTCTGCTTCGACTGCCTGGTCATCGTCAACGGGGTCCGCGACATCAGGGCGTGTCAGCGCCCGGTGGTCGAGGGTGACGTGATCGAGTTCCAGGACGAGACCCTGCCCCGTTCGGTGACGGAGCAGTGATGACCCGGACCGTGATCATCATCGGCGGCGGACCCGCCGGCCTCGCCGCAGCGTCGGCTGCCCTGGACCGCGGTGCGCGGGTGGTGATGCTGGAGGCGGCGGCACGATTGGGCGGGCAGTTCTGGAGGCACCCCGCGGACCGTTCGGCGACCGACACCGGCCTGCAACACGGCTGGCGGACCTTCCTCGAGCTGACCGATCGGATCAGCGGCGACCCATCGGCAAGAGTGATCACCAACGCCCAGGTCTGGGCGATCGATCATGATCTGCAGGGGCCACGGGTCCAGGCCGCCGTCGGAGTGGCCGACGGTCCCGGCCGGGAGATGATCAGCATCGCCGGCGACTCCTTGATCATCGCCACCGGCGCTCATGACCGCACGCTGCCCTTCCCCGGCTGGGATCTTCCGGGCGTCGTCACCGGCGGCGCAGCCCAGGCGATGGCCAAGGCCGAGGCTGTCGCGGTGGGCGCCCGCGTCGCGGTCTCCGGCTCCGGGCCGTTCCTGCTGCCGGTCGCCGCGTCGCTGGCCGCTGTCGGCGCACAGGTGGTCGGTGTCTTCGAGGCGAGTACACCGGGCGCCCTGGCCGCCGGTTGGTTGCCCCGAGCACCGTGGCTGGCCGGGAGGGTGCCGGAGTTGGCCGGCTACCTGGCAGAACTGGCCGCACGGCGGATCCCCTACCGCACCGGGCGAGCGGTGATCAGGGCGCACGGCGACCCGTCGGTGAGCGGCGTCACTGTCAGCCGGGTCGACGGGGACTGGCGCCCCTTCCCGGGTACTGCCGAATACTTCGACGCCGATGCGGTCTGCGTCAGCCACGGCTTCACTCCGCGCCTGGAACTGGCGATCGCCGCCGGATGCGCGATCAGTGCCGACCGGTTCGTGACCGTCGACGACGCCCAGAGCACCAGCGTCGCCGGCGTGTACGCGGCCGGTGAGACCACCGGCATCGGCGGCTCGGACGTTGCCCTGGCCGAGGGCCGGATCGCCGGTCACGTCGCCGCCGGTGGTGCGCCGACTGATCCCGAACTGCGCCGGCCAGTGCGCCGTCGGGCAACCTTGCGTCGCCTCGCCGCGGCCATCCGCGACGGGCATCGGATCGGCCGGAACTGGACGTCGTGGTTGACCGACGACACCGTGATCTGCCGCTGCGAGGAGGTGAGCTACGGCCGGCTGCGTACGGTGCTGGCAGCCACCGGGACCACCGGTCTTCGGCCGGCGAAGCTGACCACCCGGGTCGGACTTGGCCCGTGCCAGGGCCGGATCTGCGGTCCTACCGTCGAGGAGTTGCTGATCGGCGCCGACCGGCGATCGGGCGACGGCGTGATCATCGACCGCCGTCCGATCGCCGCGCCGATCCGCCTCGGCGAACTCGCCAGGGAGCCAGACTCCCCGAAGATGACCCAAGAACAAGGAACAACGCAGGAAGAGGACAGATGAGCAGACCTGATCTCGGCGGTGTGGTCGTCGCGACCGCCCTCCCCTACCGGGAGGATCCGTCGGCCCCGGCCGGACTCGCCGTCGACTACGACAGGTACGCCGAGCACTGCGACTGGTTGATCAGCAACGGCTGTCGCGGTGTCGGACCGAACGGATCGCTGGGTGAGTATTCGTCGTTGACCGACGACGAACGGCGTCGCGTGGTGCGGACCGCCGTCGCCGCGGCCGCCGGCCGCGGCATTGTGATCGCCGGCGTTCATGCACCCGGCTCCCACCTGGCCAAGCGATGGGCCGAGCTTGCGGCGGAGGACGGTGCCGACGCGGTCCTGTGCCTGCCACCGACGATGTACCGGGCGAGTCCGTCCCAGGTGATCGACCACTACGCCGAGGTCGCCTCGGTCGGGCTGCCGGTGATGCTCTACAACAACCCGATCGACACCAAGGTGGACCTCAAACCCGACCTGGTCGCCGAGATCGCACGGATCGACAACATCGTTGCTATCAAGGAATTCTCCGGGGATGTCCGGCGTGCCTTCGAGATCACCGAGCGGTGCAGCATCGACGTCATCGCCGGGGCGGATGATCTGCTCTTCGAGTATCTCGTCGACGGCGCGGTGGGCTGGTTCGCCGGCTTCCCGAACGCCTTCCCCGCCGAATCGGTCGAGCTCTACAACCTGGTCCGCGCCGGGCGGATCGACCAGGGCCGCGAGCTGTACCGGCACCTGGTGGCAGTGTTCCGCTGGGACTCCCGTATCGAGTTCGTGCAGGCGATCAAGCTCGGCATGGACATGGTCGGCAGGTACGGCGGGCCGTGCCGCCCGCCGCGCGGGCCGCTTACCGCCGAGCACGAGGCCCAGATCCGCGCCGAGATGGAGCATGCGATCAAGGTCCTCGCCGAGCGCACGCCGACCGATCTGAAGCCGACCTGATCATGCGGTCGGCGAAGATCATGTCCTGTATCGACACGCACACCGAGGGTATGCCGACCCGGGTCGTCACCGGTGGTGTCGGGACCATTCCGGGGGCGACCGCGAACGAGCGGCGGCTCCACTTCATCGAGCATCTCGATCACCTCCGGCATTTCCTGATGGACGAGCCGCGAGGGCACGGTGCGATGAGCGGGGCGATCCTGCAGCCGTCGACAAGACCGGACGCCGATTGGGGTGTGGTCTACATCGAGGTGTCCGGCTGCCTGCCGATGTGCGGGCACGGCACCATCGGCGTGGCGACGGCGCTGGTCGAGGCCGGCATGGTCGAGGTCACCGAACCGACGACGACCATCCGGCTGGACACCCCGGCCGGTCTGGTCATCGCCACGGTTGCGGTCACGGACGGTCACGCCGACTCGGTCACCATCGAGAACGTACCGGCGTTCGCCGAACGGCTGGACAGTGCGATCGATGTACCGGGCTACGGAACCGTGCCGTACTCGCTGGCCTTCGGCGGCAACTACTACGCAATGGTCGACCTCCACGATGTCGGATTGCCGTTCGACCGCAGCCGGCAGGCCGACATCCTCTCGGCAGGTCTGGCGATCATGGACGCGATCAACCGCACCGATCCACCGCGGCATCCCGAGATCGCCGGAGTTGATCACTGCCACCACGTCGAGTTCATCGCCCCCGGTTCTGACGCGAGACACTCGCGGCACGCGATGGCGATCCATCCCGGATGGTTCGACCGCTCGCCCTGCGGAACCGGGACCTCGGCCCGGATGGCCGAACTCTGGGCCCGCGGCGAACTGCCGCTGCACACCGACTTCGACAACGAGTCGTTCATCGGCGGCCACTTCATCGGCCGGCTGGTCGCCGAGACCACGGTCGGGCAGCGTCCGGCGGTGGTGCCGACGATCACCGGCCGGGCCTGGGTCAGTGCGTTGAGCCAGTTCCTGCTCGACCCGAGCGACCCGTTCCCGGAAGGCTTCGTATTCTGAGCCGACCGGCGCTGCGTACGCGCCGAGGACCGGGAGCGATCACATGCTCAATCTGCATCGGTTGCTGCTGTTGCACGAATTCCGGCTGCGCGGGACCGTGGCCGCGGTGGCCGAGGCGCTCTCCTACAGTCCGTCCACGGTGTCCCAGCAGCTGGCCATCCTGGAACGTGAGGCGGGCGTCCGGATCTTCGTGCCGGTCGGGCGTCGGCTGCAACTGACCCCTGCCGGGGAACGCCTTGCCGATCGGGCTGTCGAGTTGCTCGCGCTGCAGGACCAGATCGCCGACGAGCTGCAACACGGCTCGGAGCAGGTGACCGGCACGATCCGGCTGTCGACACTGCAGTCCACCACGCTGACCGCGCTGCCCGGTGCGCTGGCCATGCTGGAACGTGACCATCCCCGGCTGCGGGTGGAGATGTTCCAACTGCCACCGGAACAGGCGCTGTTCGAACTGGCCGGCCGGCGGTTCGACCTGGTGATCGCCGAGCAGTATCCGGGCACGTTCCGCTATCTGCAGCCCGATTTCGACTATGAACCGCTGCGTGACGACCCGATGCGGGTCGCGGTACCGGCGGACAGCCCGGCCGCGGCTCTTGCCGATCTCCGCGACGCGGCCTGGGTGATGGAACCGCTGGGTACGGCCGCCCGTGAGTGGGCGGTGCAGCAGTGCCGCGCGGCCGGTTTCGAACCCGACGTCCGCTATCAGACCGACGATCTGTCCGCGCACCGGCTGCTGATCCGGCGCGGGATCGCCTGTGGCATCCTGCCGAGCCTGTTTCTGGGCAGCGAACCAGCGGGCATCCGGTTGCTCGACCTGCCCGGCCGGCCGGAGCGCCGGGTCTTCACCACGGCGCGCAAGACCTCGGTGAACACGCCGGCGCTGATCGCCTGTCGCCGGGCTCTGCGGGAAGCGTTCGCTGGGCTGGACTGGTGATCGTTCGGTTTCGTCGAATGATCACCGTGGTTTTTCCTCGCTATCGGTGACGGCTCGCAGGTCGGGATACTGAACCTGACGGGTCCGGAAAGACCGGCACGCGTGATCGCGGAAGGTAGCGGATGGGTTCACCGGCAGAGGCCCCGTACGGCGTTGCGGTGGAGGAGGTACGCGCCCTTGTCGACCAATGGATCGCCGCCGCCGAGCAGTTCCCGCCCGATGCTGTGGCCCGCCGCCTGGCCGGTGTGCTGAGTGAGGACAACGGGCTGGACTTCACGGTGCGATTCGTCGATGAAGTCGTACGTCCGGAGGATCACCGGGTCGCCGCCCACGGCCTGGCCAACCTCTCGCCGATCACGCCGCGGTTCCTGCCGCCCTGGATGCGTCTGGCGATCAGAGCGGGTGGCATCGTCGGCCCGATCCTCCCGCAACTCGTCGTACCGATCGCCCGCCGGACGATGCGCACCATGGTCGGCCATCTCATCCTCGACGCACGGCCGGACCAGCTCGGCAAGGCGATCGCCAAGCTTCGGGCCCGCGGCGACAAGCTCAACCTCAACCTGCTCGGCGAGGCCGTCCTCGGTGATCATGAAGCCGACCGGCGTCTGGAGGGGACCCGCGACCTCCTCACCCGGCCCGACGTCGACTACGTCTCGATCAAGGTGTCGAGCGTGGTCAGCCAGATCATCCTGTGGTCGTTCGAGGAAACCGTCGAGAAGATCGTCGCCCGGCTCACCCCGCTGTACGAGACGGCCGCGGCGTCGGACCCGCCGACGTTCATCAACCTCGACATGGAGGAGTACCGCGATCTCGACCTGACGATCGAGGCCTTCCAGCGGCTGCTCGACCAGCCGTCCTTGATCAACTACTCCGGCGGAATCGTTCTGCAGGCCTACCTCCCCGACGCCCTGCCGGCGCTGGACCGGCTGACCGAATGGGCGACCGCACGACGGCGGCGCGGCGGAGCGCCGATCAAGATCCGGGTGGTCAAGGGCGCGAACCTGGCGATGGAGCGGGTCGACTCGGCCATCCACGGTTGGCCGTTGGCGACCTTCGGCAGCAAGGCCGAAACCGACGCCAACTATCTGCGCGTGCTCTCCCGGGCGCTGGATCCGGCCCGGCTCGACGCCGTACGGATCGGGATCGCCGGCCACAACCTCTTCGACATCGCCTACAGCTGGCTGCTCGCCCGGCAGCGCGGCGTCACCGACTCGATCGAGTACGAGATGCTGCTCGGAATGGCCACGCCGCAGGCAGCCGCCGTCCGGCAGACGGTCGGCGATCTGCGGCTCTACACGCCCGTGGTGGACCCACGCGAGTTCGACGTGGCGATCGCCTATCTGGTCCGCCGGCTGGAGGAGAACGCGTCGAGCGAGAACTTCATGTCGGCGGTGCACCGGCTCGGAGCGGACCGGCCGCTGCGCGAGCGCGAATACCAGCGCTTCCTCGACTCGCTCGACCTGCTCGACACCGCCATCCCCGAACGCAACCGCACGCAGGACCGGGCCGGGGAACGCTCAACCGTCGCCACCGAGGATCCCTACCGGCCCGGCTTCGCCAACACACCGGACACCGATCCGTCGTTGCCCGCCAACCGCGCCTGGGCGGCAGCCGCCCTCGCACGCATCAAGGAGTCGACGGCCGGCGACGACACCATCCGCGCCGCCAGGATCAGCGACGAGGCCCGGCTGCGGGACCTGCTGTCCGACCTGACCGACGGCGCCGCCCGGTGGGCCGCGCTGCCGGACCGGGAACGATCGGCGATCCTGCGCCGGGCGGGCCGGCTGCTGGCTGCACGGCGGGACGACCTGATCGAGGTGATGGCCTCCGAAACCGGCAAGACCATCTCCGAGGCGGATCCGGAGGTCAGTGAAGCGGTTGACATGGCCCGCTACTACGCCGACCTCGGGCTGGAACTCGGCCGGGTCGCCGGTGCCCGATTCATGCCCGCACGGATCACCGTCGTCACCCCGCCGTGGAACTTCCCGGTGGCGATCCCGTTCGGTACCACCGCAGCCCCGTTGGTGACCGGATCTGCCGTCGTACTCAAACCGGCGCCCGAGGCACGCCGGTGTGGTGCCTTGCTCGCCCAGGCGTTGTGGGATGCCGGTGTGCCTCGCGACGTGCTGGCCCTGGTCGACATCGAGGAAGGGTCGCTGGGCAAACAGTTGATCACCCACCAGACCGTCGACCGGGTGATGCTCACCGGCTCGTACGAGACCGCGGCACTGTTCCGCAGTTTCCGTCCCGATCTGCCGCTGGTCGCCGAGACGAGCGGTAAGAACGCGATGATCATCACCCCCAGTGCTGATCTTGATCTTGCCGTCGCCGACCTGGTCCAAAGCGCCTTCGGCCACGCCGGTCAGAAGTGTTCGGCGGCCAGCCTGGCCATCGTCGTCGGCAGCCTGCGAACCTCCCGCCGGTTCCACGACCAGCTGGTCGATGCCGTCACCTCGATGCGCGTCGGCTACCCCGACGACGCCGCCAACCGGATGGGGCCGCTGATCGGGCCCGCCCAGGGCAAACTGCTGCAAGGTCTGACCGGGCTCGACACCGGTGAGGAGTGGCTGATCACGCCACGACAGCTCGACGACTCCGGCCGGTTGTGGTCGCCCGGCGTGCGGACCGGGGTCCGTCCCGGCTCGCCCACCCACCGGACCGAATACTTCGGCCCGGTGCTGGGCATCATGTACGCCGCCGACCTGGACGAGGCGATCGAGTTGCAGAACGCGGTCGACTACGGGCTCACCGCCGGCCTGCACTCCCTTGACGTTGCCGAGGTGGAGACCTGGATGGAACGCGTCCGGGCCGGCAACCTCTACGTCAACCGCGGAATCACCGGCGCGATCATCCGCCGCCAGCCGTTCGGCGGCTGGAAGCGCTCCTCGGTCGGCACCGGGGCCAAGGCGGGCGGGCCCAACTACCTGGTCCGGCTGGTTCGGTGGGAACCCGCCGACGTTGATCAGATGGCGGCCACCACAGCCGAACCGCAGGATCGGCTGCAGACCTTCGTCGACGCGGCTACGGCGGCGTTGGCCACCGACACATCGGCCGCGGACTGGTTCCGGCGGGCGATGGCCGACGACGCACGAGCCTGGGCCGACGAGTTCGGCACCTCCCGGGACGTCTCCGGCCTCGGCGTCGAGCGCAACGTCTTCCGGTACCGGCCCGCCGCCTGTGTCATCCGGCTCGCCGAAGCAGCGCCCCTGCGGGATGCGCTCCGGGTGGTCGCCGCCGGGCTGCTGGCCCGGGCCGACATCACCGTGTCGACCGGCACGGCCCTTCCGGACCGGGTCGTCGCCGCCCTCGCCGAGCTGCAGGTCGAGGTCCGGATCCAGTCCGACACCGCGTGGCAGCGGCAGCTGACGCAGTTCAGCGGTCGGGTGCGACTCGTCGGCGCCGACGGCCGGGCCACGCTGGCCGAGGCCGGGGGATCACCGGAACTGGCCATCTGGGACGATCCGGTGACCGCGGCCGGGCGGCTGGAGCTGCTGCCGTTCCTGTTGGAACAGTCGGTCTCGGTGACCGCTCACCGTTTCGGTGGCTCGTCACCACTCTCGGATATCGAGATCTAACAATCTCCAGGGGCCGCCCATTGCCGATTCCCTGACAAGAGCCGCGCGGTCGGACCGCCTGATCGTTGTGCTCACATATTCGTTGACCACCGCAAAGTTCGTACGCGATCAAAATTCGCAATTCCTACGGCTTGGAATTTGCGCTGCTTAATTCCGGTGAATTCTTTGCAAAATCCCCACACGTCGCAAACCGTTCGGGTCAATGATGTCACCGACTTCCCCGGCTCGGACGCACTCGCCGCATTTCTATTACCCGGTTTCGCAATTACAGTCCCGGCGGCGGGCAAAGAAAAACGGCTGCCGCCTCGAGGGCGGCAGCCGTGCTGCGGTTTGTGGGTGTGCTGTTCGGGTCAGGCGCCGGTGTATTCGCCGGGATCGTCGGCAAGCAAGCGGTCGGCGCCGAGCGCCGCGCGGTCGACCGTGACGCCGTCCTTGATGACGTCGCGGATCCTGCCGTAGTTCTCCGGTGCGGCCAGCGGATCGGCGTCCAGGACCACCAGGTCGGCGGCCTTGCCCGGCGTCACCGTGCCGTAGAGATCATCCTTGCCGTACGCCTGGGCGATGTAGGCGGTCGCCGAGCGCAGCACCTCCATCGGAGCCAACCCCATCTCCCAGGCGGCCTTGATCCACAGGAAGTGGCCGCGACCGATCTGGGTCGGCATGTCGGGGACGCTGTCCTCCAGGATGCCGGGGCGGAAACCGGCGTGGTTCTTGACCCGCTGGCCGTAGGCGAACGCATCTGTGGTGAGCAGCACCCGGGCACCCTGCTCGATGAACGTCCGATTGTTCTGCTGGGAGACAAGCTTCGATTCGGCCCGGTCCGGCCGCGTGCTGGCGAGCCAATCGGTGTACCGCTGGGTGGTCATCAGCGTCATGCACGGCAGCTGCTTCTCGACGATCTGCGCCATCAGCTTCTCCGGGATCGGCGTCCGGCCGGTGTGATCGGGGTGCTGCAACAAGTCGTTGCCCGCGTCCACCTCCATGCGCAGTGACTCGACCGAGGTGGTGTGCGCCTGCACCAGCAGGCCCTTCTCGTGGCAGACGTCGACGATCTTCTTCTGCGCCTGCTCGGAGAACAGCAGGAAGCCCTCGGACCGATGGTCCGAAGCGGCGTACTTGATGAAGTCGACGCCGGTGGCGTCGATGTAGCCGGCGACCGCCTCGCCGATTCCCTCGACGGTCAATTGGATCAGGTTGGTGCCGCAGCCCACCTCCCAGATCTGGTTGATGCGGTCCAGCGTCGCCGGCTCGAAGGTCGAGCCGGTCTTGAAGAAGTCCTGTGACATCGGGCCGTTGAGCCCGAGGATGTTGCCGGCGCAGAAGAACCGGGAGCCGGTCCGTTCGCCGGCGTTGATCAGGTCCCTGGCGTTGATCAGCGGCCCGGCGGGGCCCCAGGTGTCGAAAACCGTGGTCAGGCCGTACTTCAGTGCAAGCTCCGCGGCCTCGAAGGCAAGTTCCTGATAACGCCCCTCGAACTCCAGCAGCGTGTCCGGAGTGCGAGCGGAGACCAGGTGGATGTTGGCATCCATCAGTCCCGGGATCAGGAAAGCGCCGCCGAGGTCGCGGACCTGCGCATCGGCCGGGACATCCACCGAACCGGTCGGACCGGCTGCGCTGAATTTACCGTCAGAAATGACCACAGTGGCGTCCGGGACCGGTTCCGCCCCCGTTCCGTCGATCAAAGTGGCGTGCTGCAATGCCAGAACTTCCGACATGAAAGCTCCCTAGAAAGGTTGTGTGAGGTGTCACACGTTAGTGTAGAGTTGCGGCCCATTGCAATAAGAAACAACATTGCAACAAGATCTAAACACCCAAAACGAACAAAGCCCGTACGGTCAAGTCACGAAGGTGCCATGTCACACGCCGTGGCAATTCGGTTATGTCCGCTCGGGCACCTCGTAGTCACTCCAGCTGGATCTCATTCGAAATGAGGGCTGATCATGACCTGTCTTCGCCGACTCGTCGTTGCCTCGGTGGCATCGTCGGCACTGCTCCTGGCCGCTTGCGGGGGCGGTGGCGGCGCCGGCTCCGGTGGAGCCGACGTGCAAGGATTCGTCAAGGCCAAGGACGGCTTCGCGCTCTACACCGGAACGCCCGAACGGGGCGGCACGGTCACCATTTTCAGCGCCGTCGACTTCGCTCACCTCGACCCGGCGCTGAGCACGGGCGGCGACGTGACCAACATGTTCCAGCTGATCTATCGCCAGCTGACCGGCTACAAGTACGACTACAACACCGGCCGGCTCACCCTGGAACCCGACCTGGCGACCGACACCGGGACACCGAACAAGAACGCCACGGTGTGGACCTATCACCTCAAGGACGGCATCTTCTTCGACGACGGCAGCCCGATCACGGCCAAGGACGTCAAGTTCGGCATCGAACGGACCATGGCGCCGGAGTTCTCCGGAGCCGCGGACTATCTCAAGCAGTACCTGATCGGCGCCAAGAACTATCCGGGCTGGTTCAAGGACCCCAAGGGCCTCGACTCGATCAAGGTGATCGACGACAAGACCATCGAGTTCCACCTCACCCAACCGATGGCGGCGTTCGGCAACATCGTCGCCCAGCCGTCGGCGACGCCGTTCCCGCAGGACAAGGTCAAGACGGTGGACCAGATCGACAAGAAGCCGATCACCAGCGGGCCCTACAGCGTGCAGAGCTTCACCCACGGGCAGAAGTTGGTGATGGTCCGCAACAAGCACTGGGATGCCAAGACCGACGACCTGCGCGGCGGCTACCCGGACAGCTTCCAGTTCGTGCTCAACCTTGATCAGAACACCATCGACCAGCGGCTGCTCGCCGGTCAGGGCAAGGACATCGACGCCCTCGCATCGAGCACCAACCCGATCCTGCCGTCCGCACTCCCCCGCATCCAGCAGGACCCGGAGCTGAAGGCCCGCACGGTCCACGACCTGGCGAACTGCACCTGGTTCATGTCGATGAAGATGACCGAGAAGCCGCTGAACAACCTCAAGGTGCGGCAGGCGATCAACTACGCCACGGACAAGATGGCCATGGTCAACGCCACCGGCGGCCCCGTCTTCGCCTCTCCGGCCGACGACATGCTGCTGCCGAACACGCCGGGCCGGATCGACTTCAACCTGTTTCCGACTCCCGGCCATCGCGGTGACCCGGCCAAGGCCAAGCAACTGCTCGCCGAGGCCGGCTACCCCAACGGGATCAAGCTGACCATGGACGTCCGCGGAATTCCCAAGTGGCAGAACCAGGCCGAAGCCGTCCAACAGTCCCTGGCCAAGGCCGGGATCGACGTGAAACTCAACGTCATCGACGCAGCCACCTTCTACGACGTGATCGCCACGCCGAGTCAACAACATGACATGGCGATCTCCGGCACCTGCTCGACCGGCTGGAACTCCGGCCTGCCGCTGCTGAAGCGCACCAACGACGGCCAGTACATCACCGAGACCGGCAACAGTAACGTCTCTCAGCTGGATGATCCGAAGATCAATGCCGCGTTCGACCGGGCCGAGCGGCTGACCGACATCGACGAACAGAACAAGGCGTACGGGAAGATCAACAAGATGATCGCGGAGGTCGCCCCGCGGGTGCCGCTGCTGCGCGAGACACCGCTACAGGTGGTCGGCGAGAACATCGGCGGCGCCTATGCACACGCCGCCCGCACCGGCTACGTCTACTACGCCGATCTCGGCCTGATCGATCCGGAGCGCTGACGGTGGCTGTCTCGGTATCCACCGCCCTGGAGGGATTGGACACCCAGGCCGCCGGTTCCGGGCGAGTTCGCGGCCGGGTGTTCCGCCAACTGCTGCGCAAACCGTCGGTCGCCCTCTCGGTGGCGTTTCTCGTCCTGGTCGCGCTGATGGCGATCTTCGCTCCGCTGCTCACCGCGATCAGCGGGCACGGTCCGTACGCCTTCGACGAGGCCGCGCTGGACACCGCGGCCGGCGGCATCCCGGCCGGACCGTTGGGTGGCATCAGCGCCGACCACTGGTTCGGGGTCGAACCGCAGAAGGGCCGGGACATCTTCGCCCGGATCGCCTACGGCGCGCGAGTCTCGATGGTGATCGCCATCTCCGCGACGGCCGTGACCACCGCACTGGGCGTCTCGTTGGGCATGATGGCCGGCTTCTTCGGTCGCCGGGTCGATCAGGTCATCTCCCGGATCATGGACTTCCTGATGGCCTTCCCGGCGTTGATCTTCATGATCGCCGTGCTGTCTGCCATCCCGCAGGGCAACCGGCCGCTGCTGCTGGTGATCGTGCTCAGCATCTTCCGCTGGCCCGCCACTGCCCGGGTGATCAGAGGCCAGACGATGTCGCTGGCCAATCGCGAGTTCGTCGAGGCGGCGCAGGCCTCCGGCGCCGGTCGGCTGACCATCGTTTTCGCCGAGATCCTGCCGAACCTGTCCGGCACGGTGATCGTCATGGCCACCCTGGCAGTTCCCGGCTTCATCGCGACCGAGGCAGGACTTTCCTTCCTCGGCGTGGGCGTGACGCCACCGACTCCGTCCTGGGGTCAGATGATCGCGATGGCCGTCCCCTGGTACTCCACCGACCCGATGTTCTTCGCCATCCCCGGCATGTTCCTCTTCCTGACGGTCTTCTCGTTCACTGTGCTGGGCGACAACCTGCAGCGGGTCTGGGTGAGCGGAGGGAGCATCCGATGAACACACTCCTCTACACGGCCAAGCGACTGTTGGCCGCGGTGATCACCCTGCTGGCCGTGGTGTTCTTCACCTTCGCCGT